>Ga0209189_1001490_pt1 | contig 17414 bp, 17 predicted proteins | sample C_130820_EF_Meta_FD_187308 | JGI IMG/M metagenome (GOLD analysis project Ga0209189, IMG submission 187308) | Freshwater microbial communities from Lake Croche, Canada to study carbon cycling - C_130820_EF_MetaG (SPAdes) (version 3) | ecosystem: Environmental > Aquatic > Freshwater > Lake... | reverse complement strand
GCACTGGAACAAGATTTATCGCACAGTGACACAGTCCAAAAAGCAGGTTGGCGCGCGATAGATCCCGCGCCCGCTTGCTCCTGCCTCACTCGAAAATATGCACACCACCAAAACTGTGGTCATAATTCATCATCAGCTCTTCGCCGATCTTGATGTTGCGCAAGGCCTCGAACGAGCCGTCCTTGTTCAAGCGCACATTCGGGGTGTTGGTGTGGTTGAGATAGATCGCGAAATCCATGGTGTTCATCCCCATGGTTGAAACCAGCACCTCGTCCTCGTCATAATAGCAGAACATCTCGATCTGCTTGCGCACGCCTTTCGGCAGGCTTTTGAGCTCGGCATAGGTAAACGAAATCTCGCGGTGTTTGACGAGGCTGCGCAAAGGATTCACACCTTTGGGAATGGGCCGCACGGCAAACACGCCGATGCCATGCACAGGTGAAATACCCAGATGGCAATACACCTCGTTAGCGAGATGGTTCATTATCACTTCTTTGGGGGTAATTTTCTTCTTATCGGACATTTCTAACCACAATTTTAGAGAACAACAGTCAATCAACTCAAGCTGGACGAACTTTCACTGTTCTGGTTACCGCTGTCAAAGTGATATTTGGATTTCGGGCCATTATTCTGAGCATATTGCACAGCAGCTCCCCTGTTGCGGCACTAGCGCATGGCCATCGGTTGGCCCTAGACTGGCCCTTGAATTGAACGGCTACGCTCCACGCCATTCTGACCGCAAAAGGCCCGTCGCGCAGCACCATGACACAGCCCCCCGATCGAGCACCGACAGTCACGCACTGGATCACCCCGCTTCTGCTGACGCTGGCGGTGCAGAGCGTCTCCTCCTTTCTGCAGCGGATGCCGCCCGCCATCGCACCGGCTTTGACGGGCAGCTACCAACTGTCTCCCGAATCCATCGGCTATCTGTCGGCCAGCAATGTCATCGGCGCGATCCTGTTCCTGTTTCTTGGTGCGCCCTTGCTGCGACGGCTGGGGTCGGTGCGGTCCTTGCAGGTCGGCCTGTTGTTCGGCTCGATCGGTGCGCTGCTGTTTGCCCTGCCCGCACCGGCTATTTTGCTAGTTGCGACCCTGATGATGGGCTTCGGCTATGGCCCTTCGACACCCGCAGGCAGCGATATCCTGCAACGCCATGCCCCCGCCAAACACCGCTCGCTGATTTTCTCTGTCAAACAGGCGGGCGTGCCGTTCGGCGGTATTCTCGCAGGACTCATCCTGCCCTATCTAATCGAAGTGGGCGGTCTGCCCCTGTGCCTGTGGTTTGCCGCCGGTTTTGCCGCGCTCACAGCTTTGCTGATGCAGCCCTATCGCGCCGCGATCGACCATGAACGCGACCGCAGCCAGAGCCTGCATCTGCGGCAATTTCTCAGTCTCGGTAATATCTCCAAACCCATCAACGCCCTGCGCGAGACACCGCAATTGATGCAGGTGGCGATGAGCGGCACCTGTCTGGCCGTCGGGCAGGGTGTATGGATTAGCTTTCTGGTGACCATTCTGGTCAACCAGATGGCGATGAGCCTGACCATGGCCGGTCTTTACTTCTCCATCATGCAGGGCGCCGGCGTGTTCGGCCGCATCCTGCTCGGCTGGGCCTCGGACCGTCTCGGATCAGGCCGCCTGACCCTGCGCCTCGCCATGATCAGTTCGGCACTGACCACGCTGTGCCTGCCCTTCGTCACACCCGAATGGTCTTTATTGAGCATCACCCTTCTGTGCATCGTCGCGGGTATTACCGTGACAAGCTGGAACGGTGTGCAGATTGCCGAAATCGCCCAGCTTGCCCCGCCGCATCAGGTGCGCGAGGCCTCTTCGGGCGCGACACTGGTGCTGTTTGTCGGCTATGTCGCGGGTCCGGCAGGCTTTGCCCTGCTGACCTCGCTGACCGGTTCGATCCCGTTCGGCCTGTATGTCACAAGCCTGATCATCGCCTGCGGCCTGCTGATCCTGCCGGGCAAGAGGCCCGCCGCATAGACGGGCAGCCAAGGCCGCTGCATCCGTCCGGTCTCTTGGATCAAAGCACGGAAATCATGCCGCCATCGACATAGATGACCTGACCATTGACATAATTGGAGGCGGGAGCAGCCAGAAACACCGCCGCGCCGATCAACTCTTCCGGCATGCCCCAGCGTTTGGCCGGCGTACGGCCCTTGACCCAGGCATCGAACGCGGGATTGTCGATCAGGGCCTGGTTCATGTCGGTGATCATATAGCCCGGCCCGATCGCATTGGCCTGCAACCCGCTGGCCGCCCATTCCGCAGCCATTGCCTTTGTCAGCAATTTGATTCCGCCTTTGGACACCGTGTAGGGCGCAACCGTGGCGCGCGCCAGTTCCGAGGTCAGCGAAGCAATATTGATGATCTTGCCATAGCCCCGCGGGATCATCCGCTTGGCCGCCTCGCGGCCGATCACAAAGGCACTGGTCAGATTGGTTTCGATCACCGAGCGCCATTCCGGCGTGGTCAGTTCCACCATCGGCTTGCGCAACTGGATGCCGGCATTGTTGACCAGAATATCGACATGGATGCCGGCGACATCAAGCGCGTCGAAGGCTTTGGTAATAGCTACCTCGTCGGTGACATCGAACACGCAGGCCCGCGCCTGATGGCCCTTGGCAGCCAATTCGGACACCGCCTGGTCAACCCGTGCCGCCGTGGTGCCGTTGATGATGACGGCCGCACCCGCATCGGCCAAGCCCTCGGCGATCGCCCGCCCCAAACCGCGCGACGAGCCCGTGACAAGCGCCGTGCGGCCCGTCAAATCGAACAGGGGATTGGTCATGGTGTTTCCTCTCGGTGTTTTTATTCGTTCGTGGACATGTGTTGTCCGGACGTTCGGGCAGGATCCACCCATTGTCAACACAAGGCGATGCAGAGCCGGGTCACCGCTATCGGCCATCATGCCAGGCAAGGAACCTCGACAAATGGCTTAAGCCATCAAGCCAATCCTGTTTGGCTTCACAATTGACCAAGACCAAAGCAGCGTTTTTCCAATGGTCCTCAATACAGGGATCAAGCTGCCACAAAGGAGGATCACATGTCAGCCGGAGAACAAGCCTATCTCGTCACCGCCATCGGTTCTTTTGCGTTGTTTGCATTGAGCGTCATCTATTTCGACCTGACAACCAACAGCAAGCGGTCGAAATAAACGCCTGTCCCGTTGCCCGCCCGCCGAACCGTTTGGTTCGGAATATGACGCTTGAAAGCCTGACAAAGCTCCGTGCTTGTCGGGCCTTTTTTATGCCACAAGGCCCGATGCTCTGCCCGGGCAAGCCTGCACTTATTGTTTTGCCCCAAAAAGCCTGTTACGCCTAATCAGGCTGCATCTGCCGATTGCAGCCTGATCGTTTTCTTGTTGCGCAGGGCCTTTGTCATGCAATCGACCCCGGTGATCCTTTTCGACCTTGATGGCACACTGACCGACCCCAAAGCAGGCATCACCCGTTCGGTGCAATATGCGCTGGAAACGATGGGCCAGCCGGTCCCGTCCGAAGATGATCTGGAATGGGTGATCGGCCCGCCTTTGCGCGCCAGTTTTCTGACGCTGGTCGGCGAACAATGGGCCGATGAAGGCGTGCGGCTCTACCGCGAGCGCTTCGGCGTCACGGGCCTGTTCGAAAACGAATTGATCGACGGCATCCCGCAACTGCTCGAACAGTTGCAGGCGGATGGCAAACGCATGTTTGTGGCCACCTCCAAGCCCGAGGTTTTTGCGGTCCGCATCATCGAGCATTTCGGATTGAACCGGTTTTTTGAGCGCGTCTACGGTTCGGAACTCGACGGCACCCGCGTCGACAAGCGCGATCTGCTGCCCTACATCCAATCGCAGGAAGGTTTTGCCTCCCATCAGGCGGTCATGATCGGCGACCGCAAACATGATGTGATCGGCGCAAAATCTATCCAGGTGCCGACCATCGGCGTCCGGTGGGGCTATGGTTCGGATGACGAGCTGAAAGCGGCCGGCGTGCATCGCCTGGTCGACCATCCGTCCGAGATTGCCACGCTGACACTCTAACCGGCATTGCGGCCCTGCATTAATAGGTGGACAGAACCCGCTTTTTTGGTGGACGCGGGCCGATTTCTATTCAGAAATATCACAGATAAAATGATCCATGCCACATGGCATCGGGAATGGATATTCGGGGGATATAATGGCCGCACTTGAAGCCTATGGCATGAAACTGATCGCCCATGACCTGCTGGACGGCTGGGGAGGGATCGGCGAAGGCATGTCGATCCAGAAAACCCGTGACGGCCGCCGCATCATGTGGCTGGCGCATGAGGGCCCGCCGAAAAACTTTACCGGCGTCGATGTGACCGATCCGCGCCACCCCAAAGTGGTCGTGCAGACCGAATTGCCGCATATGAAAGTGCGCTCAAACTCGCTCGAAGTCTGCGGCGACATCATGGCTGTGGCCTATCAGACACTCGAGCACGGCTTGCAGCCCGCGGGCTTCGAACTGTTCGATGTCAGCGTTCCCGAACAGCCCCGCTCGATCAGTTTCTTCGATTGTTCCGGCCCGCTGTCACGCGGTGTCCATCAGGTCTGGTTTGTCGACGGCCGCTATGTGCATTTTGCCGGAGGCGCGGCCGATTTCATGCCGCATAACGGGCTGGATGACCAGGCCTATCGCATCGTCGATGTCGGCAATCCGTCCAAGCCGGTCGAAGTGGGCCGCTGGTGGATGCCGGGCACCAGGCAGGGCGACAAGGAAGCCCAGCCGACCCGGCTGCCGATTGATTCGGGGTTCCGTGCCCATAACACCAATGTGTTTCCGCAGCGGCCCGATCGCGCCTATGTCGCCTATCTCGATGGCGGCGGTTTCGTGCTCGACATCAGCGACATGGGCAGCCCCAAGGTGATCTCGAATTTCAACCCGCATCCGCCCTATCCCGGGTTTACCCATACGGTGCTGCCGCTGTTCAGCCGCGACCTGCTGGTGGTGTCGGATGAATGTGTGAAGGACAATGGCGAGGACTGGCCGAAGCTGACCTGGATTCTCGATGCCCGCAACGAGAACAATCTGGTACCCGTCAGCACCCTGCCGATGCCACCCTTTGAAAAATACGGCCATGCCGGTGGCCGCTATGGCTCGCACAACCTGCACGAAAACCGGCCAGGCGAGACCTCCTTCAGATCGGATACGCTGATTTTCTCGACCTTCTTCAATGCCGGCGTACGGGTCTACGATCTGTCCAATCCGCTGCAGCCCAAAGAAGTGGCGGCCTATGTGCCGGAGGGTCCGAAAGGATCACGCGTGCCCACCATCCAGATCAACGATGTTTTTGTCGATGAGAATGCCATTGTCTATGCCGTCGACCGGCACAGCGGCGGCCTTTACATCCTCGAACTCGATCTGTGACGCGCCAGCGCACCGGCATGACCGTTCCATCACCCGCCACACCGGACACTGCACCTGTGCCCGTCACGATTTTGACGGGCTTTCTGGGCAGTGGCAAAACCACCGTGCTCAACCACGTCCTGCAAGCCCCAGATATGGCGGATACAGCCGTCATCATCAATGAATTCGGCGAAATTCCGATTGACCATCTGCTGGTCGAGCAGGCGATTGAAAACACCGTGGTGCTGCAGAACGGCTGCATCTGCTGCACGGTCCGCGGCGATCTGGTCGATACACTGCTCGATCTGGTGCGCCGGTCACGGCAGGGCCTGCTGCCGCCCTTCTCGCGGGTGGCGATTGAAACCACCGGTCTGGCCGATCCGACCCCGATCATCCAGACATTGGCCAATGACCGGATGATCGCCCCCCTGTTCACGCTGCACCGGGTGGTGGCGACGCTGGATGCCGTCAACGGCCTGTCCACGCTGGAGGACTATCCCGAAGCCGTCCAGCAGCTGACAGCAGCCGACTGCATCCTGATCACCAAAAGCGACCTGACAGATGCCAACGGCGTCACCGCCATCCGGACAGCCTTGCAGCGCATCAATCCGACCGCGCAAAGCCATCTTGTCATCCAGGGAGCGATCACGACCGACCTGATTTTCGGTTCACCCGACGCCCATAGCCATCAACCGCATGGCGACATCAACCGCTGGCTCGGCGATGCCGCAGTCCACTCCGGTCACGGCCATCACCATAATCACGGGCATGACCACGACCATGCCCATAACGACCCCAACCGCCACAACGCCCATGTGCGGGCCTTTTGCATGCGCACCGCACAACCGATTCCAGCCAAGGCACTCGAGCGCTGGCTCAACTCGCTGTTGTCCCTGCGCAGCAAGGATTTGTTGCGGATCAAGGGCATTGTCCATGTCGCAGGGCGTCCCGGTCCGGTGATCATTCAGGCCGTGCAGCATCTGTTGCACCCGCCCACCAGTCTGGCGAATTGGCCCGATGACGATCACGACACGCGGATTGTCTTCATCACCCGCGACATTGCCCCGGCTGCGATCGAAGCCAGTCTCGATCTGTTGAGGCAGGCCCCGTCCTAGATACTGAACGCATTGGGCGCGAATGGCCCTAGCGGGATCGGATCGGCCTGCCAGAAGCCCGCTCCCTCTGCCTCGAGAAGCCGGTCGATCAACCGGATGACCGCTGCCGTGCCGCCGGTGCTGTCGAGCTGCAGCACCTCGATGTCCTGCGCCTCCAGCCGGCTGCGTTTTTGCCGTGCCGCTTTGGGTGTCGGCGCGCTGGCTTCGGTCAGGACCGCCATGAAACGTCCCTTGATGCGGAAAGCCATCGCAACCTGCACGAAATCGCTTTCGCCCACCGGTCTGGCAGGACCGAAATCCGGTGCAAACAGATGCGCGCGCGGCAAGGCTGCCGGCGCGGAAAACAGCCAGTCTTGCCAATGATAGAGGCCTGACAGCCGCTGCGCAGCCTCAAGGAGGGCCTGGTTTTGCGACAGCCGCTGTTCGATCTCCTGGAAATAGACGGTCAGAAACAGCCGGCTCGGCCCATCCCACGGCGAGCACAGGGCATGCAGGCTGCGTAAGATCAGATCGGACGTTCTCTCCCCGCTATTGGAACCGGCGAGACCGGCAAAATGATAGCGCAACTGGTGTAGCCGCAGAGTCCCGGGCCCAACAAAAACGAACGGATTGACCGCCGAGAATACCAGACCGCGACCCGAAAACGAGGCCAGCCGGATATCATCCATCTGCCAATGGTCCATCCCATACGGCACGCACTGCAGATCGTTGACCCGCAAATCCATATCCAGTTGTTCCTTCAAGCTCGGCGCAAGCGTTCAATGCGCCCGATTTTCGGGATGCCAGACCAGTAAACGCGCCCGCAACCAATCGAGCGCCCGAATGACAACCATCCCCAATATAGCAATTTCTATAATGCCCGCAAAGACACCGACGGAATCGGCAAACCGTCCCGCCGCGATCATCGCTCCGCCGACACCCGATCCGCCCATCAGCATTTCGGTGACGATGGTGGTGATCATGCCGACCGGCAAGGCGATCTGCAAACCTGTCAGAATGGCGGGAGAGGCCAGCGGCAGAATGATTTCACGCAACAGCTGGCTTTCGCTGGCGCCCAGCGAACGGGCAGACCACAGCGGCCATTTGTCGATATGGCTGGTGCCGGAATAGGTGGCTGTCACAATCGGAAAAAAGCACGAAAACGTGATCATGATCACTTTCGATGTGTCGTAAATATCGAACCACAAGATGAAAATCGGCACGAAGGCGATCTTCGGCATCGGAAAGCCGATGGAAATCAGCGGATCGAAAAACCATTGCACCCCGCGTCGCCGCGCCATCATAATCCCGAGCGGAACGGCCAGCACTGCCGCAATCACAAAACCCGTCACTGCGCGATAGAGCGTCAGTCCGAGATCGACAAACACCACGCCGCTCTGCATATCCGCAAACAGGCGGGCCAGCACATCGCTGGGCGGTGGCAGCAAAAACGGATGCACCCATCCGGCGCGGCTGCTCAGCTCCCACACCGAAACCAGCCCCACCAGCACAAGAGCTTGCAACAGGCGGTCACGGTGACGGATGAGCGAAAGCGGGCTCATGCCTGCTCTTTCCAACGCAAGCGGTGACTGACAAAACTGCCGAACAGACGATCAGCCACAAAGCCGGTGCCGGCCACCGTGAGGATCACTGCAAACATGGCCGGATAATTGCCGCCATCTCCGAGACTGCCGATCAGAAAACCCAAGCCATCCTTGGCGATCACGAATTCGGAACTCACCATCAGGATGAACGAAAAGGCCAGTGCCGTGCGGCAGCCCGCCAGAATATCGGGCAAAGCAGCAGGCAGAATGATCTCGCGCAGCACCTGCTCCTTGCTGGCACCAAGACTGGTGGCCGACCAGACGATAAAGGGATTGACCCCGCGCGCCCCGTTATAGGCACTGACAATCACCGGCAGCAGACAGCCCAAAAAAATCAGGAAAATTTTGGAGACGTCACCCAGCCCGAACCAGATCATCACCAGCGGAATCAAAGCCGATTTCGGCATCGGATAGAGGATGCGCACCAGGGGATTGATCAGGGTCCGGACCAAGGGACGCGTTGCCATCAAGAGGCCGACCGTCATCCCGACCAGCACCGCCAATCCCAGCCCCGTTGCCGCACGAGACAAAGACCGCCACGCATTGACGACCAGTTCGCCACTTTGCAGCAGATCCAGAAAGGCCGCAGCAATCGCCCCGATGCCCGGCAGCATCTGTTGCGAGACAAGACCGGATCGCCCGACCAGTTCCCACACCGCCAGCATGATCAGCACAGGCAGATAGCGCACACACAGCGCGACGACCGCCAGCAGCGAACCGCGCCCGTCCACCGCCGCAACCGGGCGCATGTCGCCGGCGGCCATCACAGCCCCCCGCGGCTGGCCAGCACCGCCTGTTCGCGCACCAGCCGCCAGATCTGTTCGCCCAGTTCGACAAAACGGCGATCTGTCAGCGTGCTTTCGTCGCGCTCCGGCCCCAAGCCTGTGTCGATCTGGTGCTCGATGCGGCCTGGCCGTGCGCTCATGATCGAAATACGGTCCGCCAGAAACACCGCTTCATGAACATCATGGGTGACGAACACCACGGTTTTGGGACGCCGTTTCCAGATCATCCGCAATTCTTCCTGCATGACCCGCCGCGTCTGCGCATCAAGCGCGCCGAAGGGCTCGTCCATCAACAGAATATCGGGATCGACCGCCAGAGTTCGGGCAATGGCGGCGCGCTGTTGCATGCCGCCCGACAGTTGCGAAGGATAGGCCTGTTCGAAACCGCTCAACTGCACCAGCTTGATATGGGCCTGGGCGATGTCGCGGCATTCGGCCTCCGGCAGGCCTTTTTTCTGCAGGCCGTACATCACGTTTTCGAGCACGGTTTTCCATGGAAACAGGGCAAAATTCTGGAACACGATGCTGCGGTCGGGACCGGGTGCGGTCACTGGACCCTTTTGTGTGCTGATCGAACCGGTATGTACCGGAATGAACCCGCCGATCAGATAGAGCAGGGTCGATTTGCCGCAACCGGACGGTCCCAGCAAGGCGTGGAATTCATGGTGGTGGATCAGCAGATCTGTCTGTTTCAGTGCCAGAGTGCCCGCCGCATTCTGGCCTTGTGCACCACGATAGGCATGGGACACACCTTCGATTTTGATGCCAAAATCTGCTGTCATCCGACGGCCTCTCCCGATCATGCGCCTGAATTGGCGGACGGTTATTTTTTGCCTTCAATCCGCCGTTTGGCTTCCTCGATGAAGCTCAGATCGACATATTTCGGCTCGAGCTGGATGATATTGGGCGCCAGATCAACATCCTTGATCACCGTCAGACTGTCCTGCAGCGTGCGGATATTGGGAAACAGGAACGGATCACGATAATAATCCGCCTTGGTGAACATATGGCCGAGCTTGTCGGGTGATTGCTTCATGAAGGTCCCGATAATCTGCAACGCCTCGGTCCGGTTGGCGGGATCGGTAAACCAGCGCATGGCGCGCACATGGTCCTCGAAAAAGTCCATCACTTGCGGCCGGTTCTTGGCTAGAAATTCACCGCGTCCGGCCAGAAACACCAATTGCGAGGGACCCACCGCATCCTTGGCGCGGAACAGAACCTCGTATTTTCCGGTAGCGATCAGCTGGTCGGACATCGGCTGCAGCACCGTGCCCATATCGATTTTGCCTTCATCCAGCATCACCGGAATATTGGGAAACGCCACTTCGAGCACGGTATAGTCGCGTTTGTCGATCAGACCGTATTTCTTGAACATCGCACGGATCGCCGTATCGGACGCCGAACCGATCGCATTGCTGCCGACCCGTTTGCCCTTCATGTCGGCAATGATCTTGATGCCGGAATCCTTACGCACCAGAAAGGTTTCGGAATGCTGGTCGCCCACACCGTCCTGAATGATGTCGGCCAGCACTTTCACATCCTGCCGCGCATTCAGCACGGCCAGATTCAGGGCGAGAGCCGAAAAAGCGGCCATGTCGATTTCACCCGCCGCCATCGCGGTGATTTGCGGCGAACTGCCTCGGAACAGAATCGGCTCCACGGTATAGCTCTTGCCGTAATATTTGAGGATGTCCGGCTTGGCATAGAGAACCGGAATCATATGTCCCGGCATGGTCGACCAGCCGATGCGGATTTTCAGCGGCTCGGCCCGCGCAGTCAGAGGCGATAATGCGGCCAGCACGGCCACCACAACACCCATCACACCCGAAATCCATGCCCGCATTGCCCTGCTCCCCACCCGGATCCGGTCAGGGCCTGTTGCCGCTGCCAGCCTGTTTTGCTTTAAATTATCACCCGATCATTCCACGCCTTTCACCCGGTGATGTCAACCATCCACAACGAGCAATGGCCCCGAAACGGGGCCATTGTTTGTGCTGTTATACACCTTTCCGAACGGGCTTATTGGCCCCCAAGACCTATTTGCCCCAATGCAGGACCAGCGGATTGACCTCGCGCGCCAGTTCCAGCAATCCGGCCCTGGTCTGGGGATGCAGGGGCTCGAGCGGATGGCGGACGGTTTCGTGTTTGATCACCCCGCCTTCGGCCATCATCGCTTTGGTGGCCCGCAAGCCGCATTGGCGGTTCTCGTAATTGATCAGCGGCAGGATACGGGCATACTGGCTGGCGGCCTCGGTGCGGCGCCCGGCCAGATAATCGATCACCACAGGACGGATCAGATCCGGCAGCAAGGCACTGCACATCGTGCCGGTGGCACCTGCATCCAGATCGGCCATCAGCGTGATGGATTCCTCGCCGTCGAAGGGTCCGAGGATCGAGGCCCCGCCTGCCGCAATCAGTCCGCGCAATTTGGCTGCGGCCTGTGCGGTTTCGATTTTGAAATATTGCACCAGCGGCACTTCCCTGGCGAGCCGCACGAGGAAGGACACCGACAGCGTGACCCCACTCAATGGGGCGTCCTGCACCATGATCGGCAGGCCGGAGGCCTTCGCCACGGCTGCAAAATGCTCGAGCATGCCATTCTCATCAGCCCGCAACCCGGTGCCGTGATAGGGAGGCATCAGCATCAGCATTGCCGCACCGGCCTTTTTGGCCTTTGCAGCCCTTTCGCTGGCAATGCGGGTGCTGAAATGGCTGGTGGTGACAATGACCGGCACGCGTCCGGCCACGTGGTCAAGGCACAGATCGGTCAACAGGTCGCGCTCGGCATCGGTGAGCAGAAACTGTTCGGAATAATTGGCCAGAATACAAATCCCGTCCACGCCCTGATCGATCATGCAATCCAGGACGCGCCGCATCCCGTCGAGATCGAGATCGCCGTTTTCGAGAAAAGGTGTCGGGGCAATCGGATAGATGCCGGTATAGACTGATGCGTGCTGCGTGCTCATGATTGTGCTGGTCCGTCCCTTGATGGTTTATTGTGGTCTTGAGGGCGACTGTAAAACAGTTCGCCGCATTTATGAAGCAGTCGAGCCTATGCACTGGCGCGGGACTGCCTTGTGCATTTACCGTTTGTGATGCGACAGCATGATTAGCAGCAATCCGGCCACGGCAAAGGGTATCATCCCGAAATAGGCCTTGATGCCCCAGGCCTGCACCAGCGGTCCGGCCAGCACGGTCACCAATGCAAACATCAGGGCACTGGCGGCAGAAAATAGGCCCTGCACATGGGCGCGCCGCGCCACCGGCGCCAGAGCGGCCACCATCGCCAGCGCACCGAGATGGAACAGGGCGAAACTCAAGGCGTGCAAGGTCTGCAAAATACCGATGCCGATCACATCGGGGGCCAGCCCCATCAGCAGCCAGCGGACAATCGCCGCCGCCCCGCCGATCATCAGATAGCGATAGGCCTTGCCGACGTCGCGACTGCCGCCCAACCGCCAGAACACGACGATCTCCACCACCACGGAACAGGCGGTGAGCACCCCGATCTGCCACGACAATATGCCCTGCTGCACCCACAGGACCGGCCCGAACCCGTTCAGCACGGCGTTGGAAGACCCGACCAGACCGGTGCCGAGCAAAAACAGATAGAGCCGCTTCGGGACCGGTGCTACGGAACCATCCGGCCCATCCGCTTCAGCCGCAACCGGTTTGAGATGGCGGGCAGGAATGAACATGCCCGTGCGCATCCACAAGGCCACGGCCGTGGTCCCGAAACAGAAGACCGCCATTACCGCCGGAACAACCGCCACATCCAGCCAGGACACCATCAGGCCGGCCAGCAAGGTGACCAGCATGAAGGCAATCGAGCCCCACACCCGCAAACGTCCGTAAACCAGCACGGGATTGTCGCGCAGCGCATCGAGGGTAATCACATCCCCCAACGGGATCGGCGCCAGCATCATGGTGACTGTCAGGGTCACCACCCCGAGCAGGACAGGAAAATCCGGACTGAACGGCATGACCAGCCAGCCGCAACCGGCAAGCCCGCCGACCACCGCCAGCAGATGCCGAGGAGCGATATAGCGGTCGGCCAGGCCGGTGATCCACGGTCCGACAAAAGCCCGCAAAAATATCGGCACGGACAGGATCAGGCCGATCTGCTCGGCCGAAAGCCCGCGGGTGGCCAGCCAGATCGGGAAAAACGGCTGGTGCAAACCCAGCATGGCAAAGCTGGTGGCTGACAGAACCGACAGTTCAAGCACAAGCCGGTTATGGGAAGGGCTCACAAATTTATCCAGACCAGAACACTGCAACGCTCTAATCTGGCGCAACACGTGATTCAGGACAACCTCGCCCCGTTAAGGCTTTGGTAAGCATAAGCAGAAAAACCTCCCCTGTTCTTGTGGCTAGCAAAGGCGGACAGGCCTATAACCGTCAGAATCGGTGGATTGTTCGGAATCAAACCATCGCGCCCGATCGGTGTTTTCAAGGATTTTGATTTGACAAAGCACTCCCACGGCCCAATCCCCCCGCTTGCTGGACAGGCCGTTCCTGCCAGCCTGCCGATCAGCAGCCGGAATAGTCTGGGCTGGTTGCGTCCTGCCGCGGTGGTCATGCTGGGCCTGCTGGTCGCCAATTGCGCCTCGAATCCGACCAAGACCGCCTCGGGCAACAAATACGGGGTCAAAGCCAGCCCCAAAGTGATTGCCGATGGCGAGCCGATCCCCAAGGGCGGCGGCTATGACATGGTGGGCAAGCCCTATACCGTGGCCGGCAAGCTCTACGTGCCACGCGAGGACAAGAATTACAGCGCGGTCGGCACCGCCTCATGGTACGGCCCGTCCTTCCATGGCCGAATGACCGCCAATGGCGAAGTGTTCGACCGCGAATCGATTTCCGTTGCACATCCGACCATGCCTTTGCCGAGCTATGTGCGCGTGACCAATACGCTGAATGGCCGCTCGATCATCGCCCGCGTCAATGACCGCGGCCCCTATCACGATGACCGTTTGGTCGACGTGTCCGAACAGGTGGCCACCAGCCTGAATTTCAAACATCTGGGCATCGCACGCGTCAAGGTCGACTATATCGGCCGCGCCCCGATGGAGGGGGATGATGACAAGGTCCTGCTCGCGACCCTGCGCACCGACGGCCGTCCCGCCCAATTGAACCGCCACGCGGCGCCTGCCCAGGTCGCCAGCATTGCCCCGTTCGTGCCGCAAGCCCCTGCAGCCGAGCCTCCAAAACCCGCTGCGGCCAATGCGGTCAAAACGGCAACTCCTGCCAGTGTGCCTGCACCGGCTTCTGCCGCTGCATCCAAAACCGCACCACAACCGCCGGCCAAAGCAGTGGCTGCCCCCGCTGCCGCCAAGACAGTCGCCAGTGCAGCTGCCAACTCAGTTACCAAAACACAGGCCAATACAGCGGGCAAGCCTGCGGCGGTCGTGGTCAACAAGCCACAAGCCAGCAAGACCGTTGCCGGTAAACCAGAACCGGCAAAAACCGCAGCCAACAAGGCCGCACCGGCCGGCAAGCCGACAGCAACAGCCACCAAAAAGCCGGCGGCCAAGCCGCAAACGGCAGCGGCCACGCCGCAGCGCAAAAATGATCGGGGCTAAGGAACGCGGCTGAAGCCTAGCGGATCCGCTCGTCGAGACGCGCATTCAGACTGTCATGCCACTGTTGCATGACCGGTGACACACCGATCTGTTCAGACAGGACCACGACAGTCTCGAATACGGGCATCAGGGCTTGCGGCAAGAGACCCTGCGTGGCCCGTTCGCTGGCCCAATCCCGCACCAGTCCCGGAAAAGCCAGCCAAGCCACCAGCAAGGCCGGATAGATCACCAGCATCGCCCGCCGGATCGAAGACTGTTGCGACATATTTTCTCTTGGCTGATCCATCGTCATCTCAGAACCGGAAATAGATAAAGGGTGCGGCATTGGTCGGAGCCAGCAGCAGCAAACCCAGCAAAGCGACAGCCACCAGCGCGCTTTGCAATGCAACCGGCTTTTGCTCGAAAGCCTGCGCCAATTCCGCCCAGACCTGTTTCGGGACGATTTGCGTCAGGGCGCCGAGGGCCAACAGGATCAGGAGGGTCGTCGACAAGCCGCCCGCGCCAACCGGCGCATGGACCAAAGCCGTCAGAAACTGTCCGGCTGTCTCCAGATCGGGCGAGCGGAACAGGATCCACAACAGGCAGACCGTGTGGAAGGTCATGCACCAGCATGCGGCCTGATAATGGGGGTGGTCGCGCCAGTCACGGGCCGTCTGTGTCCGCGCCCAGCCGTAATGGACCATCAAAACCAGACCATGCAGCCCGCCCCACAGGATGAAGGTGCCGCTGGCGCCATGCCACAACCCGCCCAGAAGCATGGTGACCATCAGATTGCGCACCGTCAGCCAGCGTCCGAGCCGGTTTCCGCCTAGCGGAATATACAGATAGTCGCGCAACCAGTGCGACAAAGTGATGTGCCAGCGGTTCCAGAAATCCTGCACCGACAGCGCACGATAGGGCTGGTCGAAATTTTGTGGGAAGCGGTAGCCGAACAGGCTGGCAATACCGATGGCAATATCGGTATAGGCGCTGAAATCGCAATAGATCACCAGCGCATAGCCATAAAAGGCTCCCCAGACTTCCTGCATAGATGCGCGGGAGGGATCAATATAGACCGGATCGACCAAAGCGGTCGCCAGATAATTGGCAATCACCACCTTTTTGAACAGACCGCCGATGATCAGTGCCAGCGATGCCCCAAGCGGGATCGGCATCTGGCGTGGTGACGCAGCCAGTTGCGGCAAGAACTCGCGGGCCCGCACAATCGGACCCGCCACCAGATGCGGGAAGAAGCTGATATAGAGCGTGAGATCCAGCAGGCTGTTGGAAGCCTTGATGGTGTTTTTGTGGACATCGACCAGATAGGAAATTGCGTGGAAGGTGAAAAATGAAATGGCGACCGGCACCGCCACCTCCACCAGATCCAGATCGAGCGGAACGCCGAGCAGATCGGCGAACTGCATTGCCGAGGCAATCAGCAGATCGGCATATTTGAAATAGCCCAGCACGGCCAGCAACACGATGATGCCTGCGCTGGTGATGCTGGCCCGCCGCCGGCGCGCCGTATTGCGGTCGATCCATTGTCCGCAGACCAGCATCAGCACCGCCACCGCCAGCAGCATCACCACGAAACGGGCATCCCAAGCGGCGTAAAACAGCAGGCTGGCCAGAACCAGAAAGGATTTGCGCGCCGTATTGGCCTCGCGCAACAGCCAGGATACAGACCAGACACACCCGAAAAAAACAGCAAATTCAGTGCTTGGGAACAGCATCGTTGCGCTCCCTGATGGTCCGGTCAATCACAGGCATCACAAATGTCACAAAAGCCTCGGCGCTCCGGCGATACCCCTCGCCGGTCAGATGGATATGGTCATCGGCCATCAGGCGCGGCTGATCAAGTGTCCATTGATGTCCTGCACAGCTTTGCGGCATGATCTGCGCCCAGGACCAGATCGGCAGCGACCGGCCTTGGGCCAGCTGGTCCTGCGCCTGCCGCACCAGTGCCAGTTTGGGCGGCTCCAGCCAACCACAATCCTGAGTGGCATTGGCCCTGCCCCCGACCGGAGGGGAGATCAGCACCAGCTGCGTCAGCGGCAACAATGTTCTGAACCGGTTGATCTGGCGCGCCAACAGTTGCTGGTAGCGCGGCATGGCCAGATGGTCGTCAAACCCCTCATTGGTCCCGAAAGCCAGCACCAGCAGATCGGGCTTGAGCTGCTGCAGGGCCTGATCAAAGCGCACGGTCTCCAGCCGGTCGAGCACCGAAAATGTCGCGCCCGGATAGCCGGTGCTGATCACGCTGATCCCCGCCGCCAGTGGCCTGACCAGCACCTGCAACAACACCACCGGTCTGGCGGTGCGGCTGGTCAGCACCAATGAGCGGAAGGCACCGTCACCGCCTGCTTTGGGGTTTAGAGGTATCGTCACGATCCCCTCGACGGGCCGCGCCAGATCGAACTGGCCGACAGACTCACCATCGAGGGCAAGCTCGATCTCGCCGGCCTGCGGTCCGGTCTGGAACACCAGTTCGATGGTCCCGAAGGCCAATGGACGGCGGCGGGTTTGCCACAACAGGGTCTGGTCCGGCGCGCTGGTTTCCGCCAGTGAACCCGACAGCAGATAGCGTGTGTCGGCCGGAGCATTCATGACCGTCCGGTAGGACCAGCCGGGTGAGGCCTGCACGGTGACCGCCCCGCTTCTGATCCCCGGATGGGGTTGGCCCAGCGGCAGGAGCAATCCGTTGCCCTCGCCATAATGCTGCTGCAGCAGGGAGCGGATATGGCCGCTGAACAAATCGGCGGCCACATGACTGTCCCCCAAAATGGCCATGACAAAGGGCGTGGCCAGCCCCTTTCGGACGGTTTCAGCTGGTCTGTCCTCTGGCTCCGACAGCACAGAGGAGAGCCAGGCCCCGATCCCTTCCGGATGTTCGTCGATCAGGTTTTTCGTGAGTTTAAGGGCCAGCAGGCTCAACAGCACCAATGCCAGAACAACCGGCCCCCAGCCAAAAGGCAGCGGGTTGTGCGACCTCAAGGGCAGGGCCCCGCCG
>Ga0209189_1001486_pt1 | contig 17431 bp, 10 predicted proteins | sample C_130820_EF_Meta_FD_187308 | JGI IMG/M metagenome (GOLD analysis project Ga0209189, IMG submission 187308) | Freshwater microbial communities from Lake Croche, Canada to study carbon cycling - C_130820_EF_MetaG (SPAdes) (version 3) | ecosystem: Environmental > Aquatic > Freshwater > Lake... | reverse complement strand
CAACAGAGTCCCGCGACGCCGCCCCGACCGCGGTCGAGGCACACGATCTGCGTCACGATCAGCGCGACGCAGAGCAGCGAGAACTGCCCCACCCACAGGCAGCCGACGACCCCCGCGATCGCGCCGGTCGCGAGGGCCCCCACGGATGCGAGGGCCGGACCGGCGAACCGCAGTTCACGTGCGCCGTACGAGCCGATCACGCCGAGCGACACGAGCGAAGCGAGTTCGACCAGCACCACCCCCTGCAGGAAACCGCCCGGCTCGAAGAACACCGCGAACATCGGCAGTGCGTAGGGCGGATACACCGTGTAACGCACGCCCTTCCGACCGGCGATCGCCCCGTTGGGGTAGACGCCCGCCCGAAACAACTCGTACTCGGCCGCCCGTGTCGCCAGATCGCCGAGCGCCCCGGGCTCGCGGGCGCGGGCGAGTCCGCGGCCCACGTTGGACGCCGCGAGCACCGCGGCAAGGACGAAGACCACCCAGGCGAGCTTGTCGCTCCAGCCCGTCAGCCGCCGACGATCGGGGGCGACGGGTTCGCCGCGGCCAACGGCTCGCCGGTCGATGATGAAGCCGAGGAGGGGGTTGGGCATGCGAATGAGCGGACGAGGCCGAGCGTCGCTTCCTGGATCATGACCACCCCGAACGTGATCGAGGAATACACATAGTAGAGCCAATGCAGGGCGATCGACGCCACCGCGAACGGCACCCCCCGCTTGCGCAGGCAGAGCCGGTAGAAATCGGCGTTGATCGCGATCAGCACGGCCAGACACGCCACGAGCACCACGCCGCAAGCCGGGAGGGCGGCAGCCGGCAGGAGGCTCGCGGCCACACCGGCGACGAGCATCCCCACCGCACAGATCCCGCTCAGCCGGCCCCGCCAGTCGATGTTGAGGGCGTCGGGCAGCGAGTGGCTCACGGCGATGAGACGCGTCCACGGACGGGCCCGGTGCACGATGTCGGTGTAGACCATCGAGCCCAACGACCAGCGCTTGGCATGCTTGCAGCGCACCGTCGGGTCGAGCACGATCCGGCCGCCGGCGGCGGCGATCCGCATGCCCAGCTCGATGTCCTCCACGCTCGGAAAGCGGTATTTCTCGTCGAACCCGCCGATGTCGAGGAACAACGCCGCGCGGATCGCACCGCAGCCCGACCATAAGGTGCCCGCCCGGCCCGCATGGTCCACATGGGTGTGGTGGTGGAGGAGGTTGCGAAACTGGCTCACCGTGCCGACCGCGAGCGGCTCGTCGTCGTAGGCACCGAACAGCGCCACGAGGTCCGGATCGGCCGCGAACGCCGCGCGAATGCGGTCGACCGCGTCGCCGGCCAGCTCGACGTCGGCGTCCACGAAGAGAAGCAGTTCCCCGGCGGCGGCCTCGGCCGCCATGTTGCGGGCCCGCGCGGGACCGCGTCGCACGCCGGTGCCGATCACCGTGACGCCGGCCCGATCGAGCCACGCGGGTGTCGACGGCGGATCTCCATCGAATACGACGACGAGTTCGACGCCGCCTCCCGCCGCGTCGACCAGATCGAGACACCGCCTCGCGCACGGCTCGAACGTGCCCGTCCAGGAGACGGTCGGCATCACGATCGACAGGCCCGGCTCCGAGCCGGCGTTGTCGAACCGCATCCCGCGGAAGGAAATCGCCGACCGCCTTGCACCGGCACCGCTCACGACGTTCGCATCGACACCCGCCCGTCCGCGAGAATCGGCCACGCCCGCGCTCGTGCACTCCTGGTCCATGACGCTCCTGAGCGGGAAAAGCACCGCATCCTGCGGATCGCAACCCTCTCGCCACCGCAGCCAACGCCGCGGTCGATAGCCAGGGGCATTGGTGGCACCCGAGCCTCACAAGAATAATTATTACACTCAGAAAACTGCAAGCGGCCGGTCGTTCCTCCGGCCATGATCGGGGGCTCGTCCGCAAGACACCTCGCGGGGCCGGTGCTTCCTGGCGTCGGCCGGCACGTCGCCCCGCGAACGCGACGTCCACCCTTCTGACCCACCGCCCCCCTCGGCTGTGTCCGTTCGCGAATCCTCCGCAGCCCCCCCGCCTTCTCTTGCTGGAGCATGACGCATGCGCACCGCCACGATCCTCTGCATCCTCGTCGCGGCTTCGGCGCTCTTGGCGACGGGCGGGCTGCCGGCCGCCGAAGTCGTCACGATCACACCGGAGTGGCTCGCCGGCGCCGGCCGCGATCCCGCCGCCGCGCCGCCGGTCGGCAAGGAGGCGGACTGGATTCTCGGTGACCACGTGCTGCGCAACGACCGGATCACGGCGGTGATCGCCGACCCGGTTCCCTCGCGCCACGCCAACATGACGGTGCGGAACGTGGGGGGCTGTGTCATCGATCTCACCCTCGCGGCCGCGCCCAACGACCAGCTCTCCTGCTGGTACCCGGGAGACGGCACCGTCGCGTACCGCTTCGTCGGCGCCGCGGCGGCCGGCGAAGACGCGGCCGGGGAAGGCGCGGCCGGCGACGGCGCCTCACGGCCGCTCGCGCTCTCCGGCCCGCGGGTCACGTTCCGCGTGGCGTCCCCCGCGAAGGCGGGCACGGCCCGGCTCGACGTCACCTACGCGCTGGCCGACGGCGACGATTTCCTCACCGTGACGACGCGATTCACCAACCCGCACGACGCCCCGCTGACGGTCGAACCGCGCGACGCGGTCCGCGCCGACAAGACCTTCACGTCCGGACTCGACGTCGCGGCCAACTGCGTGTGGTGGGACGACGAGTGGTTCGGGCAGGCCTACGGCATGGTGCCCGTCGGCCGCACGGTCGCCGACACCGCGGTGGCGCCGCAGTCGCGCCAGCCCAAGGACCCCGTCCGCTCCTTCGCCGACGGCAAGGCCGGCGTGGAGCTGCCTCCCGGCGGGTCCTGCGAGTACGTCCGCCGGATCTTTCCCGCGCCGAGCCTGCTCGAGGCGCGGGCCGTCGCCTTGCGGCTCTCCGCGCAGCCCGGCGTGCCCGCGGCCGTTCTCGTCGCCGACGCGGCGGGCCCGGTGCCGCGGGCGCTCGTCGAGATCTTCGCCGGCGACCACCGCCACGGCGCCGGCTGGACCGGCGCCGACGGCCGCCTCGTGACGAGCCTGCCCCGCGGCACGGCCCCCTGGCGGATCGTCGCCTCGACGGTGGGTCGGGGCCGGACGGAAGCGACGCTCGACCCGGCCGGCACGCGGACGGACGACCTGCGGATCGAGCTGCCCTTGCCGGGCGTCGTCGTGGCCGCGATCGTCGACGCCGCCGGCGGCCCCACGCCCTGCAAGGTGCAGTTTCGCCGCCGCGCCGCAGCGGAAGAAAAAGCGGTCGACCCCGACTTCGGCCCCGACAGCGGCGACACCGGCGTGAAGAACCTCGTCTACTCCCACGACGGCCGGTTTCGCCGCGAGCTTCCCCCCGGCGACTACGACGTGGTGGTGAGCCTCGGGCCCGAGCACGACGCCGTCATGCTGCCGCTGTCCGTGGCCCGCGGCCGCGAGACACCGCTCGCCGCCACCCTGCGACGCGTCGTCGACACGACGGGCTGGGTGAGCGGCGACTTCCACAGCCACTCCACCCCCTCGGGCGACAACACCACGAGCCAGCTCGGCCGCGTGCAGAACCTGCTCTGCGAGCACATCGAGTTCGCCCCCTGCACCGAGCACGCCCGCATCGACAGCTACTCCCCGCTCCTCGAGCGGCTCGGCGCGACGGACCGCATGGCCACCTGCAGCGGCATGGAGCTGACCGGATCGCTCCTGCCGGTGAACCATCAAAACGCCTTCCCGCTCGTCGAGCGGCGGCGCACCCAGGACGGCGGCGGCCCCGCCGTGGACAACGACGACCCGGTCGCCCAGGTGGCCCGCCTCGCCCTCTGGGACGACGCGGCGGAGAAGCTCGTGCAGATGAACCACCCCGACCTGGTGCAGGTGCTCGGCGACCGCGACACCGACGGCACGCCCGACGCGGGCTTCGAGGCGATGCTCGGCTGGGTGGACGTGGTCGAAATCCACCCGCCGCACGAGATCTTCCAGTTTCCGAACCGGCGGGACGATCCGCGCAAGCCGGTGAGCCGGATCTTCGTCTGGCTGCAGATGCTCAACCTCGGCTACCGCGTGCCCGGGGTGGTGAACACCGACGCCCACTACGCCTTCCACGGCTCGGGCTGGCTGCGGAACTACATCCGCAGCCCCACCGACGACCCGGCACGGATCGCCACCGCCGACATCGTCCGGGCCTGCGAGGCGGGCCGCGTGATGATGACCAACGGCCCCTTCCTTGAGGCGTCGCTCCTGGCGGAGGACGACGACGACGAGCACGTGGCCGGCCCGGGCGACCAGGTGGTCGACGAGGACGGCCGGGTGACGCTCGCGGTGCGCGTGCAGTGCGCCAACTGGCTCGACGTCGACCGGGTGCAGGTGTTCGTCAACGGCCGGCCCGACCCGACGCTCGCCGCCACGCGGCGCGACCGGCCCGCGGCGTTCTCCCGCGACGTCGTGCGGTTTCGCCACGAGTTCACCCTCGCGCTCGACCGCGACGCCCACGTGGTCGTGGCGGCGATCGGCGAAGGGGCGACGCTCGGCGTGGTGATGGGGCCCGAGCACGCGGCGGACCGGCCGGTGGCCGTCACCAACCCGATCTTCGTCGACGTGGGGGGCGACGGCTTTACGCCCAACGAGGACCTCCTGGACCTGCCGATCCCCCACCAGCCGGCCGCCACGCACCGTCGTCACGTCCACGGCCACGCCCATCCCCACCGCCACGCGGCGCCCGACGCCCGCTAGCCGGCCCGCGGAAACAATCCTCCGGACGTGCTCCCACCGATGAAAACCGCCGGTGTTCGCGGGAGCGACGCCGGAGTTGCGCATGATGCGCACACCCCGCTCTCTCGCGACGAATGCACAGTGCCCCTTCCATGGCCCCTTCAATCCGGTGAAGGGGCCGCCCGTCGCCCCGTGAGACGGCGTAGGCGGCAAGCGAAGCCATGGATGGCGAAGCGCAGCCGGCTTCGAGTGAGCCGGAGCCTGGAAGGCGGAGGCGAACGTCCGGCGAGCGGGGTGACGGGCGGCCCCGCGCGTCACCGGAAGCGCGTGAACGACACTGCGTAACCAATCCGGCGAAGGGGCCGCTCGTCGCCCCGTGAGACGGCGTAGGCGGCAAGCGAAGCCATGGATGGCGAAGCGCAGCCGGCTTCGAGTGAGCCGGAGCCTGGAAGGCGGAGGCGAACGTCCGGCGAGCGGGGTGGCGGGCGGCCCCGGGCGTCACGTCCGGCGTCCGCCGCCGCGCCGCTCACTGAGCGGTGGCCCCCGCCTCGAGCTGCCGGCGGATCTTGTCGAGGTTGAAGGAGCCCGGCGTCTGGCTCGGCGGATACTCCTTCATCGTCAGCAGAAACTTCCCGGCGATCTGCTGCAGCGGCACCGCCACGAAGGCGTGGTCGAGCATTCTGCTTGCGTGTCAGCGGCCCGGTGTTCTCGATCGTCTGCCCGCCCTTCCCGTCGGCCTTGCACCGGAGCACGCCGCGGGGGCCGTAGGTCTCGCGGAAGGTCTTCCCGTTGGGGAGCTTCATGGCGCCGGGGTAGTCGCGGTGCTCCGGCTCCTCCTCGGCGTTGAGGTGGTAGAGATTGCCGAAGAACTCGTCGAAGCCGTGCATCGTCGGCAGGTGCTCGTCGCGGTCGCCCTGGTGGTTCTTGCCGAACTGCCCCGTGGCGTAGCCGCGGCTGCGGAGCACCGTGGCGATCGTGACGTCGCTCTTCTGCCAGCCCTCCTTGGCGCCGGGCAGGCCCACCTTCGTCATTCCGGTGCGGACGGGGCAGTTGCCGCCGAGAAACGCCGCCCGGCCGGCGGTGCAGCTCTGCTGGCCGTAGTAGTCGGTGAAGGAGACGCCCTCGCGGGCCAGGCGGTCGATGTTGGGCGTGCGGTAGCCCATCATGCCGCGACTGTTGTGGCTGACGTTCCACGTGCCGATGTCGTCCCCCCACACGACGAGGATGTTGGACGCGCGGGGGGCGGGCTGCCGCGCGACCGCCGGGCCTCCGGCGGTGGCGAGCATGGCGACGAGGCCGGCCACGAGGCCGGCCGCGGACGCGGGACTGATGCGGGAACGCATGCGGAAGGCTCTCCGGGAACGGGGCGGACCCGGTGGCGGGGCGACGAGGAATCTACACGAGCTTGACCTTGCCGGGCACGGCGTGCTGCGGCTTCGGGAGGCTGCCCCCCCAGGTGAGCTCGGCCGGGAAGAGGTCGAGCTTCGATTCCTTGGTGAGAAAGTCCCAGGTGACCCGCTGCCCGGTGTAGGCGGCGATGCGGCCGAGCACCGCCGTCATCGAGCTGTCGGCCGTGGCCTTCAGCTCCACGATCGGCTTGCCCGCGCGGATCGAGTCGACGAGGTCCTTGTGCTCCTGCTTGTAGGCGTCGGCGATGCTGCCCGACTGCTCCCACGTCTTCTTGCCGGCGCGGTCGTGGATCTGCGAGCCGGCGTTGCCGGCGCCGATGTGGCAGGTGCCCTCGGAGCCGTAGACGACGTTGCCCACGTCGTTGAGCGTGCCGGGAATCTGCCGGCACATGAACGACACCACGCGGTTCCCCGGATACTCGTAGTCGATCGCCATGTTGTCCCAGAGCTCGCTGTCGTCGGGCCGGGTGAACCGGCCGCCCGACCCGAAGGCCGACACGGGATTGGCGTCCATCACCCAGTTGATCGTGTCGATGTTGTGCACCGCCTGCTCGACGATCTGGTCGCCGCTGAGCCAGATGAAGTGGTACCAGTTGTTGAGCTGATACTCCGCGTCACTCATGCCCTCGGTGCGCGGGCGATACCAGATGCCGCCGGCGCAGTAGCGGGCGGTCGCCCCGAGCACGTGGCCGATCGCCCCCTGGCGGATCTGCTCGACGGCGCCCATGTAGTTGGCCTGCCGGCGGTACTGCGTGCCGGTGACGATCGCGGTGCCCCGGGCCACCGCGCGGTCATGGGCCTCGAGGCAGGTCCGGTAGCCGGCGGGGTCGACGCAGGAGGGTTTCTCGGCGAACACGTGCTTGCCCGCCTCCACCGCCTCGCGGATGTGCCGCGGCCGGAATCCCGGCGACGTCGTCAGCAGCACGAGATCGACCGTCGGGTCGTCGAGCACCCGCCGGTGTCCGTCGAGCCCCTCGTGCATCTTCGCGTCGTCGACCGCCACCTTGCCGGGATGCGCCGCGAGCATCGCCTGCCGCAGGCTCGCGCACTTCTTCGCGTAGAGATCGGCCATCGCCACGACCTTCACCCCCTCGTTGATCGTGAGGGAGTCGTTCAGGGCGCCGCCGCCGCGGCCGCCGCAGCCGACGATGCCGAGCCGCAGTTCCCGCTTCTCCTCCGCCGCGGCCGACGACGAGTGGACCATCAGGCCGGCGGCGACGGAGGCGGTGGTGCCCGCCCCGAGGAAGCCGCGACGGCTGGCGCGGCCGGCGGAGCGGACGGCTGTGACCGGCCCGGTGGCCGATGGCTGGCGGGCGAGTTCGGACATGGCGGAGGTCTCCGATCGGAAGGGAAGAACGGCGAAAACGAAGAGGCGAGACTGCGGACACGGGCGACGCACACGCGGACGCCGGGGGCCCTACCCGAGCAGGGCCCGTTTCATCTGGTCGAGCACGGCGGCGAGCCGGGGCACGTCGCCGCCGCCGACTTCCGCCGACACCCAGCCGGTGAAGCCGATGTCGCGGAGCGCCGCGCGGACGGAGGCCCAGTCGATGTCGCCGTCGGTGATGTCGGTGAAGCCCTTGCCCGGCCCGTCGGCGTCGGCCCGGCGGTTGGAGTAGCCCTTGATGTCGAGCTTGACGATCCGCGGGCCGAGTTCGCGGACCCACGTCGCGACGTCGCCGTAACGGGCGTGGTTGCCGAGGTCGAAGAACGCCCCCACCCACGGGCTTTTGAAGCTGTCGATGTAGTCGGCGAAGGGGCGGACCGACTGATCGCGGGCGCCGCCGTCCTCGTAGAAGAGGCCGTTCCACACGTTCTCGAAGAGGATCCGTTGCCCGAGCGCCGCCGCCAGCGGGATCGCCCGGGCGATCTCCGCGCGGGCGCGGTCCGGGCCCTCCGGGCCGTCCCCCTTCTTGCCGACGACGAGCAGCACGCCGCTGCCCCCGGCGGCATGCGAGCAGCGGATGCAGTGCTCGAGGTTCGCCAGTCCCGCGGCCCTCGTCGCCGCGTCGGCGCTCGTGAGCGTCTTGCCCCAGTGGGCGTGGTTGATGCAGTTGTGGATGAAGACGCCGGTGGCGCGGGAGGCCTCCCGCAGCTGCTCGGGCGTCACGCCGGCGGCATCGTCGAAGTCGACGCCATCCATGCCCGCCTCGCGGGCCGCGGTGAGCCGGGCCTCGAGCGACGGCCCCTTGGTCATCCCATACTTGCACGAGAAGAGCAGCCCCCGGTCGGGCGCCGGCGGCCGCGGCAGCGGGGCGAGTGCCTGGGGCAGCACGGGGGGGGCCGCGGCGGCAGCCTGCGCGACCGCGGTCCGCTGGCCGGGCAGCGGCGTCGGCCCCGACGGCGTCGCGGCGGAAGCCGACGCGAGCAGGGCGGCCGACAGGAGTTCACGGCGACGGATCGGCATCGGCACGCCTCCCGGGGCCGCGGTCCCCGGCCCGTTTCGGATCACAACCCTCTCGACACCCCACAAAACCCTACCGCCACGGCCGGGTTCGTGCCACCATGCCGGCCGCACATCGCCCCGTGCGGGCTTGCGACCTCAGCGGAAATGGTGACAACGGGGGGGTGCGGGGGACACGCGACACGACGGCGACGAGCGGGATGAACGCGATGATCCGGCACCACAACGTCCGCCCCGCCCGACCGTTGGATGGGGCCGCGGCCGGCGGCCCAAGGGCGGCGCGGCCATGTCCATTCCCGAGGAGTCTTCCGTGATGCATCCGCCCCGTCGTCTCCCCCGCCCCCGCCTCGCGGCGGTGTTCATGATCGCCGCCTGCTCCTCCCTGCTCCACGTCGTGGCGACCGTCCGCGGCGAGGAGGCGGGATTGCGGATCCGGTTCGGCCTCACCGACGAGGCGCCGACCGACTGGAGCGGAACGGTGGACGTCGAGCCCGGCCGCGTCACCCACATCGGCGGCTGGCGGTTCGCGAAGGGGGACTCGATCGACGGCACGAAGGGCTGGACCACGCGGACGCGCCCCCTCGAGCAGCGCGGCCGGGGCAACAACCAACGGAAGGCCGCCCAACGGGCCGCCGGCCGCGCGGCCCCGGCCCGGCCGCCCGCCGACAATGGCGTGGTCGTGAGCCTCGCCGACGTCACCGCCGCCTCGCGGGTGACCCTCCGCACGCCCCGCGGCGACGTGACGGTGTCGCTCGGCGACCTCACCTACGGCGGCGTGACGCCGCTCCTCGACGGCGCGATCGAGGTGGAGCGGGCCGCGGCGGCGGCGCCCCTGACGGAAAACCGCACCGACGACGACTACCCGGCCGTCGCCGTGGCGGCCGACGGCACCACCCACGTCGCCTACGTGGAGTTCACGCACGGCGACCGCTCCCCCTTCCGCGGCCTCGAGTCGCCCGAGGCGCCGGCGGGCAACGCCGGCCGGGGCTGGAAGGCCGTGCCCGGCGACATGCAGTTCCTCGCCGCGCCGGTCGGGGGCGATCGCGTGCTCCTGCGGTCGGGCGGCCCCGGCGGCTGGGGCGAGCCGGTCGCGATCACCGCCGGTGGCTGCGACATCTACAGGTGCGGCCTGACCATCGACGGCAGCGGCACGGTGTGGGTGGTCTGGTCACAGAATACGGGCTACCCGGGTCCCGTGCCGAACTTCGAGATCCTCGCCCGGCCCGTCGTCGACGGGAAGCCGGGGGCCGAGGTGAAGCTCTCCGACGATCCCGGCAGCGACGTGCACCCGGTGCCGGCGACCGCCGCCGACGGCAGCGTGTGGTGCGTCTGGCAGGGGGTCCGCGACGGCGTCTTCCGCATTCTCGCCCGCCAGCGGGCCGCCGACGGCGGCTGGTCGCCGGAGCAGGTCGTGAGCACCCAGTCGCGGAACTGCTGGACGCCCGCCGTCGTCGCCGCGCCGCAGGGGGGCGTGACGATCGCCTGGGACACCTACGAGAAGGGGGACTACGACGTCTGGATGCGCGACGCCTCCGCCGACGGCGTCCTCGCGCCGCCCCGCGCCGTCGCCGACACCGCCGACTACGAGGCCCGTCCCTCCCTCACCTACGACGCCGCGGGCGCGCTGTGGATCGCCTACGAAATGGGGAGCCCGTCGTGGGGCAAGGACTCCGGCCCCTACGACAACGGCGGCAACCCGCTCTACAAGGGGCGGCAGATCGGCCTCGTCGTGCGGAAGGACGGCGCGTGGATGCAGCCCGCGGCGAGCCACCTCGCGGCCCTGCCCCACCCTGCGGCCCGCCGCGGCGTGCGCAACGAGCGGGTGCCGCCAGTGGAGGCGGGGGGCGAGTCGCCCGAGCAGGAGCGGTCCGCCGAGGCGCAGCGCAACCTCGCCTACAACAACGTCGCCCGGATCGCCGCCGACCGTGCGGGCAACGTCTGGCTCCTCTGCCGCAGCCGGCAGAACGACTTCCGCTTCCCGCTGATGGGATCGCTCTGGCTCTCGTGGGCCGCGGTCTGGGACGGCCGCACCTGGACCGGCCCGATCCTGCTCCCCAACTCCGACAACCTCCTCTACAACACGCCCGGCGTCGCCGCGCTGCCCGGCGGCGGCATCGTGGTGGCGCATTCGAGCGACCACCGGCAGGATCGCTTCGGCCTCCTCGACGAGCGGCAGCGGGTGCCCGGCGGCGCCGACGACGCCTTCGACAACGACGTCTTCGTGACCTGGCTGGCGCCGCCGGCGGCGCCGGCCGGCACGGGCCCGGCGGCCGCCCCGGGGCTCGTTCCCGCCGCCCATCCGCCGAGCGGGGCGACCGCGCCCGCCGCTGCCACCCTCGCGGAGCGGGCCGACGTCGACCGCTGCCGTGGCCAGCGGATCGAGGTCAACGGCCGGACGCTGCGGCTCATCCGCGGCGAATACCACCGCCACACCGAGATCAGCGGCGACGGCGGCAACGACGGGCCGCTCGAGGACATGTGGCGCTACGCGCTCGACGTGGCCCAGATGGACTGGCTCGGCTCCGGCGACCACGACAACGGCGCCGGCCGCGAATACACCTGGTGGCTCACCCAGAAGACGACCGACGCCTTCCGCATCGCGGGACGGTTCGAGCCGCCGTTCAGCTACGAACGGAGCGTCGCCTACCCCGAGGGGCACCGCAACGTGATGTTCGCCCGGCGGGGCGTGCGCACGCTGCCGCGGCTGCCGAAGCTCGGCCGCGACGCCGAGGGCTCGGCCCCCGACACGCGGATGCTCTACCGTTACCTCCATCACTTCGAGGGCGTCTGCGCGGCGCACACGAGCGCCACCGGCATGGGCACCGACTGGCGGGACAACGACCCCGTCGTCGAGCCGATGGTGGAGATCTACCAGGGCGACCGGCAGAATTACGAGCGGCCCGGGGCGCCCCGCTGCCCCACCGCCGACTACTCGATCGGCGGCTGGGAGCCCAAGGGCTTCGTGAACCTCGCGCTCCTCAAGGGCTACAAGCTCGCCTTCCAGTGCTCGAGCGACCACCTCTCGACGCACATCAGCTACGCCAACGTCTATGCCGAGGATCTCTCGCGGGCGGGCCTCCTGGCGGCGATCCGCGAACGGCACATCTACGGTAGCACCGACAACATCGTGGCCGAGTTCACGGCGCGGTCCGACGGCCGCGACTTCATGCTCGGCGACGCCTTCACGACCGCCGCCGCCCCGAGCCTGCGGATCAGGCTCCGCGGCACGGCGCCGTGGGCGAAGGTGACACTCGTCAAGGACGACGTCGAGATCCCGCTCGACTGCGCGGCGACGCCCGAGTTCGAGCAGGTCTGGACGGATCCCGCCCCCGTGGCCGGACGCGAGAGCTACTACTACGTCCGTGGCGAGCAGGCCGACGGTGAGCTTGTCTGGGTGTCGCCGATGTGGATCCGGTTCGCCCCCGCGCAGGGGGCACCGTGAACGCGGCCGCGGCCCCACGTCGCGGCGCGGCCGCCGCCGGCCTGATCCTCGCCCTTCTGGCCGGCTCCGCGGCCGCCCACAATCCCGACACGAGCTACGCCCGGATGGAAATAGGCCGCGACGCGGTGGTCGTGCGGCTCACCTACGACGTGACGTCGCTCGTGCGGATGGTGCCCGCGCTCGACGGCGACGGCGACCGACGGATCACGCCCGTCGAGCTCGCCGACGCGGTGCCGGCGATCGCGGCGTTCCTCCGCGACCGCGTCGACTGCGAGATCGACGCCGCGGCCGTGCGGCTCCCGGATCCCGCGCCGGTCGCGTGGCCCTCCGACGCGGGCGCGGCGATCGCGGAGGCCGACTGGCACGCCCCCACGTCGCTCGTCACGCTGGCGTTCCCCCTCGCGACCCGCCGGCCCGCGGCCGACGTCTGGCTGCGATTCTCCTTCTTCGACGCGATGAGCCTGGCCCACACCGTGCTCGGCGCCTTCGCGCAGGCCGGCACGACGCAGGAGCTGCTCTTCACGGCGTTCGAGCCCGACTACCTCTTCGAGACGGCATGGCCCGGCGACACGGCCGGCGACACGGCCGACGACGCCACCGACGGCACGGCCGGCGCTCCGGCGGCCGCGGCCGTCGTCGCCGCCGGCACGGCCGCCGCGGAGGATCCAGCCGCCGTGTCGCCGCGGGCCGCGGCGGACCGGCGCGGCTCCCGTGGCTCGCTCCTCGCGCGGCTCGTGCTCTTCTTCCGGCTCGGCGTGGAGCACATCCTCGTCGGCTACGACCACGTGCTCTTCCTCGTCGCGCTCGTGCTCGTGAGTGACGCGCGGTCGCTCGTGCGGATCGTCACGGCCTTCACGGTCGCCCACTCGATCACGCTCGGCCTGGCGACGATGGGCTGGGTGCAGCCGCCGCCGCGGCTGGTCGAAGCGATGATCGCGGCGACGATCGTCTTCACGGCGATCGAAAACTTCTGGATCCGTTCGGCGGCGGGCCGCTGGCGGCTGACGTTCCTCTTCGGCCTCGTGCACGGCTTCGGGTTCGCGGGGGTGCTGCGCGACCTCGGGCTGCCGCGCGAGGGCTTCCTGCGGGCGCTCGTGGCCTTCAACCTCGGCGTCGAGGCGGGGCAGCTGCTGATCGTGGCGGCGCTGGCCCTGCCGGCGGCGGCCGTGGCCCGCTCGCGGTACGCCCGCGGCATCCGCGCGGCGGCGTCGCTGGCGATCGCGGCCTGCGGGGCGGGCTGGTTTCTCGACCGCGCCTGCGGCTTCGCGATCATGCCGTGGTGAGCGATGGCCTGGTCCCCGATGCACTACACTATCCCGCGTTTCGCCGCGGCCTCGATCGACGTTGCCGCCGCCGTCGGCCCGTTCCCGGAGTGACCCGATGCCCCCGCACGCCCCCCTGCCCGACCGTGGCCCGCGCATCATGCCGTTCGCCATGCCAGCGGTGTCGCCCAGCGGTCGCGTCGCGTCGCGCGTGCTGCGCGTGCCGTTCGTCGTCTTCGTGCTGTCCGCCGCCGGTCTGTGCGGCCCGGCGTCGCCGGCGCGTGGCCAGGCGCCTCCCTACGACGTCTTCCCCGCGGCCGAGCCCCCCTACTACCGCGTGCGCTACGACGCCGACACGGCCGAAGGCGGCCTCGCCTTCCCGGTGAACTACACGCTCTGGATTCCACCGGCCGCGCGGACGCTCCGCGGCGTGATCGTCCACCAGCACGGCTGCGGCGAGGGCTCGTGCAAGTCGGGGCTGACCGGCGCCTACGATCTCCATTGGCAGGCGCTCGCCAACAAGCACGACTGCGCGCTTCTGGCCCCGGCCTACGAGCAGCCGGACAAGGCCGAGTGCCAGCTCTGGTGCGATCCCCGCAACGGCTCGGGCGCCGCCTTCCAGCGGTGCCTCACCGACCTCGGCGCGGCCAGCGGCCATCCGGAACTCGCCCGCGTGCCCTGGGCGCTCTGGGGCCACAGCGGCGGCGGTCACTGGGCCGGCGGCATGGTGATGCTCCATCCCGACCGCGTCGCCGCCGCGTGGCTCCGGTCGGGCGTGCCCCTGCTCGCCGCCGATCCCGCCCGCGAGCGGATCAAGCCGCACGTGCTCCCCGACGCCGCGCTCGGCGTGCCCCTGATGTGCAACCCCGGCACGCAGGAGGGGGTGACGGTGAAGGGCGGCCGCTTCGCCGGCGTCTGGCCGGCCAACGAGGCCTTCTTCACCGCCGTCCGCGGCCGCGGCGGCCTCATCGCCGTGGCCGTCGATCCGCTCACGGCGCACGAGTGCGGCAACCAGCGGTATCTCGCCATCCCCTGGCTCGACGCCGCCCTGGCGGCGCGGCTGCCGGCCGGGAGCGGCGCGGCCCTGCGGCCGATGCCGACCGATCGGGCCTGGCTCGCCCCGCCGACCGGCGGCGAGGCGGTGCCCGCGGCCCGGTTCGAGGGCGACGCCCTCGCGGCCGCGTGGCTCGCCGACGAGGCGGTGGCCCGGGCGTGGATGCACTACGTCAGGGACACCCGCGTGCCCGACGACTCGCCGCCGCCGGCGCCGACGCGGGCGGTGGTCGACGGGGGCGAACTGCGCTGGGAGGCCGAGGCCGACCCGGAGAGCGGCCTGGCCGCGTTCCGCATCGAGCGCGACGGTGAGCCGCTCGCGACCCTGCCCGAGAAGGGCGCGAATCCCTTCGGCCGGCCCCTCTTCCAGAATCTGCAGTACAGCGACACGCCGTCGCTGCCGCTCGTGCCGATGCGCTACGTCGACGCGACGGCGCGGCCGGGGGTCGTCCACGAATACCGGATCCGGTCGGTCAACACGCTGGGGCTCGAATCGGCGCCGAGCGGTCCGGCGACGCCCGTCGCCGCCGGCCGCTGACGACGCGCACGGCCCGGAGCGGTCCGTCGCCGATCCGACCCCGCCCCCCTGCCATCCTCGGAGGCTCTCCCGTGATGCGGCTCTCGATGGTCGTCCATCCGCCCACCGACCGCCACCTCGAGTGGGCGGCGCAGGTGGGCGTGAGCGACGTCGTGATCCCGTTTCCCGGCACCGATCCGGCCGCGCTGGCGGCGACCTGCCGGCGGGTGGCGTCGTTCGGCATGGCCTGCACGCACGTCGAGCGCAAGCTCCCCCACCTCGCGATCGTGCATGGTCTGGCCGACCGGGCCCGGCAGGTCGCCGCCATCACGTCGCTCTTGGCCGCCATGGGCGGCTGCGGCATGCAGGTGCTCTGCTACAACTGGATGCCCGACGAGGACTGGCAGCGCACCACCGCGACGGCGGCCGCCCGCGGCGGCGCGCGGGCCACGGCGTTCGATCTGGACGACGTGGGCCGCAACGTCACCGACGCCGACGGCCTGCCGCCGGCCCGCACCGACGCGGTGACGCTCTGGGAGAACCTGCGGCGGTTCCTCGAGGAGGTGGTGCCGGTCGCGGAGCGGCACGGGATCCGGCTCGCGCTGCATCCCGACGACCCGCCGCTCGCGACGCTCGGCGGCCAGTCGCGGATCATCGGCTCGAACGCCGCGCTGCGGCGGGTCGTCGACATGGTGCCCTCACGCGCCAACGCCGTGTGCTACTGCGTGGGCTCGCTCCACCCCGCCGGCGAGGATCTCGTGGCCGGCATCCGCGGCCTCGGCGACGCGATCGCCTTCGTCCACGCGCGGAACGTCCGCGGCACCGCCACGCGGTTCGTGGAAACCTGGCACGACGACGGCGAGATCGACATGCCGGCGGTGTTCCGCGCGCTCGAGGGCGTCGGCTACCGCGGCACCGTGCGGCCCGACCACGCGCCCTCGATGTCGGGAGAGGCCAACGACACTCCGGGTTACGAGATGCTCGGCCGGCTGTTCGCGGCGGGATACCTCCGGGGCCTGATGCAGGCGGCACGCGCATGAGAACGATCCCCGACTTCTGGTTCGAGCCGCGGCCCTGGATCGACGGGGGCTGGCACCACGGCGGCGCGGCCGTGGACGTGGTCAACCCGGCGACGGGCCGGCGGATCGCGACGGTCGAGCGGGCTGACGCGGCCGCCGTCACCCGAGCCGTCGACGGGGCGGCACGGGCGTTCGAGTCGTGGGCCGCCGTGCCGGCGGCGGGCCGCGGCCGGATCCTCACCCGGCTCGCGGCGATTCTCCTTGCGCGCCGCGACGAGCTCGCGCGGCTGCTCACGGCCGAGCAGGGCAAGACCTGGCAGCAGGCCGCGGGGGAGGTGGACTACGCAGCGAGTTTCTTCCAGTGGTTCGGCGAGGAGGCCCGCCGGGTGCACGGCCGCATCGTGCCCCATCCGGAGCCGGGCCGGGAGTTTCTCGTCGCGCATCGCCCCGCGGGCGTCGCCGGGCTCGTCACCCCCTGGAACTTCCCGCTCGCCCAAGGAGCCAAGAAGATCGCCGCGGCGCTCGCCGCCGGCTGCACGGCCGTCTGGAAGCCGGCCGAGGCGACGCCGCTCGTGGCGCTGGCGCTGGCGCCCCTGGCCGCGGAGGCGGGCCTCCCCGCCGGCGTGCTGCAGATCGTGCCGGGCCGCGGCGCCGAGGTGGGGGGCGTGCTCGCGGCCCACCCGGCGGTGCGGGTCTTGAGCCTCACGGGCTCGACCGCGACCGGCGCGGCCTTGCTCGCGGCCGCGGCGCCCTCCATCAAGCGGGTGTCGCTCGAGCTCGGCGGCAACGCCCCCTTCATCGTGCTCCCCGACGCCGACCTCGACCATGTCGCCGACGAGCTCGTGCGGCTCAAGCTCTTCGTCACGGGGCAGGTGTGCGTGACCGCCAACCGGGTGTTCGTGCCCGCCGACGCCGCGGCCCCGCTCGCCGCGCTCCTCGCGACGCGGCTGGCCACGGCCCGCGTCGGCGACGGGCTGGCCGACGGCGTCGACGCCGGGCCGCTCATCCACCATGCCGCCTGCACCGCCGTGCGGGCGCTCGTCGACGAGGCGGTGGCCGACGGGGCGCGGATCGTCGCCGAGAACCGCGGCTATGAGGCCGATCCCGCGCTCGCCCGCGGCAGCTTCTTCCCGCCGACGCTGCTCGCGGACGTCCGCGACGACATGCGGATCGCCCGCGAGGAGATCTTCGGGCCGGTGATCCCGCTCCTCTCCTACGGGCGGGTCGCCGAGGCGGTGGCCCGGGCCAACGACACTCCCTACGGCCTGGCCGCCTACGTCTACGGCCGCGACCTCGCCCGCTGCCGCGCGGTGGCCGAGGGGCTCGAGGTGGGCATCGTGGGCGTCAACGAATGGCGGCCGCTCAAGGCGGAGATCCCCTTCGGCGGCGTGAAGCACAGCGGCATCGGCGCCGAGGGGGGCGAGGAGGGCATCCGCGAGTTCCTCGCCACGCGGGTCGTGTCGCTGCCGCGGCCCGACGTGGGCGCATGAGGGAGGAATCCATGAACCGCGTGTGCGTGTACGCCGGATCGAGCCTGGGCGCGTCGCCCGCGTATGCCGCGGCGGCCCGGGCCTTCGGCC
>Ga0209189_1001485_pt1 | contig 17442 bp, 20 predicted proteins | sample C_130820_EF_Meta_FD_187308 | JGI IMG/M metagenome (GOLD analysis project Ga0209189, IMG submission 187308) | Freshwater microbial communities from Lake Croche, Canada to study carbon cycling - C_130820_EF_MetaG (SPAdes) (version 3) | ecosystem: Environmental > Aquatic > Freshwater > Lake... | reverse complement strand
GAGGTGTGCGCCGGCGCGCCGGGCGGTGCGCGTGCCGGCGCGCTCGTGCGAATCCCGAAACCGGCCGCATGCGCGGAGGTGTGCGCCGGCGCGCCGGGCGGTGCGCGTGCCGGCGCGCTCGTGCGAATCCCGAAACCGGCCGCATGCGCGGAGGTGTGCGCCGGCGCGCCGGGCGGTGCGCGTGCCGGCGCGCTCGTGCGAACCGGCCAATCTGTTTCACAGATTGCATCGCGGCGGGGTATAAAAGCCTCTAAAATCACAACAGGGAATGAGTCTCTCGAACCGTCAGATCAACATCGACAGCTTGCCAGACAACCGGTTCCTCAAGAACCCGCTGCTGACCCGTGCGGATGCCCCCTCCCGGAAGACGGTGAGCCGCCCCGGCAGGGCGGATGTGGTGACCAAGGTTGGCGCGCGGGCGGCGCCACCCCCAGGCAGGGCGTTCTTCAACAAGCGTCCGCAGCCCCAGCAGCAGGACGACGACGACGAGTCGGATGACGACGACGAGGAGGACCCTCCCAAAGCGGCGTCTCCGCCGCCATCCGTGCGGGAAGCGCGAGAGCAGCACAAGACAGGCCCGTTCTCGTTGGTTGCGGACACGAACAAGGCAAAGCTCACCTTCATGGTCGGCTTCACAGACCTCTGTGGCGCCACCTCGGCGGTGGCCAAGAGCACCGCGTGCGCATCCGCCACCATCTCGTTCAAGGAAATCATCGGAAACGTGAAGAACCCGCGCGACCGCGCGCTCTTCGAGCGGCTCGAGCCGTCTCGCACTGTGCCCATCAACATCCGGCTCGTCGGCTGCAGCCTGGGCGACGGCGAGCGCCACTGCGCCATGGAGGTGAAGGATGCCAATGGCAAGCTGCTTAACGACATGTTCGTGAGCAAGCTCAACTCTGCGCCCAAGACCTCGCACTCGACGGGCTACCCGCTCTTCCTTTTCAACAAGGACGCGGACAACTCGGTGATGTTCAACCCGCCGGCGCTGAGCGCGGACCACAAGAGCTTCTGGTGCTTCGACATGAACACTCTGACCAAGGACACATCCGAGTACAAAAACCCGTCCACAGGCATCACATACACAGTTGTGAAAAAGGACAGCAAGTGCGCCAAGCTGCTCGACTGGGCGCTGTCCGTGAAGAACGACGTGGTGCGCGAGCCGCGGCTGCTGCTGAACCCCGCCTTCTGCAGCGTGGACGACCCGGACACGCTGCGCATCCCGCGCGACCTGTTCGTTCGCGTCTGCAATGCCTACAAAAAGAAGCTGGACGCCATTCAGGAGAGCAGCTTCGACCTGTCCAGCATCACCGTCGAGCTGCGGCCGCTGGAGCTCAGCCTGCTTCTCAAGACGGTTGACCTGCGCACCGTGTCGGGGTACGTCTGCCTCGAGGTGTTTGCGCACATCCCGAACAAGGTGGACCTGGACGACGACGAGGAGGAGGAACTGGCCGAGTACATGGAGCGCACGCCCCTCGGCGGCGCCGCTGCGAACGACTCGGACTCGGACGACGAGGAGCTCTAGCGCGGCGGCGTCCGCGGGCGCGGGACCCACGTGGTGGGCATAACGGGCGGGGCGAGCTCTGGCCGCGACGGGGTGGCCGGGTCGTCTAGCCGCAGCAGCTTTATGTGGTGGGCGTTCAGGCGGTGCTGCGCTTCCGTGCACGCCGCCTTGAACTCGTTGATGAAGTGATGGACGGAGAACGGGATTCGGTCCCGATTCATGACTTCGAATTCCATGCTTCTGTACGTGATATTGTCAAGCATGAAAGGCATTTGTTGCCATTGGCCGCCACCGTGTGGGTAAATCATGAACACGAACGAATCGTTGATCACCACGTCTGCGGAAAACTCCAAGCCTGCAAAGTTCATTGGAAAGTACGAGTTCGGAGGTCCCAGCCCCAGTGAGTCGAGGAATGGACCCAAGCCCAGGCCCGGCCCTGGCCTGTCGAGCGTGTAGGTGAACACGACAGAAACACGGAAGCAATCGTCTTCGTCTAGATGTTCGAAAAGCGTCTCCCAGTCCATGCGGCCGTCGCGCGCGTTGCGCTCGGCAAACAGCCGGTAGAGGTCAACGTTCAGGGACAGGTCGTAGGTCTCTGCGCTCATTGCGCTCATTCACTTTGTAGAGCAATACGAGTGCGAGCAGGTTGACGGTTCGGTCCCCACGCAGAGGCACGGCTCAGATGGCTCGACGGGTTCTGACGGACCGACGAACGACATCGGGATGTAAGATTATCATAGCACAACAAATACTAATCCTCGTCCTCGTCCTCCGGGGTTTCGACCACGCAGTGCAGAACCACGAAGCGCTCGTTGGGCTGCAGGCGCAGGGGCGGTGGCCGGAAGTTGGCCGCGCCGTCGGGGCGCACGCGGTTGAGGTGCGGCGCAACCACGTCCAGGGTGAGCTGCGTCGCCGTAGGCAGCGCATATGGGGTTGGCTCCTTTGGCGCGGGCTTCGGGCGCTTTGCGCGCGGCACCTCGTCAAAGTCGGGCTCGTCCTCGTCGTCGTTGTCGTCGTCCTCGCACTCGTCAGAGTCGTCGTCCTCCTCCTTCAGCTCGTTGTAGAGCAGCGAGACGGCATCCGCCAGCGTCCGGTACGTCTGGTTCTTGTACGGCTCCGTCTTGTTCAGAACGAGCGTGATGGAGGCATCGCCCGTCTCTGCGAGTGCAGCGGCCACCTTCTGCAGCTTCGTTGCACGGTCCGCGCCCGAGGCGTGCGGGACACGCACGAGGAAGCGGTCAGGCAGTGGCACGACCTCTGTGGGCACGTCGTCGTCGCCGCACGGGAAGACGAGCTCGAAGACAGTGGAGACGTACATGGCGGATAAGGAGGGCGCAGACATTTCCTTAGCTCTTCACCTCTAGGCAAGGGGGGTTGTGTTACATAAATACGGGTTCACTTCTTTTTTTTATTTCTTCTTTCAAATTTTGTCGGGGGTTGTTCTCTTCCTCCTCTTCTTCTTTGCAATCCTCTTTGCAGGGTGCTTCTGGTGCTTACAGCTTGCTTCTGGCTCGAGCTGGTTGCCTCGGACTCGCTTTCCCTCGTGCACTCGAGCTCGCCTCCGTGTTCCTTCGTGCTCCTTACACTGCGTGTGCTGCTGGTGCGTGAGTCGCAGATCACCTTCTGCTCCACAGGGCGGGTTACGTTTCGCCTCCTGGCGGCTCGCTGCTGTCCGCTCGTCCTGGCCTCTGTGTTGCACAGCAAAGCTGCTTGCCCTCATCTTGTGGCTCGTGCAGACTTCCTCAGTCTTTCACATCTCGGGTGCCCAAGCTTCGTCCCTTGCCTCGCCTCGTAGCCGCTCACTCGCTTTCCCGCAGACGCTCGAGCTTGCCTCCGTGTTCCTTCGTGCTCCTGACACTGCTTAGGCTGCTGATGCGTGTCTTGCAGCCATCCTTCGGCTGCAGAGAACCGGTTTCGTTTCGCCTCCTGGCGGCTTGCTGCTGTCCGCTCACCCTGGCCTATAGTAGGCCTAATGGTCTGCTCTTTTCGTGTCTCATGGCTTGTACAGCTTGACAAGAAACGTCGAAGGCTCACTCCTTCCCTTTGCAGACATGAAGTCGCCCGCCAAGGGGAGCAAGCCCAAGGTGGGCGTCCTCTACGAGGCTCTGGAAGCCCTGTCCTCGGGCGCTGCGCCCGGCCCGGCGGGCGACCACTGCCCGTCTAAGGTGTTCGGTTTCCTGAGCAACAAGTATCGAGCTGAGCCGCACTTAGCGTCTGAGGCGGATTGCCGGAAATGGCTCGCGAGCATCCACTTCAGCACCGTGAAGCCGCCTTCGTTTGGCAACTCCGAGTTTGTCACCAAGGTGACCGACTGGGTGGTCAAGCGTAAGGCGGAGGAGGAAGAGGAGGATGTCGAAGCGGAGGAGGCCGAAGCCAAGGCTGAGGCTGAGGTGGCATCACTGCACAGGCCGCAGTAGCGCAGTTTGGAAAGGTTGAAAAGACGGGTAAGAAAGGCGGCCAGTACGCCATCCGCTGGGCCTGCTGTGAAGCTTGACCGAAAGCATTAAAACGTTTCTAGCGTCTTTTGAAAAATGGGGCATAGATGTTTGTCATTTTAAGAGAAAAATGTGGCTCCTCGTATGGCTGTTGGTATTCGGTGTGAAAGCATCAAGCGCCTCATTCATAGGCCAGAGTTGTTTCACGACATCCACACTACCATCCGGCGAGTGTGCGCTCTGGCAAAGCGGTGCGTACCGTACGCCGCCAAACCTGGCGGTAACCTTGGGAGGCAAGCGCATTCTTTTTTATGGCGATTCGATGGTTCGGCAGATTTTTATTCGTCTAGTCTACATGGTGCGCGAAATCCAGCCAGTTATGGACCCATGGTTTCACTCCGATGCAACGTATGTGCTCGATTCTAAAAATGACACGTTATTCATCGGAAGCGACTTCATTGCACCTCCTTCCCTTCAAACATTCATTGGGCAATTTGTGTGGGACCCGAAATTTGAGCGGTATCACGAGGTGAACACGAGTGAGTGGGACCTCGTCGTTGCATCCCCCCTGTACTGGGTGGAGCACGTTGGCGAGAAAATCTTCCGTATGCTAGCCATGGGTTCAAACGTGGTTCTTGTTACAACGCCGCCTTCGCCCGCTGGCACAGCTGATCTCGATACAGTCTGGCTTCGTTGCAACTCGCTCATACGATCGGCGTACGCCAGCTTGGCTGTCATCCCACTTGACCATTATGCAAAGACGTTCGAATGAAATGCGGCTGATGACAAGCACTTTCAGTGTCAATACCTCAATCCTTTTGGCGCACAAAACGACGGAACATTCAAGTCGCCATCAACTGGCGACTGTTCTGATCCCGCCAACGAACAAGCTGTTATGATCGTGCTTGCCAACCTCAACAAGCACTAAACGAGGGCGCGACGATGTTTTGGACAATTTACCCGCCAAAATAGTGGTTTTGAGCTTTGAAAAGTCAAAAACAGCGACAGTGGCAGCGAGCTGTACAAGACCTGCGGCACCAAGGCGCAGGCGGAGGCGGCTCTGCTCGAGTACGGGCAGTTTTTCGCCCGCGGAGGGGACGTGCGCGCGCACCACGCAGGCGTTTGAGCGGCATGCATACTAAATAAACAACTGTAACACAGCAATGCTCGCCATCTTGTTTCTCGTCCTCGCCACGTCCGCTGCGGCCCAGGTGAACGTGTGCCCCTCGCAAGTGTGCTCGTTCTCAAACACGACCTGCCCGCCCGTGCCGTCCACGCCGCTCTTCGCCTACGTGGTTGATGCCGGCTCTCTCAACACGAACGCGTGTGCGAGCGTCACCGGCCGGAGTTGCAGCAGCAGTGGGCCGTACGCCCTGTCGTGCACAAATCAGACGCTCGATGGGAACCACCTCATCTACCCGTTCATGATCAGCTCCAGTTCCAACTTCCAAATAGCTGCGTACGTTGGCAAGCTCGTAGAGGTGAGCTGCACCGGACCGACGGCCACCTACGCAACCTCCATGGGTCCCATCACCGCGCTCACCGGGAGCTGCACCGTGGCCAACACATCCTTGCTTTCGCAGAACGATCCAGCATGCACGCCTTGCTCGATCGACCAGGCGAACGTCACCATCTCGCACAACGGAAATCTTCAAACGACGTTCGATGGCAGCGTGCACCCCGGTTTGCTGAGCGCGCTCGCAATCGGACAGACGCTCATCTGGACGAGCACGAATGTGTCGCCTATTCACAGCGGGCTCGTCGTATCGTCAAACATCGTCACGTATTCCGTAACGAACTCGAGCATGGTAACAGTCACCTGGTCAACAAGCGAATCCGTGCCCAACCTCTTCAACGGAACGCTTAAAACGAAAAGTCCGGTCTGTCTCGCGTCTAGTCCCGCCTCTGCTCAGCAGTAAATCTCGAGCAGGTCCCGAACGATGCCGCTGCGCTGGACGTCCTGGGTGCCGAGCGCGACGTGGCGTATCGAGTGGTGCTCCGCAGGGATGCGGTTGACGAGGTCCTGCAGACCGTTGATGCTTCCCGAGATGTCACACTGCTCGAGGTCGCCCGTCACGGTCATCTTGGAGCCGTCGCCCAGACGCGTGAGCGCCATCTTCATGAGGAGCGGGCTGGTGTTCTGCGCCTCGTCCAGGATGACCCAGGTGTTGTGCAGACTGCGCCCGCGCAGGAAGCCCAGCGACGCAACCTCCATGCAACCGTTCTCCTGCAGCACGCGGGTCTTGTGCGCGCCCCACATGTCCACGAAGACGTCGGTCATGACGCGCGTGTACGGGCTCATCTTGGACTCGAGCGTCCCCGGCAGGTAGCCGATGGGCCCCTCCGCGCTCACCGCCGGGCGCGTCAGCAGGATGCGGCTCACCTCGCCGCGGTCAAACGCCTCGGCCGCGCCCGCGCAGGCGAGCATCGTCTTGCCGGACCCAGTTGCGCCCGTGGCAACGACGACGCCCAGGGCCTTGTTGCGCAGCGACTCGTAGTAGACGCGCTGCATGCAGGTGCGCGGCAGGATGACCTTCATGGGGTGCAGCGCGCGCGGATATCTGGTCATGGGTGGGGGAGATTCGTCGTCTTCGAAAATCATGAGATCCTGCAAAGCCAGCTTGCGGAATTTCTTGCCGCCACCCATATCCACGTTTGAAACACTGTGCCCTTAGTACGTTTGCTGTCCAGATGAACTCGCCTATCCCGTATTTGAGTCGTGCGCAAAGGTGCTGTATGCTCATCCTGCTCCTCTTCCTAGCAGGCACATCCGCGCTCTCCACGGAGTGCAACAGCTCGCTCACGTTCGCGGGCCAAGGGGACGTCACCGTCTCCGGCTACGTCATGCCATGCAACTCGTCCGCGGATGCAAACGCGCTCAGCTGCTCGCTTCTGGTAACAGATTGTCTCTTCTGCGGCGACGGCTCCGTCATCGGCTTCCAACAGGACGTCCAGGATTGGGAGGGCAGCGTGCAGGTTGTGACGGGCGCGGTGTCTACGGCGAGCGAGGCGTGCTTCGTCTGGCAGTCGCTGGCGCCGCCCGCGCCCGGTCCACCGCCCTCGCCCTCACCGCCTCCCCTCGAGCCTCCCTTGCCGCCGCCCCCGGAGCCGCCCTCGCCCTCGCCGCCGTCGCCCCCAGACACGCCTATGGCGCCGTCCACCGACATGCCCGTCCCGACGCCGCCGCCGTTCACGCTGCACGGCGTCGACTGGGTTCTCTACAATGGCAGCTGCGATGCAGCCTGCGCAGGGGTGAAGAAGCAGTGCCAGCTGTGGGACGGCTTTGCAGGCTACCCGCAGACGGAGCTTGAGATGCTCTACGTCCTTAACGTGGTGGGAGTGACATGCACGTCCTTCGTTGCAGACGGGAGCACGACGAGCGAGATCAACGAGCCCTACCTCACCGGCGCAGGTGCGTGCGTCTACCAGAAGATGCAGAACGTGTCGTGGATGCTCCAGAGCGACCTGGCTTTCTGCGAGAACTGGGGCTACACAAAGTGTGGCAGTCCGCCTGCTGACGGAGAGACGCGGCTCTGTCCGTGCGGCTCAGCCAGTCCAAGATTCGAGTGCATCTCCGCCGCGCAACCTAGTCCGCCGCCGCCGCCGCCGCCGCCCGAGGCCCCGGCGGCTTCCCACCCGGCGCAGGCACCGTCCGCGGCACCGTCCGCGGCGCAGACGTTTCCCGGCGCGGGCGGCGGCGCAGCAACGACCACAGTGACAACGGCCATGAATGCATGGGGCATTACCGCCATTGTGGTTGACTCTCTCCTCCTCGGCCTTCTGGTATTCGTACTGGTTTATTTCATTTTAATACAACAACAGAAACAGAAACAGAAACGGCTCCAATAACAGAAAGGCAAGAAAGGCTAGCCCATCCCCGCGGCGGCGGTTCCGATGAGCGACATGACGGAGGGCGCCGTGACGTTTGCGGCAGCCGCAGCGATGCCGAGGACAGAGGTGAAGAGCAGCCCGAAGTTGGCCGTGCGCTCCATGTCGCCGAGCGTGCGGTCGTAGGCGGCGCCAAGGGCTTTGTAGTCTATGCCGTGCACCACCCATTGGAGCACGTCACCAAAGGACTCGATGGCAAAGTTGATTGCGGACACGTTGAGCGCCTCGAGCTTGCCGCGCGTGTCCTTCATCACGCCGTGCACCTGCTGGTAGATCATGGCACGCGTCTTGTAGTCCTCGATGGCCAGGTTGTCCTCGGAGCTTACGGCAAGCAGGTGTCGCCCCGCGGGCGTCGGCGACGGGGATGAGGTTTTGTTCAGCACGGTGAGGATGGCAAAGGCGGTGGCGTTTGTGGCGAGCGCGGTGTTCTCCACGATGGGCACCGCGGAGGTCGTCATGACGTCCACGTTCCGCAGGATGTCCATGATGTTGTTGTTCATCGAATTCATGTTGTTGCGCGACAGCAGCTCGTAGTGCGCCAGCTGCGCCCAGAGCGCACTCACGATGACGATGAGGATCACCATCGGAATGAAGTAAAGGATGACGAGCGTGCGCAGCAGCCGCCGCACGTCGAACAGCAGCTTCGTCTGCGTGTCGTAGTACTTGGACTTGTGGAACGGCACGCAGTCGCCACCCCAGTACCCAATGGGCGCTGCGCGCAAGTCCTCCTTGCTGATGCTTTCGCTGCTGGCTTCAACCTTGCCGTCGTCGTGCTTCCTGTACATCGTTGAGCTTGGCTCCGCGGCTTTATACCGACTTTTTCCGTAGGAGCACCGAGGCGTCCATGACGGTCATGGTCCACAGCAGGCCAGCGAGCGTGGGCAGAAGGTTGGACTCGACTGCATCGAGGAACGGCTTGTGCTGCACGACGACGTCCAGCGCGGAGCTGGGCACGAGGCCGAGGACAACCGCACGCGCAGATGCGCTCACGGTCCTGCGCACCGCGCGCGCGGCCAAGCGCGGCCCGCGGCGCTGGATGCGCCTGCAGGCAAAGCGGACGCGGATGAGCGGGTGCATGCTACACTTTTAAATCTTTACCGTTTGGGGGATTGGAAGCAAAATATGAAACTGGCTCTTTTTCTCTTTTCGAGATGGGCTCCTTGCGTGCAATGATGAAGAACACCAAGAATGCCCAAGATATTATGAGACACGAGTTCACGAGCTGAAAGATGCTGAGGCTGTAGTAATAGTCTTTGTGCTTGAGGCTCGACTTGTCAAAGACGAGCTCTTTGAGCTTGCGGTTGTAGAGGAACTCAAGCACGTCAAACGGGATGACCACGAGCGGGAATATGAACCACTGAAGCGGCGGAAATTTGCCAAAGGTGCATTTGTCGCCCTTGCACGCGTTTTTCAGGTCGGTCAAGATGCCATAGATAGCCGGGACGAGCGCCGTGTGCGGTGCGGCGAGCGCGATGAAGCCCGTCTGCGAGCGCAGCAGCGCATCGTCGGGCGTGAGCGCGCCCGTTGCCCGGACGATGTCCATGCCAGTGAAGCTCGCCCAGGAGAGCAACCAGGCGATTTCTGCAAATATGAAGGCATAGCCGATCCGCCGCACCCACGTGTGGGGGAACGGCACTTCAACCTCGTCGTCACCCGCCATGCTTGGGTGAGTTATTTCATAAAATACGGAATGGATTTATCTGCCTTGGTCTCCTCTTTTAAACACGCGATTATGAAAGTAGTTAAAGTCCTTCGTCCTTCGTCCTTTTCGTCTATATATATGCTACTTTTCGACAATTTGGAGCATGCGCGTGTTTCTGTTGCTTGCACTCATGCGCCTGGTTGCAGCTGGCGAGTGCGATGCCGCAGTCCGTCTTTCCGTGCACCCGGAGTACGCAGCAGTGGAGGTTTTCGGACGCTCGATAGTTTATCCTGATCCTACCAGCATGCCCCCCGCAAGCCTTGTCGGTGGCCCATACGACCAATTCCTTCATGCTCTCGCGCACCCAAACCGCACGGTTGCTCCGCACCCCGATTCGCCATACACGTTTCGCTGGCTGAGCGCGATCGAATTCGCAATAGACGGGGGATTTCCGGGCGGCGGCGCCTCTTTCGGTGCGCAACTCTACTCCGAGCATGCAGACACGGTGGCCTCTTGCCGCATCCTGGACGCTTTCAACGGCACGTACGTCGGCCAGTAACCCCCCCCGCGCCGGGTTCCCGCGCCCGGCTGACTGTGCAGCTGCATCACTACAATTTCGGTGCAGTTCTGCCGTTTGGAGATACGTTTCTCGTTCAAGGCCAGATGAAAGCCGCTCTCTTTGACTGCAGCGTTCCAGAAACTCGCGAGTGGTTCACGAATGGCGAGTGGTGGCGCCGTGCGGACACGAAGAACCCGATGTGGGCCGCTGCAGGCGATGCCCGCAGCACGTCGAGCTGCCTAAGAGAATATCAGCACGTGCACATGTTTGGCGAGTCACACATGCGTTTCTACTACGACCTCGTCGTGCAAAGCATGGGGCTTCGCCCTCCAGGCGAACTCAAGCATGTGGACGATTCCGCAGAAAACTTGAGCTATTACGCGACGCACTACATCACACAAGGACCGGATGCTGCCTACATGATCGAAAAGCTGAGGGCAACGGTCTTTGGCGATCGAAACCTCCTGATGATAACTTTTGGCAGCTGGGAGCTTCACGTGAAGGCGCTCGCACAGACCGTGCTTGACATAAGGGACGTCCTCGTCCCCGAACTCGCGCAGATCAAGCTGCGCCATCCCGACATACGCATCCTCGTCTTCACGAGCCCGGCCAAGTTCCTGCAGGAGGGGGCCTCGGCCGGTATAGAGAACACGGCGTCCGTGCGGGCGCTGCTCGAAGCGACGCAGGTCCTCGTGCCCACGCACCTCGCAGAGGTCCTCGACGTGGTCACCCCGTCGAGTGCTTTCCTCGAGACGGTGCCCCTCGAGTGGGACTGCGACCGCGACGGCCAGTGCCAGTGCCACATGCTCTGCCGGCTGGGGGCAGGCGCAAACGTCTCTGGTCGGGTAGGCGAGGCGCTGCTTCGAGACGTCATACTGCGCGCGGCGTGTCACCGGTCGCACAACTTCCGTGAGCTGCTGCATTTGTTTTTCAGTCTCCAGATGAAAGTTGAGGGGCACCGAAAAGTCACGTGTGGAACAGTTTCGGAGGACCAAGGCCTCAGTGTAATGGGCGGTCCACTGTTCATAGTGCGCCCCAAGTCGCACGTATCCATCCATGCTTTCCGAAAAATAGTAGGGCTGGTCTGGGTCGAGGCCAGCACTGAGCCAAACGACTAGTTTGTGCTTATTTATTTCGCGCTCTTTTAGACTCCAATGACGGCTTTTTTCCTTTTGATTATAGCGTGCGCAACACATGTTTCTGCTCGCCTGCAGCCTACCACAACGACATCAGCTATAACAACAACGTCAACAACTTCGAGCGATTTGGGCTATTGGACCCTACGAGGGCCAACGGGCCCAGAACCAACGACTTCCGAACAAAGCTCTTCTTTTTTTGCAAGCATCGCTACGCCGCGCGGCTGGCTCTTTTCGTGGTGGAAGGGTCTGGTCTGGAGCCAGAGTAACGATCATTTCTCGAAAGGTGGAGACTTTCCCATTCAAGTCAAAGATGCACCGGCCAAACTTTCAGCACTCGCGAGCGCGCTTTACACCAGCAACGAGTCAACAACCGACGTTGTTTTAGAATTCTTAAACGTTAAAGAAAAACAGCAAAACTCACCGAAAGTTGCTCAGACGCCGAGCTGGTTCATGTCATGGTTTCAAAACAGCCAGTCGACAACCGACGAGCAGTTAGGAAACAACGAAAAATTCCATCGGTGGCTGGCTGGCAACGCCACAGACTCAAGTTCGGGGTTCGACACGCTCGCGGGCGTCCCGTCGACAAGGAAGGCACGTCGCGGGCGTCCCGTCGACAAGGAAGGCACGTCGCGGGCTGCGAGACGATTGGCAAGCAAAGACGACAGGCGACGCATCGTGGATGAGCTCGTCCACCAAGTCGAAACCACAATGGAACGAATCGAACTGCTCGAAACGTCATCCGCGTAAAAGGCGTGAACTGTCCTGTTAAGCGCCGTGAGAGTGTCCACGGACGGCTACGGACCCACACAGTCTCTGCCGTGTTAAAGAATTTAACACGGCACGTCCAAGATGGCTAGACCGAACAGGGCGGAAGAGGGAAGATGACGTGTACTTCCACACAGAGAGCAAAGAGAGAAAGCAACAAGCATGCTGTCCATGTTTGCCGTCAGCCACACGGTCTCCGCATCCGCATAGGCGAGCCAGTCGTAGCGGCCCCAGAACGTTAGGTTCGCCATGCTCGGCGTGGACACGTACCGCTGCTCGTGGAAGTGACAGCCTGGCGTGTGCATATGTCCGCACCAGCCACACGCTTTCGGGTCTGCGCACGTCCACATGCAATTCGGCGGAACGCAGTTGTCACAACCCACGCACTCGGGCCCCCCATCAGGGCGCTCGACCCACACCTCCTCGAATCCGCCCGCGTGGGTGACCCGTCGCAGCTCGCGGACCGCAGGCCCGTCGGTCGTATAAAAGCTGTTGACGTTCTTTCTCCATTCGTGGCTCCTGTGAACTTCATCGTGGCCGGCCGCATGCGTCGTCCCTGCTACCAGGTACGTGAACGCACACGCCAGCCGAGTTGCAGACACAAACACAAATAGGCGCAACATTCGAAATGGAGAATACGCATGTTATCCTGTCGTTAGCTAGGATCAGTCATGCGTACAGCTGGGCAGTATGTCTGACAGGCGAGTTACGCTCTCTTTTGCACAAACTCCTTGGTTCGCAGTCGGTTGCTCCGGTCGCTCCCAGAAGCAACATGGCGCTCACTCTCATGAGAGTGGATACGACAGCTGTTGTGGATTTAAAGGACAAGATAAAGCAGCTGTTTGCTGCCTGGCCAGAGCTTCACAGTAATACGATGTTATACTCAGCAACAGACACGGCTTGACAAGTTGCTGCTGGTTATGGAAGCTTGCCGTGATGAGCAGAGCGGCTGATTTCTGCGAGCGCATGTTCGAGCACGTGTATGCATCCAAGCAGGTGCTGCTCGCAGCGGTGCACCTGCTCCTCGAGGGCGACTCGGACGTGGTCTTCGAAACTGACGCGCACCGGATCTCCTTCAGGAGCCAGGCGGGCGCCATGGTCCAGTGGCTCTCGGACGGGCCGCACGTCTTCCCCGCGCACGGGGTGGTGCGCGAGCTGCGCGCGGCAGAGGCGCAGGCGCTGAAGCTCACGGTTGGGGACTGCCAGTGGACGCGGCGCCACGTGCTGGCCGACTGGGAGTTGAGCGTACATTGAGCGCGCACGGCCAGTGTGCGTGCTGATGGCGTGAATCATCATCGCAACCGGCGTCTCCCTACTCCTGATTAAGTACGCAAAGTGCGCCTAGCTACATGCGCTGGGCTGCAAAACTTGTTGTTGTTGTAACACACTGCAATTCAGCATTCGATTGGGTGACTAATTTTACGCGTATAGCAGAAGTTGTTGTATACAGCAGGTGCAGACCGTGCAACGACTCCACGAATTGCATATACATGCCCGTTTCGGGGCAAGATAGTCACACGGTCGCGCATTTCTTGTTTGAAAATTATCATTCGCTACCAGATGTGACTTTGTTTTTGCATGCAGATCTCGAAGAGCAGCTTGCACTTGCCAAAACAGCAATTGGCGGACAAACAAAACCAATCGTGGGAGGAGGCGGTCCGAGACTTTGTTTGCACTCGTGTACTACACCGCTTGCAGATTCTTGAAGATAACCCGCGTTTGTTTGTGGTCGAAGAGCAAGACGACGAATCTCAAAAAAAGTCGCACTTTTACCTGCTCGAACTGTGGAACTGCCCAGGGTTTTCAAGAGGATTGCTGCACATGTTAGCACAAAGGTTGGTCACACCGGTATATGAAAGGGGGGATAGGCGTTTATAACAAAGGTACAAGGAAACCGGTATATGAAACCTTACAATTTGTTTTTCTAGACAGAGACGGACAACCGGGCGGAGTTTTTCAAACGTTGAGTTTGCGAAATGAACGGCGGGAAGAGTACAGCCTCAGCGTAAAAAAAGCGCTGGCACAATTTATGGAAACGTTTATTTTACAAAATTCTATTTTCGTTCCAAACAACACTGACTGGGAACAATGGAATTAAGGTGCGTCGTTAAGGGACCCCCCGGCGGAGGTAGGCGTTTAGCTTGTCCCCAACGGACGACATTGCGCAGCGATTTTATCAGTCTGGAACCGCCTCGAAGCGGCTGCCCTCGCGGCGGCGCCGGCGGACGCCTTGGTAAAATGGCTTGCGGAGCGCTGTCATCTCATCCTCGAAGGTAGATTTGTTGCGTGCATCTGTTCATGTTTCGTCTCCACGACGACGTCGTTGCCTACCACTGCCTGCTCCTATCAGCGCGCGCCGTCGAGCAAGAGCCCGGGTGGGTGGGCCTGGCGTGCTGCCCCAATGCCCTGCGCCACGGAGGCATGCTGCACGCGGCGGCGCGCCACCTGGGCCTGCGAGCGCACCACGGCGGCTTCCGCACGGACGAGCCGCGCGAACTGGCCGCGCGCCTCGAGGGCGAGCGCAGGGCCTGGCCAGCGCCCGAGCTCGTGGCGCTCCTGCGCAGGCTCGACGTAGCAGTTGGGGACTGGCGCGCGCTGGCCGCCGCCATGCCGCTTCAGCCGAGCGAGCGCAGGCGCCTCGTCGCAGAGCACGCGCTTGCGCCGCCCGACCACCCTGGCGTGCGCGCGCTGGAGCCTGCGCAGCTGCGCGCGCCGCCCTGCATCACGCTGCCCATGCGGCTTGCGCCTGCGGCGCAGCCCTGGGTTGGAGGACCGGCGACGAAGTGCGTCGCGCGCAACCGCTGGCGCGGGCTCTGGGTCCGAGGCGAGACGGGGAAGCCTCCCGGGCTGTGCAGGGTGCTCGTCGAGGGCGCAGAGGTTGCGGAGCACCCGCCCTTCTGGCGCACGCAGCGGACGCTCTTGGAAGCCGTGTGGCTCGAGGCTGGCGAGCTGGCAGACGTTCCTATGACTGACGTTTGGTTTGCAACAGAGCTCATATGAAAATATTGCAATCCCTCTTATTGTTTACGCGTCGTTTGCCACTCAATGATGACACAAAATACAAAAGAAAGACACAGCAAGAGCTCTTTGCCTCGGTATACATATTCTGCGGTTCAAACATGTGAGATCATAAGACCTTAAAAAAGACCGTATAAAAGACGTTATAAAAACAATGTTTTCACGTTACATGTTCTTCGCCCTCTTCGCATCTGCGGCGAATGCCCAGTCGGACCTCCCTCGGACTGAACCCGTCCGCCTCGCACTCCTCCTCTCTGGATTTGCGTGGCAAGAAAAGGGCGACATGCTACCAACACTCGCATCACACATTGTTGCCCCGGCCTTGGCGCACGGTGTTTTGGTCGATGTGTCAGCTTTGCAATCGGTCCACCTTCCAGCATGGGCGTTTTGTGCGCCGGATACGAGTCCATACAGCAGACGCTGGACACAATGAACCACTGGGCCGAACCTTTCGAAGGTGAAAGCGTCACTGTCTTCCAGTGCCTTAAGAACGGCGTCAGCTTGATCACCTACCCAGTGGCCCACAGCCATGATTTTGCAGACGTTGATCCCCGGCTCGAAGGCTGACTGTGTTGGACTTAATCTCTTTGGATCGTCCACCTGGGACGGCAAGTGCGATTCGAAGAAAGACATGTTCCAATCACTTTATGTCCGCGCTCCTCTCTCCCTTCGAGGACGCGGTTGCGACGCTCCACGATGGACTCCTCATTCTCTTCTGCAAGAAAATTCAACGAGTGTACACAATTGCAGTTTGCATAGATGGGACAAGCAGCTCGTCTTCACTCTCGCTTGTTGACCTTCAAGAAGCAACTTTACAGGCGGACATCTGGGATGCTGTGAGATCCGGTTCGTCCTCGGCAACGTGCGACGGACGACGAATCCGCCTCGTGATTGGGCGTGGTCGCTTTCGTACACCAGTTGACTTTCCAGACCTTTCCGCGGCAGGGGATGGCGACGCGTACGATGCGCTACGGCTTTTGGGAACGAAAGCGATGAGGAGCTCGAGGGAACTACGCCACGATGTTGTGTAGTCCTGCAGCATGCAACGATGTCCCCCACCAAGCTCCTCGAAGAGGCCGTTTCCCCGTTGGTGACAGCCGATCACTGCGCTTCATTTTTCTTGTCTACACCCAGCGGAGCAAGCTGTTGTAGTCCTGCAGCACGCCCAGTGCCTCGCTGTCCCCCACCATCGAAGCAAACTCCTCGACGAGGCCGTTCAAAGCCCGGCACGGCCAGCCCGCAGACGCGGCCACCTCGTCCGTCAGCATCGCGCGGCAGGTTGGGCAGCTCCTGTGGTCCAGCAGCCAGCAGGTGAGGCACTCCGTGCAGAAGCTGTGCCCGCAGGGCAGGACGCGCGGCCCGCAGAGAGGCTCCGTGCACACGTCGCAGGTCGGGACGCCCTCTGCGCAGGCGACGGGCGTGCGTCGCGGCGGCGCACGGAGCAGGGTGACAATGTGCATGTGGGCAAAGACCCGTGCGCGGGTCAGGGGCTGCGGCAGCGCGCCCACAGCGACAGAATCGCCCTCGCGCAGCCTGTACGGCCGGCGCAGCGCAAGCGCGACGGGTGCACCGCGCTCGAGCGGGACGAGCGCAGCCGGCTTGAGCGCGACGAAGCGCACGGCGCCGCGCCTGTCCACTGCGAAGCAGCCGTGCCTGCGGCTCACGCGCGCGCTCGGCGACCCAGGGCCGAAGCACGGCACGATGCCTCCGCGGCCGAGTACCGTTATTGCTAGCTTGTCGTCAGAGGCGAGCAGCGTGTCCTCCCCGGCGCCGCCGCCCGGATAGACGTGTCGAAGCATGTCAGTGGAGAGCTCTACGCATATATAAGTGAGTGGGGTGGGTAGACTACACGATATGTTTCTAGCATGTCTGCTAGCTTTTGTGGATGCGAGTACGCCCTCCGGGCCTCCTCATCCGCCCTCGCCTTTTCGTCCCCCGCAGCATCTCCCGTTTTCGCCGCCTCGGCTGCTGGCTGCGCCGCACCCGTCACCGAGACCGACGCTCCTGCGGCCTCCCTCTCAGAGACCGCCGCTCCCGCAGTCTCCACATCTCAAGCCGTTGCCTCCAACAGCGCCTCCGCATATGTCCAGTCCGAGGCCGTTGCCACCGCATCCACCCAGTCCGAGGCTGCCGCCGCCTGTTCCGCCATCACCAAAGCCTCCGAAACCTGTTCCGCCCAAGCCACCGAATCCACCTCCTCATCCGCCATCACCAAAGCCTCCAAAGCCATGGCTTCCTCCCATGCCTCCTCCACCCGAACCGCCGAGTCCATCTCCGCCACGTCCACCACCTCCGGAACCGCCGAGTCCGCAGCCTCCTAAACCAAAGCCTCCTTCACCCGAACCGCCGAGTCCATCTCCGCCACGTCCACCACCTCTGGAACCGCCGAGTCCATCTCCGCCGAGTCCACCACCTCCGGAACCGCCGAGTCCATCTCCGCCACGTCCACCACCTCCGGAACCGCCGAGTCCGCAGCCTCCTAAACCAAAGCCTCC
>Ga0209189_1001484_pt1 | contig 17454 bp, 17 predicted proteins | sample C_130820_EF_Meta_FD_187308 | JGI IMG/M metagenome (GOLD analysis project Ga0209189, IMG submission 187308) | Freshwater microbial communities from Lake Croche, Canada to study carbon cycling - C_130820_EF_MetaG (SPAdes) (version 3) | ecosystem: Environmental > Aquatic > Freshwater > Lake... | reverse complement strand
AGATGGATGTAGATGTTGCACCGATTCCTTATCTTGCTGGTTATACGTACAATCTCTATACGTTTGTTGAAACGTTGAATTTCTTGGAGATCAGTGCTGGTTTGGGTGGTCTCAAGTTTGCTCGCTAAACGCTTGTCACACGCTAAAGCGTGCGCTACTAGCGTTTGTGCTCGCTAAAGCGTGCGCTACTAGCGTTTGCGCCCGCTAAAGCGTGTACCAATTTTTATACGAATTCATCAATGAATTCATATAAAAAACCAAAATCCGCCGATTTTAATACTTGTTGACCCACCAGTCGTCCCAGAAGTAGGGGGGTTGCTGGCTGTTTGTATCTGCAGCGGATGTAACAATATCCATACTGGCACGCTCGCGGTATAGCGAATCGATGTGCGCATAGTTGAGCGCATAGGCAAAATACTTAAGGCGGCTTACCATTCCTTTCATCGCTCCAGAGACCTTGTAATCGGCAAACAGCTTGGGGTCGTACCCAGCCTTGTTAGGAAAGTGTAAGTTCTTCATTATATAGAGTGCACCGGTGTTGAGCTTGGGAACGGTTGTAAGTTTCATACGAACGGCAATATTACCGTTGACATAGACGTCGAGATTAACACCCTTGAGCATAATCACAAGATGGAACCACTTGCCAACTGGGATGTTTGGGACCGATACATAGTTGTCCCACTTATTGATAGTATTCATATAGATGCGTAGTGTGTTCTTATCACTTTCAACAAATACAGCCGGCGCTAGATTAGGAAAACCACTATCGTTACCCTTGTGGAAGACGTGTTTTAGAGTACCGGGTGCGTTGTTTCCTCCAGTATTTACACAGTTATCATCCGAGGAGCCAGATGCCTGAAATGTATCTGGGTGAATGAATAAGAACATAGAATATGAGAAAGCAGAGCCCTGCTGCTCATCGCGACTGTTATATAGTATAGGATATCCTGTATTAGGTCCCTGTGGGATAGTTATACTGGTAGCGGTTGTATTATTAAACAAAACTACAGCTTGGCGATCCATCTTTTTCAAAAAAGAGTTCACCTGTTCAATCAAGGACATAACAACTTGTAGTCCAATCATTGTAAGAATGACAATAGTAAGTTGGGATACTAAGCCATTTCCTGATAAAAATCCACTCACAGATTCCATTTCCTCTATTTATAATCGGTTTTATAAATGGAGAATTCATAAATATGAATTTATAGGTAGTGTTCCCAACTGTTACCATTGTTGTAGTTGAGTTTTATACCGATCTTATTGAAGAGAGAACGTATTATGCTGGTGCTTCCCTGGGGACCCTCCTGGTATAAACCATAGATGCGGTCCGGGGTGAGAGCAAGACCAGAGAAGAATACGCTATTTAGGAATCCGTTGAAGCCGCCCGCAATAGAAGGGATTACATACTGGTTGCCGCTGCCTGGTGCCGAGCCGACAACTGGACCCGGAAGAACGCAGGAGCGGTTGAGCTTGCCATCGTAGTATACATCAAGGACACGACCGCTGACGACGCACGTGAAATTCAGCCAGCGCTGCATATCTACATCATTAATATCGCACATAGGCGTGTAACCATCGGTGTTAAGAGTCTGCTGCGCAGTTGCCGCACTTGTAGCATTAGATAGGAAATGTGTAATCCAGGTGAGCTGGTCGGAGCCAACACCGCGTGTATGGAAACGAATGCCAAGCATATTTTTTGTAGGGTAAAGGAACGATGTCATTACGTAGGCGGCACTTGCCTTAAGGGCGGGGTTGCTTACGTGGGGGTCTGAAATGGCAAGAACCGGCTTAATAACTCCCATCTTGGCAGAATCCCAAGTGCTGATGTACATCCACCAGCTGATTGTAAAGTCGGCACCCTCTATAATGCGCAGGTTCGGGTTAGGAATAAAGTTCGGATCCTTCTTCTTAGTATCATCGTAGTTCAGGCAGTACTTTGCAGGGGCAGATCCCTTCTTATTTACTGGGATAAGAGCACTTGACTTATTTCCTGGAATACCGTATACACTATTGGTCATTTTAACCTGGATAACATAGCGCTCCGTTTCAGAACCCCCCGTTAGGTAGGCATAAATCATGTAGCAAATAATAACAAGAGCTAACAGATATACAATATTGTATACAACTCGAGGGCTTTCGTAGAAAAACAATCTTGTTCGGTTGTATGCATTCATTAGACTCATACTTCTTCTAACCTAGAGCATTAAAATCTTCAGGCGTATTCGTAATCCACATACTCTATTCCAGTGTTAGCCTCATCTCCTTTTCCATTGTTCGGGCAAAACCCTGCTTGGCATAGTAATTTATATAGTTCGTGCCAGAAGCTCTTAAATGTAGGCGCTCCATCCGGGATATTTGGTTTACCTCGTAGGTCGGTTACACGTTTATAGTTTTCCCGTAATTCTTTCTCTGTAAGACGGCGTGGCCAAGCCTGTATCATACCAGCTTGCCCCCAGAAATCCGGAGACGTTTCAAGAAGTACACCTGTAGGATTTGTCCATGTAACGTTATCAAGTATGAGCGATGTTGCGTGATGTCCATTCAAATAAATATCAATAGAACGTCCCTCAACTGCTATTGTAATTTGATTCCATCGAGAATTCATAACATTTTCAATTTCTGCGTAAGGTGGTGATGTAAGACTATTATTCATTGACATCGGCATAAGTGGATTGAGCCTTAGCAGTGCCGCTTGATGTACGGGATCCAGGACAAACTCACCGACACCGAGGAGTTTCAAGAGGGGTTTGAACCTATAATCACCTTTGGGACCAGCAAAGGGTATACGTTCATCGTTGACCTTGTCCATATAAATGAAGAAACTAAATGTAAAATTACTTTTTAAAGACTGTATAAGCTGCGCTTGCGTTAATACAGATTTCAAATTGGAACCAGCGGATGAATCGTTTTCGGACGCTATTCCATTGAGGACAAACGGACCAAGTACAGTGGTCTCGTCCGATTTTGGCATAAAATAAAGTACATAGATTACACCCGCGGCAATTATGACAAGGATAAGTATAAGAAATATCAATCGGGGATTCATTCCTCTTATACTGTAAGTATGTTTTTAACGATTTATTTTTCATTTAGAACCGTTCACCCAATCTTCCACCCGATTGGTAATTGTATCTAACGATGGCATAAGCGATGGATCGGTGGAAGCACCACAAGTCTTTGCCGCAGGCTGGAATGGCGGGAAGGGCATAGGGCAGAAGTTGGAAAGCATTTCACTACTAATGGAAAACGGCCAGACATATAGATTTTGTATAGCGGCTTCAGCAGGGGCTTTTCCACAAAGACCGTAGAGATTGTTTTCAACTGTCTTGGGCTCGCCGGCAAGCACCTTTGTAGTCTCTAGTTTACAGTTAAGATCAACTTCAAGCACCTGATTATGGACGTTTACTGTAAGACGGAGCGGCTTCTCGACCGGAATATCCGAAATACGCGCCGACTCGCGGTAGACATCGCCGGTTTTTGACATCGTATCCACAAACACAATGATATCATTTGTGTTGGGATCTAAAAATATACCGGGATTAAGGCGTTTTGGTAGCCCATAGGGTGGTAATCGTGGCGAACCCGCGGGGGTCACGCTACCACTCATATCGGTATATAGTTCGCCACTGCCACGGTGGAAGATATGACGATAGGGTCCTTCTATATTTGTAATATTACGGGTGTTTGCTAAGAGTAAATCAAAATGATATGTGTATTTGTTGTTCATATTGTCAGGTAGTAAGTCGGCGGAGATCATCAAATTCTTAACGCCACCGTCGCCGTTCTTCCAAAATAAATGAGAATCGTCAAGCGCCTTAAATCGTTGCGGGCGAATATCGAGCGATTTTAGGGAAAACTTATAACCCGTCAGCAATAGGTAAATAAGAATTACAACTGCGATAAGTAATCCATAAAGGATGTAATTGCCCATACCTCCACCGCTATTGGCTGTCAATCGGCGTGTGTTACTTATGACAGTACGCGCGGCATTTGTACCGGGCATATTTTCGAATAACGAAGCCATTCGCACTTCCTACTTCCTACTTAGAAATAAGACTAGAGTGTAAGTCCTTTATAAAAATCTCGTATATCTTTATTGCGAACAAAGTTATTGAGTTTTAGACCCGTTTGACGTATAAGTTTGTTACCGTCTGTTCGAAGTTTGCTTTTATTGAAGGTATTACCATCGTGCGCAACAACAAGCATCACTTTGAGCGGATCTAGCTGAACTAGAGGCACCGAATACTTTCGGGTAAACTCAATTTCTTCGGCATAGGCGCGCGATTCGTCGCAACGATTTGCACGAACGTATGCCTTTGTATACGCCATTGTGCCGAAGGTGCCGTGGTGTGCTCCGTAGGGACCAGTTTCCCAAATTGAGCCGTCATCAGGAAAGAAGACGTGGTTGCGCGTAGAACCGGCAAGATCTGCCTTACGTGAAACAAGTGTCATTACTGCGTGATTGACGCGGTCCGGCGTATAGTAGTCGTCATCGTCCATACAGACTAATATCTCGCCGCGCGCGGCATCGTGAAGACGGTTGCGCTTGGCACCGATACTCAACTTCATGTCTGACCGTATATATTGGATATTCATTGTTTGAAATTCAGGCTCAAGTAGATCCTTAATAGGGTCTGAACCATCATCAAAGACTACCCATTCCATACGCTCTTTAGGGTAGGTTTGGTCCTTAATAGCAGCAATTAGATAGGGTAGAAACTTACGCCGATTGTACGTAGGGGTTAGAATTGAGACAAACGGCTTTGTTGTCGATTTGACAAGTTTACCTGGCCATTCGGCAGCAGCAGAAGACATCTTACTTATACTACAGGTCTGTCCATTTAGACCCAGATTCTTAATTCGAAGACTATGCGAATTACATCTAAAGATCCTTTACCATTCTGTTATAAATGGCAAATAATAAAGCGGTTGTTCTTTCACAACCGTGGGGCGGGCTTGGCGATAATTTACAATTTAGCACGCTGCCTGAATTATATTCAAAACTAGGATATAAATTTTATATATCAAAGAAAAATGCGCATAGAAATAAAGAAATATACGATCTTGTTTGGGGACTGAATCCTTATGTTGAAGGTTTATCAGATATGGAACCAAATGTTGGAGAATGTCGAGGATTTGAAGATATAACCGCCGATTTTATAACAAATATAGAGTTAAAGAATGGGCTTAAAAATGGTTATCGAAAATATCCTGTAATTTATTATAAACCTAAATTCATCTCTGAACTATCGAATTGTTTATTATATGATCTGACCTCTATATCTATGTATCCTGAAGATAAACCTATTAAATTATCATTTGAAAGTATATTTAATAAATATCCTGAACTACCCGTTAAAAAAATAGTATTTGAGGCGATTCCAAATAGAGATATACCATCTTTTCAGCATAATACATATGTAATTAAATCAATATACGATTTATGCGACGCTATTTATTCGTGTAAAGTATTTCTATGTTTACGCTCTGGAGCATCTGTCTTAGCATCGGCTATTAAAGGGGATGGTTCAAGTCCAGAAATTTATACATTTCACGATCCCTGGTATAATAATCAGATATCGTATACATTTAAAAATAATAATCATTTGGAGTTTGTTAAAGAGGAGACTCCGACGAAGTATGTTTATCTAGGAATACCGTATATCAAATAATGCGGTTCAGTCTAAAAATTCATTTAATATATATAAATTAAATGAATTTTATTGTTATAGGTGACTGTATTCTTGACCATAATATTTATACAATTGTTCAGACTCCTAAACGTATAGATTATAATACAGAATATAATATAATTCGCGAGGAATACAAACTTGGAGCTTGCGGAAATTTAGTTACAAATCTTCAGTCATTGGGCGCAAATAAGGTATTTTTATTTAGCGCTATTGGTGATGATATGGCTGGACGGCAAATGAGTGAAATGGCAAATTCATTAAATATTGGTAATTTCTTGAAAACTGTCCCTTCTTATAATACTACAGTAAAACACCGATATTATCATGATAATAAATGTATTTTCCAAACTGCCAATCATATTAATAAAGAATTACTTTTGCCGATTTCGCTCTGTGATGAAATTGAACAGGTTCTTATACATACAAAGATAGATTGTATAGTTATATGCGAATCTGAAAAGAGTTCGATAGGTTTGCTTTCTATTCCACATTGTCAGCAAATTATTGCGCTAGCAACAAAATATAATGTACCTACAATGGTTGACCCCAAAGAGGATATTCATAAATATAGAGGATGTACAATTATAAAACCAAATCGCGACGAAGCATACGCATTAATGAATATGTCAAACGATACTTCACTTATGGATGTTCATAATGCGATTCTTCAACAGCTTCAATGTAAGTATTCGTATATAACACTTTCGGAACAAGGAATTAGTATTTATGATGGAAAAGATGAAATACGTGATAAATGCCACGATGAGTTAATAGTTGTGGATCCAATTGGGGCTGGTGATATTATTACAAGTATTACCGCACTGTTATTCAATAAGGTTGATATGAAATTTGGTGCGCATATTGCTGTAAATATGGCATCGAAATCCGTTGAAAAAACGGGAGTTGTTACTGTATCAAATCGTGATGTTATAAATTTTTGTTTTACATCAAAACATATTCAATTCAATGATTTAACGATGCTTCGAACAATATTTCATAATAAAAAGATTGGTATAACAACAGGCTGTTTTGACTTGCTCCACAATGGACATATTTTATCATTGGGGTGGTGTAAGGAAAACTGTGATATACTTGTAGTCTGTTTAAATTCCGATGAATCCATTCAACATTTAAAAGGCAAACAGCGTCCTATACAATCTATAGATAGGCGTTTGTCGGCACTTACAGCACTAGATATTGTAGATTACGTTATTGTATTTGATCAACCAACTGCCATTGAAATTATTAAAACGTTAAAACCTAATATATTAATGAAGGGCGGCGATTATAGAGATAGACATATGCTTGAGTCAGATTTTGTGGATACAACACTTATAGGACCCTATCTGGATGGTGTATCTACAACAAATATTATTAAAAATATGTAAGTCGTCCTTTATCAATTTTACATACCGTCACAGTTTGCCAATAAATCATTTAAAATATTCAGTGGTTTAAACCCCGCTAACAAAAAAGCCCTAGATAAGCATGTCCATTATTTCGCGCCGAAAGCTTTGGTCTTTTTTTGAAGCCTTATACAGCCAGGAATTAAATGAGAATTCGGCAAAGGCAACAACACCAGAGTGGCTAAAAACCCCGCTACTACTACATCAGCAGTCAGCACTTGCGGCAGCTCTTCGATTAGAAACGGCTAAGACAAATGGGCTTACAGTGGATGCTATTGCGGGCGAATCGGTCGGCGGCAAACTTTATACGTCCTATGGTATTTTAGGTGACCGTGTAGGATCTGGTAAGTCTCTTACGGCGCTGTCTTTAGTCAAAATGCCACCGCCAAGTTCGCTTTATAATGAATATATTATAAGGGGAAACTCTATTTTGGGCGATGGGCGGGATGTAGGACTTTTACGAGTCAAAGATCAGACAACTGTTGCTACAGGGCTCAAACTAAAGCCTCTCAATACCTCCCTTTTTATTATTCCCCACGCGCTTATAGGACAATGGGAAACGTATGTCGCTAATGATACGACGCTTAAGTGCTGTTTCGTGAAGAAGCGGAAAGACGCTGAGTCACCTACCTTGTTAGAAACAATAGAACAGTACGATGCGCTTTTTATCTCTTCAACAATGTGGAATTCCTTTCGTACAACACATCATCCACGAAACATTCTTTGGAAACGAGTATTTATAGACGAGGCGGACAGTATTTCTATTGCAACCGACTGGGACGATATTAATGGTCTTTTCTATTGGTTTATTTCGGCAAGCTGGTTGAATCTGGTATTTGCGGGCGGAGCGTATTTTAATGTGCTGAGTGCCTACACACCGCCAGATGAAACTCCACCGTATGTTATTGAACGGGTGAAGAAACTACAGAATAATCACTATTTACAGATCCCTGGTTGCCGTCACGTCAACATAGTGCGAAGGATGTGTGGTATATCGGCGAATCATTCTACGGTGGCAATTAATGCGGCGGTTAGCCAAAGCGCCCGTCTTATTGTCCATTCGTCCGAGACGTATATTCAGACAAGTTTTACAATGCCGACCACAACAACGCGAAAGATTATTTGTGCAACGCCTACAAATATTCGTGTACTGGATAGTTTTATTTCACAAGAGATGATGGAGCGGCTAAATGCAGGCGATGTAACGGGAGCTTTGGAAAGTCTTGGAATGAATTCGTATACAGAAACTGATATTGCGAACGCAGTAACTGCATCTATTCAGAAGGAACTTCATAATGCGAAGGTGACCTATGAATATAAGAAAACGCTGGAATATTCTACAGATTCACTTAAGCAAAAGGCGATCGAGGCACAGGAGCAGAAGATTGCGTCGATCGAGAGTCGTATTTCGGCGATTCAGGAACGGTTAAAGCGCGCAAAGGAGCAGACGTGCCCGATTTGTTATTGCGATTTAACGTCCCCCTCGGTTACTCCGTGCTGCCAGCAACTCTTTTGTTTCCCTTGTTTATGCGAGTCGCTCAAGCGAGTAGCAAGTTGCCCGCTGTGCCGTGCACGTATTGATGATATTAAGGAAATTAAGGTACTTGGAGATAATCCAGCCCAGGCTCAGCCCCAGGAAATACCTAAGACAAATCAACTCTTGAATAAGAATGATAGCTTTGTGAAGTTTATGAAGGAAAATCCGACTGCAAGAGTGTTGATGTTTAGCTCGTACGATGCGAGTTTTACAAAACTAGAGGATTCGTTGGATGAGGCAAATATCAAGCATTCAATATTAAATGGATCGCAGGCACGTATTGCAAAGCTTCTGAGGGAATTCAAGGCGGGTAAGTACAATGTGTTGTTTCTTAATGCGCGAAATATGGGTGCGGGCTTGAATATTGAATGCGCGTCTCATGTAATGCTATTTCATCGTATGTCGTCGGAGTTGGAGAACCAGATTATAGGTCGTGCAAATCGATTGGGTCGCACTGCGTCCTTAGAGGTGGTGTACCTTATCCACGAGAATGAATTATCTGCCCATTAAAGGAGACAACCAGGATGCCGAATCCAGTGGTATCTGTCGATAAATCTGGCAAAGTGCCGGTATATATCGTCAAGAAGATTTTGACCGATGAGGAAACCAAGGCGAAAACTCGTACGTTTATAAAAGATGCAGACTATCCTGTAGTGCTCAAGGATGATGCCGATGTGTATACGGAAGATGGGGAACTGCTTTTACGATTCCGTAAGGGAGTTCTTAATGAAAACGAAACAACAAATGCGTATGAGGCGCTAAAGGATTTTGCAAAGCATTCGTCAACGGATCGCGGTATAGCAAGTGGATCAGAAAAGGGAGTGGGGACGGGTAAGAAGAATCCGGTGATGTCGAATATTATTGGATACTTTGATAAGTGGTCTATATCACAAAAAGCGACATTTAAGCATTCAGGCATTAAGGTGCCGAGTCAGTGCCGTCTGACTAGTTTTAATTTGAAGCATCCCGACAAGTGGAACGCTTGTTTACCGCTTATTCGAGAGATTGATGAACAATACAAGAAACTATGCCCGAAGGAACACGCAAGTCAGCTCAAAGCCGCTAAATCGACGCCTTTCCATATTAAAGGTACAGCGTTTTCGACGATTACGACAAATCTGAATTTTCGTACAGCGGCACATACTGATTCGGGAGATTGGCCTGAAGGATTTGGTAACCTGGTCGTGTTAGAGAGCGGCGCACCGTATAAGGGAGCACATACAGGATTTCCGCAGTATGGATGCGCGGTAGATTGTCGTCAGGGTGATTTTTTGGCAATGGATGTTCATCAGTTACACGGCAACAGCCCTATGGAGCCCCAGGATGAGACAAGTATGCGGTTGAGTTTGGTGTCATATTTGCGCGAGGGCATTGTAAAGAAATGCCGAGGAGCAACTATGTATAATGCGGAACGTTTAGAGAAGCGATTAAGTAAGTGGCGCGCAACGCAGAAGAATAAACGGCGTTAAGTGCCTACCGGCTATTGTCACCCAAAATTGGCTTTGCCAATTTTGGGTTCATCCTTTCTGATTGGCGAAGCCAATCAGAAGGGTCGGTTAGAATCGCAACTCTGGTCCTAGTGGGTCGCCGATTCGGGTCGTCGGACTAGTGTGTCCGTCTTACCGACGGTTTACCGGCGACGGTTGCGGCGCGTCGCCTTACGAGACGTCTTGCGCGACTTCTTCGTGAAGCGTCCCTTGGTGTTGCGGGGCTGGGCGGCGGCGGCACGGCGGTGGAGTGCGCGCGTCTTGCGGTTGAACTTGCCGGAGCGGGGTGAGTGGAAGGGGTTGGCCATTCTGTGCTTATACTCAAGACGGCGATTTTATTTGGATACCACGGGTGGCTTGAATGTTTTGAGAACATCCAATCCAAATGTCTTCTCGGCACGCTGATCGCGCAAACGCACTTCGGCAAATCCGGATTTCTTACTCAGATTAATTTTAGCGAGTCCAGGATACGCGGCAACCATTGCGTGGGCGGATTTATCAACGCGGTTCTTGGTCCGCTCCTCCTGCATTCCACCGGGTTCCTTGTAGTACGCAGTAATGGGTGCGATCATTTCGTACCGGAGAACTCCTCCGTCGACCAGGTACATAATAATAGAGCGCTGAACATCCTCCTTATCATCCAGAGTTACCTTCAGAACATCGATGCCAGGATTGATGATACCCCAGGCGGAACCAATAATATACCGCAAATCTTCAGTTACGCGGTCGTGCATAAAGAAGCCGTTGGCTACGGGGTAGAAGCCGAATAAACGAAACCCCTTTTTCGTAGCAGCAGCAAAGCCGTCGCGAAAAATCTTATCCAGGGACCGAACCGGTTTCAAGCCCCCGCCGGACAGCATCTTAAACTCTTTAATGTCGTCGTCGATGTTCATAATCTTCTTGCCGATAGGAAAATACCGGGTTATGAAATTACGGACGGCGCCCATACCGGGCTCGGCGACTACAAGCTTTCCGTAGGTGCCGGGCTTGAGTACCGAGCGATACGTTTCCTTCTCAGCCTCAGTCGCCACAAAGACGTGTATAATGGAAGCAGGTATACCGGCATCGGCAAGCATTGCCAACGACTTGTCGCGGAGAGTTTCTGCACGCTTATACGACGGAATGGCAATAATATAGGAGCCCCCGCTCACCTTACGAGTCTTTCTAGCTCCGCTCATCTCTACTAAGTTCTTTGTTTGAAATCCCAGAATCCTTTCGGCACCCACACTAAATGGACGCCAAGCAATGTCCATGGTGTCAACGGTGGTGTCTCAAAGATTATGCGTGTAATTACATTTTTGCGTGTGGTCTTCCGACCGATGGCAAAAATTTCTATATTGGCGCCGGTTGTGGACGGTCGTGGTGCTGGGAATGTGGTAAGAAGTTTTGTACATCTTACATCAATCCTGAAACGGGTCATAAGAATCCCCATGCTAAAGAATCACACAACGCCATGTGTTGTAAAGAGGAGACAGGTTTCAAACAGACGGACTATTGTCCTGGCGGACATAATAGCCATTGTGAGAAACGGTGGTCCTAAATTACACAGGAAACGCAATTGGCTTGGGAATATCAAGCGCCTGAATAAGGCGCATAAATCGATTTGCATCGGCGCTTGGAAACCACTTAGGCAACATTCCTCGCCAGAATTCCGTATTTTCCCATACAGCTCCGCCAATCTTCTTGCCGTACCCTGGACACTCCTTCTTTTCAAGTTCTACTTTTGCGGCGGTAATAAATAGATTCGCCTTCCAAAATGTTGAGTCAAATCCACCGTCAAAGACGGGATTTGCTTCTACAAATGCATCGCGCATTTCGCATAGGTAACGAAATTGATTATATAACATAGACTGTTTTGATAGTACAGCAGTATATTCCATGTCATCATCTTTCCATACAGATGTTTTTTCATCATCAATATTATAATGTCCGAAAAGTAGTTGATTGACTGCCTGAAGTTTCGCCTGGTAAGTCAACGGAAACAGTGTCCAATGCTGGAAAAAGAAAGTGTAGTAGTCTAGCCGATCTGATGCTAAAATTGTTTGAAATACAGATTTGTATATTTCGTAGCCGTGCGCATTGTTTCCAACAAATCGACAAATCCATGTGGGAAGTGATTCGTGAAGATGTAGTCCTGCCAAATTTAAATCATTGTTATTGAGTGGCACTTCGGTCGTCATATCAAGACTACCGCGTAGAAGCTGACCAACAGCCGACTTAATCGTTTCGGAGCGACGAATGCGATTAGAGCCGAGCGCCTTCGCATCTGCTAGTCCTATCTCAATTGTATTTTTGACATCGGCAACAGAAATGGTTCCTTGTATCATATCGGTCTTGATTTCACGAACGGATTGGAGAATCTTACGCAAATCGCCGGAATGTACTGTAAGCAAATCGGTCGCCAATTTCATCAGATCACAGTTTTTGGGAACTTTCTCAAATTGGGTCTTAATTAAAGCGTAAACATCGGACGACGACGGTGCCGATATTTGGAACGTCTTACATAACTTTAAAAACGGCTGGAACTTCTTCTCCATCCATTCATTCGAAATACAGACAATCGCATTGTGACCATTATAATCTTTAAGGATCCGTACAAGCTCGGACAATCCTCCCTTATCGCCCACGGACATTCCATCAATTTCGTCTAGAATAATGCCAAGATTGCGCGGACCTTCTGGACGGAAAAAGTCAGCAACATTACAACTACGTAGTAATGGTAGTAGCGATTCTTCAACGGCGGCTTTATGACGGTGTTGGGATGCGTTCCATTCTACAACACGGTAGCCAGCTTGTTCTAATGCCAGACGCGCCAGAGTTGTTTTACCAATACCAGGAGGACCGTATAGAAATAACGACGATGGTGTACGTGGAGCAGGCTTTTTTGCCCAATCAATGATTTGGGTAAAAAGGCTTGTATGAATCATTGCCATTTAGTTATTAGGTGGCAAATGTCTTTAGATGTTTATTTCTTAATAGTCTTGGTTTTCATTACGGGCATTGACGCATATGCCGCCATCTGTGTACCTACATCTGGAGAAAGATCACTAGTATACGCAAACTCCTCCTGCGTTGGCAGCGTATTATCGCCAACAGAATTGTAAGAGAGTCCAGCCTTTGTAAGGCGATTTACAAATGCTGCGCGTCCAGCCGCTGTTCTGAAATCTTTCGCGGGGTCAACAGAAAAGCGATAGTTAGGATTCTTTATATCTTTTGCAATATCAACAGGATTTGTTTTTAATATTCCACCATTACGACTTACACCGATATAATCAACGCAAAAGTATTGTGTATTGCTGGTTGGCTTGTATAATCCGGATGTAGGAGGTATCAGAGATAGATAATCGGGGCAGGCGCCGGTTGCTGCGGGATTAAAATCGGGGTCCGCGCGTTGCTTCAGAACAAACCATTTAATCCAGTAGTAGTATAGAATAATGAATCCGCCTAAAAACCAGAGCACTCCTGCCACAGGTCTATCTAATACACTGTAGTAAAAGTAGGAGGTTAATCCCAAAACTAGTAAACCAATTGTCCAATATGACCAACGTTGAACGACAAGCATATTTTCTGCCCATTTCTTTGCCGCGATAGTTGACGTTACCGACATCTCTAAATAGATAAGTTATTTTAGTATTGTGTGGGCAGGGTGTTGTCTCCTAAGGAATTGTAAGAGAGTCCGACTCGGTTAAGACGCTCAAGAAACGCTCCGCGTCTAGCCGCATTTATAAAGTCAACGGAAGGGTCTACAGAAAATGTATAGGCAGGATTGTTGATATTTTTAGAAAGATCTTCATGTTTCATCTTTTTTAGACCTCCGTTACGGCTAACACCAACATAATCTACACAGAAATACTGTGTAGGAGTTGCTGGTCTGTATAATCCAATATTTGAGGGAATAACAGATAAATAGTCGGGGCATGCGTGTTTACCTGGAGCAAAGTCTGGGTCCGGAGATTGTGAGGTAGCAAACCATTTGATCCAGTAATAGAAGAAGACTATACTACCACCGATAAACACTAGCACGCCGGCAACTGGACGATTTAGAACACTATAATAAAAGTAGCTTAATCCTAATGTAACTATTGCAGCTAAAAGAAGATATGCATACTTCTTAAGTTTAGCAACTGTATCAGCCCATTTTTTTGCTGCAAATGAGTTTATAACAGACATACTTCTACAGTTCTAACAGAAAATCTTCTGATAAATATTATACTAATACTTGTCGGAAAATAGAAAGACGGTGTGTTTAGTTGATGCGCGCGACCGGCGTGGGGGCACCGTTGCCGCCGGCGTACGTCTGACCACCAAGGCGGATGTAGCCGCAGTAGTAGTCGGACTCTGAGCCCGCCTGGCAGCCAACGCCGTCACCGGTGCCGTAGTAGCCGTTTGTGCCCGTTGTGACAAGCTGAACGCGGCGGAGGATGGTTGACTGGGAGCCAACTCCCGTGGCGACCGTAGGATCAGGGAGGTAGACGTTCTTGCCCATATCACGGAGCACGGCGGAGCCAGGGGTAGAAAGGAGACCCAGCGCGTAGTTATTGCCAGGGGCGGCATTGCCGACCGCCCAGGGTACTAAGACGTTGTTAGAGTCGACAATGGATGACGTAATGGAAAGGATGTTTGTCCATAGCTTATTGGGCTGAATCTGGTTTCTAAAACGCTGAGCGGACGACATTGTTTATATCTTTTATTGAGAAAAAAAATACCGGATGTTATCGGTGGATATTCCAGTTTTTGACCTTGGGGAACCCAGGAAGATAAAAGTAGTTGGAGCAAATCCTTAGACTGTAGTAGTAAATGATACCGCTGGAACTAACCGTCTTAATTTGCTTTGGAAACACAGTATAGATAATATGATTATATCTTTTCGTAAGGAAAAATATAAGAAAGTTAAATGTTTAGTTAAGGCGTGCAACACCGGTGGGGACACCGTTGCCACCAGCATAGGTCTGGGCACCTAACGAGATGTATCCGCAGTAGTAATCTGACTCGGAGCCGGCGCCAGACGGGAGACCATCACCGGTACCGTAGTAGCCACCAACACCGCCGGAGGTAACAACCTGAACGCGGCGAAGGATGGTCGACTGAGAGCCAACCGCTGTCGGAATCGTGGGATCAGGGCGGTAGATAAGCTTACCCATATCTCGGAGGACTAAGGAGCCAGGGGTGGAGGCAAGTCCGAGTAGAGTGTAATTTGCGCCTGATACAGCCCCCTGAAGCCAGGGAACCAAGACGTTGTTGCTGTCTACAATGGTCGACATCAGGGACGTAATATTGATGAAGAGCTTATTTCCTTCCATCTGTCTCTTTGAGCGGATTGCCGAGGACATTGTTTATATCTTAGTTTAAGAAAAAAATTTAAAGAGATACTCAAATTGAAATAAATGTTCTTGGGTCTTTTTATAGTACTTTACACTTATTTAATAAATAAATGTATAGAAATAAATAATATTTATTCAGCAACGTTTAGTTGAGGCGCGCAATACCCGTGATGACACCCGTGCCACCAGCGTACGTCTGACCACCAAGGCGGATGTAGCCGCAGTAGTAGTCGGACTCCGAGCCCGCACCAGAGCTTGCGCTGTCGCCCGTACCGTAGTAGCCATTCGCGCCCGTTGTGACAAGCTGAACGCGGCGTAGAACTGTAGACTGGGAGCCAACTGCCGTGGTAACCGTGGGGTCAGGCAGATAGACGTTCTTGCCCATATCACGGAGCACGGCAGAGCCAGGGGTGGAAAGCAGACCCAGAGCCGTGTTGTTCGCAGCAGAAACACCACCCAGCGCCCAAGGGACTAAGACGTTATTGGAGTCAACAATTGTCGAGGCGAGCGAGATCAAGTTGATGTAGAGCTTGTTAGGCTGGATCTGATTGAAGCGCTGACCGAACACGGAGGACATTTGTTTATATCTTGTAAAAAGAAAAATATTCTAGCTAAAGAACAAGGAACAGCCATGAGCACACTCGATGAACAAAGTCCAGGAAGAGTTTCCTTGAACGCGCCTATGAGTGAGGATGTAATGAACCTGCCCGGTTTCAAATATACAAAGGCAGCACCCTCTACCGCCGGACAAGATGGAATTAGAGGCAATTTCGAGCAGACTCCTTTTAACCAAGCGTTCTTTTCTCAGGGAAACTTTCAGATTGTCCAAAATTCTATTCGTAAGACTGTATTCGATAAGTCTGGTGATATTATTGATCCGGTAAGTACGGACGACCTGTTTATGATTATGCGTGCCATCTTTCTTTGGTATGGTCGAAATTTACCGGACCGTATTCCGGAGCAAATCGCCGAGCTAAATGCTCGTGTAACTGCATGGGCGGTACCAAAAATACTTGCTGAACTTGGAATGTACAAGTACTACCTAAATGATATTGATACGCTACCGGATCCTATTAAATTACCGGTCAATCAGAGCTCAGCGGGCACCAAGTCGCTGCCGTTCAAGCCTTTTTTTTAGGCGCTGCACGCTTCTTAGGAACTTTGTCTGCCATCCCAGTTGCCGCCGCCGACGCATACGAGTCCTCGCGTGCCTTTACATAAACGTCGTAAGCGGTGCGGAATGTACTTAGATCAGAAAGCCAGAGCATCTCTTGAGAGGTTCCTAGAAGAACACGATGCTTCTCCTGATGGTCAGCAACGTCCCGTTCCAACTCAGCCACCGCCGTCGCCTTAAGGCGGTCCACCCGAAGACGTAGGAGATACTCATACGCCTTGAGGTCATTACCTTCAGGATCAGAGATTTGAGGAAGTCCAAGCTTTTTCAATGCCGCATAGAGTACCGCATCTTCAACGTTAGAAATGACAAGCTTGCCGCTAATGACCGACTTAATAAAGAGCAACCGTGCGGACAGTTCGGTGATTTCGGTCTGTAGGCGACCGAGCTCGTGCGCCTTACGCTTGCCATACGCTGATAAACGTTCACCATAGAAGCGCTCCAGAATCTCGCCGGGTGACGCAAATCGACGAATGGTGCCGTCTACATCGAATGCTACCATATTTGTTGTTTTATGCCCAGTTGTGAGCTTGAAACGGGTCTCGAAGTCGGCAGGATACGCCCGAGCCTCGTGGTAGTACTCAGGGTCCATCTGAAGGATAAAGTCACAGTCAATATCATTGTATGCCTCCTCGTATCCGCGTAGCCATACAGTCACCTTAGAGCCGTCCTTTTTCGCCGCCGACTTGAGCTCCTCCTGCTCCGCCATCATCGTGTCTAGGAAGTTCTTGTAGTCCTTTGTCCAGCAGCCAACAGGAAGCTCCTTGATACGAATCGTAGCCGCATCGTCATCTACAAACTCGTAGATTCCCTTTGTAATCCAGCTCTTGTCATCG
>Ga0209189_1001483_pt1 | contig 17456 bp, 25 predicted proteins | sample C_130820_EF_Meta_FD_187308 | JGI IMG/M metagenome (GOLD analysis project Ga0209189, IMG submission 187308) | Freshwater microbial communities from Lake Croche, Canada to study carbon cycling - C_130820_EF_MetaG (SPAdes) (version 3) | ecosystem: Environmental > Aquatic > Freshwater > Lake... | reverse complement strand
ATTTTCGACTTGCGTCTTCCACTGCTAACTATTGCTTCCCAATTTATCGTCCATCGGCACCCGTGGTAGGGCTTGCGATGCTCATCGGCCTGACGTTCCTGCATCAGTGATCCTTGGGATAGGACTGTTGGGCCTTGGCCTGCCCAACATCAGGCGTTATTGGTGGAGGTGACTTGATTTGAACAAGTAGTGCCAAAGGCGGCTGATTTACAGTCAGCTGGGGTTACCAATTTTCCTACACCTCCAAAATTACTATATAGATGGTACACTCTATGGTTTGGCGTCCCTACGGGGTTCCGACCCCCGTTCTTCGCCTTGAAAGGGCGATGATCTAGCCACTAATCTATAGGGACTTATTTGGAGCGGGATATCAGGTTCGAACTGACGACCTTAACTTTGGCAAAGTTACGCTCTCCCAACTGAGCTAATCCCGCATAAAATAAATGGCGGTTTCAGAGGGTAATGATCCCTCTCTTCTGGCGTGACAAGCCAGCGTGCGTCCATGAACACTTTGAAACCTATTTTTTTAAAAATCTGCCTTTTCTCCAACCGTCAGGAATAGTAGATTCTTTTTTAATTTTAATGTTATCAATCCCATTGGTAATCCACATTGTTCCGTACTGTGAATTTCCTTCACCTGCTTGGTGCATAGAATTTTTAGCACCTATTAATTTTTTAGAAGATTCCTTATGAATCTTCCCTGTAAAATTATCGTACTTAAATTTGCCTTCATTATGAAGTTTTTTAAACTTTTTAGAATTTCGTTGACGATGTTGTTCTCTGTAAACTTCATCTGTTAATAATCTTTCTTTATGCCACAATCCGGCTTTTTGCAAAGTTTTTAAATCTTTGTTATTATTGTTCAATTTTTTAGAGTTTATATAGTCAAATCCACCAAAGCCACCCATTCGAAGGTTGTAAACATCTTTCCTTAATAAGAATTCATCATTTACAAGTTTTTTTTCTTTGGCAAACATTTCTTCTGCCGTTTCAAAGCATTCTAAAATATCCTTTTTAAAATTTTCAATCCCGTATTTACGGAATGCGGCATTTAGAGCTTTTCCGGAACCCATATAATCATCGTCTTTGTCTGATGTCTTATGCGCCCCTATGTAAAACTTTCCATTTATCTTATTAGTAATCTTATATATTAAATAAAACATGTATTAATCCTTAATACTATATTTAGTTCGATACTCGTAGAATTAACACTTCAAATCAGAGTGGCTGGGGCACTGCCTCATTTAATGCTCCTGGCTTGCCGTTTTGACATGCATCTCTTTCGAGCTGACCACCGGGGTCTATTTAATGCGTCCTGGCTCACGTTCTGGAGCAACCAAATTTTATAGTTAAGTGTTATCGTGCAAATTCTGAGATAGTCGCTAAACATACTCAATGCCGATGCGGTTATTTCAGGATCAGTCGCCGGCAGCTTTGACCCGTATAGTGTATGCGTCCATACACGTTACCCTGATAACACTTAACTATAAAATAGAGAGTGGCTGGGGCGGTCGTCCCCATTTAATGTTCTCCGCCTCGCCCTTAAGCATATTTCAGCGCGGTCTGGCCTTTAGAACAACCAAAAAACTCTATATGAAAACACATTGTACAACAGGTTTAGGTCTGCTTCTGTATCCTGTCAGGGCCAAGCATGAAGTTATCTCTGGACCCACGCCCCAATGTGTTTTCATATAGAGGTCACTTCTCAGTGACATATATGCGATTGATATTTTTAAAGAACAATTGTCAATTTCTCAACATGTATATATTGTAGCAAAAGACTGATTTATTGTCAACTGCCGGGTGTTGCACGATCACAACACCTTTCAAATCCTGTTGTCAATTTCTTAACATGTTTCTATTGTAGCAAAACCTGTATTTTGGGTCAACCACTCTGATGTTGCTTTTTTGCCACACAATTTGAGATTTTTTGCACTCAGTGAAAACGCGGATATATATTGTTGTGACAGCTTGTCATCATTAACTTTAAGGAAACATTTCATGAAAAAACTTTCAACCATTTTGGCCTTGGCCATCTCCACTGCAGCATTTGCTGGCTCTGTCAGCATCGAAGGTGCAAAAATTGACACAGTGAGCGGCGCAGATCAAAACAATGTAAACTTCACCCTGAGTGAAAACATTTCCCAATCTGTTGCAGCTCACGTGAATCTTTCATCCACACAGACCGAAACCAGCAATTCTGTAAACACACGACTGGAAACTGGCTTGACCGGTACCACACGTTTGGTAGGGTCTGTCAATGGTTATGTGAAGTTTGCGCTGGGTCAAAAGTACAGCACTTCGGGCACTGGTAATTTTACCTATTACTCTGTTGAGCCAGGTGTGTCAGTTCCGTTAAACGACAAGTGGACTGCCAAAGCAGGCTATCGTTTCCGCACTGCGGCATTTGATGCTGCCACCAACAAAGACACCACTGAAACAGCACGACTTGGTGTGGCCTACAGCTTGACCAAAGCTGATTCTGTGGGTTTTAGATTTGATAGAATCACTGGCGACTCCACACAAGATGCCTACAATGTGTTCTACTCACGCAGCTTCTGATTCAAGATTGACAATACAAAAAGGCTACCCTGGGTAGCCTTTTTTTGTGACTGGCAGGAGATGTAGGATTCGAACCTACGCATGTCGGAATCAAAATCCGATGCCTTGACCAACTTGGCGAATCTCCAGCAAACTCGATATATGGCATCCCCCCAAGGATTCGAACCCTGACTAGCGGTGTTGGAGACCGTTGTGCTGCCATTGACACTAGGGAGATAGATTGGTTGCAGGAGACGGATTCGAACCGCCGATCTTCAGGGTATGAACCTGACGAGTTACCACTTCTCCATCCTGCGATAAATTTGGTGGAGGATATCGGATTCGAACCGATTACTTCAGAATGCAAATCTGATGTGTTCCCAAGTATACCAATCCCCCAAAAATATACCAAACTGAAATCTTTTGTGTCACAAGAGAGACTCCATCCTTCAGTCCGACCGTTTGTGCTTGTTTAGAGTGCGGCACAGGACCTCGTTTCCTGTCAACACTTTTGTTGTCAATAAAAAACCCCGGAGTGTTCAGTTCCGGGGTTAGGAGTTAGATGTTGTGATATTGTTCTAACTCTGCTCCCCGGACACTTCTTCATTGGCGGCATCGTCACGTGACCACAAGCTGAGATCCAGTTGGCACAGTTCACGAGCGATGTTCACGGTGTTCATAACAGTGTTCATTGTATGCTATTTATCAAACGCAGTCAAGGAAAATTTATAAACTGTATGTTCGGCAGCAAATAAATATTTTTATGCAACAAAACATATACCAAGGCGAAATTTGGGCCCAAAGTCAGTGTTTGGAGAACGAAAGTGCTGCCAATCAATCCATTTATCAACTGCTGCAAAGCCTGGAATTTCAAACAACTACTGATCCAAGACGCTGGCAACGGGGCGATCAAACTGTGATTGTGTGTCTTGTTGATGACATACGTAGCTGCAGCACAGATTATGATATCGACCTTCCCTATCTGTTTGATTCGAACACCACGGTGATAACCGACAACTACATCACCTGCCCCACACAATATCAAGTGGTTCGGTTACCCACTAGCTTTTTGGGTATATATCATTATATTCCGTCTCAGCAAACCTGGTCGCCCAAACGGGATTATGCCTTTGCAGTGAATCGCATTGATCAGCGTAGATTTATGTTGATGTTGGAAGTGGGGTTGCGGGCACATTTGCATTTGGGATATGTCAACTTCAACTGCCGTCACCACACAGAAGAAATCGATCACAACACAGCAATGAAACACTGGGCCAATCACTGGGAACATGTTGGTCCCGAGGACAAGGAAAAATATCAAAAAAGTTATGAATTGTTGACTGTACGAATTCCAATTCGGAACTATGACATAGAGCATGATGACATTTTTCTCAAATCTTACCTCACCATGGTGGTTGAAACTTACAACAGCGACAACAACATATCACTCAGTGAAAAAATATTTCGTGCATTGGTAACGCCTGCACCTTGGACTGTGTCGTCGGGTAGATACACCGTGGCATATCTAAACAGCATTGGATTTGACACAGTATCGGATCTAATAGATCACAATCATTATGACCAATTGGTCGAAGTCCAAGACAAAAGACGAATTTTTGTCTGGAAAGGTCTCCAGGCAATTAAAAATTTTAGATCGCAAAATTTATCAACCTTGCAAGAAAGATATCGGCGTGCAGCCGAACATAATCAAGGTCTGCTGGCCAACATGGCCCGGGCCTGGCCCAGTGACTTTGTGGCCTGGCAGAACAAACTCAAGCAAACTCTAGCCAGTTGATCGGGTTTCGGGCCCAGTCAGCATCGAATTCAAAATCCCGAGACTGTGTGCGAAGATATTTTTGCATCATTGCCAGTCTCTGATCAACGCTGTGCATGTGATGAGCAGTTGAACTGCTGCTTATTTCCATCCATGACATGGCATGATCGCTGCCCGTGGCCGTGGGGGTGATTAAAATTTTGGTATGTACTGGATCAAACCCCCCAGCAGCTATCAAGTCAGCATCTTGTGTCACAGGCGTCCAGGCACTGTATTGATCAGCTGAGCTGGTCAAGCAGGTGACAACTGCAGACACAGTGACAGTTGAAGATTTCAACGCCAAGGTCATTAACCTGGTGTCACCACAGTCAACTACCAGTTGACCATGATGTTGATGACACAGCACCGGTTTCTGTATTGGTTCCCGGTCTAGATTTTGGTAGAATAAATTTACCCATAGCAAGCGTGTGATTTCGTCCTGCAAATAACCTGGCCATGTTGTCAAATTCCAATTGTGCTGACTCAACTGACGATTCACCACCTGGCACACACCATCAAAGGTCTGTACCGGAGTCAGCTGGTCAATTGTGATTGCCGGGTGATAAAACATGCAATAGCTTGTGCCCAGTGCTGTTTTTAAAATATCTGTCATGCTGTTATTTACTGACAGTAAATATGTCAATGATAGAAATACACGGACCCACATACATATACTCGGGGGAAATTCTCTACCACCCGGAAATTATCTTTGTTCGAGACCATCATTACAATCTTGACCAACACTGTTTTCATGTGGAAAAGCTCTTGAAGAACAGCGCATGTGATCCACAACAACATCTCCTGGTGTTTGATCATGTGAACATTCAAGATGCATTGTCAGAGTATCCATGCGTTTGTTTACCAACATTGTTGGCCAGAGAAAATCAAGAATTCATAAGGCAACAAATATCGCCAGATTGGAACAACAAAACAAAAACATTCAATTTCATGATCAACAAACCCAGGCCCAATCGTGTTCGCTTGCTTGAGTTAGTTGAAAAATTCAACCTGACAAATTTTTCTCATTCCTTGGCCTGGACTGCAAACGACATCAACAGCATACCTGTTACACGTTATGTGTTTGGGCCCGAAGTTGTCATGACTCGCGGAGTCCGTAATGGATCATTCAAAAATGCTCAAACATATCAGGGTTTGCTGCAAAAGTCTGTGTTTGAACCCAGTTGCATCTCTTTGATAACTGAACCTGCTTATGAGGAAAAAGAAGCCATAGTAACAGAGAAAACTCTAATGGCCCTGTACGCCGGAACCATTCCCATATGGGTAGGAGGTTGGCGAATAGCCGATTATTTGAGTAGCATGGGATTTGATGTGTTCGATGATGTGGTTGATCACAGCTACCAACATGAATCCAATGCTGAACTTCGATGTGACCGGGCCATTGAGCTCAATTTAAAACTGTTGACCGATTTTGATTTTGCACGTCGCAGTGCAGATGTCAGCAGGTTACAACACAACTACAATTTGCTGCAACAAAATGTATTTTTGAAGGATGTGTTGAAAAAAGCAACTATCCCTGAAATAAAATCAATAGTTGATCGAGAACTTTTTTAAATCATTACCCGCCACGACTGGCGTTGCGTCGTTGTGGTCGAGCTGTGATGGCAGCAGGTCCGCCTGCGGAAATTTTGCGGGCAGCTTTTTTGCTACTCACGGTGTCAGTCTGCTCTGCGGCTGTTTTCTTGGTCAGTGCAGCCCGGATGGTTGCAGCAAAACTCATTTTTGGTTGTGGTGCGGATTCTTCCATTTTTTATCTCTACTATAAAAAATTTTGGTGCCCCCGGACGGAATCGAACCGCCAATCTACCGCTTACAAGGCGGTTGCAGTACCATTATGCTACAGGGGCATGCTTTTACTTATCCTGTTCCTGATCCCGCATGGGAAAACCATTGCTGTGACGATCTCGAGGTTGATCTGCGTCTTGAAACAGTCGTTGTTCCTGTGCTGTGAGTGTGTGCTTGTGTGTTCTGCGAGGATTGCCACATGTGGGACAGGCAGGGTTTCCGCAGTCCAGGGCATGGTGCTTGACCAAGCGATGTGGTTCCCCAACATCAATGCCGTGTTCTTGTGCAATTTTCACTTGACGAGCTACTGCAGTTTCATCGCGATGTAGTCGTTGACTGTGATGGAAACGATCTTGTTCGGTACTCATGACAACCTCCGTTGTTGACAGAGTTATTTACGCTCTGTCAACAAGCACAGTGTATTTTTCACATGGTATCAGCTGTTCAATACCCGGGCCACTGAATTCATGACACTGGCAATACGACCAATGTCACGCAGTTGTTCTACTGAGTAGCCCTCTTTCTTGAGAGTATCATAGTGAGCTTTTACACAGAACTCGCATTTGCCAACAATACTTGCAGCAAGACTATATGCCTCAAAGCGTTCTTTGGTTGTGCCACCATGAGTTGTGATTGCGTTCATTCTGAGTTGAGCAGGAAGTCCTTTGAGGTTGGCATCTTGTGTCATTTCAACATAGGGATACCAAGTATTGTTCATTGACATCAGAGACGCGGCAGTGAGCGCAGCATCTCTCTCTTGTGTGTTGGTCATGGAACTCTGAATAAAGGTAACTAACTTTCCGTTACCTGTGCTCATTGCAGCGGCCAATGCACACCCTTCTGCTTCTTCAACTGCCAGAGTACTGCGCTTGATAACAGCGTCCAAGTTCAACCGAGTGTCCTTGGCGTACTCGGGCAGACCTTCTTTGAGTTGATCTACCCAGGCAGTCATTACAGAGTCTCCCCGCCTACGGTGCGGTTACAAGCACACAGCTCGCCGGTTTGTAGCGCATCCAACACACGCAAAGTTTCTTCGGGTGATCGTCCCACATTGAGATTGTTCACTGTGACATGTTGAATCACATTGGCGGGATCGATGATAAAGGTGGCGCGGAGAGCAGCACCTGCTGGGGCGTAGAACACGCCCAGTTGCTCAATCAAGCTGAGTTCACCGCGCTGAGTGTCAGCAAATTGATGATGTGTGATTTTGCGCAAATCATCATGAGACTTTTGCCAGGCCACTTTGCAGAATTCGTTGTCGGTGGAGCCTGTGAGCAATACAGCGTCACGGTCTTCAAAGTCTTGTGCCAACTTATCGTAGGCCACGATCTCTGTGGGACAAACAAATGTAAAGTCTTTGGGATAGTACACAATCACTTTCCACTTGTTTTCAAAGCTGGTGTCAGTGATGGTATAGAAAGCGTCATCGGGCTGCCCGGGACGCACGCCTGTTACAGCAAAGGGTGTGAGTTGATCACCTACGGTTTTCATTTGGGTTTCTCCTTGATAAAAAAATAAGTCTCAGTGTTTGTACTGAGTACATATTATATATCAAAAAGAAACCTATGGTCGACGTATTTTCATAGGTTTAACCTATGATTGCATCTAACTCGGCAATTAAAAAAATCAATATTAGATGTTTTCTATGGTTTGTGCACTGTAGGTATAACCGTATTGTGCTACATAATTACCTATCCATGCTTGCCATGCAGCAGCAGCATCTTCGTCTACCCAATGACGGGTAACAGTAGTTGTTGGTGCTTGTGAATCATCTCTAAGTACATATCCATCAGTTGCACCGTCACGAGTTAATTCATCAAGTTTGGTCCCAACGCCAGCAGCCTGCTCTGCTGTCAATACAAAACTGTAAGAGTTGATTGTTTTTTTAGTCATTGCCATGGTAAAATCTCCAAAAGGGTTAAGTGTAATTATTTAGCACAAGTCTGGTTAACCTGCTTGATTTTGAACAAATTCAAAAGAATGGGCCCCGAAAGGCCCATCTGCTATTTTGGGTCACAAGGTATAACTACCTCGCTCTCAGGCGTTTGCTGCCAAGAGGAATGTATCGTCGTTTGCGATTACTTTTTTTGCTTCTACAACCGAGTTTCCCCAGTCCTACGGCTTCTGCATTGCCGAACTGTCCATTTCATTACTCTTGACCCTGTCGAATCTAGGTCAGGCCCATCATAAAAAAATTAAAACATACCTCGCTTAATACGCTCTTGTCTTGCCCATTCTTCATAAGGTAAAACTTTGTTCTTGTTTACTTTACGGTCACAATATACTTGATAGTCCTTATCATTTTTAGCAGTAGGAAGTTTTTTAGTTTTACCTTTATAAAACTGCCCACTCCCTGACCAAGGGTTTGCGTATCTACTCATTAATTTCCTTATGGTGGACCTGGCGGGATTCGCACCCGCGTCCAGAATCCTTTTCAATCGACTTCATACAGTCATAGCAAGTATTTATTATACATTACATTGTCTGCAATGTCAATTGGCATTGTTGATTTTTGACTGGTACTTGTTCTGCAACTTTTCGACCAACTGAACGGAGTCACGGTAAAATTCCTCCGCACCAACTCCGTCAAACACAGGTGGGCGAGTTGCCGACAGCTCAAAAATTTCCTGAGCACCAATATTTTTTGTGGCTGTGTTTAGTATGTCAGCAATGGCAACTCTCCTGGCACGTGGCATGAGCCTATGCGCCACAGTTATATTGAAAACATAGGGTGCCAAGACACCTTGTTCCGCCAGTGTTTTAATCCCGGGTTCTTGTGGCAAACGGGAGGGACAGCTGGCAGCAATCATGCGCATGCGAGGATTTTTGGTTTTGAGAGCTTGATAGCTTTCGTATTTGTCAATCACAAATTCAACACCATTGTTGCCGGTCATGTTTACCAAGGCGTCGTTGTTGGATTTGAACAAGATATATCTCACATCGAATCCGTGCTTTTCGCCCAGGGCCAAAGCAGTCAAATGTGTGGCATTTCCCAGGCCTACCCCTCCTGCTACAAATTCCTTGGCCCCGGCCAAGGGTTTGTTTGTGATCACTGCCCAGCAGGCGTTACCAAATGCATGAACGGGCACATAGTCTTGTTCAGTCAACTTGCCAGATCTCACATTTTCCACAAATGCCGGTGCAATAATGGCCAAGCCGGTTTCGGGTTCCATAGATCGCAGTGCAATCGTTTGATTGCCTCCGGGGCGAAATTCCACTTGAAATCTATAGATTGACTGACTGGCGTTGGCCTGCTCGACCACTCTAAACAAAGCCGGAGTCGCACTGTGCGCAGCATTGTACGGAGAATAAATTTTGATTGTTTCGGTTGCTGCAGTAGACAATGTCCATGCAGACAACATTACAGCTAACAGTAGCTTAATCATGGTATTTCATTTTAACTTATTCTTCTAACACATGCCAGCCCAGGCGTTTTAGGTCTTCGCGTATTTGTTCAGTTACTTCACCTTCGCTTACATAGCCTTGAGCAGCCACTATGTCAGCGTCTCGAATGCCGCTGCAGTACCAGTCCATGTAGTCACCACGCTCCAGCATGTCAGCCACTATGTCACCGGCATAGCGCCAGCTGCAACTCCAAGTCTGTCCTTGCAACAAAGTCCAAACTTCTTGTTTTTGAAACTGATTGTTGCACAAGGCCGCATAGATGTTTTGTGCATAGGTCGAACTTGATCGAGCCTTGGCCAAAATCCAGTCATTGGTTCTCAAGTCCCACTCCAGGTTGTTGGCCTGCCATTCAGGATTCGCTTCACGCTTGGCTTTTTGCTGGTCCATGCTGTCAAACAGGCCTGTCATGGCCAGGATATCGGGATCAGTCATGTCTTTTCCTTGGGCTATTTTGCGTGTGAGATACCGTTGCCGACGCTGGCTTTGGGCTTGACAACTGGTACTCAACTTGCTCATACTATATTATACTGGATTTTTTATTTGAGGTCAACTGTGTTTTGCTAGGAACTTTTTCAAGTCACCGTAGAGGTTGATCAATACCGCTTCTTGACTGCCAAACAAGATCAACTGGTGCGATACTCGTTTGCGAAATTCCACATAGTAAGGCAACTGTAATTTGCGATCCATGGCAATGACAGTATGCAGGTCCAGGCCCGCCAAAGGAAAATAGTAGTGTTCCAGTTGCAACAGATTGCAAAATGCATCATATCCACGATCTGTCAGTCTCATGCCGCCACCGGAACGCAGATTTTGCCACCATATGGGATATATTTCATCAACCGGTGCCCGGTACTGTTCCGGCAGTTGATCAATCAACAATTGAGTCAATCGTCGTTTGTCACGCACCTGAGTCAGGGTAAATTTGCTTGCCATGTGTCAACAACACCACGGTAAACAAGGTGGTTTTGAATTGTGCGTTGAGTTTCTTGGCAAGATTGATGGCATGCCCGGGATTGCTGAACGAAACCTTTTTGTACTTGGGGCCCGGATACTGTACCAACAAGTTGGCTGTTTTGAGATTGATAGGTTGATTGTCGTAAAACACTGCCCACACGCCCTCGGATGCCAGCACCTGTTCGGTCTTGTAAGTGCTTTTGTTGGTGTGATCAATCAGTATTCTGGGCTTGGGTCTGCTCATGGTAAATCCTAAATCTGTGCATATATTTATCATTATACACCGATATTTAGATTTGCCCAGCTATCGGAATCCACCTCCTTGAATTTTTACTTCTATAACTTCGGTATCTTTGGCCTTGTTCTGTTGCAGTTCTTGACACTGTAGCAGCAAACGAGTGATGTCGGCGTGCAGATTTTTGGCATCGCTCATGCTCATGGAAAATTCTCGATTGCCCCGGGCATCAGACCCCTGTAGGCGCTCAATGAATCGTTGAATGTGTATCACGGTTGAGCTTGTTGTTCGGACTGAAAAGGACCACGGTACTGATAGCGTTCTAGAGTGATCAACTTGGGATCTTGTACCACACGCCAGGTTCGATTGCGATATACTGAGTACCATCCAGCTGCAAACCAACTCTTGCTTTTGGCGGACCTGGTGAACAACGGTAGTTTCAGCGGTATGTTCCATACAGCATTGTGCACACGCCCAGCTGCTGGATAACCATGCACCAGATTGGGTTTGTGATCAGCTGTGGCATCTGCTGGCACAAACTCAATCTGTGCTCGTTGTGCAGCCATGTCAATGGTGCGATACTGACTTATGCTGTTGTTGATCTTGACTTGATAGCCGCCATCGCAGGCTTCGATGTTGCCTACTTTTTGATTGTCTTGATGCAATATCCAATACTGATTGGCTATCACGGGTTTTGCTATGATCACGGATGTTTTACCTTTCTACATTTGGCCAGGGACGAACTGGTATATTCTTTGCTGATTTCAGGATCAAGCCCGGTATTGTCACAGCTTGGGTCAGGGAACATGCTCAACACATGATAAAATATCACTAGTGTGATGATCAATCCGCCTACGCCTGCCCAAAAATATCTAGCCATTGAGAACTCCTGAATAAGTTTGATTCATCCACTGCCCAAACTGTTCAGCTGATTCGCTGCAACGATTCAACTCATACTTGCCACAAAACTGCATGAACCTCACGCCCACCTGTCCCACGTCACGGTGACTGACCTGTTCACGAATGGCAGCATCTACCACAGCCTTGACTTCGTCGGGCTGTGCTGTGAGATCAATCAGCACACGATTGCGTTCATAGTCGTCTAGCACACGATGCTCGACGCCTTCGGGATCAGTCCAGCGTTGCAGCATCAGGTTGTTCCAGTTGTAGCCCTTTCGGTCTCGGTCAGCATAGGCTTCACGGAGACCAACTTTATTCTTTGTGCCCCGCTCACGTACTCCTGGATATGCACTGAACACATTGTCCGAGCTGTCGCCACGCATGCACTTCTCAAATAGCAACCAGGCCGGATCCGGAGTGGCTTTTGGTTGTTTAGTTTTTTTATCAACAACAGCATTGCCTTTGGCGTCATAGGTACCTTCTAATGTGATTAATTCATCAGAGATACCGTTGTACTGTTGTACATTGGCTGCAACCAATTGCACAAAGTCGGTGTCGCTGCTGACAATGGTGTGTTGATCTTCTGGGTGTAACGCAATCCAACGAGCAATGATATCATCGGCTTCAGCTGTGGCATGCCGAATCACACTGCAATTGGTTCTGGTGGACAAGTATTTAGTCAATTCGTCATAGGTTCCCCAGAACATTTTGTCTTCTTCGGCTTCGGTCTCGGTTAGCGCAGCACGAGCTACTGCACGGTTGCGCTTGTAAGGAGCATAGAAATCCTTGCGCCAGCTGCGTCCCTCCAGTGCAAAAACCACATGATCTGCTTCAAAACGTCGAGCCATTTTGTTCACAGCCATCAACGTGATGTGCAAGGCAAACCCAATTTTTTCCCAAGCATCTGCTGCCCTAAAAGCACCGTGGCGTGCTCTAAAAAACATATTGGCCGTGTCAATCAACACATAGCGCATGCATCACCTCAATACAATCGTTTGTCAATGATGTATTGTAACATGAAACGATGAAAAAAGCTATGGCCATCGGCACCAAAATGCCAGGATTCTGGAGAAACGGTGTCAAGTCCTCCAGCACGAATTACGGAATCATAGGTTGATTTGGGATCATATGGTGCAATGTAATTGATGCCCCAGTCTTGACGATCTGCAATTCGGGAAAAGTCATTGTTGCCATTAAAAAACACATGGCGAATGTTTTGGTCCGTTAACTCTTGATGAAACTGCCAAATTTCATCATGTGCCTGTTGAGTTTTTTGTTGCCAGTCTACATCGACCACAAACTGCTTGTAACGGTCACGGTGATCGTCTGGAACATCGTCTATGCCGGATGCACCAATCTGATAATAAGTGCCGCCTATCAACCACTCTTCTCGTTCCCAGGTACTCCACTGAATGATTACAAGGGTATCGCTGAGAGTTCGACTCTGGGCTGCCATCCATTCCCTGGCAGTTCTCAATATACGTGTGTTGGAACTGGCACTTTCGGCACCGCAGTGAAAACTGGATTTCAGTGTGAGACTCAACAGTTTGCCCCAGCTTACAGCCAGATTGGCAGGGTGCGGAGCTCGACCCATGTGATAGAGATCACCATCGTCCATGGCAAATGCATGTGGATTCACTGCCTCGGCTGCAGCAGTGTGACTATCGCCGTTGACGTACAGTATCATGAAACTTCGGTGCGACCACCACCTACATTGCGTGTTTTGACCACACGATTGGGATTTGCAGCTTGTTCTTGTTCCCAGGTTTCCATGACCACGTGTCTGCACACATTTTGGAACCAGCGGTCCACAATGTCAGCATCGGTATCTGTGGGTTTCATTTGATAGCCAGAACGAACCAGAATGGCCACAAACTTGTCGTTCCAGTCTAATTCAAAGCTGCCTTGGTGCAGATTTTCTGGATCAATATCCATGCTGAGCACAGACACCCAAGGCTCACCACGCTGAGTAGCCAGTTCCTTTTCGCTCAACACCGGCCGAGGTTTTTTCGATACTGGGGGAGACTTGGGTTCAGGCGGGGGTACTGCCCGTTGTGCCGGCTCCGTTGTGGTCTTCTTTCGAAATAGATCAAACATGCCCATATTGACAGTCCTTATTTTTTAAACACAGGAATAGGCAACATCTTGTGTAGATTGCGGCTACGAATTCTACGATACTGAGTCAAGGCTGCATATTCTTTTGGGTCTTCGGTTGCAGCGTCAGATTCATCTTGTGACATGGCCAGTTCCAGTTCAGCATACGTGAGCCCGCCCAGTTGGTCTTGGTCGTTGCGACCATCGTCCCAGAGTCCGTCTGTGGGTGGTGCTGCAATAATACTTTCGAGTACACCCAGCTCACGGCCCAGTGCCCAGACCTCGGTCTTGTTCAAGTCACCAATGGGACTGATATCCACGCCACCATCACCATACTTGGTAAAGAATCCCACACCAAAATCTTCTACACGATTGCCAGTGCCCACCACAATGCCACCATGACTTTGTGCTGTTTGGTACAATGTCATCATTCTCAGTCGGCTGCGACTGTTGGCAAATGCTAGATTGATGTTGCCCGCTTGGTCAACACACACCGGTTTCAAGCCAGACTCAAATGCGTCAAACACTGGGGTCAAGTCCAGATTGATGTGCTTGACATTGACAAAGTTGCTGAGCAACCACTCTGCATGATCAGTACTGAGTTGATGCAGGTTGGGTCTTTGTCTAATGGGCAAGGTCATGACCACAGTGGGCAAACCAGTTTTGGCACACAAGGTACTGACCACAGCTGAGTCAATACCGCCACTCACACCCACGGTCAAGCTCTTGATACCATGTTGTTCAGCATAGTTCTTTATCCAAGCAGTGATATCGTCTGCCAATTTTCTAGTTTCGTTCACGGAAATTCCTCTTGAAATTATTTGCCCCAACCGTTGCCCCAGAGATCCACATGCATTCTGGGACTGTAGTTGTAGCCTTGTGCCAGGGCCCAGTCGGCCACTCGCACTCGATTTTGCTCATAGGGTGTGACCACACCGCCCTGTGGCATCACATACACTTTGCCAATGAACCCAGCTGCGCGATATTCACTCACGGCCTGATTGACTTCTTCAAAGTGTTGTTCAGTCTCTACCACAAACTTGAGATACACACGACCCAGATCCTGATAACTGGCAACCACTGTGGGTCGGATAGCTTCGCTCCAGGCTTCACCGCTGGCACTGAGCTTGGGACTCACACTAAATGTGAGCTCGGTGTAGCCATTGCTCCAACGATGCAGGTAGTCAGCAAATGCATCATCAATAGTTTGAGTACCATTGGTTTCAAATGTGAGATTTTCAAGATCACGCATGCTGGGATTTTCCAGCAGTTCAGGATAGGCTCGCTGCCAACCCAAGAGTGGTTCTCCGCCTGTGATCACCAAGTGTATGTCATTGCCGTTGGGCTGTGACCACTTGCCATTGGGAATCATGCCAGTCATGCGTGACACCAGGGCCTGGGTAGTCTCACTGGGGCTGAGTTCTTTGAATGCCGGATGCCAAGAAGCATAGCTGTCGCAGCCGGTTGTGACCAAAGGCAAGTCCTCAAATCGATTGAACATGTGTGCCACTGTGGCAATTTCATCAGCTTCGTCGCTGCGTTTGCCTGGTGCACAGCCAAAACTGCTGCATGTGAAGTTGCAGCCAAATGTTCTCAAGAACACACTGGGCACACCCACAAAACGGCCTTCGCCTTGTAGACTGTAAAATATTTCTGAAACTTTGATCTTCAAATTTTTCTCGCTTTGACCAACAAATGCCAACCCAGATATTCTCTCACTGCTTCACGCATGGCCTCGGGCATGGCCGCAAACCAAGGCTCCAGTTCATATCGCCCGGCTTTGTACGCTTCTATATTATACATGAAACAGTGGTCTTGACGCAACCTGTCTATCTGGAATCGGTTGCCCAGCAAGTCGTGTATTTCGTGTTTGGTATAGCTCTTGGCATAAGGACAACCATTCTGTGCTTCATACTGGTCCAGACCCTTGTAGATCATGGCCTGCTTCCAAGAGTTCTTGGCATACACCATGAACCGGAACTCGCCACCGGGCTTGAGTGCTGCATACACATTGTCAATGATTTGTTCTATGGCCGGAAAGTGATGTATCACACCGTAGCTGTATACTAGATCAAATTCATGATCGGGATAATCCCCGGGATTGCTGGCATCACCACGAATAAAAGTGCCTTCCAGTTGTTCTACTTCAAATCGTTTTTGGGCCAATTTCACGCTTTCATCACTGTAGTCCAGGCCAGTGTACACAGCACCATGTCGAGCAAATTCTGCTGCATCGGAGCCAATGCCGGGGCCAATCTCCAGCACCTGTTGACCTTGCCAGAGATGGAATCCAGCAAATTCTGCAATGTGTGGTTCCACACGATAGCGTCGAGCACTGACTTCTTGAAAAAATTCAAGTGTGCCAGGTTCGCCTCGACCATGACGAATATTGCAGGGCTGTGTGTTCCAGTAGCGGCGTATGCGTTGTTCTAGTGATTCAGGGGTGTTCATGCTTTTTTCAAATTTCCATCTTTGTGGTCGTAAGTTACTTTCCAGCTGTTGACCTGATTGTTTACGTCATTTTCGTGCAGACGTTGCCAAGGATCCCGACGTTGGCCTGAACAAATGTCTCGCCACCAAGAGGCATCAAATCCTTGACTTTCCATGTAGTTGGCCAGTTTTCCGGTGTCGGCTAGTCGGCGTGCAGTCCAGGTCAAGTGATGGAAATCTCTTGGGTCCCGGATGTCGCCTTCCAACATGGGACGATTTTCAAAGGTATCGTCACCGTTGTTGCCGGTGAGATCAAATCGATCATGGGTGACCCACACAGGAATTCGTTCCCAGATGTCCAGCAGGTAGGCCTGTTGACTCAGCCAGCAGTCGGATATTTGATGTGGACTGAGATAGCCCAGGGTGTCCAACCAGGCTCGGGGTGCAATAGGGAATATGCTGTAAGGATGGTCATGATGTGTGTGCACAGCCAACAGTTTGAATTTGCCAGTGTAACCAGCAATGATGCGATCCCACCCGGTGGTTTCCATCACAGCATCGTCATTCCAAAACATCAACCAGTCGGCATCGGCTGCTAGAGCCAGGGCATTCACATACTCGTTGAGACGAATATAGCCCAGGCGCTCAAATTCCATGGCTGTGTAGTTGACGCCTTTTTCATCCAGCCAGGGCTGGAGATGGCTTTCGAAATGTTGTTGGCCCACTTCGTCGTCCTGATCAAACGCCAGCATCAGCTGAACCGAATCCAGATCAACGGCTCGATTCATGAGGCTGATCACGCTGCGACTCAGGGCGTCAGTTCTTCCACGAGTGGGTAACAGTACCGCTACTTTGTACTCACTGGTTTTGTTCATGATTGTCCTTGTGATTGTGATGGGTATTTACAGCGTTTGTGCCAAGGCCACGATATAATTCAGCCAGTCGTTCACAGCGTTCTTGATACTGCGATTCACTCAGACTGCAACTGTTGTCACACATGGGTCGTCTAGTGGTTCTGCCGCAAACACAATTGCTCATGCTTCGTACACGGCACTGTTACCAGCATGCTCAAACACCTCGGCACTGCGCAATCGTACCCCGGAACCCACAGGATATCGTGCCTCAAACACACGACCATCTGGATGTGTCCAACCCTGTCCCGCCTGATATGCCGCCAGGATTTCGTTCATGGTTCTAAATACCAGTTCTGCAAACTTTTCACAACCCACACCGGTTACCAGTCTCAAACTCAACACACCGCCCTGGCTCTGCTGACCCAAG
>Ga0209189_1001482_pt1 | contig 17466 bp, 19 predicted proteins | sample C_130820_EF_Meta_FD_187308 | JGI IMG/M metagenome (GOLD analysis project Ga0209189, IMG submission 187308) | Freshwater microbial communities from Lake Croche, Canada to study carbon cycling - C_130820_EF_MetaG (SPAdes) (version 3) | ecosystem: Environmental > Aquatic > Freshwater > Lake... | reverse complement strand
TTTGGCTTAAGAGCACATATTGAGATGTAAATTAAAGAGTTAATCAATCGTAATCTTGGCTTGTTTAACCACCTTGCCCCAACGAGATTGTTCTGCTTGAATAAATGTCATAAATTGCTCCGGGGTATTGCCAACTAAGATAGCTCCATCTTCAAGCATACGATAGGAGTCTTCTTTAGAGTTCAATATTTTGACAATCTCTTTTTGTAATTGATCGATGATTGGACGTGGCGTTCCCGCTGGGGCGATCAGCCCATACCACTGAGAGGTTTCAAACCCTTTATAGCCAGACTCAGCAAGTGTAGGTACTTGGGGAAGACTTTTTGAACGGTCTCCTGAACCAACTGCTAAAGGTCGAAGGGTTTTACCTTTTATCTGTCCAATTAAAGAAGGTAACCCATTAAATGTCGCTTGAATCTGACCACCAATCAAATCCGTCAACATAGGTCCCGATCCTTTATAGGGCACATGAACTAGATCAATACCAGCCTCAGAAGCAAAGTACTCCATCGCTAGATGACCTGCACTGCCATTACCGGCAGAGCCATAATTAATTTTCCCAGGATTTTTTTTGGCATCAGCAACAAATTCAGCAATAGTTTTATATGGGCTCTTTTCACTTACAGCAATTACATTAGGTACTTTGGCAATCAGCGTAATCGGCGCAAAATCTTTATTGGGATCATAGGGTAGTTTTTTTCCAAACAATGCTGGGTTCACAGCTAAGGTACCGACATGCCCTAAGATCAAGGTATAGCCATCTGGATTGGCGCGCTTGACCTCTTCCATAGCAATGTTTCCAGCTCCACCGGGTTTGTTTTCAACATATACAGATTGACCTAGCGCATTGGTAAGTCCATTAGCGACTGATCGGGCCACAATCTCTGAAGTTCCACCGGTTGCAAAAGGAACTATTAAACGAATCGATTTTTCTGGATATGCTGCAAACGTTTGTACCGATAGAACACCAAAACAAAAACTCATTAATACATTTTTTATTACGAAGTCTTTTTTCATTTTATAGTTTCACTTTTTATTAAATGTCTCTTCAAAATTCACATTTCAACTTAACGTACAGGGCGCAATCCAAATTTATTTAATGTGTTCGCGCCCTTCTCAGATTGCAATAAATCGAGGAACATGGCGATGTTTTTATCTTTAGGGTCGCGACACCACACGGCATAACGTGAGGCTAACTCGAACTCCGTTGGAAATGGTCCCAACAATGTCTTTGCATCTGCTTGAATAATTTCGCTGACCTGGGTGATGCCTAATTCCACTTTTTTAGACATGACTAACTTCATAGTTTCTACGCCATCTCTAGCAAGTATTGATTTAGCTAATACTTCTTTTTCAATCTCTAGCTTTTTAATCATCTCTAGAAAATGTACGCCAACAGTTGCGCCCCTCGCAGGATCTGAAAATGCAATCGATTTTGCATTTAATAATGTAAGCTTTAATTCAGGTCCATTAGAAATAGCCGATTTGACATCACCAGAAAAAGCAATGCCCCCCAGGGTATCAGCTAAAGGTATTGGTGGTGTTCCTTTTATTACTCCGCTACTGAGAGCTTTCTCTAGTCTGATGATTGTTGTAATTAAACAAGCACTCTGAGTATCAGCAATAAACTTACTCTCAGCTGCGCCTGCTGTATCAAAATCGTTAACAATTGAATTGGTGGGATTTGATTGCTTGAATTGTTGCGCAAACTCGATCATGGGCAACTTTACTCCTGCAGCTGAATAAAATCGATAATCAGTGGCATGACTACAAGTCGTTGCAAAAATAAAAGCCCAACACAACAAAATTCTCCACGCTTGGTTCATTATTTTCCTTATCGACCATAAAGGTCATTGATATCTTTTTGATTTAACCAACGCCATTGTCCCTCAATTAAATCAGGAGGAAGCGCATAGTTACCTATTGCGTGACGATGAAGCCCATTCACATGATTACCAACGGCAGCAATCATCCTTTTTACTTGATGATAACGTCCTTCGACAATTGTGATTTCTAGTAGGTGATCTTCCTTTTTTAAACACTGAGTTGCAAAACAAGGTTTTGGGTCATCGTCTAAGACAACCCCATTCATTAGATGATCAATCTGTTGATCTTGGATAGGTTCAGCCGTCTGTATCCAATAGACCTTACCGATATTTTTTTTGGGAGTTGTCATTTGGTGAATAAATTGTCCATCATCTGAAAGTAATAGTAATCCTGTCGTATCTTGATCAAGACGACCAACGCACTGAATCCCTCTCTCAATCAACGGCACGGGTAAAAGGTTATATACGCTAGGATGATGTTTAGTTTTATGGGAGCACTCATAATTAGCTGGTTTATGAAATGCAACATAAGCTTTTTCTTGGTAAGTCCACTCAGTCCCCTCAACTTCAATTGAAAGATTCTCTAGGGAAATCAAGGCATCAGGATCGTCAATCAGGTCGCCATTGACTTTGACTAAGTCCGCCAAAACAAGATTAGCGCAGTGTCGCCTAGTCCCAAAACCTTGACTAAAAAGGATTTTTTCTAGGGGTAGCGGTTTGGGTGATTTCATCGTGAATTAAAGAATTGAGCCTGAACTAACTTATCTTAAATCATTCCCATATGGATTGTTATTTATCAAGGAATCGCTCCCAACATTCTCATGTGGCTTCTTTATTTATTTTGTCATAGGAGTCATTTAATATTGAATATTAATTATTAACCTTACTTAAGTACCCTTATGAAAAACTACTCTCGTCGTGATGTTCTTAAGCTTGCAGTTTCTGCCCCCATGTTTCCTCTTGCCACTTCTGGAACGATGGCACTTTTTACTAGTGTTACTCAGGCGGCCACAAAAGGACTTCAGATTGAGTCGGTATCTTTTGTACCAATGCCCGCCCCATCTTTAAGCAATCCTGGCGCAATGGCAAGAACAGAAATTAGCTCTGCTATGGAAGTAAGTTATACAAATGGTATTAAAAAATCATTTCAGTTATCTTATGAGCCATTTTTCATAACAGGTAACATGGTTGCTAATGGTAAAGGCGCTCAAACTCTTGCCGGTGGATATTACGATATTAATAATCGTCCTATCTTTGATCGATCTGTTGCTGGTAAAGAGCGCCATATTTTTTCTGATGGTCCTGATGGAACTTCTTTATTAAAGCTACCAAATGCCAATGTGAAAGGCATTAAAGGTAAGCCTGTATTTGCTGTTGTTCAATTTGAATACACAACAGCAAATTTAAAAGGAGATAAGGTTTACGGAACACTACCTTCCCCAATTGCAGTATTAACCTTAGATCAAGATCAAAAGACCGGCAAGTTATCTCTCGTCAAATACTCTAATGTCGACACATCATCGGCAAAGGGATTATGGATTACTTGTGGCTCTAGTTTGTCACCTTGGAATACGCATCTTTCTAGTGAAGAGTATGAGCCTGATGCTGCTTTCATTGCAGAAAATAAACGCTTTAAAGAATTTAGTAAAAATCTATTTGGTGATGAGTCAACTGCTAATCCATATCACTATGGCCATTTACCTGAAATTACTGTTCAACCAGATGGCACGGGTAAAATTGTGAAGCACTTTTGTATGGGAAGAATCTCGCATGAGCTCGTACAAGTGATGCCGGATAATCGTACCGTACTCATGGGTGACGACTACACGAATAGCGGACTTTTTGTATTTATTGCTGATAAGGAAAAAGACTTATCTGCTGGAACTTTGTATGTCGCTAAATTAGGCGTTGGTTTTTCTATCAATCCAGGTGATGCAGGCAATTCTTTGTCTTGGATAAAACTAGGTCATGCAACGAGTGAAGAAATCAAAACTCTCGCTGATCGATTAAAGCCTAGCGACATTATGACCGTATTAAAAACAGATCCAAATGACTCCAGTTTTACCAAAATTTTCTATGACGGACAGGCCAACTGGGTCAAACTTAATCCAGGAATGGAAAAAGCTGCTGCATTTCTAGAAACACATCGTTTCGCCTATTTAATGGGCGGCAGTATGGGCTTTAGTAAGATGGAGGGCACGACTGTTAACATCAGAGACAAGATCGCTTACACAGCACTGCAGAACATGCAAGACTCCATGGTTAAAACTGGTAAGGGCTGGAATGCTAATAGTGGTATTGCTCTGAATGAACCTCTCATTGCAGGTGGCATTTTAGCGCATCAATTATCTGGTGGTCTCAAAGATCAAATGGGTAATGCAATTCCGAGCGAATGGATGCCTCGCCATATGTACCCTCTTCTCAAAGGTGAGGATATTGCTGCTGATGCTTTAGGTAATTTAGCTAATCCAGAATTAATTTCTAATCCAGATAATTTAAAGTTTTCTGAGAAGCTAAGAACTTTATTTATCGGTGAGGATAGTTCAACTCATGTCAATAACTTCCTTTGGGCTTATAACGTTGACACGAAACAGCTCAGTCGCATCATGTCGATGCCAGCGGGTGCAGAAGCAACTGGTCTTGGCATTATTGATGATCTTAATGGTTGGACTTATTTAACTTCAAACTTTCAGCATGCTGGTGATTGGTTGCCTAAGCTGCATGACAAAGTAAAGTCAACGTTGGATCCATTAATTAACGAAAACTATAAAGATAAATTTGGTGCTGCGGTCGGTTACATCACAACCAAATCCGTAGGCATCAAACTTTCTTGATTAAATTGCATTGAGGTTGACGCCTATTGTTACCTCAATGTAATTTTTCTTTCGCCTCGTTAGAACTGTTATCGTTGTATCAAACGAAGCCATGCGATACACCTAACAATCTTTTTGGTTTTGATGAAGTAAATCAATTGCTATTTCCACTTGTATATTAATTACTTATGGAATAATCTAATGATTCATATTCAAAAATTTAAAAAAATGAGACTACATCACATTATCCTTTTCTCTCTAGCTTTGACTCTTTTAGGATGTACTCCTGATAAGCCTAAAACCAACACGACATCACTGAATCTAAAACAATTGATGGAGTGGGTTATTGATTCCAACGCAGATGTCATTTGGGATTCTGTAAAGTTTATTACAACGAATGAAGGTACCAAAGAGATATTTCCTCAAACAGATCAAGAGTGGGAAGCCATCAGAAATAGCTCGGCCACTTTGATCGAGGCAGGTAATTTACTCATGTTAGAAGGTCGCGCAAAAGATAATGCAGAATGGATTAGATACGCACAACGTTTAAGTAATACAGCTGAAGTTGCTATGAAAGCAGCTCAGGAAAAAAATAAGGAAGCTTTATTTGATGCCGGCGGGAATATCTATAATGCTTGTAAGGCTTGCCATGATAAATATGCCCAGCTCGATAAGTAAGATGCTTTTCAATACTCAGAACTTAAATTAAATTTATCCGAGTTACCTTATTACTTAATAATCTATCGCTAGCAAGGTACTATTTCAGCGTTAAACGCCATGGCCTCTAATATAAGTTTCTAGAAACTTAATTTGGCTACCTTGAAGCTCCATAATATTTTTTACAGTATCGCCCACTGAAATAATTCCTAGAACTTTATTATTTTCAACTACTGGCAAATGCCGTATGTGTTTGTGAACCATAATAGCCATACACTCCTCTATCGAGTTAGATAGATTCACGGTGAGTGGATTGGGGGTCATAATTTTAGAGACGAGAATTTGTTTGGGATTATGATTTGGGAGTAACACCTTAATCGCACAGTCTCCTTGTGAAACAATTCCAACTAACTCACCATCATCAATGACTAAAACAGATCTGATTCGATTATCTCGCATTTGGAGCAATACCTGCTCTACAGGGTCAGAGGATTTTACTGAATAAATTTTGTTGGGTTTTTTTTCGAGACACTGCTTTACTGTAGTCATAATAAATCTGCCTATTCATTGAAAATGTAAGTTTATTTTATCTTAAAGCAATTATTTGACACTTTAAAAACAAATAAAATATAGTTGGTAACTTTTTTGTGAATTATTCAACTAGTTATTAGGTATAGCTTTATTTCCTTAAACCTACTTTTTTTGGTCAGTTTATTTACTGACTTTTTTATCTAGTTTTTCCTTTTTTAACAATACAACCATCACCAATGCCGCCAAGACCTCGGCAACTACAAAGCCAAAAATATCATTTGGGGTAATTCCTACAAAAGTATTCGTGAAACCTCTTGCAAGAGCCACCGCTGGATTGGCAAAGAACGTGGATGAAGTAAACCAATAGCCCGCCGTAACAGATAATGCGACCAACATAGGTACCCGATCTTTTGCCTCTTGATCACCAATGCGTATCACCGACAACAATACGAGTGTCGAGACAAACTCACTTACCCAAATACCTGTACCAGCTCTAACCTTAGTTGACTCTTGGATTATAGGTAAGCTAAACATCACGTGCATCAACCATATGCCCATAATTGCACCGGAAAATTGACATGCCCAATAAACTAACATTTTTTTCAAATCAAGAGACCCTAACTGCCAAAACATCATGCTGACTACAGGGTTAAAGTGCGCGCCTGAGATAGGGCCTAGTAAAGTGATCAGGACATATAATCCTGCTCCCGTAGCAATACTGTTGCCAAGTAGAGCAACTGCGGCATTACCCGCGCCTAAAGTCTCACCCATGAATCCAGATCCAGCGACTATGGTCAGAAGAAGGGCCGTACCAATAAATTCAGAAAAATAACTTCTCATATCTTTGCTAGTATTTCTTTAAGAGTTGTTGGATTGAGGTTTGCTAATGGCATATTAGCCAATTGATCGATCCGCTTTTTGAGACCCATCATCACCTCTCTAAATACTTTTCTCTTTTCCTCATCACTGCCCTGAACTTGTGAAGGGTCAGGAAATCCCCAATGTGCAGTCGCAGGCTTGCCAGGCCAATATGGACACACCTCACCCGCAGCATTATCGCAAACCGTAATGATGAAATCCATCTTGGGGGCTTCTGGTAAGCCATATTCATCCCAACTCTTGCTCCTGAGCTTGCCTTGGTCGTAACCTATCTCTAATGCCAATTCTCGAGCAAATGGGTTGACTGAAGTTCCAGGTGATGATCCAGCAGAATAACCAACAAACTTCCCACTTGGATGCGTTGACGCCAATGCCTCTCCTAATATTGATCGAGCAGAGTTATGTGTACAGAGAAATAAAATATTAAATTGTTTCATGTTGCTTTTTTATTCGATTGAGCTGGAATTCAAGGCCTAAGATGACTTAACTAATCACTGGAAATCCAGCCTCCTCAATTAATTCACGCGCTTTCTCTATCGATAGAGTTGTATTGAGCTCAATATGTTGAGTTGTCAAATCCACCTTGACTTGCGCTTGAGAGTCTTGGGACTGGATTGCGCGTGTTACAGCGTTAACACATCCTCCGCATGTCATGCCTGTTACCTGGAAATTGAGCATATATGTTCCTTTTATGTATTGAAGATAAAGGTTGTAATCAACCAACGATAAGCCTATATTAAACTTATATGGATGATAAAGCCCTCTTAAGTTCAGATTTTTATACGTTAGACATTAGTGGCATGACTTGTGCCTCCTGTGTTGGTCGAATAGAAAAGACCGTGCAAAAAATGTCTGGTATTGAGGCCGTAAGCGTCAATTTGGCAACAGAGCAAGCGCGGATTCGTGTAAAGCATGGCTCATCCATAACCGTTGATGAAATTATCAAGGCCATCGATAAAACTGGGTATGAGGCTCACCCAAGCAAACCTTTAGGAAAAAGTTCACAACAAGAAGCTCAGTTCTCTTGGGGCATGGATGGATTAACTCGAGTCCTCATTAGCTTTGCTTTAACTATTCCACTCGTATTACCAATGATCTTAATGCCTTTAGGCATTCATTGGTCATTGAACCCTTGGTGGCAACTCGCTTTAGCTACCCCAATCCAATTTATTTTAGGATGGCGCTTCTATGTGGCTGGGCTCAAATCTTTACTCGCTGGTGTGGGCAATATGGATTTACTGATTGCGATTGGTACTAGTTCGGCGTATGGATTGAGTTTATATCAGATGCTTACCCAATCACAGGATATGAATAGCCTGTACTTTGAGGGGTCAGCCGTCATCATTAGTATGGTTCTTTTTGGAAAGTGGCTGGAGGCCAGAGCTAAAAAGCAAACGAGTGAGGCAATTCGTGCCTTACAAAAACTTTGGCCAGAAAATGCCAAAGTCTTAGATACATTCGTTAAAAATGACGCCCTCAACTTAACGGATTATCGCGTTTTACCCATAGAACAAGTTTTGCCAACTGATCGCGTCATTGTATTACCTGGTGAGCGGATACCTGTGGATGGCATGATTCTATTTGGTCAGAGTCATGTAGATGAGTCCTTGCTAACAGGCGAAAGTGCGCCTGTCAGAAAACAAATCAAGGATCAAGTCATTGGGGGGGCCATGAATGGTGAGGGGGCGCTCATCATTCAGGCTCAAGCAATCGGCATTGAGAGTGTTTTGTCTAAAATTATTTCTTTAGTTGAAGACGCTCAAACCAAAAAAGCCCCTATTCAAAAAGTGGTTGATCAAGTCAGTGCTATTTTTGTACCTAGCGTTATTACAATTGCTGTTTTAACAGGATTAGCAAACTGGCTTTATTTGGATTCTGTATCTATTGCAATATTACGAGCAGTATCTGTTCTAGTAATAGCCTGTCCTTGCGCCTTAGGCTTAGCCACCCCTGCGGCAATTATGGCAGGTACTGGGGTTGCGGCTCGCTTTGGAATTTTAATTAAAGATCCCCAAGTATTAGAAATTGCCCACCGCATCCATGTCGTCGCATTTGATAAGACAGGCACTTTAACGATCGGGCACCCCAGATTAATCGAGATGATTCCACTTGCAAATGAAAGGGGAAATATTCAAGATATTCTTGCTACAGCCGCAGGACTTCAACTCGGTAGTGAACATCCGCTCGCAAAAGCTCTTCTTGAATATACGAGTGAAAAAAATATATTACCCATTACTGCATCAGAAAATCAAGCGATCGCTGGAATCGGTATTGAAGGTAAACCCATCAGTGGCCCTTGGGCAAATGAACTATTATGTCTTCAAAGTATTGCCTCCTTAAAAGATCATCCTCATTACAACGATATTGAGCAGCAAATTACTTCCGCTTTGGTTAAAGGCTACACCATCTCTATTTTAAGAGCGAAGTCTGAAGACTCCTCTCCAATTGCTGCATTAATTTTCGGTGACGAAATTAAAGCTAATGCAAAACAAGCTATTGATGCTCTTCATGCGTTAGGTATCCGTACTGCCATGATTTCTGGGGATAACCAATCTTCAGCAGCTCGTGTCGGTACTGTCATTGGTATTGATGAAGTTTTTGCTCAAGTGATGCCTGGCGATAAAGCAGCTATTATTGAGAAACTAAAAACTTCCATAAGCAATAAAGATCGACAATGGGTTGCAATGATTGGTGATGGTATCAATGATGCCCCTGCATTAGCTGTTGCTGACGTCGGTATGGCAATGTCCACTGGAACTGATGTGGCGATTCAATCTGCTGGCATCACATTAATGCGCGGTGATCTTAGCCTTGTTCCTAACGCAATTGATATTTCTAAAAGAACTTGGAATAAAATTCGTCAGAATCTATTTTGGGCTTTTATTTTCAATACAGCGGGAATCCCATTAGCGGCCCTAGGCTATCTCTCACCGATGGTTGCAGGAAGTGCAATGGCACTCTCAAGCTTTTTTGTTTTGAGCAATGCCCTATTACTGAAGCGCTGGCATGTTACGGGACTTAAAGATTAAACTCAATTTACTTGTCAACAACCTCAACGCCTCTCCAAAAAGCAACATAGCCTGAAATATTCTTCGCCGCTGATTTTGGCTCTAGATAATACCAGGCAGCATCTTTATTTGATTGTGCATTAACCTCAATATCATAATAACTAGCAGTGCCTTTCCAGGACATTACTAACTCTTTTAAGAAAAAATGCCCTAGACAGCATATAACTGTCGTGACATCCAGTCTGCTGTTTGATCGCGATATTTATACCAAAGATTATTCACCACATGATTACCACCCGGAATAATAGATAGTACGCATGGTCCTGAAACTTCCTCCGCCAATAGCTTCGCTTGCTCTACCGGGGTTAATCGATCCTTATCCCCTGCAACAATATAAATTGGACATGTAATATTTTTAGCAATGCCTTTTAATGACATCCGTAGGGCAACTTTTCCGGCCTCTTCAAGATTGGCACTTTTCGTCCGAACACGAAATGCCTCAACATTGATTACCGGTCTACCTTCAAAACTTGCTGAACGTTGATATGCGCCTGATAGAGCTACGCATGCTTTAATTCTTTTTTCAAAACAAGCAGCTCTTGGAGCCAAATGACCACCCAAAGAAACTCCCCAAATCCCTATACGGTTTAAATCAATATCTGACCGAGTTTCTAAATAATCACATACGGCTGCAACCGGTTCTTCAAACTCAGGACACAGTGGAAAATCATACTCACCCTCTCCCTGACCAGGTCCATCAAATGCTAGGGTAGCTAAGCCGCGAACTAAAAAACGATTTTCATAATCATCCATTTCTTCTTTTGCTGAGTCTAACCCCATACACATCACTACAATCGGAGGATTTGAGACGCCTAGCGGTTTTCTTAAATTGCCATATAAAAATTTACCCTGGTATGGAATAGCGACTCTTTCCCCAGGTGGCTTTAAATGCGGTAAAGCTAAATTACGACACTCCACGGCTTTCATGTTGGCTTGGCGCATTTGCTCCAAATCGTTCACAAATAAAAATTTTCCAAAGTGATAACAAACTGCTGCGCGTGTCCAATGTTGACTCGCTGAATACTCAAAGCCATCATTAAATGCTTCATGCCCCAAGCCTTCATGGATAGCGGCTCTTTGTGACCAAGCCTGACACCAATTATCCCAATGTTGTAAGCTTGCAGTAACTTCTAAAAAGTCTGTCATCGGCACACCATTGGCTACAAAGCGGGGCGCCCAATGAGAAATAGCAGATTCAATACGAGGGTCTTTTGTCTGTTCGTTTGTGGTTTGTGTCATATTAGTCAGCCTGTATATTTGCGTTTTTGATGATCGGAGTCCATCGTTTGATTTCTGTTTTCACAAAATCCTCTAATGACTCCGAAGTTGAAGATGATGCTTGAATACCCTGTTTCAAGAACAGTTCTTTTACATCTGGACGACGTAGAATTTCTGTAATATCTTGATTCAATTTTTGTATGACTGCTTTTGGAGTTTTTGCAGCAGTAAAAAGTCCAAACCATAATTTGGCATCCATTCCTGAAAGACCTGCTTCTGATGCGCTAGGGACATCTGGTAAGCCAGGAAATCGATCGCTTGTTGATACAACTAATGCTTTTAATTTACCTGTTTTTAACTGTGCCGCAGCAGTCACTGGAGACAAAAAGGAGACTTGAGTTTCATTAGCGAGTAGGGCTGTTAATCCCGCACCAGCACTTTTATAGGGGATATGCATCATATTGACGCCTGTGACTTGTTTAAATAACTCGCCCGTTAAATGGCTAATCGTGCCATTACCAGCTGATGAGAAATTAAGATCATTTCTTTTTTTTGCATATTGAATAAACTCAGCAACTGTATTGGCGGGAATACTTGGATGCACCATCATCACAGTAACACCAGTTGCTACCATAGATACACCAACTAAATCTTTTACCGGATCATAGGGTAAGTTGGGATATAAAACAACGGCACTTACTAATGGGCCTGCATGGCCCATCAACAAGCTGTACCCATCGGCTGAGCCTTTAGCAACAATATCAGCTGGCACAGTACCGCCAGCGCCAGCACGATTGTCTACTATTACGGGTTGACCCCATTTTTCAGATAGCTTTTGCGCGATAACGCGCGACAAATAATCCGCAGTACTACCCGGGCCATGACCAAAAATACGTACGGGTCTATTGGGATACTCTTGAGCGCCAATAGGCCCACTCAAGACAATCAACATACACAGAAAAAACTTTTGCCAATGTTTTACATAACAGCGCAATAGCTTGCTCGCTCCAAAAATCGGGTTCAAAGTGTCTCCTTCATTATCTATTTCCATGTAAAAAAGTATTGGAATAGACTATTTAATATTTTTATTACTTTAACATTGTTCTTTAAAACTGACTGTTTATAAAGTTCGTTTTTTATAAAATTTATAGTTCTTTAAGAGCGCCTTTAAGTTGCATAAGGAATTATCTAGCCTTGTTATTAAATCTACTCCTCAAAAGAATTTCAACTCCAGGTAACCAAAATTTTTATGGCCTATAAAGAATCTTGGATAACGGAGTTTAATTAATCAAGTGATACAAAGTCCATCCTAAATTTAAAACGACTAGGGATATGAGTGTGTAAAAGGTAAATTTCATTCCCAAAACACGTTTACTAAAGTTGGGCGGAGGCTGATTAATTCCTTGAGCATGAATCAGTCTACCAATAATAAGAGTGATGCCAGGAATAGTAACCAACCACCAAGGGGCACGATTTAATTCAAGACAAGCGATCAAGATAATCCCAAAGGGAACATATTCAGCAAAGTTGCCTTGTGCTCGAATTGCTCTCTCTAAGTCATCAAAACCTCCACTTCCTATGCCAACTTGATTCTTTCTTCTTAGCTTGATAACAGCAAAGGAAAGTTTGATAAAAATAGCCGTTAATATAGCAGCAATCATTGATGTTACTAATAGCATCAAACACTCCAAAGTTTGTTTCATTTATTTTAAGGTAACAACGAATAAATCTCATGAACGCGGACCTATTTACTTAAGCGAACAAGATTTAATTGATAAGGGGTAGCTATTGCCACCCCTTTTTACAAAAACAAAGATTTATTATGTAAGTATAGTTGGGTTACTACGCCTTAGTTATCTTATTTCCTAAAATTTTCTACTATCAATATTCTATTGTTTGACCTTCTGTCATGGGGATAACTTTTATCTTGCTACCCTTCATTGCATCTTGAAACTCTGCTAAAGTTCCTTTTGTTAATGGGTTCGAGTTGTAGTGCATTGGAATAACGGCCTTTGGCTTAATCCAGTTTTTAATTGCATAAGCCGCATCTTCAGGGCCCGTTGTAAAATTTCCTCCAATAGGAATCATTACGACATCAGGCTTGTAATAATTGCTTATAAAAGCCATATCTCCGAAAAGACCTGTGTCTCCCATATGCCATATTTTTAAGCCATTTTCTAATTGGATAATGTATCCAACGGCCTCTCCTGCAGGATGAGACTCATTCTTACCTGTAGCAGGATTATTCCAAACAATTAAAGAAGAATGTTCTGCTTTTACTGCAGTAATTTTAATGCCTGGATAAGGTGTTACATATCCCGTTTTATTAAAGCGATGACCCAAGTTTGCAGGTATAAGGCCTAAAGTAATTAGTGGTGTGACCATGTCTGCAGGACCATACAAAATAGCTTCATTCAGTTTTGCAATTGCTGGCGCATCCCCAAGATGATCTACGTGCCCATGAGTTACTAATAAAAAATCTACTTTCCCCAAGGCTGATAAGTCACTTTTGTATTGGGGTGGCGCTTTTGGCCCCCCAGTAATCCAAGGGTCAATAACCAGAACCTTACCCCCAGGTGTTTTAATTTTATACCCTGCCTGACCAAGCCATTGCATTTCCGTTTTAGTTGAACTTGTTTGCGCAAAAACATTACCTAAAAACAATTGCGCTATTGCTACTAATGCCAATACATATGATGCTTTGGTTTTATAGTTCATTTTTTCCACTCTCTTATTGATATTCATTATCGAAGTTAACTAAAAAAACACTCGTAAATATAACTTCATGTTCAGGACTAACTATATTTATTATTAGTTTTAAACTCGTAACCTTTCAGTATTTATACTATATTAATGTATTAATTAATAATAAAAATTCGTTTTTAGTTTGTTTTCTACTCTAACTTCAATTTAAAAGGTTGGTAAGATGGGGTCCTTAAATCAATTTCTTTCATTTTTATCTTCGGCTCTCATTATTGTCGCGTGCTTAGGATCAAGTATTAGTATTCACGCGCAAGAATTCCCAAACAAGCCTATCACGATGGTCATGCCATATGCTCCAGGAGGTCCAGGGGATGCAATTACTCGCTTATTTGCTGGCTCCATGCAAAAAATTCTCGGCCAACAAATTAACGTAGATAATACCTCCGGTGCATCGGGCTCTATTGGTACCGCGAAAGTGGCAAGATCAAAACCCGATGGTTATACATTGCTAATGATTCACGTAAGCCATGCTACCAATTTGGCGATGTATAAAAGCTTAAGTTATCACCCTGTCGATGACTTTGAGCCGATCGGATTAGCTACTAATGGGCCAATGGTCATTGTTGCTCGTAATGACTTTCCTCCCAAAGATATCAATGATTTTGTTTCCTATATAAAATCCCATCAAAGTAGTATTAGCTTAGCCAATGCTGGCGTTGGATCTGCTTCTCATTTGTGTGGGTTAATGATGATGAATGTCTTAGGCGTTAAATTAAATGAAATTCCTTACAAGGGAACTGGCCCAGCACTGATTGACTTAATGGGCGGTCAAGTAGATCTTTTATGTGATCAAACATCAGGAACAGTACCCTCTATAAAAGCAGGAAAAATTAAAGCTTATGCCTCAGCTAATAAAAATCGATTACCTTCTTTACCGAATACTCCCTCAACAACAGAGGCCGGCATAAAGGGACTTGAGATCAATATTTCCTTCGGACTTTATGCCCCTAAAGGGACTCCTAAGAATGTGCTTGAAAAACTTACCCTAGCCTTGCAACAATCGGTTTCTGATCCTGATATTAAAAAACGTCTAGATGCTATGGGAATTTCCGCTGTAAGTCTTGAACAAGCAACGCCAACTTACCTTAGATCTCATCTTAAAAATGAGATTGAAACATTAAATGCGTTGTTAATTAAGGCAGATATACAACCTAATTAATCTAATTTAATTTATATTGCCTAAAATTATTCACAACTCAGGCTCTTTATCAGTACTCACGCGACTAATAATCCAACAAGCGCCAGCTATCAAGACAATCGCACCGCTTTCATATAGCAAAATTGCAGGGTCTCCATCCTTACCCTGAAGGATGATTAATCTACTCAATGCAGTCATTGCAATAAATAAAGGTATGGTTATTGGAATACGATGGCTAGAATAAAAGGCGGCCAACATTCCAAGGACCTCCGCATAAATGAACATCAGTAATAGGTCTTGTAACTCAACACGGCCTCTATTGATTAAAGAAATAACTTCTTGACCCATTGCAGCAATAGTAAAAATTGCAATGATTATTATGAATAATTTTTCGACTGAGCCAATAATATGTTTTATTTTCATGCGCTAACCTTTTTAAACTTAAAATGCAATATTGAACTTACATGCTTGTGTTTAATTTAAATATTAATTTGCTTTCCTAACAAAGCTATTTTAGTTTATAAAATGAAAAAGCTATTTACGCAAATCTTTACTATAAAAAGGTGTTTGTTGATTATAGTAACTGAGACTCCTAGCGTTTTAAACCCTCTAAGTCTTAAAAGAAAAATTGCCCAATAAGTGGGATATCGTGATTCTTGTTTGCCCGGGGCGGAATCGACCATGGCCGAAGATGTCTAATCCAGTCATTTGCCTTTATTAACAGATTCCCCCATAATCAAGTATGACAAAGGGACAATATGAATACAAAACGATCACTACTTTTTACAATGGGAGCTGGAATTGTTTCTTCAGCCTTTGCCCAATCTACATCTTCAACCCCACCCAAACAAAAAGGGGCCTTAGTATGGCTAGATATGGATCAGGCAGAACTTGATGCCTCTTATGATCAAAGTGTTTATGCGCCTAACATCAAACAAATCCAAAATAGGTATGCCTCAAATAGCGATATTACTCGGAGTCGTCTAGGTGATCCCAAGCGATTTGCTTATGGACCAACCCCAATAGAGGGTCTTGATGTTTATCTCTGCGATCGTCCCAAAGCCCCCATTAATATTTTTATTCATGGCGGAGCATGGCGTTCTGGATTAGCCAAGAATTTTGGATTTAAAGCTGAGACTTTTGTAAATGCTGGCGCTCATTTTGTGGTGCCTGATTTTATTAACGCTTTAGAGTCTGGAGGCGACTTAATGCCGATGATCGATCAAGTAAGACGCGCTGTTGCTTGGGTTTATAAAAACGCCGCAAGTTTTAATGGTGATCCCAATAAGATCTATCTCTCCGGACATTCCTCTGGTGCTCATTTAGCCGGTGTAACCCTAGTTACAAATTGGAAAAAAGATTATGACTTACCAATGAATATTATTAAAGGTGGTCTTTTATGTAGTGGTATGTATGATCTGAAACCTGCCCGCCTGTCCGCTAGAAGCTCCTATATAAAATTTACTGACAGCATGGAAGATGCCTTAAGTACCCAAAGACATCTTGAGTTATTAAATACTCCAATCATTGTTGCTCATGGCAATCTTGAAACACCTGATTTCCAAAGACAGAGTAGAGATTTTGCTAAGGCTGTCAAAGACCTAGGTAAACCCGTTGAATATGTGGTTGGTCAAAACTATAACCATTTTGAGATGCCTGAAACAATCGCCAATCCATATGGCATCTTAGGTAAGTTAGTTTTAAAACAAATGAAGCTCACTTAACTTAACTTTTTAATGGACCTATCATAAACAAGTAATCAACTTTTTATCAACTAGACGCTGTCATAAACTTTAAATTACCAAAATACCCCGCATAATGAACTGACCCACAAAAGTTGGACAGTTTAATTAGGATAGCAGAAGGGATTGATTTGGGTGGCCCAGGGCGGAATCCACCAGGGCCTAGTATGTCCAATCCATTTTAATACTTACTTCATATGACCCGTATGCTCAGTTGGCATTTCATGATTCATCTCCATTGAATGAGGAGCCTGGTACCCCAAGATCGTAGGATCCATCATTCCTGAAATCATGGCTACATGACCAAATACTAGGAATAAAGCAACACAAATAGCATGAATCTTTAATTTAGCAATTTGATCTAATCCCTTATTAACTAATCCCAATTCTTGTAGAGCAATCCAAATCAAAGGTAATCCTGCGATGACATAAGTGCTAACAGCAATTACATCAATCACCGTTCTCCACTCACCCGCCCTTGTTATGGGAATAATAGCGTTTGTAACAATGTAGTAAATAATACCGATAAAGTAGACGCCAACAGCAATTCCAGAAAAGCGATTGAGGTAATAAACAGTACCATCGAACTTGCGAGTAAAGAGTAGATATAACTCCGTAATAGCTAAGGTTTCAGCTAAAACAATCGGTATGGCCATAAAAATAATTAAATTCCAAGGCTGATTAACAGCCAATAACTCCATGTAATGAGTCATGTTCATTGTATTTCTCCAATATATATACGTGACTAAGTGTCACAAATCAAACTGAGCTTTCTTACTAAATTAGCTTAGGCTTTTGGGGGGTTTGTATATGAAGTTGATTATTGGTTGA
>Ga0209189_1001480_pt1 | contig 17489 bp, 9 predicted proteins | sample C_130820_EF_Meta_FD_187308 | JGI IMG/M metagenome (GOLD analysis project Ga0209189, IMG submission 187308) | Freshwater microbial communities from Lake Croche, Canada to study carbon cycling - C_130820_EF_MetaG (SPAdes) (version 3) | ecosystem: Environmental > Aquatic > Freshwater > Lake | place... | reverse complement strand
ATGTTGACTTATCTTCTGGTTCCACACCATTCACAGATGTAAATAAATCTAACTCTTTTTTAGTGTAATTGTTTTTTGTTATTTTTTGAACGTCTCCGTGGGAGGCTTTAGTTCCATTATTAACATAACTAATAACATCACCTAACGATACTTTTAAGTCGTGTTTAATTGCCAATTCTAAGTGAGCCATACGTGACATTAATGAACCCGCCTTAGTTTTCATACCACATCTCTTTTTATAATCTTCAACAGATAGTTTAACTCTTGCTCTTTGAGCGATTTGTTTTAAAGGTATTTGTTTGTCGTATATTCTTTGGTGATATTCAAAATACCACTCAATAAATTCTTGTCCTTTTCCTTCCAATAATAATCTCACACCTTTATCTAAAAATACCTCAATATATAGTGGTAATTTTTTAGATTTAATTGAGTTACCCGTTAATTTAATCTTACCGTTGGATTCCATCGTGGCGTAATTTTTTCTACTTAAATTAATACAAGAATCCCAAGTCCCATCACAATCTAAACCCATAGAATTTTTCATAAATAAATCGTTATATTCTGCGGTGTCGGCATAATAACCCCTATATTCTTTACCCTCTTTAACCAACCAATTTAATCCTTTTCCAATATAAACTCTATCCTCAACACCTTCTTTTGGTAAACTAAAATTCACTCCATCAGTGTCGAGAACCAAAGGTGTATAACCCCTTTTAACGAAATATTTAACCATCTGACGAAGATATTGTCTTCCGGTGCAGGTAATTCTCTCCCCACTATTCATTTCCCCCCATTCATATACGTGAGGAGCACTTAAACCACCAAATAAAGAGTTAATAAAAATCTTCAGAGGAAGCTGTTTACGGTCATACGATAAAGATTTTTTTGGGTCAATAGTTTTATATTCGGACGCTAAATTTTTATACATAATACGAGAATTACGGAAATAATCCAACATACCTTTCATCCCCCCCATTACATCGCATTTAGGAAACACGTCGTGAGTTAGTTGAATGGAGGGATATAAGGAAGAATAATCGAGTTTTAATACATCAGTAGAGTAACCAACTTTAAGTAACCTAGAAAGTCCTCCAACGAAGTCGGTCTTCTCTTCTTTTTGGGGTATTGCTAAATTATGTTTATAAGAAAAAGCCAACATTATCATCCTCCAAATCGTTGCTGTCCCCATTGTGGAAACTCTTTCATATGTTGTTGGTACCATCGATGCTAATAGAAACGTTCCCTGATTAAATTCATCATCCACTGTTAACGTTTCCTCCAAGTCATCATCAAGATATCTCTCCACAATGTTATCACCTGTAACCTTTAAGTATTTACCCGGGAATCTTGTGTCTAAGTTATCAAATGCCGGATTGTCGGCTTTCTTATATTTCCCATTCTCAATATTTAACCAATACTCCTCTTTTTTGGTATACATTGGACCAATCTCTAAGTGGTCAATATACACACGGTCAGGTGATTCGGCTTTAATATATTGTGTAATATACTTAAGACCCGCAGACTTAATACTTGAGTTGATTGCTTGAGCTCTACGAACCGAGTGAATAATATCAATGATATTATAACCCCACAACTGAGTTTGAGAATATCTCTCCACCTCGTTCGCTAGTTTTAACATACCATCCTTTTGTGAGATTGGTCGTGCAGGATTTAAAGATTTCGCAATTTTTTTTATGTCCAAGTTAAGTGCTTTACATCTTTCAAATATCCAAAACCAGTCGAAGTTTGCTGAATTGTATCCACCGATGATTGATGGCTTAAGTTCGTCAATAATGTTGAAGAATTCTACAAGACCTCTTCTTTCTTGGTCTTCATCAGCACACTCAATAACTTTTTGGTATCCTTTATTGGTTTTGATTCCAATCATAAATATACGACCATCCTTTGGTTCCAAAGAGGTCGTCTCCAAGTCAAATCCGAGTCTTGTGATGTCGTTGTATTCTTCATACCCTTTGAATAATCTTTTCTCTCTTGAGATAAGGAATTGTTCAACCGGTGGAAGTACCGTTAGTTTTCCTTTTGTTTTTTCGCCCCACGGGTCAACACCACCATCTCTAAAGAATTGGATGAGTGAACGATAACCCTTCATTGATTTAACCATAAACTTAAGACCTTTCTCTAATCTTTCATTACCTTTGGTGTCTAACTTATCAATGATGATTCCGTGTTTTTTCATTGCCTCTTTTTGTTGGTCTTTAGATTTTGAATAAAAATTCAAATCTCTAAGGTCTCCAACCCAAGCAAATGCCGTAAATGTATCTTTTTTGATTATCTTTCCCTGACCCGGGACTTCTTTAATTTTGTAGATGGCATCAGTTACGTAATCATACTCGATTGCAACTATATGCTCTTCAGGGTCATTCCCCTCAAGGAATGCTTTAATTTCTTCTTGCGTTACCATTTTATATTTTTTAGAATGACATATTAGCTCTGATTTTGAATCAGGTTTGTCTTGTTTCTATAAATATATCGGAAATGTTTGGGTAAGTCAAATTATAAAAAAAAAAGACCCGAAGGTCTTTATTAATTATAGAGGTAATCCTGATACGTATTCTGATGTTAAGTTAACCCAACCACCGTTAATACTATATTTCCAAAATTGGTCAATATTAACGTATGATTCATATCCATAGTCGGTATTAATAAACACACCACTAGAGAAAAATATCTCATTAGAAGGGTTTGATAATAACACGCTATTTGTTGCTCCTGATAAATTAGAAAATAAATAAGTAAATGCGTTTTCTTTAATTTTATTTGTTGCAAAAACCATTCTTTTATTATAAACTTGTTCAGTTGTTCCCGTAAATCCTGATAATGTACCACGAAACGGCCACAAAATGTCAACTAATTTATAGAATTCATAATTACCTGAGCCTGAATAAGTACTAAACGTTGGTGTGGTAGCACTCCAAGTTGTTAATACCTCACCTATAGCTCCCGCTACTGCCCCACAAGTATTATCTGTAATACTATTTGGTTTACCTTTTCTTAACATTCTTCCCGCACGACCATCTATTGTTACACCAATATGAGGTGTACTTGTTATAAATAAAGTTCCACCACTTGTAATGTGGCTAGCCCAAGCACCTAACCCAACAGTTCCAACAAATGGAAACCCGGCTAAACCACCTGACATAAACGGACCAAGAAATGTGTTCATAGAAGTTGGAAATTGTCCAATATTATCAACACCTGTAAATACAGGACCATCAACATCGTCAGAACATATACCTTCAGCATAAATAATGTCATCAGGGGAATAACCTTTACTACTGATAAATCCTGTTGTATATTCACCCCAAGATTCCGATAACGTTGCCGAAGAATACGCTAAACCACCTTCAGGATTAACAATACTTCTAACGGTAGTCGTGTAACCTGATTGTAATGGTGCAGGTGCAGGAGCATTAAAATTGTAAGTGTAATTATACTCCAAAACATTAATATCATAACTACCATATGGATATGGTGTTATGTTGTTAAACGGTATTGTTTGAACACCTAAATCTTGTGCGGTACCACCTGTTGCTGGTGTAAAAGTTACCGAAGCGGTTTTACCTATTAAATTATTACTGATAATTCTTAAACCTATTGACATAATTATTTTTTTTTATTTTTTTTATTTATTTATAAATATCGGACACTTTAAAAAAATTAAAGTAAAATGTTTGATATAACATCATTATTCGGAATCATATCATCACCTAAATTATTATTAGGAATATTATTTGATATAACATCATTATTCGGAATTATATCATCACCTAAATTATTATTAGGAATATTATTTGATATAATGTCGTAAACTGGGATAATTAAATCTTGTAAATCGTCACAAGGTGTTCCTATAAAATAATTTGGATTTTTGTATAATAATGTATTGGTATTTAAATCATACTGATAAAGTAAAATATTACCAACTCCATTAATATACGTATAAATTTCATAAATATTTAACAAAGTTACTGTAGTTGAATAACTCCAAGCATATTTTATATAAGGTATAACTGTTAAATAAGGAGAACTTTTTATATAACCTGAAAAACTACAAGTTTGTGCCGATAGTGATGGTATTGGGGTATGTGTATCATTTGTCATTGGAATAGTATTATTAACTAAATCAGTTAATCTTAAAAATGCCGACTGACCATATGTTGAGGTACCAACGGTATATTTATACAATTTTGCGTATGAAGAAATTGGATTTAATTTTTTTGCACCAACATTACTATAAAAATTATATTGATTATTTTGTGAACTTGATGCCGTATTAACCGCGGTAATAATTGAATTTGCAGAATCTAAACATCCTAAATCACACGAATCAAAACTAATCCCCAAATTCATTAATGGCATAGTAATATTTAAAAAATAAAAATTACCCGTAACACCTGTTGTAACAACACTTGATGTGTGAATAGAATATTGTGCGATATTACCTGAATCTGACGCACAAGTTCTATCTGGGTCGTTTGAAGGTATTATTGGAATAACTAAAGAAAAATAACGATAATAATCAATATTTGTATCATCAAATGGTGTTCCTAACCCATATGCAAAAACATTATTTAAATATGATTGGTAATATAAATTTAAATCTGATAAATTTTGAAATTGTAATCGAATATTACCAGGACCACCTACTGTGTCATTTGTTTTACTAAAACTAATAAATCCGCCGGGATTACTATCACAATAATATGGGTCAACACCATTAACACTAATAACATTACAAAATGTTGAACCACTACTTATTGGTGAGGTAAAATTATATTCACCATTAGGTGTTGAACACCACCCATAAAATTCAGAATTTATTGGACCTGGCCCAATACCTGAACCATTTGTTAGATATTTGTAAATATCACTACTACGCAATACACTATCGGTGCATCCTGATATGTTTGCACTAAAATTATATACATTACAACCTAATGAAGTCATACTCACACAATCAATGAATTTATAAGGTGCTAAAGAATCTAAACAAGTTGAACAATCAAAACTTGATAAACATTTAAAATATAACTCCCAATTAGTTCTACTTATATTTGGGTTAGGTGTTACCTCTATTGTTAGATAATCATTTTCAGTTCTTAAAAAATTACTAATATTTGTAATTTTTTTAAAAAAACTATAACTACCAACATTTATTGTTTTTGGTATAACAGAAACATTTGTATTGGTATAATCAGAACCAACAGTATAATATTCTAAAATAATTGGTGTCGGATAGTTATCCCCGTGAAATGTTATTTTAATAGTATCACTAACAGAATATGCACGAAATTGCCAAGCAAAATAGTTTGAATTCATATCAAGGTCAAATCCCAATGATAATGGTTCAGGTGGAGTGTTATATGCAGCAGTATCAGAAAAATAATAATTATTATAATCTGGGTAAAAATACTCGGTACCATTCATATTACCCGAACATTTTGATGGGAATACCTCAACTGTTTGATTTTCCAAACAATCAATATTTGCTTGAACAAACCCTGCACCACCGGTTTTTGAATAATTAATACCATTAATTCGTATTTGTCTAATCATCGGAACGTAATATCCGGGAGAAGATACTCGAGTGAATGGATGTGTTTGTTGATAAGGACCAAATAATGTTCCAAAACCTGATGTAAACGCTACCGTAGTATTATTATCAGGACCATACCAATCAATAATATAATCTGTGATGTTTGCACCAACAGAACTAATTAAAACACCTGCGATAATTTGACTAATAGTTGTAGATGAAAAGTTAGTTAATTGAATACCAAATAAATTACATAAATTATTATCTGTTAATGTAAGGTCACAACAACAATGAGACACAGTGTCTTCAAATTTAATATGTGTTGTACCATCAGGTATATTACTTAAAATGTATGGACAATTTGAAGTTAATTGTGAAAGTGGTATGTTTGTTTGAAACGGTGTTGAATAATTATTTGCATTAGAATAAACACTTACATTACTCCCTGAAGGTAATGTTCCGGTGTTTGTTAAACAAATTGATGATGAAAATGGCATAAATTATTTTATTTATTTTGTTTATTTAGTTTAAATGAGGTGTTAGACCTACTTGCCAATATGTCTTACCATCAACAATTATTGTTTTGTTAGAACTACCACCAACAGTTGTTACTTTTTCAATAGTTGATACAACATCTTTAGGAGTTCCATCCCAAGATTCAATACCTAGTTCAAATGCAACATTATCAATTCTACAGGCAAACCCATATTGACCAATATCAGTTGATGAACCGGGAACTTGAGTTGACCCCGCAAAGTTTAATCCAATTATCTTATAAACACCATCAAAATCAGCTATAAGGACAGACCCTGAGTCACCGTGATAAATTGGGAAATTACAACTTTCACTTAATCTTGTAAAAACAATCAAATCATTAAATGAAACCACTCTACCGGCACCTTGTAAAGGATATGAACCGACATTTTGAGACACACCTAAAAGTTTTATTTTTAAACCACAGTTTCCATCTTTTACTCCTGATGTTCTACCACTACTTAAAATTGGTCTTTGAGTTACAAGTAAACTATTAATTTCCGCAGTTGTTGCAAATGGCATTGCTTGACTATAATTAATTCCTAATTGTGTAAATGATGTTGTATTATTTACAGTATTTGCACATAGTGAAACTAAAGCACAATCTACAGTATTTAACTGAGGTTGACTTTTTAGTGGAACATATCGTACAACTTCACCAATTTTATTACCAACAACAGGTGTTGATGATTCTCCATTTTGATACGCTATTGATTTGTATTCATTAACAATAGGTCCTGTTAAATTTCTTTCACTGGTGTATGATGCGTCTTGAATAACCACGTGATTATTAGTTAGCCCAACAAGTTTTTGACTTAAACTATCCACAACAATTAACCCTAATGTTCCAACAGTACCTAATAAATGTTGTGCCGTCAGAGATATACCACCAACTAATGGTCTAATTGTGTTTCTATTAGGGGGAGTTACTGACCCAAATGGACTCCAAGTATAACAACTTGGATTAATTAAAAAATTGTCACAAACAGGAGAATCAACCATAGGAACAACATTTTCAATTTCAAGAACATCTGTTCTATAAATTGTTCCGCTAATATCAACAAATTCCGGTAAACGTTCTTCAAATGGAATTTCATTCAATGGTTTCTTTTTTGGAACTGTAAAAACAATTGATTTATTAGATGTTTCAACACCATTAACTGTTTTATACCCATAAGCAACACCTACATAATCAGGTGTATTTTGATATAACTCATTTATCTTATTTTTAATCTCTTCTGTAAACATAATTAATTGTTTTTATATTATTCAATATGAACCCATATTGTGTATATTGTATTGTCAGGTGTAATTGTCGGTGTCGGAGTTGGAGTTCTTGTTGGTCTTGGTGATGGGTAAATAATTGGGTCAGATATCATATATGTATATCCTGATATATTACAATTAATACATACTTGACCACTTAGTGATGGTGTTATTGATGGTGTAAGTGTCGGTGTTGACGTATTTGTTGGCGTCGTTGTTTTTGTTGGTGTTTGAGTAAGTGTTTGTGTAGGTGTTGTTGTATTTGTTACGGTTTGAGTAAGAGTATTAGTCGGAGTAATTGTTGGTGTTGTTGTTTGAGTAGGAGTTTGAGTATTTGTTATTGTTGGTGTTGGTGTTGGTGTTGGACATATTATTGAGTATTTAACTTTACAACTGTCACAATTACCTTCATCTGTTATGGTAGTTGTTGCCGAATATTGAACTGAAACTGTTGTTGCAGATATTGCCGTTGCACAACCTGTATATCCGTTTATTACAAGATGATACGCTTCACCAATAGTTGGAGATGATACTAATGAACCAACTTTAAATATTATACTACTATCACAACAATCTTGAAAATACCCAACAATTGGTGGTAATGGTGATGATGTAACTGTTGGTGTAGGTGTTTTTGTTGGTGTTGTTGTAGGTGTTTTTGTTGGTGTACTAGTTATGGTGTTGGTTGGCGTTTGAGTGTTGGTTGGAGTAGGAGTTTTTGTTTGAGTAGGTGTTTGTGTAATCGTGTTAGTGGGTGTTTGTGTTTGTGTATTAGTTGGAGTTGGTGTTTGTGTGTTAGTTGGAGTTGGTGTTGGGGTAGGACAATCAATTAAACTTACAGTAAAATAAGTATCTGTTGCCAAACATTCACAACCAGTTACACCTGTTACAGACACCCATTGTGTGTAATCTCCTTGAGGATATGCGGAATCAATATATAATTTAGAACACTCATCATTAGTATTGGTATTTTTAACCACCCAACAAATATTAACATTGTCCCAATACATTATAAAAGGATTACCGTTAATTATTCCTGTCCAATATTTTTTACCATTTATTAATCCTTCACCTTGATTAGGAACTGTATAAGTACCACAACCATATTCGTTAGTGATTATTAAACAATAATTTGTTGCCGGTGTAGTTGTCGGTGTAGTTGTCGGCGTTGGAGTCGGTGTTGGTGAACAATTCGTAACAGTATAAGTACCGGTACCTGATATTTTAACCACACTATTACATTCTGCATAAATTAAAAGTGTGTTTGTTGGTGGAGTATCGGTTCTATATAGTGTAACGCTAATAGGAGTTTGTTCACCACAAGGAATATAACTAAATTCAGTATATCCACCGTGACCTGAACCTCCATCTAAAATATAACATTGACAACCTTTACATCCGGTTGGTGTCGGAGTTGGTGTTGGTTGAGGGTTACAAGGATAATCAGATAAACATTCTTCACAACCTTTTTTATATGAAATGCCTGCCCAAGTAACTGTTGGGATACTACCTTTTGGTGCGAATCCAGTAATTGTCATACACAAATGACTTGTTGTCAATATTGTTGTACCAATTGTAAAAGTTGACGGTAATATTATAATACCCGATAATTTACCACAACAAGATAATACATTATACGCTAAATTTTTTATTTTAGGTGTTGGTGTTGGTGTTGGTTTAGGTGTTGAGGTCGGTGTTGGACAAGGAATTACTAAGTTACAATATTTATCAAAATTTGGTATATAAATATGATATGTACCATAATAATAAGAATTATCGTAATAGTATGGTAGAATGACTTGCCCAATATAAATACTTCCACCTGAACAAGGTAAAAAAGTAATATCCGCTAATTGTCCATCATAATTTTCTGTTGTTATTTCTAAAAATGTTCCCATATTGTTTTTTTATTATGATTGTGTTGTTAAACAAATAGCTAAATTAACTCCATTTAATACTCCAAGACCTGCAATAGTTATTTGAGTATATGGTGTGTTGGATTTAACTTGGATTAGTGCTGCCCCCGACACATCATTAACCATAGTTAATGATACTGTATTTCCACTTGTCGTAGTTAAACAAGATGTCCCACAAATAGAAAGTATTGGATTACCTACATTAGTTCCGAAAGTATAAGTTTCTATCGAACCTTGTTGTGTATTAAGACCACCACCATCAATTAAAAATTTAATATTATTAACCGGTTGATTAAAATTTAAAGTATATGTAAATAATCCAGGGTTAAAACCTACCAATATTGTGTTTAAAGGTCTACCGTATGCGGTACAATTTACAGCAATTAAAGGTGATGAATTTTGAAGTAAAGTTGGTCCACTATACGTTGTGGTAACGGTTAAACCGTTAACTGTTAAACTACCAAAACCATTATTAGGTAATGTGTATATACTACAAGAAGAACAAGCCTGAGTTGTCGTATTAAATGTTACATTATTACAAGTTGGGACTTGTGACGTTGATTGTCCCGAATAATTTAAATTATTCACATCGGTTACTGTATACGGAAATGTTGTACTTATTTGTTTTAATTTAGTTCCACTAAAAATATAAAGACCATTATTTATTGTTGCTAAACCATATGGGTCAGGGGCGGTAGAGGTAATATTTTGGTCAAGTTCTAATACCCAAGAAGTACCAATTAACGTATATTGAGAAATAAAATAAGACCTAGGTAAAACATTTGTTGCACTTATTATTATAATTTTACCATTTGTTGTATACATAACATCACCCCAAGTTCTTCTTCCTGTTGGTAATGTAAATAAAATTTGAGAAGTACTTGTGTTATTTGAGTTTAATGTAAATTTAACTATTTGACCTGCAGCAAATCCATTATCACCTATTAATTGTGTGTCATTAATGGCACATAAAACAAGACCACCCGCAACCCCACTAGGGTAAGTTATTTCTCGATTAAATGTTACCGAAAATGGGTTTAATACAATATCCCATTCATATATTTTATCCAAATATAACCATAACTTACTTGTTGTGTTTGCTATATTAGATGATATTTGTCCTGGATGTGGTGAATAGTTAAATAATAATGTGGAAGTATTACTCACGTCATTATATGAATAAATTAATGTTGTATTAAGTTTATTATAGATTACCGAACATTGAGGTACCACAATACCATTTGGTGTTTGAGTTGGTGTTGGTGTTTTTGTTGGTGTAGTAGTTACTGTGGTAGTTGGTGTCGGAGTTAATGTTTTAGTCGTTGTTGTTGTAGGTGTTACTGTAGTAGTTGGTGTTGGTGTTTTAGTTGGGGTCGTAGTTGGGGTCACAGTTAATCCAATAGTTCTTGTTGGGGTAGGTGTATTAGTAGATGTTATAGTCGGTGTTGGAGTCTTAGTTTGTGTAATCGTCGGTGTTTGAGTTGGTGTTTTTGTTGGTGTCACAGTAGGTGTTTTAGTTTGAGTTGGAGTCGGAGTTGGACTTAACGACACTGTTTCAAATTCAAAATCACAAGATAATGATGTAACAGTCGGTGTCGGTGTAGTAGTTGGTGTTGGTGTTGGAGTTGGAGTAAGACAAACTACATCAGTATTGTTAAAACAACTGTCACAATCTTTTTGTTTTACTAATCCAACATATGCGTAAGCTAAATTAGGTCTATCTTGTGGAACCACAACTGTCGCACAACCAGTAAAACCTGAAGTTTGAATATAATAAGTTCCATCATAATCAATACCCAATGAAGGTGCACCATATACTATAAAAATGTTTGACCTATTACAACAATCAACAAAACATACTGAAACCGGAGGTAAAGGAGTTCCTGTTGGAGTAGGTGTATTAGTCGGTGTCGGTGTCGGTGTTTTAGTAACAGGTATTACATTATAGGTTATTGTATTTGAAATAGACGGAGGACATTGATTACTAAATTGTTGAATATAAAAATATATTGTTGGAGGTAATGAACCAGGAATTGTAATACTTCTTGGTGATGAACACCCACCTGCACTACTATTCCAATTAACATTGTTTGATGACCAATAAACGTTAATTGTACTACAAGGACCAGTTACATTAAAATATAATAAAAATGTGTTACCACTAGTATTCAATACCGTAAATAAAACGGGTGCAACACACAGTTTAGTTGGTGTTGGAGTTGGTGTTGGAGTTGGTTTAGGTAATTGTTGAGTAATACAAACATTTGTAACATATAATTCAGATGTATTGAAAAATATTGCATAAATTGAAAATGTTGTATTTGACGTACAAACCATTGTTAAATTAATTGTTGATAAACCAATAGATGGTGTTACCGTAACTTGAGTTGCGCCAGCAAATACTGACATAATCTGACCATTTTGTGCGGTTTGATTATATAAAACATCAAATGAAATATTATAAGTTTCACCAACAGTTAAAATATTTTGACTTAAATAACCACCTTCGTCAGCCCCACCATATACCGCAGACCCATTTAAATTTGAATCCCAATCCCAGTTAGTTGTTGTCCATCCATCTGAATTATTTGCAAATGTTGGATTAACAATTAAATCACCCGGACAAAATACCGGTTTTGGATTACACGGATATTTTGAAATACAATAACTACATTTTTCATAATATGATTGGTTAAAAGAAACTGTTACCTCACACTCAAATGAACCTATTTCATTAACGACATAACATAAACCATCACTACCTAAAACACTAGTACCTACCATAATACCTAAGTTTGTTGGAATATTAGACATACATCCTTCAGTATTATCACAACAACTTGTAACATTTGCCGATACATATTTTGGTCTTGGTCTTGGTGGGATTGGGTCAATAACTATTGGACCCCCAATCACCGGTCTTAAATCGTATTGTGAATAACCATCAGATGTTAAAACTACATCAGAAAATAATGTATATAAATTTAATCTATTGAAATCCTCATCAAGAATAAGTTCAGTTATACCTTGTTTACTACCTGTATAAATTGAAACTGAGGAATTTATTATAATTGGGTCTCCTGTATTTACACCTAAAACATTTTTAAATGTAACTGTAACATCTGTATCCATTGGATATCTTGATGTTGCAGTATATAATACACCTATAGAACTTGGGTAATATTGAGGAACAATTGTAATTGTGTTTTCATTTGGATTGTCAACAATATCCGGATTACCACAACAAGGGAATGTTGAAGTATAACAAGTGTTATATTCTAAATCATCAGCAATAAACGATTCTTGAACATATATGTATAATTTTTCTCTAACAGGTAATATAACATTACCATCAAATGTTTTAACTAAAAATTGACCCTCATATCTACCCTCAATACTAGTGTCTTGTTTGGTAAATTGATAGTAAATATAATATTCCGGCTCAGCATTTGGGTCGTCAAGTATTTTCTCAACAAACCCAGCAGGTCTTGAAGTTATTTTAGGAATTCCTGTCTCAGAATTAATCATAGAAAAGAATATGGTGGAAGTTTCCAATAATTCCATAAAATTATTGTAATCACTTCTACCATCTTTTACTACTTGTAATTTTAATAAGGGTAAGGTTGCGTTTTTCTTTATAAAAAATTCCATCTAAAGTTTTTATTATAAATAGTTGATAAAACAAAAATATTTAATTATTATTAGTTATAGTGAAACTTTAATAATAAACGAGATATTTATATAATATGGCAAGACCAACAAAATTAGAAGAAGACAGAAAGGTTAAATTTGGAATAAGTTTAGACCGTGATTTATTTGACCGAATGGTTAAAGAAAAAGTTAAAAAATCAACATTACTTAATAGATTATTAAAAGAGTATTATGGAAAAAAAGATATGTAGTAAGTGTCAAGAAGAAAAAGAGGTTTGCGAGTTTAATGTTAGAAAAACATCTAAAGATGGTTATAGAAAATATTGTAAAATTTGTCATTTAGAATATTCCAAAAAATATGTGAAAGAAAATTATGAAAAATATAAAAAGTATCAAGACACTTATCACTCAAATAATGTTGACACTCATAGATTAAAAAGTTCCGAATATTATCAAAATAATAAAGAAAAAGTTCACAATTATTTAAAAACAAAATACAACACTGATAATTTTTTTAAGTTAAAAGTAACAGTTAGAAATAGAATTAATATTTTTTTAAGAAAAAATAATATAACTAAAAAAAACCAAACATTTAATATTGTTGGGTGTTCTCCGGAATTTCTTAAAGAACATATTGAAAAACAATTTACCGGAGGAATGTCTTGGGAATTGATGGGTAAGCATATTCATATAGACCACATTATACCATTATCATTCGCAAATAGTGAAGAAGAAATATATAAACTTTGTCATTACACAAATCTTCAACCACTATGGGCTGAAGATAATTTGAAAAAAAGTAATAAAATATTAAACTAAGATTCTTTCCTTAACTCACTTGAATAGTGGTCAAATCTATCGTGTTCCGTTGGAGTTAGTAATAACAATCCCGGTTTAATGTTACCTTTTACGGTTTCTTGATAAGCATACGACATAAGAGTTTGTTCAAATGGGTGGGCCCACTTAGTTTCCAAATAACATTTATAATTACCCTCTTTTGTTAAGATAATTGGCCAATTAGATAAATGGGATTCTCCGGTTATATATGGTAATCCTTTATGAATATGTATTTCATCAAATTTTGTTTTAGGTGAATTAGGGTCTAAACCTTGAACCGGCAATTTAGGATTATTTGGCCAATGAGATTGTCTAAAATCTTGCGGCGTATTGTACCAACTCCACTGTACACTATGGTCACCAAAAAACTCACTAAAATTTAACTTTAAAAAATCAAAATTTTCTTTTTGAATAATCTCTAATGATTTTTGATATAAATTGTCAACAAATCTTGGAAACCCATTTCTACATACTTCACCTTTTTTAGGATAGAACGCCATATCATCCTCAAAAAAGTAATAGAAGTCCAAATCAGTTTCATCAAAATGTTCCGCAACAAACACTCTACCACCAACAATACCGATGTTATCTTTCTTAATATGTTCAAAACCATATTGTTCGCATAGTTCAAGATATCTTGGAGTTGTTGATAAATCGGTTGAGTTATCTAATAAGAATTTTTTTGGTTTATCAATAAAATCTCTATCATAATCTAACATTGATTGAATTAAAACTTCCAATTGTTTTGGTGAGTTGAATGTTATAATATAAAGACCGACTTTTGAATCGTCTAAATTGTTTATAACAACATCTTTTGAAACTTCAGATTTAACCTCAACGGTCATATCTTTTAAATCCTCAAAAAATTTACCCATTAAACCGTTACCCTCAATTTCTGAATAACTAATTAAATTAGGATATTTGTAAGTCATAATTGTAAACAATGATTCCTCAGTCCCCATCAATCCATTTGAAAGTGTCTCATTCATTAATCCGTAATAGATACTATTAATTTCTGATATCACATTTTTTTTACCACCAAAGAATCCTGCACGTGCAACCATATTTACCGGTTTTCCCGCTAATTCACATAACTCTTGGTATTTAAATCCGTGAATCTCACTATTGGTTTCATAAGGGAAACAAACAAAGTGAAAATTCTTAACAAGTTGAGGTAATTTATCTAAAACTTTATCGTGAGTAAAATATCCGGGATGAATTGTGTTAGTTAATCCTGCATCAATCCAAAACATATATTCAGAATCAAACTTATCTAAAATCTTTGCGTCGTGTAAAAGAAATACTTTGGACATAACCAAAGGATTATACATTTCTAATTTTGCTTGTGTTGATTCACTTAACCAACCAACTTGATTATACCAATCAGGATTTGTTCTTATTTTTTGTATTTTATTATATAATTCATTATCTTTAAACCAAGATAAATCTCTACGAACAAATTGTGTATTTTCGTCTCGTCTATTATTAAAAACAAATTTTTCTAATTCTTCATCACCAAATATTATCATATTCACATCAACCTGTAATAGTTGTTGGAACTTATCTAAATAATGTTGGAATGAACGAGACCACCCTTCTTGGAGGTCACCTCTACCAATATCCCATAATCCGGTTACTAATGTTATATTATTCATATATGTTATTTAGTTCTGTTAATATTTTATAAAAACTCCTATTGTTTTTAACGTGTTCCGCCATATCCGTTCCGGCAATTTTTTCATCTTCGTGCCACCAAGTTTCAAAGTAATAATCATAAAACAATTCAGGATGATTTCTAAACATTAATGTCATAATATCTTCCTCGTGGTATAATCGTTTATCGTGTTCAGAAACTGTATAAACATAATTTCTAAATAATTCTATAATCGGGTCCCACAATTCTTTTCTACCACCAAACATTCCACCAATAATGTGAATACTTCGATTATAATCGGTAAAATGTATTGGGTTTACAGTTCCTGACCAAAAATTTCTGTCATTTTCTTTCCCAATCAGAGTAAATTTATCACCAGTATTTTTAATTAGATTATCTAAAAATAAATTATTAAATAATGGACTTTCGTAATAACCTTGATTATGAGGTCCTGTTAATGAAAGATGTTTATTTGGAATTAAACCACAATGAGATAAACCGGCATCAATCCAAAAATAGTAATCGTAAGATTTATCTTCAGACAAAAACCAAATAAATTTCATATATTGAATTTCAATACATCTATCACCTTGTTTAATACTTTCAACGTCTTTGTATTGATTAATTATTTCAGAAAATTCATTATCAAATAAATTAAATTTAACTATTTGTAATTTTTCTTTACTAATATTATTTTCTTTATAAAAAAATTGATTTAAATCATCAAATTCTTCATCTGAAGTATAACAAATAAAGTCGGCATTAGTCATCTTTAATATTGACAACAAACTCCATCTATAATGTCCGTGTCTGTTTGGTCTCCCACCTAATTCTGTACCATATAGATTAGAATAAATTGCGGTAATAAATTTAACACTATGTTTAGATTCAACGTCTAATAATGGTAAATCAATATTTAATGATTTATAAGTATGTTTGAAAATTTTATTTTCTTTTTTACTTATTTTTTCAGGGTAGTTTTTTTCTTGTTCACAATAACTAATATCATAGTATAGACCACTAATTTTATTTTTAGAATAGGCGTTCCAATTATAAGTTATTAGATAATGATTACTATCATTTGTTTTATTAATATCAGAAAAACCGTTATTTTGTGTAACAACCGGTATTGATGTTGAAAAACATTTAAAATTTGAAAAAACATCTTCATCAAGATATTGGTCAATAGCTTTTTGACTTTCTAATTTAAATTTTAACATCTCTTCCGCGAATTTACGATTTATAATATAACACGCTAAATTATAAATTCCCCTATGATGAGGTTCTTTTTCAGGTAGATTAGATAAATCTAACAAATTTTCAGAATAATTGTTTACCGGTCTATTTAAGCTAGGTCCTAAATGAAAAAAATCCCAATCAATTTCATTTAATTCACTTAAAGATTTTTCTAATTGAGTTTTGGCATAAGGCATTAAAAAACAATCATCTTCAAGTATCATAATATGCTCATCATTTGAATTTAAGAAATCCTCAACAATTTTTAAATGCGATAACGCGCAACCATCATAACCTCCTTTATCAATTCCTTCAAAAATTTCATAATCCCAACCAATATATTCCATTTCTCGATTAAAATTTTCTAATCTGTCTGGTCTACGTTTAAGATTTATAACTACTTTTCTAAGATTATTAATATCCATCATTATAAATTACCCGTTATTCTATCACACCAACCTTTTGACTTACTATACGGCCAAACAACCCAGTATTTTGGTTTATGTGTAGTTTGGAAATCTCTCCAAACTTTACAATACCCATCAGGGTCTCTCATCATATTATTAATTTCATTAATATCAGCATCCTTTCTAAAAATTGTTTCATCTTTTTCATCGTGGAACGCCACAACCCAAAACTCATAATCTGTCTCAGGAACTTGATGGAATCCAATGTCAATACAATGTTTAAAAATACTAGCATAACTCGCTAACCATTCTTCTTCAGTTTCAAATATTTGAGGGTTAGGTGCGTAATGCTTATCTAATGTATATTGTTGAACAGCTCTATTTGAAAATTTAAGACCTGAATAAATTTCATAATCTTTTAATGTTCTTTC
>Ga0209189_1001478_pt1 | contig 17509 bp, 41 predicted proteins | sample C_130820_EF_Meta_FD_187308 | JGI IMG/M metagenome (GOLD analysis project Ga0209189, IMG submission 187308) | Freshwater microbial communities from Lake Croche, Canada to study carbon cycling - C_130820_EF_MetaG (SPAdes) (version 3) | ecosystem: Environmental > Aquatic > Freshwater > Lake... | reverse complement strand
AAAACTATGGATTACTGGGCAGAATATATCGGTCTTTCTAAAAGTCAATACAATACAGTACCATACGGTTGGTCTATGACTAAACTTAAAAATAAGAAACCAAAAAGGCGTGACCCGTCACGAAGATGGTAATGAGAACATTTAAAGAAGAAATCAGAAAAGTTCTTGATGACGTTTCATGCGATATTTGTGGAAAAAGTACCACTAACTATCCAGATGTTGGGCCAGATTATGCTACACTAGAATCCTATTGGGGATATGGCTCAAGTAATGATGGATCAAAATATGAGATTCACATTTGCGAGTTTTGTTTTGATGAAACTCTAGAATTTCTCAAACAGAAAAGAAAGAGCATTTTGGGGCCGTTCACCTACCCTTTTAAGCCAGACCCTTTGGATGGAGTATGAATAATTCAATAACTCTAATTGGTGATGTCCACGGTAAATACAAAAGATACCATGAAATTATCAGAGAAAAAGATCGTCACCCATATACTATTCAATTAGGAGATTTCGGATTCGACTATGGTACAGTATTTAATGTTGATGACGAGAAACACAAGATCATAGGAGGTAATCATGACCATTACGATAGGATTATTCATATTCCTCATTACCTTGGGAATTTTGGTTACTCATGCTTAAATGGGGTAAATTTTTTCTATTATAGAGGGGCTTACAGTATTGATCGTCAAGATCGAACTATTGGAATAAATTGGTGGGAGCAAGAACAGGTTACTATAGACCAGTTCATGAAAGCAAGAGAACTTTATAGAGAAATTAAGCCCGACATTGTTTTAACCCATGACTGTCCAGATGAGGTTAGTCTAAGAATATTGGATCGTAACCAAAGAAAATATGAGAATCTAACAGGATGGGCTTTGCAAGAGCTATTTAATATTCATCAACCTAAGAAGTGGAGATTCGGCCATTATCATAAAAGTTGGAATATGAATATAAACGGTACTGACTTTAGATGTTTAAATGAATTGGAAACGGAACTATTGACAGTCTAGTATCGGGCAGTATAATTAAAATGTTGATGCCGAAAGGTTGGGATCGCGGGTAGTCCCACAATCAACCATCCGTAGACTTTTTAGCGTGGTTTTCGTGTAAATGACTGAAAAATCACGCTTTAATACAAAGGATTAGATCATGTGGAATCATAGAATAATTAGACATATTGAACCAAGAACTCATATGGATGACAGTATTTATTATGCTATCCATGAAGTTTATTATGATGAAGATGGAAAAGTAAAAGGCTGGACAGAAGAACCTATTAGAATCTTGGAAGAAAGTTTAGAAGATCTTAAAGTTACCCTACAAAGACTAATAGAATCTTTTGATAATCCTGTTCTTGATGCGGAAACCAAGGAGGCTATTCTGTGACAGAAAATGAAAAGTTTGTCATATTCTGGCTATACAATACAGTTGCTAAAAGGATACCAGATAATCCTTATGGTTCAAACGATATTTTAGTTAATGGTATTAATGTAACAGAAACCGTTAGAAAACTATTACAAGATAGACTATTTGTATGAATGAAATAGAAAAAGCTAACATACTTGAAATAATGAAGTTGTGCAATCGAAAGATTCAAGATCAAAAAGACCATGAATCTACTACCGGATATGGTGAAGATTATAATGATGGTAGGATTGTTGGGGGTGCTGCATTGGCACGAAAAATACTAAACATACTAAAATATATTGAGTTTTAATCATGAGTACATTACCAGATAGTAAAATTCCGTGGTGGGATAATCACTACGAAGATGTTTATAGCGAAGAAGTAGAAGATGGTTATCCATACGATGTGGGAAGTAAAGTACAGGAATAAATTATGTGGTTTAGACCGAAAACAAGAATAAGTTACTGGAGTTGTTCTAGGTTTGCGGATTTTATTCGCGGAGAAAAGAAACCGTTTGCTTTAGAGTGGGGCAAATGGGATGAGTGGAAAACAGAACAAAGAAAGAAAAGACCAATTAGATTTTGGTTGGCAGAAGAAGGATTGAGTAAACTTCAAGATATTCTATCCTTTCCATGTGATGTTTATACGGAAATTAGATACTATATTAATAATCGTTGGATAACCAAAACACACTATCTAAAAACTGGATTAGAGCCAGGGCATTACTATGAGCTTGATTATAGAATTCTTCATGGTTTGTTTAATGAGCTTGTGGATTTTGTAGAGATTGAATATGCTCATCTAGCAAAATGGTCTCTTAAAAAGGGAACTAAAAACTACAAGTTCAAACATGGTCGATCAGTTGAAGCAGGATTAGCTTATCTAAAGTGGGCTTGTTCTTTAAAGTATACCAAAGATTGGGGAATAGATAAAAAAGACCCAAAATATGGAAAACCAACCCACCAAGCCATTTCCTCACAAAAGATCAAAGAACTTTATCTCTGGTGGAAAGATCGTCCAAATAGACCAGAACCTATGGACGTTGCCAAATTATCTTGGAATCAAGATAAAGAGAATAATTTGATGGACGGTAAGATAACAAGAAAAGAATTGTCTCAATTTAAAAAACTTGAAAAGATTGAAGCAGACTACGAAAAAGAAGATACTAAAATGCTTATTGAGCTAATTAAAATCCGTAAGGAGTTGTGGTCATGAGAACAGTTAGTTTAGAACACGATCTTATCAAATCAGATTATATCACAGATAAATGTATTAACAGTGAATCTTACAGCCAAAATCTATACTCGGCTATGTGCAATAATTTATTCTATAAGAATGATGAGGAATGGAGTTGTTCTTGGAGATATGCTGGGGGTGTTGTTGCAGATATACGAAATAAGGGTGAAAGTTATATTGATTGGTATTGTTCTGGAATAGGTAATCATAATGATGGGTATGTTGGGGAAAGTTTTGTAACAGACGAAATACGATCAGATTTATTGGGACTAGGATGGACTATCAAAGAATATCCTCAGAGTGAACAGGTTGATGCTATCTAGGGAGTTCCTATTAAAAAGAGGGTACTACTGCCACCTTGGTTGTATTAATTACCCCTACAACGATCAACCAGAGGGCTTGACAAAGGAAACAGAGGACGTTAAACTAGAACCTAACGACGAATCATCCACTAAAAAGGAAAAGCAATGAACGAGTCAGTAAATCAAGCTATTTGTGATTTCTATAATAGTGTTTGGAATTATATGAAAGCTGAATATAAGCCAAAATGGGCCAGACTTTATAATGCTAAAAAAACTTTGGATGAAATGATTCAGATTACTGGGCAGTATTATCTTGGTGGAAATAATGTTGTAGATACTGCTGGAGACATTGTTAGGCTTCTCAAAAAGAAACATCAATGAGCTATTCTGAATTTAGAAACAAAGTTGATTATTATCTTAAACAACATGGTCTGAGATATGGTCAAACGATTATGAATACTTTGTCAGAAGTTTGGCCCGATAAGCACAGAGAATTAATCTCAACAGATTTAGATTGTTTTTACAATGACAAAAAAGCAGACACAACACTAAGATACTTAGAAAAAGCATGGAACCATGAACCAAGTTGATAAATCTAATCCTTTGTTTGATATTGATACTTATATTAATAGCTTAGAAAAAACTATTGAACAGCAGAAATATACTATTGAGTCTCTTAAAAATGAGATTAGAACTCAAAGAAAAGAAATAGGTTCTTTGCGAGAAGAACGCAGACGATTATTAGATCAAGACAAGCCTCCGATGTTTGACCACAACCTATGGATAGAAAATGGAGATGATAATGAAAGATAAGACAGAAGTTTTTGCTATTGGTACTGATGTTAAGTTGGCTGAAGATGTTTTTGGCAAGGTAACGGGTATTAATATTCGCGGCAATAATTCAATCAGCTATGAAATTGGTTGGTGGAATGGACGAAGTTATGATTGTAAGAGTTTTGCTGACTATGAAATTGAAAGCACTCTTTCAACAACAAAGCAAAAAATTGGTTTTGTTTGAAGTATTGACAAGGACTGACCGATAAGATAGAATGAGAGAGCGAATGGATTGGGACTTTACTTGGTTAATCGAATTAACTTTAGTAATTATTGTGTTTTTTGTTTTTGGTTATTTTTTAGGAGTTAATTGGTGAATAGTATATTTCAAAAAACTAAAGGACATTTTGATACTAATATTCATGCTTGGCTAGATGTTCTTGAAGAAAAAGCAAAACAACAAACCTATGGTAATGAACAAACCATTTTTTATTTTTTCAAAGAGAATAAGAAATATTATAAGATCACTCAAGTTTGGGAAGGTGTTGAGAGTATTCATGCTTTTGTAGATAAGACCAATGGAAATATCTATAAACCCGCAAGTTTCTCTGCTCCTTACAAAGATCCACGATATAATTTGTTTGATGAATTTACTGAACTTTTAGAGGAATGTGACTGGGCTGGAAAGTATTTATACAAGAGGTAGGAATGACCAATAAAGATCAAATTAAGAAAGCTCTAGAAACAATAGGAACAGAAAAAGCTTTACAATGTTTAATTGAAAGCATTGACGAAAGTACAGACTGGAGCAATGCTCCTGTCTGGAAATTTAAGCTTATTGAAAATTTGGAAGATGCTTATAATTCATATATGGATCAATTTAGTAAGGAGATAACTAATGCGTCTTGATTTGGCTATGGGATTAAAGGTTGGAGATAAGATTGTTAATGTATTTATGGATGAGCTTGTTATATCAGCAATAGACCATAGTTATGATCCTAAACCACCAGTATTTATTGCAGTAGATACTATGCTACAAAAGCACTATTTGTGGTTTGATGATATTTATTATCCAGACTTGTCTGATATTTGTGACGAAGAAAAAAGTTTTGTTCTTTGGGCAAAAGACAATAAGCAATTTATTGGAGAAAACTCTCGTCTGCTCAAAACTGTTTATATGCAGGGATTCTCTATGGGCTTTGATCATAAAAGAAAGCTATCCCATGAAGAGGCTATGCAAAAATGATGATCTCTGAAATTAAAAAGTGGGCCAAAACCCAAGGCTACGAAGTAATTAAAGACAAGGAAGATGGTCTTTATTATTGGGCTAAATTAGATGCTGGGCCAGATGCCAGTGGAGTGGCTAAAAGTGTTAGCAAAGTAGCTACTGCTATTTTTAATCATATGACAGAAGATAAATGGGTTGAACATCAAACTAAGTTTAAAGAAGCAAAAACCGACGTTAAATTTACTGTGAGCGACTATGGCTCTTAAAAATCTATATATCGACAGAGAATGGGAAACTAAATGTATAGATAAAATATGTCAAGAAATTCGTCAGAACAGTCTTATTAATCTAGCTAGTAAAACAGCAGTATTGCAGTTAAGTTATGAGTATTCTGGATTAATGGCTCAACTAATAGCTCATAAATTATCTAATAAGGATGAACCACTAGACATAGAACCAGTTAATATTCCATACAAAGATGAATTTGAAGCAGTTATTCATCCAGATCAATTAGACCCATACTATTCATTAATTGTTGTAGATAGTGGATGTTTGAGCGGAAATAACTTTAAAAAAATAGAGAAAAAGCTTTTAGATTATGGTTATCCAAGATCACAGTTATTTTTTACTTGCGTAGCTTGTGATCTTAATAGTATTTTTCGTCCAGATTTTTGTCCAATATATTTTGATGGTAATAATCATATCTGTCACTTCTGGTGGGAGACAAGAACAGATAAGTTTAAAAGATGAAATACGTTAAATTTATATCTAAGTCAAATGAATGGTTTGATAATGGTACGGAGGTTTTTGATGCCACAATATGTGATTGGGGTAGGATTCTAAAAAGAATGTCTATAGAAGATTATAAAAACACATGGATTAAAGCAGGTCATATACTTGGCAGAGGACTGAAAAATGGTTTTTGGGATGAAGAACTTTGTCCATTAGAAGAGTTTGAAATACTATATACAGAGGATCAAGTATGAGTGTAAAATTAATTTCAGTGACTCCAGACGCAGAAAAACTTATGGCTTATTGTGCCAGAGTAAGTAATCCTAGTGGACAAGATCGTGATGATTATGCAAAACTCTTAGGTTATTGTATTAAAAATCAACATTGGAGTATATTTGAACAAGCTTTCCTAACTGTAGAGATCAACACAACCAGAGGATTAGCTGCACAAATTTTACGACATAGAAGTTTTACTTTTCAAGAATTTAGTCAGAGATATGCGGATACTACTCTGTTAGCTGAAGATATTCCTTTGTTTGAACTTAGGAGACAAGATACTAAAAATAGACAAAATAGTATTGATAATATACCAGACGAGATTAAAGTTAAGTGGAACAGTAAAATTCGTGAGCATTTTGCTAAAGCTAAAGCTATTTATGACGGTATGATAGCAGATGGTATTGCTAAAGAATGTGCTAGATTTGTGTTACCTCTATCCACCCCGACTAGGCTTTACATGAGCGGATCAGTACGCAGCTTTATACATTGGATTGAATTAAGAACTGGTCACGGCACTCAAAAAGAACATATGATTATTGCTAATGAGGCTAAAAATATTTTTTCTGAACAATTTCCCACAGTATCAGAAGCACTAGGATGGAAGAATGAAAATGTATAACATAACAGCACAAGTTTATGATTTACACGATCATTCTAAACAGCATCTTTTAATTAATCAAGTTATGGATGCAGCATCAGAAGAGGATGCTATTTTTCAATTTAAAGATCAGAACCGTATTAAGTTTCAGGTAGTTAAAATACACTCTGTAGAGCAATTTGAATATGGAAACCAAATCTAATCTTACAATCAAGATAGTTAGAGAATTACTAGATTATGAATTCTCTGTGCTGTTATATGATAAAGAACAATTGCCAGACGCTTGTGGGGGATGGTGTTCTATTGATGAAGATGGTAAAGAATTTGCTATTGCCATGAAACACCACATGAGTTTTGAGATTATTCTTCATGAATATTGTCATTTCTTACAATGGAGAGATGATCGTAAATTATGGAATAGAAGTATGTTAACATATGATATTCTTTTTGACTGGATTAGTTATCCTTCATTAGTCTATAGTCCATTTCTTAAAGACTGCAAGATTATTTCAGAACAATTAGATCAAAGTTTACATGATATCTTAGAGATAGAACACGATTGTGAAAGAAGAGTTCTTAAATTAGTTAAGAATTGTCCTATCGAAGATTTTGATACAGATAAGTACATTCGTGCTGCTAATGCTTATTTGTGGAGCTATCATATTAATAGAGAATTAAGAATGAGACCAAAAACCCCAATATATTCACAAGAACTGTTAGAGCATATGCCTAATACTTTTAATAATGATCTGTCTTTTTATTTAGACAAGTATAATTTAACTGATCCTATTCGACAAGCATTGCTGGCTGAATACGAATAATTCTCAAGAAACAGTTGACAACCGCCGATACTATAGTATAATCGAACCAAAGGAGAATTTATGCGTATCGGACTGTGTTGCATTTCGCTCAAACTCAAGGAGCAAGGTTTTGGTCATCAGACCATGACTTTTAAGCGTTTCAATTCTTTGCCGCGAGAAGAGGCACTAGAAATTCTTGGATCACGAATCCAAAACAATCTGATGGTCACTGACAAGACTATCCAATTTTGTGCGGAAAATAACTATGTTTATCGTGTTAGTAGTGATATTTTTCCACTTATTACTTATGACGAAGCTAATGTGAATCTTGAGGATTTGCCTAATTATGACACTATTCAAGACGAGTTTGATAATATTGCACAGAGCATATCCTCTACTAATGTACGGGTTTCTGCTCATCCTAGTGAATTTAATAGTTTGTCAAGTCTCAACGAAAAAGTTGTCGAAAAAACAATTACAGAACTCAATTTCTACAGCAGTTTCTTTGACAGAATAGGATTGCCAGCAGACCGACGATCACCTATGAATTTTCATGTTCATAATAATAATGGAACCAGAGAAGAAATTGCTCACAGATTCTACAACAACTTTAAGAAACTGGACAATAATTGTCAGGCCCGCGTCACAATCGAAAACGATGACAAACTTAACTGTTGGAGTGTCAAAGAACTAGTGGATATTTTTCATCCAATTACAAGAATCCCAATCTGCTTCGACTACTTGCATCACAAATGTCATCCAAACGGTCTTACAGAACGTGAAGCAATTAATATGTGTTGGGATACTTGGCAAACCACTCCATTATTTCATTATAGTGAGAGTCGCCCCGGTAATAATCCACGGGCGCATTGTGATGTTCCTACTCAGCCTTTTGATATTTATGGTCTAGAATTTGATATTGATTTTGAGGTCAAAGGAAAAGACCTCGCTATTGCAGAATATAATGAAACCTTCACTACACTTTCTAAATAAGGAGATAAATATGGCCCAAATTGGTGCAATTTCAATTAGTCCCAATGTTAATACTCAAGCAATGATTAACTTGCTAAAGGAAGATAAAAAGATTACTATTGGTCAGGAGCAGATTGCCGCTGATGGTTCTCGCTACATTCCAATAGAAAAGAACGGATAAAAATGAGTGCATGGCTTATAGTAGTAACAGGATGTATTTACGCTTTCGTTGCTTGTGAACAAGGAATGAAGGGCAATTATCCTCTTTGTATTATGTATATTGGATATAGTTGGGCTAATATTGGAGCTTATTTGTTAGCGATATCATCTAACTCTGGAAGATAGGAGCAATAATATGAAAGAACCAACTAGAATTAAATTAAGTCCAGAAACACCAACACCCAAAGAACCACCTAGATATAGACTACTATCATCAGATAAACCAGAATGGAATATTTCTGGTCAAGATAATGATGATATGTACATTGAATCTGATTTGGATGAGATAAACAAAACATTGGATAAAATTAATCGTGAAGATAATTCATAAAACCATCAAGAAAGCTTATGAAAATTGGAATCCTAATTCATTAATTCGTTGTTACCATTATGCGGCGGCTTTTGATGGAACAAGAATGATCGAATTTGCTCAGAATAATCCTATTAAAATGAGTACAAAAGCATTTAGGATTGGTAAAAGATTTAATATCCCCAAATACTTAGAGTATCCTTATGTCCATAGTGAATCTCATCTTATATCTAAATTACTTGATCGCTATAACTCCATTGATCCTAATTGGATGGTTTGTGTATTGCGTATTAACAGACAGGGATTAATACTTGGCAGCAAACCTTGTGTTAATTGCTCCAAACTATTAAGTGCTGTTGGACTTAATGAAGTTTACTATAGCGACGATGAGGGGAATTTCGTTTGTCCCACTAAAACCATCAAGATTGATTGCTCTATCATACCAATTCCTCAAGTTTGCTAGTTGACAACGCCGATTCTTGTGATATAAAACAAGAGTTGTCGCCGCACTACTTTGGAGAAATTATGAATTGTATTTATTGCAAAAATTGTGTTGGTGTTGAACGATATGAATTCCTTATTGAGACTAATCGTAATATAGTTTGTAAAGAATGTTCAGCAGAGCAAAAGGCTGTGGGATTCATGAGCTGGGAACATAAAACCGCACCAAGTTTGGTTATGGTTCCCAGCAATGCTAAAGAGACTATTAGGATTTTGGATAGAGCAAATCGACGTGCCAGATAATTTAAACGGAAACAGGAGAGCTAGATGATTAGCGACTATGAAATTGAGAGTTTGCTTTTTAAACAAGTAGATAAGCCGAAAAATCATTTGATGACAAAAGTTATTAATGTATTCCATGACTATTATCGCATTAATGTTTATACTCAAATCGAAGAAGAGGGCTTGCTAAAAAGAAAAATTTCTCAAAGTTATATGACAACTTTTAGAAAAGGTTTGTTGACAATTATTCCAGATCCAGATAAAAAGCCAGATGATCTTAAAAAGAAAAGGTGAGTTATGCCAATAGCAACTTTAAAATTTAAACTACCAGAAGAACAATACGAGTTTGATACTGCTACCCAAGCTAGTGATACTAAAAGAATGTTGTGGGATTTTTCTCAACAATTACGATCTTGGCAGAAATATAGCAATGATTTCACCGATGCTGGTGATGCTCTTGATAAGATTAGATCAGAATTTCACAGATTAGTTACTGAATATAATATAAACATAGACTAAGGAGATTATTATGCCACTTTTTGAAGTTAGTACAGTTTCTTTGTTTCGTCACAAGTATGTTATTGAGGCCAAAAATCTTGAACACGCTTATGATACCGTACTTATTGACCATCCAGAAGCCCTAACCCAAAAGTTTCTGGACGAAAATATTATTGATGGTCGAAAGATTGGTCGCAAAGAATTTGAAAAACTTTGTGATGATTCTATGAATGATAGTAGTGAATTGAGCAATGCTCATCTTGGAACAAAAATTATACATAAGGTAGATTACAATGAGTCCTGAACTAGCAGATAAATTGATCTCAGCATATCCTGAACAGTTTAAAAATCTTACATGGATAGAGTGTGGTGATGGTTGGTTTGGTATTTTGTCAAGACTTTGCTATATTGTAGATAATCGTCTTGTTTATAAGAAAAAACTTAATGAACCTCTAGATTTTTTCTATTGGAGTCAGATTAAAGAAAAGTTTGGTGGTCTAAGAGCCTATGCTTATGGTGCTGATGACTTTATTAGAGGAGCAATAGAAATGGCAGAAAGTATGAGCTATATTACTTGTGAAGTAACTGGTGAAAGAGGTAAGGTTAGAAAACAAATGCTCAATGAAGCACAAGAGCCTATTCCAGCATGGATTAAAACTCTTTGTGACGATGAGGCTAAGAAAGAAGGATATGTAGTATGACTTTTGATGCTATAGTTATTAGCGATATTCATTTAGGGAGTAATGTTTGTCAAGCTAAAACTCTGGCATCTTTTCTATCTAGGATTGAACTTGGAGAGACTGATACCGATACCTTGATAATTAATGGGGATTTATTTGATAGCTGGGATTTTCGTAAACTTAAAAAAGACCACTGGAAAATATTATCTCAAATCCGTAAAATCTCTGACACTATTAAAGTTATCTGGATTAGTGGCAATCATGATGGGCCTGCTGATATGGTGAGTCATTTGATTGGGGTCGATTTTATGAATGAATATAGTTTTATTAGTGGAGATGAAAAAATACTAATTTTGCATGGAGATATTTTTGACAATGTTATCTCCAGATATCCTAGACTAACTAAAGTAGCTGACTATGTTTACCGATGGCTACAGATTTATGCTGGATTATACTTCTCCAACCTTGCTAAACGTAGTAGTAAAACCTTTTTAAGATGTTCTCAGGAAGTTTGTGATAGGGCTAAATCTTATTGTTCTATTAAGAAATGTGATTCAATAATTTGTGGTCATACTCATTTAGCCACAACTCATGTTTCTGGATCAATAAATTATTATAATAGCGGATGTTGGACAGATCATCCTTGTTCATATATATCAATTAAAGATGGTTTCATTAAAATAAATTATGTGGATATTCTGTAGGTTTTTGGAAAATTTTCAGAATCACTAAAGATTCCCTCTTGACAGTGCCGATAATTGAGTTATACTTAGGGTGTAACGTCAACAAACACAGGAGAAAAGAAAATGGGTAAGGGTCAAAAAACTTGTGAAAAATGTGGAGCTACCACAGGCCCGCGAGCTTATCTGTGTCCTAAATGCAATGCTCCTTTCGTCTTTAAGGCAAAGAGCAAAGAAGCAAAGAACACAAAGATTATTAGAGACTTTAATTGGAAGGAACTGATCAAGGGAGACAGAATCAGAGTTGGTGGAGGCCCGTATTTTGCACGGGGTGCTGAATTCATCCCTATGGGTTACAGAGGTCGTTTTGTTGTCGAGGGGATCGACCAGCATGGAATTAAAGCATGGGGTCTAGACAAGCACCAGGGCTTCTGTCACATTTATATGGGGCCGGATATTCAGAACAAAGAGACTAGCGTTTGGAAGATTAAGCACAAGCTTATGAAACTCAAACCGAAAGTGGAGGTATAATGTCTCTTACACAAGAACAAAAGGATCAAATCAATAATCTAGTTGATCATAGAGACAAGATCGTTGATAGTCTTTATCATATTGAGCGTATTCTGAAAACCTATTTTCCAGAAGAATTTGAACGAGCTATCCAGTTTTATCTGCCTCAAATTACTACTGCTCTTTATGAGGATAAAAAATGGCTAAGTAGAGGAGAGTATAGTTTACAGAACACTATTGACAATCTGCTTGAGCGGTGTAAAACTAATGATAGCGGCAAGGGTACTACAAAATATCTCTAATTGGGAACTAATAATGGAAAGCTATAGTATCATGGATTTGGAAGGTTATGCAAAAGCCATGAGGGATGGAGCAGCATCTTCTTTTGAAGAAAATTATACAGAGAATTTGGATGAATTCATTACCATTCCCCAAGTGATCAATATGGTCAAAAAGAATAATCTTGGGCTGGACGAGGAAGGAAACTACATTATAAACGAAGATATTTTTAATCAGATATTTGAAGATATTAGAAACCAACTTTATGAGGTTGGTCTTTCCAAGCTGGCAGCAAAAGGTTTTATAGAGTGTGCATGGGATGACGAATCTAATGAAATGGTATTCTGGTTGGCTAATAAAGATAAGACAGAGATTTCTGCCAAACCCTCAAAGGACAATGATGAGTAATTATATCAAGATTAAGAATCTAAAACTTTTTACTAAAAGCATTAGAAAAAACGTGGTATGGGTTTTTCCTAGAGAATACTACTATCAAATAGATAATTTGATTTCTTTGTCTCAAACAGAAAATTTGGTTAGAGAATATATTGAGCCAGGATATAATGATGAATTTATTATTAGCGATGAGAACTATGATCTTCTTTGTAATGCAATCAAAAAGTGGATTTATAACTCAAGTTTGAGTCTAGTAGCATCTTCTGGAAAGATAGAGTGTGCTTGGGACGATGAATCTAACGAGATGTTTTTTTGGCATCCAGAATCAAACGAAACCTTTAATATTGCAAAGTGATCATGTCAAAATCAGAAATACAACAACTAAAAGATCAAATTTATGACTTGAAGGAATATCTCTATTCTGATTTGTGTAAGGCTTGTGGAGAAACAGCTTTGTCTTTAGAAAAAATTAGTCAAAGACTAAATGAACTAGAGTCACAACAAAACTCCTAAAGGTCTTGACGGCGGTTGGTCGATAGTGTATAATAAGATTATGCTCCTGTGCCGGTGGTTCCCGGCAGTTACTCTTATAAGGTAATCCGAAAGGGGACTTGGTTCGATTCCAAGCAGGAGTATTTAATAAGGTAAAGGGATTTATCATGAAACTTCAACCACTAACGGCAATTTTTGCAGGATTATTCCTAACATCATTAGGATTCAATTTCCTCCTTTATTCAGATATTCAGAGACTCAAGAGGCTGGACAACAAGCCAGCTAGGATTATTATAGAAAGACCACCAGAAATTATTATCAAACCAAAGATTTGGGGGTATACTAAAGAACGGGCTAGTAAAGGTATCGACAGGTAAAATAGGTATAGATTGCATCGACTGGTTAATCGACCGGCCAGTTTAAAAGTCGATTAAAATTGTTAATTGGCGAAGTTTCAACTCTCGCTCTCGCTGCCTAATTAGTTAGGTACTGAGTGGGGCGGCATGAGCCTTATTACCAAATCATGCTGACTCCGATATTCGGATATGGTAGTCCTACCAGACATAAATAGGAATGATGATTGTACTCAATCTGACGCAGATAATTCTGATAGCTTTGTTGGTAGTGTGATAACAACCAACTAACGATGTAGAAGTTTATATTGATGTTTATTCTGGACGTGAGTTCGACTCTCACCTAGTCCACTGAATTTAAAAGGATAGATTATGAATCGTCGCCATTTTATCAATCATTGTGCTGCCGCATCATCAATAGCAGCATCTTCGTCTTTTTTTACACAGTCTATTTTAGCTAATGCTAATGACTTAAAGAAAAGAAATAAGAGTGCTATACTTTTGTGGATGAGCGGAGGCCCAAGCACTATTGATTTGTGGGATTTAAAGCCGGGTGCTGCTACTGGTGGAATTTTTAAGCCAATATCTACTAGTTCTGATGGAATTCAAATATGCGAACATCTGCCATTAATGGCACAACAAATGCACCACATGAATATTGTTCGCTCAATGAGTACCAGAGAAGCAGACCATACCAGAGGTCGCTACTATATGCACACGGGATATGTTCCCAATCCTAATATTGAACATCCTAGTTATGGTTCAGTAATCTCTCATGAATTAATGTCTAGTATACCACAGATTGATATTCCTCCATTTGTTAGTATTGGAGGAGCTAGTATTGGTGCTGGATTTTTAGGAACATCTTATTCTCCATTTGTAGTTAATTCTAATGGAACTGTTCGTGATCTTACTATGGATATAGATCAATCTAGATTAGATCAAAGACTGCGTATGCTTAAAACGATTGAAGATAAATTTGTCAATGAAAAACGTGGAGACTATGCTTCCGACCATGCTAAACTTTTGACTAAAACAGTTAAACTAATGACCAGTTCTCAGATGGATGTATTCAAAGTATCTAAAGAACCAAAAGAAGTTCAAGATAGATATGGTAATACTGGATTTGGACGAGGATGTTTAATGGCACGAAGATTAGTTGAAATGGGCGTTCCATTTATCGAGGTTGATCTTGGTGGTTGGGATAATCATCAAGATATATTTACTACTCTACAAAATCAAAAATTGCCAGAATTAGATAAAGCTATGAGTGCTTTGATAAGCGACCTAAATGATAAAGGTCTACTACAAGACACTGCCATTATTTGTATGGGAGAATTTGGACGAACCCCAAATATCAATGCTAATGGGGGTCGAGATCATTGGGCTAAAAGTTGGAGTGTTGTTGTTGGTGGAGCAGGATTTAACAGTGGCACAATTGTTGGAGAAACCAGTAGTGATGGTAAGGAAGTAATTACTGAACCATATACATCACAGGACTTGATGGCAAGTGTTCTTAAATCACTAGGAATATCTTTAGAAACCAATTTTACTGCTAAAAATGGACGACCAATGAGAATTGCTAATAGTGGCAAACTTATTAAAGAACTATTTTAATGTCTAGAAAAATTTGTACTTATTGTGAGAAACGTAAAAACCTAGCAAGTTTTCCCAAGCATAGTATGTATAAAGACAATCTTGATAGTAGATGTAGAAAATGTGTCAAGAAACACTCTAAGATACGAGTTAAGCTACATAAAAAAGCCCCACCAAAACCAGAAGTTTGTGAATGTTGTAAAAAAGTTCCATATAAATGGGCTTTAGACCATGATCATGATGATAATAGTTTTAGGGGCTGGCTCTGCGAACCTTGCAATACTGGTATAGGTAAACTTGGAGATGATTTTCAGAGTATTGTGAACGCTATGAATTATTTTCTGTCAAGACCAAATCGTAAATAGCCGATACTTGACAAGAGGACTACCCTATGATAGAATTTGGAAAACACAGGAGAAATTAGAAATGTCGTTTGAGCATCTTAATGGTTTTGTTCGTGATCTGAAAGCAACTAGCAGTACAATTGATAAGGTTGGAATTATTGAGGATTATACTTCCTCTAATGAAAGTGGGGCAAATTTTCTTAAAAAGATTCTGCTCTATACTTATCATCCGCTTTGGCAGTATAATGTGACTAGTGATAATCTTAAAAAGAAGAGTCATCTGCGTGGTAAGGTCTATAAGTCTATATTTGATTTGTTAGACGCTTTGAAGAATAGAGAAATCACAGGCCATGATGCCATCGGAGCAGTTAATACTTTTATTGACAACCAAAGAGAATACGAAGAACTCGTTCATTGTATCATTGATAAGGATTTGAAAACCCGTGCTGGAGATAAGCTGATTAATAAGGCTATTCCAGATCATATCCCAACATTTAGTGTTGCTCTAGCAGACAAGTATGTTCCTAAAATCGTAGACTGGAAGGATGGATGGTATGTTAGCAGGAAGATCGACGGTGCTAGATGTATTGCTATTGTTGATAGTAATGGTAATGCTACCTTTTATTCCCGCACGGGAAAAAACTTTGATACTCTTGATATTGTTAGCGGTGGGATTAAAGCTTTGGGACTTACTAATGTAGTTCTTGATGGAGAGCTTTGTCTTGTGGATGAAGATGGTAATGAGGATTTTCAAGGAGTAATGAAGGAACTTCGCAAGAAGGATCATACTATTCCTAATCCTTCATATAAGATTTTTGATATGATTACTCATGATGAGTTTTATAGCCAGAAGGGGGAATATAATAGACCCTTTGGTATCAGGCTCAAGAATCTTACAGAAATTATGAAAAAGAATGAGTGTCCATGTTTGACACTGCTGAAACAATCTTTGGTTAAGGATGAAAACCAATTCCAAGAGATGATCAAAGAATCTAGCCAGAATGGCTGGGAGGGACTTATGCTTCGATCTGACGCTCCATATAAAGGCAAGCGATCCAAAGACCTACTCAAGTATAAAGCCTTTTCTGATGACGAATACGAGGTTCTGGATACTGAAATGGGGCCATTTCGTTATGTGAAGGATGGTGCAGAATGTGAGGAGACGATGTTGAGCTGTGTTATGATTCAGCATAAGGGTTATACTGTAAGGGTAGGGTCTGGTTTTAGTATCGAACAAAGACAGGAGTTTTATAAGAATCCTAAGAAAATTCTTGGAAAGCAAATAACTGTACAATATTTTGAAGAGACAGAGAACGAAAAGGGAGGCATTAGTCTGCGATTTCCAACCTTTAAGATTCTTCATGGAGAAGAAAGGGACATTTAATGAAATATCGACCAAACAAATATAGTAAAAGTGCTGATTTTAAAATAGGCCGTAAGCTTATTCAAGAATACGGTTTTGAAGAAGCTCGCCGTATAGGAGCATTAGATAATCTCTCACAACAGAAAAATAAAGAGCTTAAAACTAAAACAAAGCTCAAGAATCAAAAAAAGGTGTAAAAAATTTAAGACTAAAATTTATGACAACCATAATGAAAGCATACAATGAAAACTCTTATTTTTTCTACTGGATATGCTGCCAATATACAAGATTGGGACACTAAGTATGGTCGATGGATAGAAGCTATTTCAAAATCATCTATTGTTTTTGATAAAGTATTAATACCAGATGATGGCAGTCCTTCGTTACCTTCATCAGATCAAAATCTATCTATTATAGACCCATTAGCTTTACCTCAAGAAGAACCCACAACACAAGTAGTTATTGCCCACTATCAAGATAGACTAGGTAGGCAGGGACTATATACATATCCTGGGTGGTATCGTTCTTTTATGTTTTCTTCTATATATGCAAAACAATATGACTATAATAAAATTATTCATATCGAATCAGATGCTTTTATTTTATCTCACAGAATGAAAAAACACATAAATCAATTTATTGAAGGATGGGAGGCTTATTGGAGTCCCAAATATCAGATCCCAGAAACAGCCATACAGGTGATTGCTGGTTCTTCAGTAGAAGTTTTTTACAC
>Ga0209189_1001472_pt1 | contig 17550 bp, 9 predicted proteins | sample C_130820_EF_Meta_FD_187308 | JGI IMG/M metagenome (GOLD analysis project Ga0209189, IMG submission 187308) | Freshwater microbial communities from Lake Croche, Canada to study carbon cycling - C_130820_EF_MetaG (SPAdes) (version 3) | ecosystem: Environmental > Aquatic > Freshwater > Lake | place... | reverse complement strand
TTTCCTGGGTTCCCGGTGGATAATGCTGTAAAAACGATTATAGAGTTTTATACTAAAACAAATTTATTTTATTTTTAATTTTTTTTTTATAATTTTTAAAATAGTATAAAACCAATAATAGTTTAATATAGTAAGGCCTGATGAAGTTAAAACAAGAATAACTGAACCAAAAATATTTTGATTTATTTTAAAATTATAATCGTTATAAGTCGTTATATTGTAATTTGATTCTAATAAATTTGTCGAATTTTTATTTTTATAATTATTAATAATGTATGTCAACAAATTAATATACATATATGTTCCAAAAATTATGCGAATTATAAAAAAACACACAAAAAATAAGAAGTTGTTAACATTTAATAACAATTTATTATTGGGATTAATAATTTTTCTAGAGGATAAAAATATATTAGTAAATTCATAAGTTAAAAAAAATAATAAATATTTTTGACAAAACCCATAATAACAAATATAAACAGTTAGAGAAGTAATTAACCCGTGAAAAATATACACCCCCCCTAGTTTATAATATAAAGACACGTATATTTCATAAATAAAGAAACTAAAGTTAAATTCTATAAATTTTTCACAAATCCACCAGGTTGAATTTATAGAAATCATATCTTTAGGAAAATAAATATATCCTAAAAAACTTGACGTAGACGATAAAATAGAAAAAAATAAAGTTAGGTGTTCTTTTGAAAAACATTTATCTATTATGCAAAAAATAGATAAATATATTAAACAATATTCATTCGGGATCATTGTATTAAATACTATTGTTATTTTTAAATTATTTTTATTAATAAATAAATTTATTATCGAGTCGCGCATTAAGGTAAGTTATGCGGTATCAATGTCTACTGATATCCCAAAATTGAATAATATAAAATTTTAACAACGTTAAATATAACGTTATTACAATATATTGTAACAAAGTTATATTATTTTACCAAAAAACTAACGTTGAAATGGAAAGTAAGTCACTCCATATAAACCATCATATTTCTCTTAGGGGGAACCCCCGGACTGCGTAGCCGACCCCTTGCCCCCTCCCCGCCCTTCGGGGAATTCTAATTCAGTACCTTTTCCCATCACAAGATTTCTTTATGAAAACTGTTATAATCTTCCTGGGTTCCCGGTGGATAATGCTGATTTCTCTTGATAATCTTCTATCCATTTCGCTTCATCAAACCCGTAAACTTTGTCCCATAAATATTTCCATTCTTTTTTAATGGCATCAAAAAACTCTTCAAATGTCTCATAATCCTTGGTTTTAATTGGAGTTCCAACACAATAAATAATATTTTTGCCAAACCCTAATTTAAACCTTTTTTCGTCCATAACGTTTTCTTTGTTTTTTGATATAATAACTTGTATTTGTTGATTCGGTTTGTCTTTGTCTTCATAAATTGATTTTAATAGTCCCGGTTTTAACGCGATATCTTTATAATCTTGCGGAAGAGTTAGATGTTTACACCGGGTTCCTTCTGGGTAAAAATAAAATAATTTTTTCTTTCTTAATTTGTTATATATATTTTCTCTTGAATCGTTTCGATTGATAACTAGCAAACGATTGCATATAATTGCCAATAAACCTCCAAATAAAACAGACAACGCCGCCAGAAATCTACCGATTGCGGGACACTGAAAAATATAGGGGTCTATAAAAAAATCCGCATAACTTCTATGATTTGTTATGACAACACCATTCGATACAATATCATTCATTTTCTCATCATTTTCATTGTCATCGTCGCCGTCACATTTACATTTTTTGCTTTTATTTGTTGTATAATGCAATTTTATATACCGAAGTTGTAAATATTCTTGAATTAAAAAACTGTTCAAATCCCAAGCGTTGTCGGTTATACTTATCATATAACAAAATACACTAATAAGAGGCAAAGGTATAGTTACAAAAACGTAAAATAATGAAAACGACAAAACATTATACATTTTTTCAAAGAAACGCATGATAACTCTATTGTAATATACAATACTTAATTCTTAATATTATTTCCAAAAATATTATTAAGGTTTTTGACATATATTCTAGAACCGCAAGTTCAACACATCATGTTTTTACCTCCTAGTATATATAAGGTATGTCATCATTCCCTTTTAAAACAAATCCTATTTATAAAATCCATTCCCTAATTGATGATGAAACTATTGATAGAATTATTGTATTTTATGGAAATAGTAATACTAACGCGGAAGAAGGTGTCGACATAAATACATTATTTAAGACATCACCAAAACATGTATCTTTTATAGATACAAACACAGGACTACCTATTTTTACAGATGATGAACTCACGCAAATTCAAGAACATAACATTGACGTAATTTTTGCGCAACAACAAATTCATTTTGATGATAGTATTGGTGTCATTAAACTCAAAATAATTGACGAGTTTATCAAACTAGGAATTCGTTTTTCCCTGGATGAAACCTATTTGTTCGCCGTCCAGTTTCAAACTCTTGACCCGGTTCAAGTATATCAATCCTTGACACAAAATGAGCAACTTCCTTTAACAAGAACCAGATTAAACCAATTTTTACTTAATATTATTTATGATGAAAATCATTCACCAGTTGAATTTGAAATTCAAGACAAAGAAATTTATGACTATGATGATATTTTAGCGCTGAATATTTCGGGGAAAATCTTTGGCGTCAATCACGCACTCGATAAAAAGTTGAGCGTTTTATCACAAGCACAAGAAACCTACTTTATTGTGAACCCATTTGACTGCGATGAGTATGACAAATTTACCCAATCGGCAGCAGTTCATAGTTCAAAGACATTGAATAAACACCTTCTCTTGGATCATGGAGAAATTATTGGCAATAACATTTATTTGTGTTGTGCTCAACAAGTCTTAACTCATGCGCAAAAACTCCATTCACCCGCAAACGACTTGGTTTCCATGGAATTATACGCGACGGAACTATACTATCCCTTCTTAGTAAGTCAAAAAATAACATCCTTGAATGAATTGGAAAACCAAAAATATAAACTGATGGAAGAAACCGAAAAATATCTTACTGAAAATGCTTTACAAACCTTTCAAAAAGTGGATATGTTTTATGATATTTATAAACAACGTCAGACAGAACTGAGTTATTATCGCGGAAAAATGGGTGGTGTTCAGTCCATTCAGTTTACATTGTTGTCGAGTTATAAATACAAAATACCTCTAGAAGTGATATTTAAACTCATTCATGCAACGGAAGAACGACCTCTTGTAAAATTCAATCCCGCAATCAAACGAGAGAATGTATATCGTTTATATGCGGACAAATACGCAGAAGATGGTAGAAAAATACCATTCCTACAAAAAGCCACAATATTTAAACTCATGAAGGAAATTGGAAAGTCCAGTTCTGTTTCTGTTTATATTCAGTTTCCTTACGATGGAAAAGAGTATCAAATTATTTGTGAGTTTCAAGATAATGGCAATATCCGAGTTTCTTGTGAATTTGAAGAAACGATACCAATCTCATACATTGATGAACTTTTTAAAACCGCAATTAATCCAGTAATTGAAGAAGTGAAAGTATACCTGGAGCAAAATGGTTATTCTATGAACACATTTGTCTCTTTGTTTAACGATAACGTTGAAATCAATCATTTTACATATTCTTCCTCCATTCTTATTTCAAAAAATATTCAACTAGAGCGTTTCACTGCTTGCGTAAAACCTTTTTTTGTTGTTGAGACAGACGACCATGAAAATAACATTGTTATGAGATACAAACGCGTATCCAACTTCAATAAAATGAATAGCATTGACGCGTTCGTTTTAGAAAAAAGTAGGCAAGGACTCGACCTTATGACTATTATTGACGAAATCGTGCAAAATTATGATGTTTCTCCAGAAGAAGCCAAGGACACGATTCGTAAAGTGCTCAACGAAACTCAATATGAACTTGGTTCTAAAAACCAGCGCGGAAAACAAATTAAAATAACAAATAATCCCGGGTTCAAAACCACATTCAAATACAATAAATTTACACAGTTATTAAACATTCAAATTGAAAATATTGATAGTCTCTATTACTTGTATGTTTTTCCTATTTACTTAGATACATTGATTCGTATTTCACAAGACGTTTCGCTTTGTTCAGAAGTTACCACTTCCAATTTGTCAGAGGAACCCGTCTTGGCGTTTGAAGAAGAAATTGTAATACCAGATATTGTTGAAAACCTAGCAGCAGATGGTCTTCACGCCGTCATTGAAAATGGTGAAGTAATTTTAACTGACGAATTTGAAGAAGGGGAAGGAGAAAGAGAAATGGATGCGTTTGACTTATTATTCGGTGATGATGATGGCGATGGTGAAGGCGACGAAGATGCTGAAAATGAGAATGAGGACGAAGAAGGTGGTGGTATGGAACACGATGCTAGTTCTAGTCAGCATTATCCACCAGGAACCCAGGAAGATTATAACAGTTTTTCATCAAGAAATCTTATGATGGGAAAAGGTAATGAATTAGAATTCCCCGAAGGGCGGGGAGGGGGCAAGGGGGAACCCCCGGTTCCCCCTAGTTCTAGTTCGAATAACATCGTTTTTGGAGGTGCCAAAAAAAAGAAGGACAATACGCCGATTCAAAAATTTTATTTAGATGGTCTACCTCTGAAACACCCCAACCCATTTCAACAAGAAATGGAACGTCTTGACCCAATCCTATTTCAATCCAAAAAAAAGGCGGGGAAGTTTGAAGGTTATTCTCGCATGTGTTTATCCAATAACCGTGTTCAACCTATTATTTTAACAGATGAAGAACGCGCAAATATTGAGAGAGAACGTCCTGGATTTTTTAGGAAACAAGATATTCTTCGTTATGGGTCTGACCCCAAGAATCCATATAACTATATTTGCCCTCGTTATTGGTGTATGAAAACCAACCGACCCATGACACAAGAAGAAGTCGATAGTGGTGTTTGTGGAAAAGTAATTCCCAAGGACGCCAAGGCTATTCCGCCAGGTCATTATGTCTATGAATTTTTTAGTCAAGCCCAACATGGTTCGAGAGAAAAATATATTCAACATTATCCAGGGTTTATAAAAGACACATGTATGCCATGTTGTTATAAAAATTGGAACACCCCCGATCAAATGGAACGTCGTAACAAATGTATCAAAGAAGATGATGAAAAAGATTCCGACAAAAAAGAAGAAGGTGAAGGTGAAGAAATCAATGATGCAATTGACGAAAATAAAATGAATGAAAATGAAAAAGACGTCAAAGAAGGTAAAAAGGCGAAACAACCTACTGTTGCCAAAAAAATTATTAAAAGTGACTACATCAAAGGTCCCGAAAAATTTCCGCTCGGTCCAGATAGATGGGGATATTTACCTGTCCCAGTTCAAATGTTTTTCAAAGAATCAAGTGTCGACTGTCAAGTAAGTAACGTAGACACAAATTTGAAAAAAAACTATACATGCATGTTACGTCATGGAGTAGAAACACACCCTACTCAGTCGTTCATTGCGTGTATTGCGGATATTTTGTTTTATGGTGAAAAGGTGGATAAAACAACCAACTTTGTTGTTCCAACCATTCGTGAAATGAAAGAGAGAATTATTGATGCCATGGACTTGGATACATTTTTAACTCTTCAAAATGGTGATTTATTATCACTTTTTACTGAAAAACATTCAAAAACTACGATACCGCCACAAGACCTAGGCGTGCGTGTTGATGATTTCAAAACGAGTGCGCTATATTCTAGAATCAATATGGAAATACAAGAAGACCGTGATTTTTTTCAGAAAAGCGTAGGCGCATTTCTTCAGTTTTTAAAATACTTACGTAGCAACGAAAGTACAATCGACTATACTTATTTATGGGATATCATATGTAAACCGAATCCCAAATTATTCAACGGGGGTCTGAATCTCATTATTTTAGAAATTCCCAATACAGATTCTACCAATAATGTTGAACTCGTTTGTCCTACAAATCATTATTCCAGTGAAATGTTTAATCCCAGATATCCAACCGCCATTATAATTCAACAGGGCGAGTTTTTTGAACCGGTTTATTTCAAAACGGATATCAAAGACAAATATACTTTGAAAAAAACCTATAAGCAACATGACTCCAACGCAACACCAATTATGACAAGAATGAAAGAAATCTTTGCGACAATCAAAAACAATTTGAAAAAGTGCGCTCCCTTACCAAGTATATCTAAAAACATATATAAATTTAAACAACCACTGTTACTAGACAAATTAATCGGAGATTTGGAAAAAATAAAATATATCATTTTGCGGCAAGTTATGAATTATCAAGGAAAAGTCATTGCTCTCTTCGTTCAAAGTCCACAAGACGGAGATACTTGTCTTGTTCCATGTTATCCATCTTCCCCGTCCAACAAATATGAATATGTCTTGATGAATAGAGATGACTTATTTTCAAGTTACGAGAAAACTGTTATATTTTTGAAAAAACTCAGTAATATAAGTAAGAAAAACATACCAAGTTTACCGAAATTCAAAGTTCTTGAAGACGAAATGATTATCGGTGTTCTTACTGAAACAAATCAATTTATCCAAGTTTCTGAACCTATTCCTGTTTCAGAAATAAAGGATGACTTGGAAACATTGAGAGACACGAATTACTTCTTGGTAGATAAAAAAACTATGGTGTCAGATGATGTGGATGTAGAACGCGTGGAATATATTCAAAAAATAAAACTGGAAACGAAATTTTATAATCTATTTCGAAACACAATCCGCATTTTGTTGAATAAATACGAAAACATTAAAACACGCAAACTGATTGAAGATGAAATTCAACACTCATATACGTTATATGAAACCAAATTGAAAAATGTTATACAACACTTGTCGAAACTTGTGAAAAATACTGTAGTATTTTCAGATGAATATGATATTCAACATTTGGATGATATGTCTACTTGTATTATTATCAATGACGAAGATAAATGTAATCGTTTACCCTTATGTTCTTATAATGAAAATACATGCCAAATGATTATTCCCAACACAAATTTACTTACTGGAAAAAACAACATGGTTCAATATTATGGTAGAATGGCGGATGAACTGGTTCGTTATAATCGAATAAACGCGTTTATATTTCAACCACAGACATATCATTCTTTTGGTTCTCTCGGATATCATTTGAGAGAAGATGAAATTATCATCATTCAATCCTTGTTGAATCAAGAATATTTCAATGAACTCATTCCAGTAGAAGAAAACAAGTTTGTTTACTATAACACACATGACACGGTTCAACCTATACAAACTATTACATATTCTAATTTTATTCCATTACAAGGTGAAGGGGATGGAGACAATGACGGTGAAAAAAATACGAAAATAGTGAAAGCCACAAAACGTTCAACCATTCATTCAACGCGTTGGGTAAAATGTTTTCCTTCTTCTTTTGGGGAACTTGAATTCAAGTCAGAAAACAAGAGTTTTAACGGGTTTTCTATGTTAATTGACCTAGTCGAACGTGTTACAGGAGATTCTCTCACATTGAAAGAAATGAAACACATTTTGTTGGAAGAGTATGAAAAATATTTGCCAGATTATAAAGATAAAATTTTGAATATATTAGTTCAACAAGGAAAGGTAATTTATGGAAATCAAGTCAAAAGTGGGATATTATCCTTTGAAAATTTTATATTTTTAGAGGAATATCATGTAACAAACTTGGACATATGGATAATTTTGGAAAAGTTCGGGATATCAACGATTTTAATTAGTACGAAAAAGTTCCAAGAAAACGATAACTATGCGTTGGTAATAAGTGGGGATGAAAAATCTGGAAATTTTGTATTTATATTATGTCCTTCAATGAAGAGTGAAAAACTTCCGGAATATTCTATTGTTTGCTCTGGTGATGATATTCTATTCCCGGTTTCTATTGTCAAAGAAGGAGATTGTCGAGAGAAATTGAATGTGGCGTTTAATGAAAAACGTGGGTTGGATGAATACCTTCGCGGTTACACGAAACGAACCAAGGTGGTTTTGAAAGTTGTGGAAGAACCAGAAACGGTTGTCAAGGAACCCGCACAAGAACCTGTACAAGAACCCGAAGTTTTTGAAATTAAAGTTCCCAAAAAAAGAACCAAAAAAGCGTCTGTAATTACAATAAACAAAAAAACTAGAAAAACCAAAAAACCAAAAAGTATTTTGGAAATTTTCACTGCTTAGGTTTTCTCTCTTTGTTTGATACCACAAAGAGAGAAACATAAACCCGGGAAATATATTATTTATTTCCTACTTAAAGAACAGACTCAATTTACAAATGAACCCCACTCGTTATGCGTTTGTATGTCGCATAGTCCCGTTTTTTGATACATTCATTCAATAATACAACCACATTGTTTTTGTATTCGTTACTGTAATGATTTGTATATAACTTGGCAACAATGTTATTCGGGTGTAATGTTTCACAAATCATGTTATTTACATTCACAAAATTATACTCCTCCATCAAAACATTATACAATATCTCTCCGTTGTATTTTACTGGTTTCACATTCTCAAATCGTCCAATAAATTTATCCGCCTTTATCATTTTTCCCCTGTATAAAATCTTGTGTTCTTTGCTCATGGTCGTTGATTTCTTGGGATAATTTTTACCGAGAGAGTTTGCTTCAAAACAAACAAGATATGTGTCTTGTGTAATAGTTTGTGTAATTGCTTTGATTTTTTGGTCGCGAATCGTATGAAGTTCGGGGTTAATTTTTTCAATGGGAATAATTCCTTGGTCGGTTACAATGGGTGTTGTTTCTGGGAAACAAATATTGGAAACTGGGGGAGTAATCGGTGGAACTATTGGAACGACTGGAAAAGCGTAAGAGTACATGCTTCCATTACCATTGACTCCACCTGCCGCAGTAACTCCATATATTTTGTTATTCAAGAATAATGGTTCAAATGGATATTGTCCGTCTGTACTTTGAAATGTGCGCAAAACCTTAAAATTACTTCCGTCTAAATTCATTGAATATAACGTTCCTGAATCAGTCGGTCCTCCACCATTTGTGCAAGTGCCATATAAAGTGTTGTTGGAATAAACCAATTTTCCAGAAGGACTTACTCCATCTATGTTATTTAAAGATGGAGAAAATGTATACAACACACTAATATTACCTAATGTGTTATATGGAGGAGTAATAGAAATTACGGTCCCATTGTTATTTGTACCTCCACTACTACATGAAAAATAAAAAACGCCATTTAGGTTCAATATTGTGGTGAAAGATGGAGTACTTCCGTATAACGTTGGTGGATTAAATGTAACAAGTGTTGTAAAATTTGTTCCGTTAGGATTTAATGAATACAAGGTAGAACCACCCGCTGCACCAGTAAAACCATATAATTTTCCATTATAGTCAATTAACCCACCACTTGTGCTAATATCTGAGATTGTTTGTAATTCTGCGTAACCGGTGAATGTGGGCGATATTGAAAAAACAACACCGCTTGTACTAGGACCGGACACCAAACTTGTCGTTGTTCCATATAAAACATTGTTATAATTTAATAACTTGCACTGGGGTGATTTACCATTTCCAGTTAATGAATAAGCAGTAAACACAGGAGAATTTGGATTTGTGATATCAATTGAAAATACAGTTCCATTTCCTGCTGTTCCGCCCGCAGACGCCGTTCCGTATAATTTATTCCCTATTAAAATAAGTCCGGCACAGGGACCGCTTCCGTCATTGCCATTTGTAAATGAATAAATCAACTTAAATGTGCTTAATGTCAAGTTTGTTGAAAATACACATCCAAAATTATTTGCCCCGCCAGCAATTGACGTTCCATATAAGGTATTTGCTCCGTCATAACATAGTGCAGTTCTAGAAAAGGATGCACCCGTTGGTTGCCCCGTAAACAATGTAAAACTGAACGACATTATGAGTTATATATTTTGCGAATATTTATTTTTTGTTGAAATATATATATAATATATATGAATTTACTTTCATTTTTATTGTTACCTTCGCTTTTTTACGTAACTTTAGCAAGCAGTTCTGCGTTAAGATATGCGACGTGCTCTTTCACCCCTACCGGAACTACAACTTGCTCTTTAAGTTGCCCTGCCAGTAACTACTTTGTTATTGACAAGGCGTACGCTTCGCCCTATATGAATCAACTAACAACCAATGTTATAGATGTTACTCCATATTTTTTGTTAACGGATTCAGTTGGGTTGTGTAATACTGTTTTATCCGGTTCTTGCCCTGTTTCAATTATTAATGCTGGTTTTTATACACCTCCTGTTAGTCCGCAACCTTACACATTAGATACCGCACTAAATTATGGTGTTGTTATAGCTTACTCTTGTTTTGATCCCGTCAATCCTACTGTTTCTTCACGTATTCAAACAGTAGCAAGTAATATTACTAATGACGTTTTAAGTGTTGTAGGTACACCAATGTTAAATTCAGCTAGTTTAAATTCATTATTAAATTCAAAACTGCAACAATTAATCGTGAATAGTTTATCTGTTACGGTTCCATCCTTTGTTTTAGATGTTCAAACCTCGTTGATTCCTTTAAGTCAAATAATGGCCGCACAAAATTACGCGACATGTGTTATCCAACAAGGTTCAACAAATACAAATGCTTGTTCATTATCTTGCAACTCAAATCAAAAACTACAAATATTTAAAGCATTAACAACACCGTATACCGGGCAATCTTCAGCAACCCTTACAGATATTACTTCTAGTTTTGCAAATTGCAACTTTGCATCTTCTTGTTCGAATTCTTTAAACGCAAATACTAATTTTTACACAACGAATAACTTGGCAAGTAATGTAAACTATATCGCAGTTGTTGGTTATAAGTGTGCGTCGTCTTTTGTCCCAACATCTTCTCCTACAACTGCACCTACACCTTCACCTACAATTGCACCTACAATTGCACCTACAATTGCACCCACAGTTGCTGCAAATTTGTCGCCAACAAATCCTCCTACGAATAAACCTACTTCTTTTGTAGATGTTTCTAGTGATAATAAAAACACAATAGCAGTCTTTACCTTTTTAGGAGTTTTTGTAACATTGATTTTGTATACACTCGTATTGTTTTGTTTTAAAACGGTACAACCAAGTCCTCAACAAAAACATTCGAGTCCAGTTGTGAATCCATAAAATTTTGAATTTTTCTCTCGTTTTTAATTTTTATTGTCGGAATAACAAAAATGAAAATCAAGAATCTTTATTATTTGTTACCATTTGCAATAACAAATAATAATAACAACCAGCAATTATATTTTTCAATAACAAGTGAAATATTTTCGTGTTTTAAAACCCCCTCCAAAATCCAAAATTGGACATTTTAAAAATGTCCAAAAACGGGTTTTCCTTTTGGCTTTCCCGGAAAAAAGTAAAATATTTCACTTGTGACTGAAACGGTCTCAATTCAAAAATGAGTTTTTCATGTTGTGACTGTAATTTTTTTTTGAAAAATCCAAATTCGTCTTCCCAAACTTACTGAAAATGCTAGTAAATGCTAGTAAAAATTAAGACATTTTTATTAATAATTATTGTTACTTAGTATAGTCTTTATTCTTTCATTTGTTGTTTTAGTTTGTGACTGAAAATACGAAAATGCTAGTAAATGCTAGTAAAATGCTAGTGCGTTTTTTTCGATTCGTTCAAACAAACAATTATAATTTTTGTAATAATATTATTTTATTACTGAAACTAGTAATTAAATTAAATAAATATTTATTTAATTATTTTTCAATCACAAGTGAAATATTTTCGTGTTTCAAAACCCCCTCAGAAATCCGAAATTGGACATTTTTAAAATGTCCAAAAACGGGTTTTCCTTTTGGCTTTCCCGGAAAAAAGTTAAATATTTCACTTGTGACTGAAATGGTGTCAAATCAAAAATGAGATTTTTATGTTGTGATTGAAAAAAAATTTAAAAAATTTATGAAAATAACATGGAACTTTTTTTGTAAGTCTAAAATACTTACAATTTGACTTACAAATAAAGTTCAAATAATTAGTTATATTGTTATTCTTATCATAACAAGTGTTAAAAGTTTACAACATTGAAAAATAATTGTTACTATAAGAACTAAATACTTACATAAAGTTCTACTAGAAAGAATTATTTTAATGTGTTTAAATTTATTTTATTATTGAAACAAATAACAATAATTACTTTAATGTTATTTTATTAGTTTTTCAGTAACAAGTGAAATTTTTTCATGTTTCAAAACCCCCTCCAAAAACCGAAATTGGACATTTTAAAAATGTCCAAAAACGGGTTTTCCTTTTGGCTTTCCCGAAAAAAAGTTAAATATTTCACTTGTGACTGAAATGGTCACAAATCAGAAACGAAATTATCATGTTGTGACTGTAATTTTTTTTTGAAAAATCCAAATTCGTCTTCCCAAACTTACTGAAAATGCTAGTAAATGCTAGTAAAATTTCAGACATTTTAATGTTATAATCCTAACACTCATTATGGTTTCAATATTTTTTAAAGTAAATAATTTTTGTTACGGAACCCACCAAAATGCTAGTAAATGCTAGTAAAATGCTAGTACATTTTTATACTTTAGACTATTATTAGTCTCAAAAAATGTTTCAATAATTGTAAATTATGACGACAACGTCGTAACAAATTATATTCATTTGTAAAACTAGTTAAATTTAATATATTCATTAAATAAAAGACGCAATGGCAGAAAATGAAGAACATTTGCCAACTCCTAAAAAAAAGGTAACAAAATCATATAGTTGTGATGTATGTCGTTATAAATGTTGTAGATTAACTACACTAACGAAACATTTAACAACCCAAAAACATCATGACGCCGTTATAAACAATGAAACCAATGAACCGAAAAAGTTTGTTTGTGTTTGTGGAAAGTCTTATAAACATGATTCTAGTTATTATCGTCATAGTAAAAAATGTGAAGTAGCAAAAGAAAAAGACGATTACGTAGAGGCCGATTTCAGTCTTGTGATGGAACTTGTAAAACAGAATCAAGAATTCAAACAAATGATGATGGAACAAAATAAACATATGATGGAAATTGCTCAAAAAATGAGTGTAACAAATAATAATAATATCAATAACACACAAAACAATCAATTCAATCTTCAATTCTTCTTGAACGAAACATGTAAAGATGCCATGAACATCAACCAATTCATTGATTCCATACAAATCAAGTTGGAAGACTTGGATTATACTGGAAAATATGGCTACGCCAAGGGCATATCCAATGTTATTGTGAGAGAACTGAAATCATTAGACCAAAAAGATCGCCCCATGCACTGTTCGGACGAAAAACGGGAAACGTTGTATGTAAAAATGAATACAGTCTGGGAAAAAGACATTGAAAGAATCGGAGTCATACGTGTTGCCAAACATATCGCCCACAAGAAGTTTTTAAAAATGAACGAATGGGTATCGAATAATCCAAATTGCACGGAATATGATGATAAAAAAAACGACCAATATCTTGAAATACTCGGGCAAGTAATATCCGGAATAAACCAGTTAAATGATAAAGACCATCCCGACCAAATTCATAAAATAGTTAAGAGTATTATAAAACATATTGTTATTCAAAAAAATTGAAATTTGTATATTTACACTATGTAAAATAATAAATCGTCAATAAAGTCGTCAATCAATTGAAATAAGTCAAAATGGAATTCAGAACATGTTTCAGCAGTATTTGCGAAAGCGGATATAAGATAGATGCCATTAAAAGTGGCATGCAAAAATATCTGAGAAGGAGAGAGCCCGCCAAAATGAAATGGTGCGCAAATGAGTTATATAAATTCCATTTTGGTAAAAATGAGAATGAAAAGCAAATAGGTAAGGGAATTTTCAGTAATTTAATCAATCGGATAATCGTGATGTTGGATGAGGAGTTGTGTTTCGATGAAGTTACGCGTTACTTGGCTATCTATGAATGGATAGAAGAATTGCGGAAGGAAGAAGATTATGAGGCAGGTCTCGCAATATTATATAGAATCTGCGATGCGTTATGTTCTGGAAATCTCATCCGATTGTCGAGTGATATATGCGGGTTTTATAATAAGCGCATTTTCATGGATAAAGTCGTAGTAAATGTGGAAGAAATGATCTCGATGGAGGAAGTGAATATTCACTCTCTTGTGAAAAAGGGTGAATCCGAAGAGTTTGAATTGTGTCTTCGAAATTTTGTAGGGCATTTCAATGAAAAAAATACGAATGTTTACTATTGGTTATTTCGTATCTTTCACACGGAGAATGAAGGAGTCAAGTCAAGATATAGAAGAAAGGAATATATTTATGGAGTTTGGGAATTTTTGGAAGGGTTGATTGGAGAGAATGAAAAATTACGAAAGTGTTGGGAAAATCGAATCAAAGAATTTTATAATAAATCCAAAAATGAGAGAAAAATGTTTTTGGTTGCGGTGGTCAATGTGTTTATGTATAGGGATGAAATTGATTTTGAAAAGGAGGTTACTTTTTGTGAATCGGCAGTTATTCATGAAAAAAAAATGGTTCTTGATGATTATTGTATTGATATGCATTGCTCGATTGGAAGAAATTCTGGAAAGAATAGAAAAGATTTTGCCATGGAAGGTTGTCTTGTAGTCGATGAATATGCAAAGTATAAAGTTGAAGAGTGGCGCGCTTATTATATATCTGAAAAGTTGAAGGATGTTGCCATTTATAAGAAAGCAAAGGTAGTCAAGTCTGTTGCCAGTGTAAAAGAAAAAGTAGTGAAAGAAAAGGCAGTGAAAGAAGTCAAAGAAAAAATAGTCAAAGAAAAGGCAGTGAAAGAAAAGGTAGCGAAAGAAGTGAAAGAAAAGGCAGTGAAAGAAGTCAAAGAAAAAGTAGTGAAAGAAGTGAAAAGTAAAATCCAAGAAAAAAAGGGGTTAAAATCCAAAATGGAAGTGTTGAATCAAAAGTTGGATTTCATTCCAATGGATAGTTTCGAATTTATTCGATTGTGTAGTAATACTACTTGCGGAAATAAAGTCATGTGTTTTATAGTAAAATATAATGAAAAGTTGTATGTTTTGAAGGAAGGGCGAGATACAATGAATTACAATTACGATTATGATATGATTGATAAATGCAAAGAAGTGTTTGGTCTGAAATCAATTGGAATGGTTCGCATTCGTAGTGATAAGAAAATTGAAAAAATAGATAAAAGTCAAAAGTTCTGGGAAAATAATTTCCATTTTGTGGAGAAAAAAGATGTAGTGTATTCAATGATGAATTTTATTGAAGGAATAAAATTTATCGATTACAGAAGAAGTGTTGGCGAGGATAATGTGAGCGAAGAGTTATGGATAGAATATATGAAAATCGGATTGTTCCGAGGAATATTCCTTGTCAGCGATTTCAGTCAAATCAATGTCTTATTAGATAAGGATAAAAATTCATATAGCATAGATGAACATGATGTCTTGGGAAAGAGAGATTATATGGTGGGTGAGAAAAATATGAAAGTTTACAAAAAATATTATTACAAGGTTGATAATGTAATGAGTGATTTATATGCGAATCAAGAAGAAAAAATAGATGTAATGCGCAATGTAATGAGAAGATACTTAATTGATGAAGAAAAAATAAATGAAGTGATTTCAAATTATAAAAATCTGAGAGAAAGGTTTTCAAAAGAATATTTGGATATGTAAAAACATACACATCATCTTAGTCATCATCATCATCAAACCTTTCTGTATCATAGCCATCAAAGTCATCATTGTGAATATTATCAAATAAAACATGGTCATTTAAAATGCGATTTCTCTCTTGAATGGGAAGGTTGTTGTATAATTCTTCAATTTCATTTTGCGTAAATTTCTTATAAAAGTCGACGTGTTTCGAGTTGTATTCAATTTCTGTAATTTTCGCCTTTTTCAAAAAAAAATTAGAAGTTTGAGTTTCTGTATTATATTCAAAAACATAATTTTCTGTGTTTTTTGTTTTAATGATTTTTCTTCCAAAAAAACGATTATATAAATAAAATATTTTCATTTTTCTGTAAAACAAGTGAATGTATTCGTTTCTTTTAAACGTTCCTTGTGTATTATAAGTCACATGTAAATATAATTGTAAATATGGTTTCATAATAGAAACCAATTGTTCTTTCGGGAAATCTTTGTGAATTTTCAAATGTTTTCCATAATTATCATTTGTTAACATAAACTTTACTTCCGGATAAAGAGTTTCAAAATGAGAAGAAGTTATGTAATCTTGTATCAAATCGTTTCGAATTAAACCCTCATTTTCTTTGAAAAAAAGATCCAAATCCCAAGAACAAATAAAATATTGATGTATCAAAGATGGCATTACGAAACTTGAATTTTTGATAACAAAATAAATGTTGTATAAAGTTGAATCATTAAACGACACATTGTTATAAGGATTTTTCGCAACGGTTGGGTATGGAAAAAAATAACTCGAATTCATTAATCCATTTTTGATTATTTTTATCAAATCTTTGATTGAAAAAAAGTATTTAAAATTATTTTGAAGAAGTATAAATGTATGTTTGTGTTTTTCATCCAATTCATTCATACACATATCATCGCGCATTTGAATTGGTGCACGTTTGAATTTCCATAGATACGCTAATCTAGAAAACCCATTATACATTTTTTTTACAACTGAATAAGTTGACATCATTTCATCTTTTACGGGTTGTAAAATAAAAATGTTTTCGTAAAACGTGGTTTTAAAAATAGAAAGTTGTGTTTGTTGTTTGCAATATTCTTTGGAATAATAATTTAATTTGGTTACATATTGATTTAAAAAATTTTTAGTAATTTCATTTGGCGGCGATTTGTTAAGATGTCTTTCAAATAAATTGGAAAACGCCAACATATAATTATTAGTTAGTATTATTACTCTAAATAATAATTTCTTATGTAATTATCGTGGTTGGTTTTTAGGGGGCAGTTACATAGTTATGAGTTTCCTGCTGTTTTTAAAACCCGGGGTTATACTCATCGGGCGTTGTTCCCAAGTCAGTCGTCTTAATACTAGTAATATTACTTTGAATGGTCAGACTTGGAATACTACACAAGTCTTGGGGGTTTTCAACATCACCAAACATTTTCTCAATCGTCTCTTCAACGTCCATATATTCATACGGAGTGGTTTCTTCCAATCGTTGCATCTCCGACATATCCAACACAACTTGGAATGCGTTTGTTCCAAATAGACCTTCTTGACCACACATGACATTGGCAGAGACGCCTCGCATATTATCCAGTTCCGCATGACGCGCCGCCTTCAAGAACATTTCAGGAGTTTCTTCAAAAGACGCCTTGGCAATTGGACCAATATTATCGTTGTTGATGCCATGTCGGAAAATAGAAATCATTTTTTGTGAATATGTCATTCTGTCACACAACATACACATGTGATGATAGTTAATATAGGTCGACTCACTCAATACATCCGTGAGTTCATTGAATATCGCCTGTCTTGCGGCCTCAATCCCAAACACATTGTATGTTTCCACAATATCGTTCGTATATGTACGACTACTA
>Ga0209189_1001469_pt1 | contig 17559 bp, 15 predicted proteins | sample C_130820_EF_Meta_FD_187308 | JGI IMG/M metagenome (GOLD analysis project Ga0209189, IMG submission 187308) | Freshwater microbial communities from Lake Croche, Canada to study carbon cycling - C_130820_EF_MetaG (SPAdes) (version 3) | ecosystem: Environmental > Aquatic > Freshwater > Lake... | reverse complement strand
CTGATGAGGTAGTTGCTTTAGGTGCTGCTGTTCAAGCAGGTGTATTACAAGGTGATGTTAAAGATGTTCTTCTTTTAGATGTTACTCCATTATCACTTGGTATCGAAACCTTGGGTGGAGTTTTCACAAGATTAATTGAAAAGAACACAACAATTCCAACTAAAAAAAGTCAAGTATTCTCAACTGCAGAAAATAACCAGCCTGCTGTTACCATAAGAGTTTTTCAAGGTGAAAGGGAAATGGCAAATGATAACAAATTACTAGGTAACTTTGAGCTTACAGGAATAGCCCCTGCTCCTAGAGGAGTTCCTCAAATTGAAGTGACTTTTGATATTGATGCAAATGGGATTGTTAATGTTTCTGCAAAAGATAAAGGAACTGGCAAAGAACAAAAGATTCAAATTCAGGCTTCGGGTGGCTTAACTGATGAAGAAATTCAAAAAATGGTTAAAGAAGCAGAAGCTAATAAAGAAGCCGATAAAAAGAAAAGAGAAGAGGTTGATGCAAAAAATCATGCTGACTCTTTAATAGCTTCAACTGAACAAAGCCTAAAAGAACACGGAAGCAAAATTTCAGAGGCTGATAAAAAAGCAATTGAAAAGGATATGGAAGATTTGAAAGAAGCTATTAAATCTGACAAAACCGAAGATATTAAAACTAAAACTCAGCAATTAATGACTTCTTCTATGAAGTTAGGTGAGGCTATATATAAAGCTCAGCAAGATACAGCTGGTGCTTCAAAAACAGATTCTAAACCTGACGATAAAAAAGATGTGGTTGATGCCGAATTTGAAGAAGTAAAAGACGATAACAAAAAGAACGGCTAATCCATTTATAACTGGTTTCGCCCTAAGTCATTATGTCCAAAAAAGACTATTATGATATTCTTGGTGTAACCAAAAAAGCAACTCCTGAAGAAATAAAAAAAGCATACAGATCTCTTGCAATGAAATATCACCCTGACAGAAATCAGGGAGATAAAACTGCTGAGGGAAAATTTAAAGAAGCCTCTGAAGCTTATCAAGTTTTATCTGACCCAAAGAAAAAATCTTCCTATGATCAATTTGGACATTCTGCATTTGAAGGTGGCCCTGGAGGAGCTGGAGGTTTTGACTTTGGTGGTTTTGAATCAGGTGCATTTTCTGACATCTTCGATGATTTTTTTGGAGACTTTATGGGATCAGGGCGAGGTAGTAGAGGCTCTAAAAAATCAAGATCAAATCGAGGATCTGATTTAAAAATTAATTTAGAAATAACTTTAGAAGAAGCTTATTTTGGAAAGAAACAAACTATCAATTTATCTTCAAATGAAAAATGTGAAAAATGTTCTGGAAATGGGGCAGAACCTGGTTCAAAACCAAAAAAATGCTCTACTTGTGATGGGCACGGAAAAGTAAGAACGCAGCAAGGTTTTTTTACTCTACAACAAACATGTCCTGATTGCGAAGGTGAAGGTGAAATTCTTTCAAATCCTTGTAAAGACTGCAGGGGATCTGGTAATACCAAAACAAAAAAAAATCTTTCTATAGAAATTCCAAAAGGAGTCGACGACAATACGCAAATAAGAATATCAGGAAAAGGAGATGCTGGATATAAAGGAGGAACTGCTGGAGATCTTTACGTTTTTATAAAAGTTCAAAAGCACCCAATTTTTGAAAGGTCAGATGAAAATCTATATTTTAAATTGCCAATATCTATGATTGATGCCACCCTTGGAAATGAAACAGAAATCCCAACTATCGATGGTGGAAAATCTAAATTTAAAATACCGTCTGGGAGCCAACCTGGTAGACAATTTAGATTGAAAGGCAAGGGGATGCCATTTTTAAGAAAAAACACATATGGAGATTTATATGTAGAGATCAATATTATAATTCCAGAAAATCTTACAAAACAACAAAGGGAGATATTAAATCAATATAAATTAACTGAAGAACACAATAATAATTCTGAAATTAAAAATTTTATAGAAAAAACAAAAAGATTCTGGGAAACTTTTAATCAATAATATATTAATTACCATTAAATGTCTTCCTTATTAGAGAAAGCAATTTTATTACATAAAAAAGGCTCCTTAAAAGAAGCAGAAGAAATTTATAAAGATATATACAAAAAAAACACATCTAGTTTTGAGGCAACACATCTGCTTGGGGCTCTAAAGATTCAGCTTAAAGATTATAATGAGTCAATTAATTGGATATCAAAAGCATTAATTATTAATCCTGAGTCTAGCCCTAGCTATAATAATTTGGGGGCGGCCTATTTTGGTTTAAGAAAATATAATGATGCTCTGATTAATTTTAAAAAAGCTATTAAAATAAAACCTGATTATGCTGAAGCTTATAATAGTATTGGAATCATCTATACAAATTTAAAGAAATATGACGAGGCTTTATTTAATCTTGGAAAAGCTATCGAAATAAACCCTAATTATGCTGAAGCTTATAATAGTACTGGAACTATCTATATGAATAAAAAAGAATATACCCTAGCTGCAGATAACTATAACCAGGCTATTAGATTAAAGCCTAATTATGGTGAAGTTTACAATAATCTTAGCGCTGCTTATATAGGTTTAAAAAAATATGATGAAGCATTATTTTTTTTAGAAAAAAATAAAAAATTAAAAACTGAAAATTATAACACTTATAATTACATTGGAATTTCTTTTAAAAATTTAAAAAAACACGATCTTGCAATAAGTAACTATAATCAAGCAATTGCATTAAAGCCTGATTATTTTGAGGCTTATAATAATCTTGGAATCACTTATATGGAGTTAAAAGATTATGCTAACGCACTTCTTAAAATAAAAAAATCTATTGAGATAAACCCTAATTATGCAGACGCATATAATAGCATCGCAGTGATTCAGTTATATCATAAAGAATATAATGATGCTTTGATTAGTCTAAAAAAGGCTATTAAACTAAAGCCCGATTATGCTGAGGCTTATAATAATCTTGCAAATGCACAAAAAAATTTAAAAATGCACGAGCTTGCAATAAATAACTACAATCAAGCGATCACATTAAGACCCGATTATGCTGAGGCTTATAATAATCTTGGAATTACATATATAGAACTAAAAAAACATAAAGAAGCTTTTGATATTCTTAATGAAGCTATTAAATTTAATAAAGATTATGCAGATATATATAATTCTATTGGAGTTTTGTGTATTAAAGAAAGAAAGTTTGAAAAAGCAATAGAAAATCTAAATAAGTCGATCACATTAAATCCTACTTATGCCGAAGCATATTATAACCGCAGTTTAGCATATGCCGAAATTAGAAAACATAATTTGGCAGTTTTCGACGTTAGAAAATCTATAGAATTAGACCCTGAAAAAAAATATCAAAGAATTATACATTTACTAGGATGTAAATCAGAAATTTGTGATTGGAAAAATTATAAAAAAATCTTATCTGACATACAAGACAGGATATTAAATGAAAATAATATAGATTTTCAAACCTTCACTCTATTGCCACATTTTGATTCTTTAAACTTAATAAAAAAACAATTAGAATTTAATAATAACAAAGTCTTAAAAGAAAATAATTATAACAAAATTAATGAGAATAAGAAAAAAATTCGTATTGGTTATTTTTCTGGAGATTTTAAACTACACCCTGTTGGAATAATAATATCTAAAATAATTGAATATCAAAACAAAGAGGATTTTGAGATTTTTTGTTTTTCTTCAAATCCAGAAACAAAAACAAATGACCCTATAACAAACAATATAATTTCTCTCTCAAAAAAATATATTGATATAAGCACAAAAGAAGATGAAGAAATAATCTCTATAATAAAAAATCTTAATATAGATATAGCTGTTGATCTAATGGGGTTTACAGCTCACAATAAATCAGATCTTTTTAGAAAAAAAATTGCACCTATTCAAATAAATTTTTTAGGATACCCGGGAACAACGGGTAATTATAATGATTATATAATTGCGGACAAAAATGTAATTCCCGAACAAAGTCAAAAATTTTATTATGAAAAAATTATATACATGCCTGAATTTTTTTTACCTAACAATAATAATATAATTGAAGAGCACAATTCTTCGCGTGAGAAATTCAACTTACCAAAAACAGGATTTATTTTCGCCTCTTTTAATAATACCCCAAAAATTAATCCTTTAATATTTAATGTATGGATGAGAATATTAAAAAAAGTAAAAAATAGTATTCTTTGGTTAGTTATCTTTAATGAATATGCAAAAGAAAATTTGAGAAAAGAGGCTGAAAAAAGAGACATTAATCCGAATAGACTAATATTTTCACCTATATTAGATTTTGAAAAACGTCTATTAAGATATAAATTTTGCGATTTATTCCTAGATACCTTTCCATACAATGCCCACTCAACTGCAAACGAATGTGTGTGGTCGAAAGTTCCGTTGCTAACTCTGTGTGGTGATAGTTTTCAAAGTCGAGTTTCTTCGAGTTTATTAAAAAACCTAGGAATGGAAGAGTTAATAACTTATAATTATCAGGATTATGAAAACCAAGCAATTCATATTGCTAATTCTGAATTAACTCTAACAAGAATAAAAAATAAATTGAGCGAAGCTTTAAAAGAAACTTCAATATTTGACTCAAAAATCTATACTAAAAATCTTGAAAAGGCATATTTTGAAATTTATAAAAATAAAAAAAATCATTTAAAAAATAATAATATATTTATTAAATAAAATAATAATTAAAAAATGAAAAAAATTAATATTACAATAACTGGAGCGCTTGGAAGAATGGGAAAGATTCTTATAAAAAAAATATCTAAAAATGAAAATTTAAGATTACTAAGTTTAATAGATTTAAAATCTGGAAAGACTATTAATAATATTAAGGTACAAAATAACAATCTAGAAGCATTTAAAAAAACTGATGTAATTATTGACTTTTCAAAACCAGCTGCTTCTATTGAAATTTTAAAGTATGCAAAAAAATTAAAGAAAAAAATTATAATCGGAACAACAGGTTTTACGAAAAAACAAGATAATTTAATTAAAAATTTTTCAAGAAAAATTGCTATCTTTAAGTCTGGCAATATGAGTTTAGGGATTAATCTTTTAGAATATGTTGTTAATATTTTGTCAAAAAAAATACCTAGTTATTATTACATTGGAATCAACGATGATCACCATAAAAAGAAGGTGGATTATCCCTCGGGGACAGCTCTAATGTTAGCAAACGCAGTATCAAAGGCGAAAAATAAAGATTTAAAATTAACAAAAGGAAAGATCTTTTTAAACAGAAAAGGTTATTTACAAAAAAATAAAGTTAATTTCTTTATCACAAGAAAAGGAAATACCGTTGGCAAACATTCGATTATTTTTAATAATAAAATGGAGAATATAGAATTGAAACACACTGCTTTTTCAAGGGAACTGTTCGCTGATGGCGCAATAAATGCTGCTATATGGATAAATAAAAAAAATAAGGGCTTGTTTAATATGCATGACATGCTCGGCTTAAAATAAATTTTTATAAAAAGTTTTAAATAATTTTTAATGAAATTAGATAAAGAAAAAGCTTTTAAACTTATTAAGCTATTAAATAAATCAATAAAAAATCCAAAAACATCTTTAAAATATAAAAATAAATTTACTCTATTAACTTCTGTTGTTCTCTCTGCTCAATGTACCGATGTTAATGTGAACAATGTAACTAAGAATATATATAAAAAATATTACACTCCTAAACATTTTGCAAATCTTGGAATAAATAAAATAAAAAATCTAATCAAAAACATAGGGTTATTTAATAATAAAGCTAAAAACTTATATTACCTATCTAAAATTTTATTAGAAAAATATCAAAGTAAGGTTCCAAATAAATTTGAAGAATTAATATCTCTTCCTGGAGTTGGCAGAAAAACAGCTAACGTTGTTCTTAATGCTGCATTTAATAAGCCAACTATTGCAGTAGATACTCACGTTTTTCGAGTTAGCAACAGAACAGGTCTTTCTAATGGAAAAAACCCTGAGCAAGTTGAAGATCAACTTTTAGCTATATTGCCTGAAGAATATAAAAAAAAAGCTCATCATTTAATACTTTTGCATGGGAGACATACATGTAAATCTCAAAATCCTTTATGTAAAAATTGTGTAATTAATAAAATCTGCCTATACAAAGAAAAAAGATGAGTAACAAAATATTAGGTATAGGTAACGCTATCGTTGATGTGCTTGTAAAAGTAGATGATCATTTTTTAATTAAAAAAAAACTTATTAAAGGAACCATGAAGCTTATTAACAAGTCTGAATTTGAAGATCTTAAAAATAATATTATAATTAAAAAAACTGTGGCAGGAGGTTCTGTTGCCAATACTATGTCTGGAATTGCTTATCTTAAAGGAAGTTCATCTTTTATTGGGAAAATTAATTCTGATCACTTTGGAGAAATGTACATAAAAAGCCTTGCCGATATAAATGTTAGATTTTCTTATGTTAAAAAAAATGAAAATTTATCTACAGGTGCTTCTATTATTTTTGTAACTCCCGACTCCGAAAGGACCATGTGTACTTATCTTGGAATATCCTCAAATCTTTCAGCTAATGATATAAATGAGGATGACATTATAGGTCATGAATTAATTTTATTAGAAGGATATCTGTGGGATAAAGGGATAAGTGAAAAAATGTTTAAACATACAATAAATATAGCAAAAAAAAACAAAATAAAGATTGCAATGAGTTTATCCGACATCTTCTGTGTAGGTCGACACAAAAAAGATTTTTATAACCTGCTTGAAAACGAATTAGACATATTAATAGGAAATGAAAATGAAATAAATGAATTAACAAATAGAAAAAATTTATTAGATTCTATTAATCAATTAAAAAAATTAAATAAATTAATAGTCATTACTAGAAGCGGCGAGGGAAGCATAGCTATTAAAAACAAAGAAGTTATAAGCTGCAATAGTATAAAAGTAAAAAAAATAAAAGATCTAACTGGTGCAGGAGATTTATTTGCCGCTGGTTTTTTAAAAGAATATTTAGATAAGTCAGAAATTAAAAAATGTCTAATGACTGGATCGATACTCGCTTCAAAAATAATACAAAAGATCGGAGCAAGACTATAATAAATCAATAATTTATTTAGAGATATAGTACAAAGAATTCTTCTCTATAATAAAATTCTTATCTTGAAAAAATTTATTTATTTTTTTTCTTAATCGATGAAGATGAGTTTCAAAAGCGTGGCTTTCTAAATCATAGTTATGATTCCATATATTCTTCAATAAAAACAACTTATCTAGTCCATTGTTTTTATTCAATGTTAATATTAACTCTAGTTCTTTTTCTGTGAGTTTAATTTTAATATTATTTTTCATAATAATTCTTTGATTTGAATCAATTTCATAATCATTAATAATAATCTTAGATTTGTTAAGAAAACTATATTTTGTAACTAAAATATTTAATATATCTTTGAAAGACAAAATTTCTATAGGAGTCAATAATTTAATGTGAAAATCCAACAAATGCAAATTATTTTTTTTAAAAAAATTCTTATCATTTAAAAAAAAAATAGTTGGAATATTTTCTAAAAGATATTTCTTTATCTGACCTAATTTTAATCTTTCTATAAAAATAATCCTAACTAAAAAATTTTGATTATTATGTTTAAAATCCTTATCCTGACTAATTGTATAATTCAGTTCTAATTCTTTTAGCAAATCAGAAAAGATTTTAGAGCCAATAATATAAAGATGAATATTACTCATAAATAAATATATATTATACTTAATATGATTATTGTAAAAAAATCTAAATATTTAAAGTATAAAAACTTTAAATTCCGTTGTTCATTAGGAAAAGCTGGGATTAAAAAAAAAGAAAAGGAAGGTGATAACATAACTCCCAAGGGGATATTCAAAATTACTAGCGTTTACTATAGATCCGATAGAATTAAAAAAATTATAACGCCGTTAAAAAAAATTATAATTAAAAAAAAAATGGGGTGGTGTGATGACCCCAAGAGCAATTTTTATAATAGAGAAATAAAGTTATCTGATAAATTTAATTATGAAAAATTTTATAGAAAAGATAATCTTTACGATATAATAGTTAACCTAAATTATAACACAAACCCTATTATAAAAAATAAAGGAAGCGCAATATTTATTCATATTGCGGATAAGAACTACAAACCAACGGCCGGCTGTATAGGAATAAAAAAAAATAATCTTATAAAACTTCTGTCAATTATTAAAAAGAATACCAAGATAAGGATAGGTTAATCTCACTCTTTTACTACAAATGAAGAGTTAAATGCCTTTCTCAATGCAGTTGAAAAATTATTTGTAAATTTTTTCATGTCAAATAATGAACTTTTCCTTGAATATGTTCTTAATTTTTTTTTTATATTTTCTAATTCATCTATATTATTTGAAAATAAAATTGCTTTTCTAATATAATCTTCTTCACTACTTGCGATCCAATCTTTCATATTTAAATTATTATTGATACTCTCTCCACACTTAGAAATAAGTCTATCGCCCTTTATTGTTAATAAAGGAACACACATCCAACTAAGCTCAAAACTAGTAGTTCCGCCATTATAGGGAAAGGTGTCTAGTGCTATGTCAATATTATTATAACTATTTAATAATTTATTTCTTGGAGAATCAGATTCAATAATAATTCTATCTAACTTAATATTATTTTCTTCAAAAATTCTCAAAACATTATCCTTATTTATATTAATATTAAAATTAGAATTTTTTAAAAAAATTTTAGAATTAGGAATTTGATATAAAATTTTAGACCAAATATTAATTAAATTTTTATTAATTTTATTCAAATTATTAAAGCAACCAAACGTTATATAACCATTTTTTAATGCAGGAGTTGAAGTTGTTGGAATATTTTTTATATCCGATGTAGAAAGACAACTCCAAATATCTGGAAGTTGCATTATTTTTTCTACATAATTTTTTGAATCAGTTTTAGGCGTGCAATAAGGATCTCCAATAATATAATCTATCTCTTTTATTCCGGTCGTGGCCAAGTATGCAGCCCAGGATACCTGCATTGAGGCAGGTTTATAACTAAATATCGGCAATCTATTATCTCCAGAGTGGCCTGACATATCTATTAATATATCTATTGAATCTTGGCTAATTAGGTCAGCCAAATTTTTATCATCGACATAATAAATATCTCGCCACTGATCGAAATCAAATTTTAGTGATTTGGTATAACGATCTTCGAATGGATTATTTGAATAAGCAATTAATTCAAAATTATGATTTTTGATTTCTTGCAAAAAATCTAACAAATAATAACCCACCGGGTGCTCTCTAAAATCTGCAGACAAAAAACCTATTTTTAATTTTATTTTTTTATCAATACTTTTTTTTTTAAAAAAAAAGTTTTTTTTATTATATGCGGCACTTTTTGCGTATTCTAAAGAAAAATCTTTATAATAATTTATATCTTTTTTAAGATAGAGTGACGTAGCCAAAAATCTGCTGAAAATTCTAAGATTGTTTTTATTTAACGCTATTGCTTTGTATAAAAAATCTAAAGCATCTTCTATATTTCCAATTTCTAAATTCAATACCGCAAGATTATTATAAATAATGCTCTTATCTCCACAATAATTTAAGGACTCAGTAAAATATTTTTGAGCAGATTTATAATCTTTTAATTTTAAAAAAATATTACCAAGATTATTAAGAGTGTTATTAAATCTATTTATATTAATAGATTGTGCCTTATTATAATTAAGTATTGCAAGATTTAAATTATTTGCCCTTTCATATGCTTCTGCTAAATGGTGTCTTGCGTAATAAAAGTTACTATCCAGATTGCAAGCATTATTAAATGAATCTATTGCTGAATTAATTTTGTTTGTATCAAGTTTAAGAATTCCTAAGTTGTAATGATATATTGGATTATTTGAGTCTTTATTAATTAAATAATTAAACAAGCTTTCTGATTCTGAGTATTTTTTTTGTCTATAATTTAAAATAGCTATATTAAAATTAGTCTCTTGATTTTCTTTATCTAAATCCAAAGCTTTCAAATAAAAATTCTGAGCATCGTCATACTCATTCATATTCTGAGAAAGTAATCCTGATAAATTATAAAAAACAATACTGTTTTTATAAATATCCTCTAATTGATTTAATAAGTCTTTTGCCTCTTGAAGTTTGTTTACACTAATTAGATTAACAATTTCTTGATATTTTAAATTTTTTTCTAACATAAATATAAATCTAATAATTAATATAAATTAATAAAATAGATTTCTAAATATTACTATTTATTATTTCCTTGTTCCAAAAATTGCAGAACCAATACGAATATAAGTAGCTCCATTATGGATAGCTGATACAAAATCACTACTCATTCCCATGCTTAGCTCAGACAAATTATTCTTGTATGCAATCTTATTTAGTTGTGAAAAATAGAAATCTGGACTAGCATTGATTGGCGGAATGCACATTAACCCAATAACATTAAGCAATAAATCATTTTTGCAAAATTTAATAAAATTTGCAGCATCGGAAATTGCAATGCCATTTTTATTCTTTTCTTCACCAAGGTTGATTTGAATAAAATACTTTATTTTTTTATTCAATAAATTTTCTTCTTTTTGCAAAATTAACGCCAATTTTTCCGAACTAAGAGAATGAATAAAATCAAAAATTTTAACAGCGTCTCTAGCTTTATTAGATTGCAGGTTACCTATTAAATGCAACTTTATATCTTTAATATTTAATATAATTGGAGACCATTTTTCTATGGCTTCCTGAACTTTGTTTTCACCAAAATCTTTATGTCCGTAATTAATAATATTTTGGAATTTTTCTGTAGGAAAAGTCTTAGTAACAACTATAATTTTAGTCTTTGAAGATAATGAAAATACTTTTTTTTTTATATTAATATAGTTATTTAAACTAATCATAATGTTAAATAAAAAAAATAAATTATATTATTTTATTAAAAAATTCTCTGAAAACCATATTAACAATATACTAAAATATAAAAACTTAAATGTTATCTATATTTATGATAAAGATTATCCTCTAAATAAAATAATTGATTTAAGAAATGTCTGTAAAAAAAATAAAATTAAATTTTATCTATCAGATAATCTCAAATACATAAATTATCTAAGGCCGGATGGCATTCATCTGCCAGCTAAGAATAAAAAGGCTGTTTTAAATATAAGAAAAAATTTTGATATTATAGGAACAGTTTACAATCAAATGGACTACTATAAAAAAATTAGACAAGGCTGTTCTCTTGTGTTTTTGTCACCACTTTTTATTACTAATAAGTATTCTAATAATAAAAAATTAGGAATAATAAAATTTAATTTATTAAGCCTAAACTGGAACGCTAATATTATTGCCCTTGGTGGAATAAAAAAAGAAAATATAAAAAGAATAAAACTAACTAAATCGGTCGGCTTTGGCGGTATAAGTTTTTTTGAGAAATAAAAAACCCTGCTTTCAAATTAATGAAAGCAGGGTTTTATAAGAAACTAGTTTTAAGCTAAATTAAAACTTAGTTGAAAGTCTGACAGCACCTTCTTTGATATCAGCACCTGATACTCCGCCAATATCTGAACCTCTGCTATAAGCACCAACAATTGCAACTGGACCTAAATTGTATCCAACTTGGAATGAATCAATTTTTTCATCCAATAAAGTTGTAGTTTTTGTTGCAAGTCTAACAGCTCCTAAAGTTACGTTTTCAGAAACAGCGTATGTAACTCCGTATGTACGTACTTTCAGATCCTGATCAACTGAAGTAGTTTCTGTTATTCTGTTTTGTTTATGCTGTTCAACACCAATTCCGAAAGCACCAGTAACATATCCGATACCATAAGAACTACCTGTTAAGTCAGCTACTCCAGCCGCAGACGCTACTTCTTTGTTTTTAAAAGCTCGAGTTTTCAAGCCTTTAACTCCAAAAGTATCTGTTCCAGTGAAACCGATCTCATAAGCAGAATTTCTTCCACCCATAGTATTAGCGTGAGCTAATGAACCTTGGTCAGTTGAACCAAAATCACCACCTGTTGGAGTGTACAAAGCAGAAAGTGTAATTCCTGTTGAACCCACATTTTGCAATACACCAAATCCGATATTTTCTTTAGGATTTGCTCCCATAGTGTTTGTAGCTTTAGCAGTCATACCAACAGCAACGTTTTCAATTGTGTTACCAATAACTTGAGGAACAGCAGTTTGAGTTACGTTTTGGATATGGTCAACACCAAAAGTAAGTGTTGTGCCAGTCGCAGTATTAATTAAATCAATATAAACATTTTCATTTGATATTGAGTTAGCTTCTGTAGCATCAGTTGAAGCAGTAATGCTAATAGCTGGAATAGTAACATTCGAAGTCGAAGTAGTTACTGAAGCGGTAGCAGATGCAACTGTTACAGCTCTGTAAGCGCTAGCTTTTTGTTGGCCAAGATTTGTGTTACGAGGGTTACCATCAAACTCTACTGAGAAACCAGCTTTGTAGTCCCAACCGTTGTTTAATTTTCCTGATTTAGCCAAATTCAATTGAGTTTCTCTGCCCATTTGTTCATTTGAGTTTAAACCAGCGAGTGCTGAGTATCCTTGTGCTCTATAGTGTAAATCTAAAGAACCAGAGACACCATCAGGGTAGTAAGTAGTCTGCGCTATTGCAGAACTTCCAGCTACCAATCCGCTAACTAAAGCAGATGATAATAGTAGGTTTTTTTTCATGTTTATTATTATAGTTGTTTGTATTGGACGTGTTTATAACAAGCTGAAAGCTAAAATTAATGAATATTAAAAGATTTTTTGAATATTTTTTTTATTAGTTGCAAAATTACAACATTATAATTTACTATTAAAAAACATATAATATGATGAAATGGTAAAAATAATGAAAAACCTCAAAATTAATCATTTTTACGTACTATTAATAGTTGTATTATTAATAAATGGTTGTGCCGGAACAAAAGATCCGGTTACTGGCGAGACAAAAACCTATGAGCCAGATCCTCAAAAAAGGGCTAAAGAATTTGCAGAAAAAGGGGGTGGTCTTTTTGGAGATTTAAATAACAGAAGAGCTGGAGCAAATATTTATGAATTTGCAACATCAAATGTTCTTTGGAGAGCAACTTTAAAATCTTTAGATTTTCTTCCAATACTAAATGCCGACTATTCGGGTGGAATAGTAATATATGATTGGTATTCTGAAGACCTAGATTCAAAAGAACAAATTAAAGTTTCCGTAAGATTTCTTAGCAATGAAGTTAGGTCCGATTCAATAGATGTGAGTGTTTATAAAAGAATATGCGAAAGTCTTGATAAATGTAAAACGATTAAATTGAAAAATAGTTTCCCAAGTGAATTAAAAGACAATATTTTATCTGTTGCTCGCTTAATGAAAGTTGAGGAAGCTAAGAAAGATAAGAAATAATATATTTTAAATCCGGCTCTCATTCATGGAAGTCTATAATCATTCATTAACAGAAGAAAAATGGCAATTTTTTTTTGAAAAAAATAAAATCTTTTTAACTAAAAAAAATAATAATAAAAAATTTTATTGTCTTGAAATGTTTCCTTATCCATCAGGAAATATCCACATGGGTCATGTAAGAAACTACACACTTGGAGATGTAATATCTAATTTTAAAAGACTAAATGGTTACAACGTTCTACACCCAATGGGATGGGATTCTTTTGGTTTGCCGGCAGAAAATGCTGCTATACAAAACAATCTTCATCCCGAAGATTGGACTATAAAAAATATTTCAACGATGAAATCTCAATTGAAGCGCTTAGGGCTTTCTATAGATTGGGATAAAGAAATTTCTACTTGTGATAAAAATTATTATAAGCATCAACAAATTTTGTTTTCATTGTTTTTTAAAAAAGGAGTCGCCTATAAAAAAGAAAGTTATGTAAATTGGGACCCAATAGATAATACTGTTCTCGCAAACGAGCAAGTCATTGATGGAAAAGGATGGAGATCTGGGGCAACAATTGAAAAAAAAAAATTAAGTCAATGGTTTTTAAATATCACAAAATATTCAAATGAATTACTTGCTGCTTTAGATAAATTAAATGGCTGGCCAGAAAAGGTTAAATTGATGCAAAAAAATTGGATTGGAAAATCCGAAGGATGTGAAATTAATTTTATTACAGATTATAAAGATTTAAAAATAAAAGTTTTTACAACAAGACCTGATACAATATTTGGAGCTTCATTTATTGCTATTGCTCCGAATCACCCATTTACAGAAAATTTTAAAAACGACAAAGACTTTAATAGTTTTAAAAATCAGGCTTTAAAAAATATTGGAACTGAATCAGCATACTCTACAAATGAAAAATTAGGATTCAAAACGTCTTTTTTTGCATTTCATCCATTTTTAAATAAAAAATTACCAATATATGTAGCTAATTTTATTCTTATGGATTATGGATCGGGAGCAATTTTTGGTTGTCCGGCTCATGACCAAAGAGATTTAGAATTTGCAATAAAATATAATCTGGAAATAATTCCTGTAGTAAGCCCTAAAAAGTCTAAAATCTTTAACATTAAAGACCAGGCTTATATTGATGATGGGTATAATATTAACTCTGATTTTCTGAATAATCTCTCAACTAAAGAAGCAAAAATAAAAATTATTGAAAAACTAGCAGAAAAAAAAATTGGAAATTTAAAAATTATTTATCGCCTGAAAGACTGGGGAATCTCAAGGCAAAGATACTGGGGGTGTCCAATTCCGATTATGTACCGGGAGGATGGTAAAATTATATTGGTGCCAGAAAAAGATCTTCCTGTAACTCTTCCTCAAGATATTGATTTTACAAAACCTGGCAATCCGCTAGAAAATCATCCCACATGGAAACATACTGTATGTCCCGACACAGGCATGAAAGCAGTTCGTGAAACAGACACTCTTGATACATTTGTTGATTCTTCTTGGTATTTTTTAAGATTCTGCTCTTCAAAAGAAAAATATAAACCTTTTAATATTGATGAAATTAATTATTGGATGCCAGTAGACCAATATATTGGTGGAGTTGAACATGCTATTCTTCATCTTTTATACTCAAGATTTTTTACCCTAACTTTACAAGACGAATACAAATTTAAATTTTCAGAACCATTCAAGAATCTTTTTACCCAGGGCATGGTTTGTCACTCAACATTTAAGACTAAAACAGGAAAATGGGTGTTCCCAAAAGATGTTATTGAAAAAAATGACTCTTACTTCTTAAAAAATAATGAAGAGGTTCTTAAAGGCGATAGCCAGGCTATGTCAAAATCAAAAAAAAACGTTATCGACCCTGATGATATCATCAGAATTTATGGATCGGATGCTGTAAGATGGTTTATTTTATCAGATAGTCCGCCAGATAGAGATATTCAATGGAGCGATAGCGGTATTCAGGGTGCATATAAATATATTCAAAAAATTTGGAGGACCTGTGAAAAGATCAAAATATACGAAAGTGAAAAAAAAGAAGTTAGTTATAAATTGATAAAAAATACAAATATTTTGATGAAGGAAATTACTGACTGTATAGACAAATTCCATATCAATGTTGCTGTGGCAAAGTTGTACGTTTTTTTAAATAATATTAATGAAGAAATTGAAAAACAGATTGCAAATAAAGAGGATATTATTGATGTATATAAAAAATATCTTATTATTATATCAGCTTTTACCCCGTATATCGCTAATGAATGTTGGGAAAGAATCACTAAAAACCAAGATATGCACCTACAAGAATGGCCAAAAATAGATGAATCTTTCCTGAGTAAAGATAGTGTTGATATCGTTATCCAAATTAATGGAAAAAAAAGAGCAATTATCAACACTGCTAACAACGAAAGCGAGGATAATATTTTTAATAAATCATTAGCAATTAAAAATGTTCAAGTTATATTGGATCAAAAAACTATAACAAAAAAAATCTTTATAAAAAATAAACTGCTTAACATTGTGACAAATGATAAATAAAATACTCTGCACAATATTAATCACAATTTTTCTAAATCATTGCGGTTTCTCACCAATTTATGTTGGTGCTAATAAAGAAATTATAATTTCAAAATCTGAGATTGTTGGAGATAAAGGTTTAGCTTTTGATTTAGAAAAAAAATTAAATTTTAAAATAGATGACAAGAGTTTAAATGCATATATTTTTAAAGCTCAGATTTATGATGGGGTTGAAGGCTCCCTCGTCGATTCCAGAGGTATATCAACGGAAGAGTTAATTAAATTGACAGTAAGCTATCAATTCCAAGATAAAAACGGAGTAATTGTTTACCAAGATGCAATAACTAAAGACAAAAGAGTTGCTGTAACTGACAACATTCCAAATAATGTTCTAATTAAAAATAATGAAAAAAAATTATTATTAGACAGTATAATACAAAATATTTTATTTAAATCTAAGGTCTCATTAAATTAATTGAGATGTTATTAAAGTCACAAGAATTAAATCTTAAAGAAAAAGATTTTTTTAAAGGAAAAATAATTCTTCTTTATGGTGAAAATCAAGATCTAATTAAGGATTTAAATGAACAAATTATTATCAAATTTTCAGATGAAAAAATAATTACAAAAAATATCTTTGAAGATGATATAATTAAAGATCCCGAAAATATTATCAATTATTATCTTAATGGATCATTATTTGACCAGAACAAAAACATTTCAGTAATAAAAAGTTGTTCCGATAAAATATTAGACACAATTAATAAAATTAAAAATAATGTAAACGATAGTTTTATTATTTTAAATTCAGAGATACTTTTAAAAAATTCTAAACTAAGACAATTTGGTGAGTATGATAAATTAGCGATTTGCATTCCCTGTTATCAAGAAACCAAATTAGATATAAAAAGATTTCTTATCCAACAAATACAAATAAGCAAACTCCAACTATCCGAAACTCAGATCGAAATTATTATCAATTCTTCCTCTCTTAAAAGATCAAAAATTAAAGAGGTAATAGAAAAATTAAATTTATATAAAAATTCTGAGAAAATTACCGATAGTGTAATTGAGGAAGTTTGTACTGACCCGGACTTAAAAAAAAATGATGAAATTATAGATATCCTATTATCAAAAAAAGAAAGTCAAATTAATAGTTTTATATCTAATATGTCTAATTATGAAAAAAATTTTATCGAGGTAATTATTATTCTTAGATCATTTATAATTAGAATTTTAGAAATACAAAAAAATAATAAAAATCTCTCGATAGATGAAAGTATCGAACGATACAAGCCACCTATTTTTTGGAAAGAAAAAGATAGAATAAAAAATATTTTAAAAAACTGGAAAGTTAATGATCTTGAAAAATTCCTTAGCAATTTAAATAAAATTGAAACATCTTTTAAAAAAGATGACTTAGATCAAGATACTCAATTTTATTATTTTTTAACTCAAAATTTATCTAAAGTATCTTTTAAGAACGCTAATAACTTTATTTAATTGATCTAAATTTTTATAAGAAAACTTGATTTCGCCTGAATTATTCTTTTTATTTTTAATATCAACCTTAATACCCATTAAC
>Ga0209189_1001467_pt1 | contig 17569 bp, 19 predicted proteins | sample C_130820_EF_Meta_FD_187308 | JGI IMG/M metagenome (GOLD analysis project Ga0209189, IMG submission 187308) | Freshwater microbial communities from Lake Croche, Canada to study carbon cycling - C_130820_EF_MetaG (SPAdes) (version 3) | ecosystem: Environmental > Aquatic > Freshwater > Lake... | reverse complement strand
CCCAGGAGCCGCAGCACCAAAGCTTGTCACCGATGCCATGGTTGCCAAGATGAAGCAAGGGTCGGTGCTTGTCGATGTGGCTATCGATCAAGGTGGATGCTTTGAAGGATCGCATGCAACAACACACAATGATCCAACATTCAAAGTTCATGAATCTCTCTATTACTGTGTGGCAAATATGCCTGGCGCAGTACCTGCAACATCTACTGCAGCACTTTCTAATGCAACGCTCAAGTATTCATTGGCACTTGCCAATAAAGGTTGGGAGCAAGCGATGGCAGATGATTCAGGATTAGCTGCGGGGCTTAATGTGCACGAGGGAAAGATTATGTACGCAGCCGTTGCTGCGGCACACGGATAAATATTTTTCGGGCTAAAGAGTTAGTGGCGCTGCATCCCGCGACGACCCCAGAATTCCCACATACCCATCACGCTTAAGACAAGTGCGAATCCGAAGAGCAGGTCTTCAAGGGGTGCTGCGCAGATTCGCACACCGATAATTGCATCGGGGTTGTACATCACAATATTGCGCGATGTGAGCCACCAATTGGTCAGCAATTGAAAAGGCAAGATAATTGCGTAAGAAGTCCAGAATGCAGCGCGAGTGAGCATGGAATTTTTAAAGAGAAATAGGTCAACAACGACTGAGATACTAAATGCTGCGATTGCGATATCTGAATAAATCATTCGCCGAACTCGCCTTTACGCCAATGAGGTTTGACTGTTGTTACACCTTCGATAGTCAGAATTGCAGCCAGTGGCACCACGATAAAGAAGAGATATTCCTCAAGCGGAATCTGACATGGTCCGAAAATTCCGAGGATCTGAGACCTATCAAAGAACCAGTGACCTCGAGCAATTGCATAGGCATCCCAGATAAGAAAGAGAAGACTGATGGGAAGGATGCTCAAAGCCGCTCTCTTGATGCGACGGAGAACTCCAGTTTTAAGAACAACTTCAAGCCAACCAGATCCGATGAGGGTGAAGATCAACATACCCATGTAGGACCAATGTTTCATGGCTGCATTTTCGCATAGAACCTAGAGAAAATTGCTACTGTGACGTTTATGGATACCGCCAAGTTGAGAGTCTTCGGAAGTGTGCGGACCTTTTCCAATATCTGCGTCGCAATCACAATTGCCCTGACAATTCTCTTCTCATCCTGGTTTGGTTCTGATTCTCTCAATTGGCAGGTTGCACTTGCCGTGGTTGCTCTGGCAATCGGGATTCCTCACGGCGCACTCGATCACTTAGTGACTTTGCCAAAATCTAAACCATTGACGATGGTGCTCTTTATAACAATCTATGTTGCGATTGCACTCGCTGCTATCTGGGCAATCTTGCAGTGGAATGTCTGGGGATTTATCGCAGTAGTGGTGATGAGTGCAACCCACTTTGGTATTGGCGATAGCGCATTTATCTCAGAGTTAGACCGTTTACATAATCGTCAGGGAGCCTCAATTCCGGTGTGGGCATATGCAAGTGCAGCGGGAGCACTTCCTGTTGTTATTCCACTTGTGAACAGCAGAAGTACCGAAGCTCTCACAAAGGTGAATGCAGATTTGGTGAATTGGCATCATGGATACACATCGCAGATTCAGATCGTTGTAGCTCTGATTGTGACATTATCGCTCTCGATATTGCTCGTGCGTAAGCGATATCGCGATGCTCTCGATATCGCACTCCTTGCCGCCTTGGCCTCAGTTGCGCCACCTCTTGTGGCATTTGCTGTTTATTTTGGATGCTGGCATGCAATGCGCCATACAGCCCGGCTGACTTCACTTCTTCCTCGATCTCAATCCGCATACGATGCTGGAAAATCAAGTAGAGCATTTCTTAACGCTGTTATTCCTGGGTTACCAGCTCTCGGTGGAACGCTAATTTTTGTCGTAATTCTTGCCGGAATCTCAAAAGATAATCTGAGCGATTCATTTCTCTGGTTGACCTTAGTCACAATTTGGGCGCTGACCGTTCCCCACATGATTGTCACAGCGAAGTTAGACCGCGCCGCTCTAAGAAATTAGCGCTTCTTCAGTAGGCTTAATTTTATGTTGAAGAAGGTATGTGTAGCGCTCATTGTTCTGGCACAGATAGCCCCAGCACACGCTGCACCTATCTACATTTTCCCAGTTGCAGATTGCGCCGTTGATTATGCTCATGCACATCACGATTATGCTGCAACAGATATTTTGACGACAGCGGGATGTAAATTTGTTTCACCCATTGCAGGCACTGTCGATGAGGTCAATCGCACTGATCGCTGGAGCGGTAAGACCAACCTAGGAATAGATCGTGGTGGACTCTATGTCTCAATCATCGGTGTCGATGGAGTTCGCTATTACGGATCCCATCTGAAATCTATTCCAACAAGTATTCAGCCAGGAATTGTAGTTACTGCAGGGCAGTTACTCGGAAAAGTTGGAGCAACAGGAAGTGCCCGCGGAACACATCCGCATCTTCACTTCGGTATTTCGTGGCCAACTCCTGCAGATACGTGGTGGGTACGTCGAGGTGAAGTTCTTCCCTGGAAATATCTCGATGCATGGAAAAAGGGAAAAGATCTATCGCCAGCAATGGCCGTCGATGCATTGAAAGCTAAAGTTGGCGAGATTCCGCCGCAGCCAAAGAAGTAGGGGAAAAAAATAAGGCCCGTTCGATTTCTCGAAGCGGGCCTTATTTATAAGTGAATTTAGTTAGCGTTCACTGCGTCTGCCTGAGGACCCTTAGGACCCTGGACAACCTCGAATGAAACTGCCTGACCCTCTTCAAGGGACTTGTAACCGTTTCCTTGGATTGCTGAGTAGTGAACGAAAACATCTTGTCCGCCACCATCAACTGCAATGAAACCGAAACCCTTTTCAGAGTTGAACCACTTAACTGTACCTGTTGCCATATTTTTTACTATTCCTTCGATATTTTTAGGAGCTCGAGAATTCCTCGAAATCCAGTCTTCGTCTTGCTACAGCTATACCGAGTAAAGAAGTAAATCTAACAACGGGTACTGATAAAGCGTCCGACTAGGGAAAAGCGTACCTGCTACCTAGGCGTATGCCTATTCCGAGATTGTGAAATCCACGCTCAAATCGAAGGTCGGAAAGCACCAATATTCACCCGTATTCACAAAGTCAGTAGAAAGTTGTATAAATAGAGCACTCATTAGCAGTTGGAAGCATTTGTGGATCGGGGAAGGTCGCACAAATAGCACCTTGCTAGGAGCACCACATGCACGACAAAAACCTCGCTGGTCTGGTTGTTATCCATTCCGCGCCATCTGCCCTGCGTCAACATATCGAGTGGGGAGTTAATTCACTCCTTGGTGCGCCGCAGAATATTTTTTGGCGCGATCAACCTCTCTCACCAGGCACTGTGCGCACCTCTCTTGAATTCCGCGCACCGCTTGGCACTGCAGCCAAGATTGCAACAGCACTGAAGAATTGGCATTACCTCAGGTTTGAAGTCAGCGAACTTGGAAATCATGGTGGTGAAATTTTTCGTTGCACACCAGAACTAGGAATCCATCGCGCGCAGGTAGATGCAGTTGGAACGATTTTTGTGAGCGAAGATGTGATTCGTACAGCGCTCGTACATTTCGATGATTTAGAGATTCGTGAGAATTTAGGGGTAGCACTCGGAACTGCATGGGATGAAGCTCTTGAGCCTTACCGTGGAGTTGATTTACAGGAAGTTCAAAGACTCAGAGCGATATGATGTATTTATGACATCACAAGCTCCTATGACTTCAACAGAACGCCGCCAATCAATTCTCTATATTGGAATTGCACTCATTCTTGCAGTGGCACTTGGCGGCGGTTTGGTAAAAGTTGGTGCAGGTTTCGCAGCACGCAATGCAAATGGAATTACTGTGACAGGGTCGGCAAAGACATCAGCAACTGCCGATAACGTAGTCTGGATATTGAATGTTTCACTTACTCGACCAACCGTTGCCGAAGCTGTTACAAAGGTAGGAAACGATGTCGCGTCAGTAAGTAAATACCTGACCGATGGTGGAATTCCTGCCGATGCACTTACTTTAGGATCAGTTTCAACCTATGCCAACGAGCAGTGGGTCAATGGCAATAACACTGGAAAGATTCTTAACTATCGCGCATCCCGCGATGTTGTTGTTCGTTCGAAAGATGTAAAGCTCATATCCAAGTTATCTCAAGGAATCGGCACCATCTTGCAGCAGGGTGTGACCGTTAATAACTATGGTCCTCAGTATTACCTCTCCACTCTTCCTAAGCTTCGTCCACAACTTCTTGAAGAAGCGATGAAGGATGCAAAGATCCGAGCTGAAGCAATTACTAAAGCTGTAGGCGGCAAGGTCGGTTCAGTGCAATCCGTAAAATCTGGCGTATTCCAGGTGACAACACCGGATTCAACGCTGACCCAAGATACTGGCGCATATGACACATCAAGTATTGAAAAGACTGTTACATCAACAGTCTCAGTTACCTTCTCCGTAAAGTAATTTAGAGCGGAATATTGCCGTGTGAACCACGGCGGTAATCAGTCTCAGCAAGCACTTTTGCGATAGCGCTACGGGTCTTATCGGGCTCGATCATTTCATCGACTGCGCCGATTTCGATTGCGCGAGCAACACCGCCTGAAACTTTCTCGTGTTCGGCAGCTAATTCAAGCTCCATATCCTCACGTTGATCTGCTGGAAGATCTGCAAGAAGTCTGCGGTGCAGAACGCGTACAGCAGCAACGGAACCCATGACAGAAACTTCTGCTTGCGGCCATGCAAATACTCGCGTTGCACCAAGTGATTTTGAGTTCATCGCAACGAATGCTCCACCGTAGGCCTTACGAGTAATCACGGTGACGCGCGGAACGACGGATTCAGCGAATGCATGGAGCAACTTGGCGCCGCGACGCACTGCGCCTTCCCATTCTTGACCGATGCCAGGCAAGAAGCCAGTGACATCTGCAATCACAATAAGTGGAATTCCGAATGCATCACAGGTGCGAACAAAGCGTGCAGCTTTTTCAGCAGCTGCAGAGTCCAAGACACCACCGATGACTTGTGGGTTATTAGCAATAACGCCGACTGTGCGGCCCCCAAAGCGACCAATGACAGTGGTCATATTTTCAGCCCACATAGCTAGGAGCTCAAGTTTTTCGCCATCCTGATCGAGAATTGCATCAACAAGTGGATGGACTTCGTAGATACGTTTTGCAGAATCTGGAACCAGATGTGCAAGTGGAACATCTTTTACCGCCGCTGACATCAAACCTTGATTGGCAAAGAGTGAGATGAGATCTTGAATCTCACTAAAAGCAATATCTTCAGATGGGGCAATAACATGTGCAACACCAGAGTTCTTACTATGTGCCTCAGGGCCACCGAGCAACGCCATATCAACAACATCACCAGTTACTGATTTCACAACGTCTGGGCCAGTGACAAAGATGCGCCCTTCGGGTGCAAGGACTACAACATCAGTCAACGCTGGGCCATATGCACCGCCACCTGCTGTGGGACCGAGGACGAGAGATAACTGTGGGATGCGACCACTTGCTGTCACCATTGCTTGGAAGACTTCTCCAAATGCGTTGAGAGAAGCAACGCCATCGCTGAGCCGCGCACCACCTGAGTGCCAAATTCCTATAACAGGAACTTGTGCGCCCATTGCAGATCGATAAGCCTGAACAATTACTTGCGAACCTTCAATACCGAGTGCGCCACCTTTTATTGTGGGATCAGATGCGAAGACAACAACTTTATTTCCCTTTACCAAACCAGTTGCTGCAACCATTCCGCAATCGGTACGTGCCAGCAGGAGTTCATATTTACCGTCATCTACGAGTTTGGCGATTCGTGCCTCGGGGTCGAGCACTGAGTCAGGTGTTGCCATAGGTCTAGGTTAGAGCGATTTAAATACAAGTACTACGTTGTGGCCGCCAAAACCGAAGGAATCATTGAGCGCTGCGATATCTCCCGAAGGCAATTGGCGTGGAGTGTCACGAACGACATCAACGGTCACAGCTGGGTCTAAGTTTTCAATATTAATTGTTGGGGGAGCAAGGCGATCTTGCAGCGCCTTGACGATAAAGACAGATTCAATTGCTCCGGCGCCGCCGAGTAAGTGGCCCGTCATTGATTTTGTTGCAGATACTGCAACATGATCGGCATCTGCGCCCAGCGCTTTGCGGAGTGCATTTGCTTCAGCAACATCGCCTGCAGGAGTTGATGTTGCATGCGCATTGAGGTGCACGATGTCTTTAGTCGATAGACCTGAATTTGCGAGTGCGAATTTAATTGCGCGCTGTACTCCAGAGCCATCTGGGTCTGGAGCTGCGATGTGATAACCATCGGAGGAAAGACCTTGACCGCCGATTTCGCAGTAAATCTTTGCACCGCGCGCCTTTGCATGTTCGTACTCTTCAAGAATAAGCACTCCGCCGCCTTCGCCAAGTACGAATCCATCGCGATCGCGATCGTAGGGACGAGATGCACGCTCTGGTGCATCGTTACGAGTTGAAAGTGCTTTCATTGCTGCAAAACCAGCCATCGGTAATTGATGAATGGCAGCTTCAACGCCGCCAGAAACAACAATGTCTGCGCGATTATTTTTAATCATTTCATAGGCATAGCCGACAGCTTCAGCGCCCGATGCACATGCACTGACGGGAGTGTGCACGCCAGCTTTTGCTTGAAGTTCGAGGCCCACATTTGCAGCAGGTCCATTAGGCATCAACATCGGGACAGTGTGTGGGCTGACTCCGCGTGCGCCTTTTTCATTGAGATTAACAAATTGATCAAGGAGTGTGATGACACCGCCAATGCCGGATGCGATAACAACTCCGAGGCGTTCCTTATCGATCTCATCAGGAGAGCCTGCATCTTTCCAGGCTTCACGAGATGCAACGAGTGCAAATTGTTCTGAGCGATCAAGGCGGCGCATTTCAACGCGCTCCATCTGATCTGCTGGCTCTATCGCAACGCGCGCAGCGAAGTGCACGGGTAGGAGCTCGCGCCAATCTTCAGTAAGAAGTCTGACTCCACTGTGGCCGGCCAAAATAGCCTTCCACGTTGAATCGACATCTCCACCGAGAGGGGTGGTGGCTCCAAGGCCCGTAACGACTACGCGACGTTGTGACATTCGAGAATTCTTCTAGTTATGCAGCAGCGTTAACGATGAAGTTAACAGCATCGCCGACTGTAGCGAGATCAGTTACCTTCTCATCAGGAATCTTTACGCCAAAGCGCTCTTCGCATGCGACGACAACTTCAACCATGCTGAGTGAGTCGACTTCAAGGTCATCAGTAAAGTTCTTATCGAGTTCGATTGATGCAGCTGGAATGCCTGCTACTTCTTCAACGATCTCTTTGATTCCTGCAAGTACATCTGCTTGTGACAGCGCCATTATTTTTCCTTCTCTGTTCTCACTAGTACTTCATTTCTTGAGGTTGCAATTGTCTACGAAAGAGGGGCTTACTTCCCAGTAAATAGGAGGTTAATTCCGAAAAAATTATGGTTTAGGCGGTAATTTCACAACTTGCCCCGCATAAACGAGACCTGCGCCATACCCAATGAGAAGCGCCAATTTTCCATGGAGCTCGGGGTGTTTCTCAAGAAGAGCATCCATAGCCAAAGGAATTGATGCAGCCGATGTATTTCCATTTTTACGAATGTCATCTGCAATGATCACTGAATCTGGCATATCCATCTCTTTCGCCATTGTTTCAATGATGCGCACATTTGCTTGGTGTGGAATAAATGCATCGAGATCGTTGACAGTAAGCCCTGCAGATTCAAGTGCCTTCACTGCAGCTTTGCTCATAGAAAATACAGCCCAACGGAAAACTTTCTGACCCTCTTGAGTGATGTTCGGCCATTTGCTGCCAGCCTTGGTTAATTGAGTTTCAACATCGCGCACATCGATCCATGATGGATTCATAAGAATTGCATCGCGGCTATCGGCATCTGATCCCCATTCGACCGGACCAATGCCAGCTTCTTGCGAAGCCCCAATGACAACAGCTCCTGCACCATCGGCAAAGATAAATGCGGTGGCGCGATCGTCGGGATCTGTGAAATCCGAAATCTTTTCAGCACCAATGACTAATACCGTCTTTGATGTTCCCGACTTAATGAAATCGTGAGCCATCGAGACGCCGTAACAGAAACCTGCGCACGCAGCATTGATATCAAAGGCGGCAGCCTTGGGATGTCCTAGACGTTGCAGGATTGCGGTAGCTGCAGATGGTGCTTGAAAAGGAAAGGTAATTGTTGCAACGATGATGGTGTCGATATCGGTGATAGAAAGTTTTGCTTTCTTCAGCGCATCTTCAGCAGCCCAGGTAGCCATATCAAGAACAGTCTCTGTCTCATCGGCAAAGCGACGCGCTTCAATGCCGGTACGTTGCTGAATCCATTCGTCGCTGGAATCAATTCGGATTGCAACTTCGTCATTGAGAACCACGCGCTTGGGGCGATATGAACCGACTGAGAGTATTTGGCTCTCGCTACCGGTCTTTGATGCAATCGTCTTCATTACCTGCCTCCATGAGTTGCAACGAATGCACGCGCTGCATCGAGATCATCTGGGCTCTTCAGTGCGAACTGTTCGATACTAGGCGCAGCGCGCTTAATAAGTCCAACGAGCGTGCCAGCGGGTGCAACTTCAATCACGCCTGTAACACCAAGGGATACAAGAGTCTCCATACATAAATCCCAACGAACAGGGTTGGCAATTTGATTGACGATACGACCCAGAATTTCAGCGCCATCATTCATTACGGCGCCATCTTTATTGGAGAGAACTCCAACCGTTGGTGGCGTTGGTGACATCGTTGCAGCAAGTGCGCGCAGTGGTTCAACTGCTGGTTGCATGAAAGCAGTGTGGAATGCGCCAGCGACTGCAAGTGGGCGAACGCGAGCGCCTTCGGGAGCAAGTTGCGCAATCGCATCGAGATCACCGGCTGCAACAATCTGTCCGCCACCATTGTCATTGGCTGCAACCAGGCCTAAATCTGCAATAGCGCGCAGAACAACGCTGCGATCTCCGCCTAACACAGCAGCCATTCCTGCTGGAGTAATACCTGCAGCCTTTGCCATTTCAACACCGCGAGTGCGTACCAACTTCATCGCATCTACTGGAGTCAGAACTTCTGCAAGTGCTGCTGCAGTAATTTCTCCAACAGAGTGGCCGGCAACATACGAGAATGAGCCAGTGGCACCCAGTGCATGCGCACTAATCAACCCTGCGGCCACAATCAGTGGTTGTGCATTGGCGGTATCTTTAATTTCATCAGCATCGGCAGTTGTGCCTAACCGAGCAACATCAAGGCCAATTGCCTCTGAGATTTCTTGCGCCATTGCCCGTAACTTCGAATCTTCCAGCCATGGGCTGAGCATTCCGGGCGTTTGTGAACCTTGCCCCGGAGCGATGATGGCGAGCATGTACTTAATATATTGGGTTACGAACGAGTAACAAGCCAATTCAGAGCAGGCATGCTCAGCTTTACGAGACTCTCTCGTTCTGTAGTCGATTGATGTGAATATCTGCATGGGCTGCAAAATCTGGGTAGAAGACATTTGCTTCAGCAACATCGTTGCGATGGCGAGCCATATAGATCAGCTCATAGATGGAGAGAAGAAGAATTGCTGGAAGTAAATCGATGCTTCGCTTGAGAAACCAAGGAGTTCCATTTTTAAGCATCCAAATAATCGAATCTTTCCGGCTTCTATTATTGGTGCGGGTAAATTTCACAGCATCAACTTCAAATCCACGCATGCGCAGAAGATGGGCAAAATTATCTGCAATAAATTGATGTCCATGACGGCTGGGGTGCATGCGGTCTACATGCCACTTATCGCGGGCGTAGATAGTCTCGAGTGATCGAGTCTCGAGCAAAATGGAGCTATAACGATGGGCCATCTTGCGAGTTATCTGGTTAACAGCGCTAACACGGCGACGACATACGCGAGCAACCAAACGTGGCATCGGAACTATCTGTGTTGGATCATGGAGTTCGAGCAACATTGAAGTTGCCCCCAACTCTTCTATCTGTCGCAGAGTCTCGTTGAGGTTTTCCTCAAAGACTTGAGGCGAGAAACCATTACGCAATAAATCATTTCCACCCACAATGACCGCAACAAGTTCTGGTTCGTGAATCAGAATTTTTGGCAATTGCTCGTGGAGAACTTCCTTTGATTGTGCACCTGGACGTGAAGCATTGATATAGATGAGCGGCTCAGTGAAAGCTTGAGCTAAGTGATATCCCCACCCAAAATGGTTTCCAGATTTATCTGAATCTCCAACACCCGATGCGGCGCTATCTCCAATGATTGCAAGAGTCAGTGGCTTATCCATATTAGGCCGCCTTCACGGGGTGCATCGTGTCGAGCTTGTAAATAGTTGCTGACCACGGGAATTTCTCTGCTTGAAGTCGGCAGCGATCTGAAAGCGTGGGATCTTCTTTTATTTCATCGAGAATTATTTGAACAGCATCGGCAAAGGCAGCGCCATTGTTTGCCGCTGTAAGTCCTACGAAATCACCGTTATCTTGAGTGAGGAACTCACCGACTGCACTTGTTTCAGATGCAACAACGGGAGTTCCGCTGGCCAAAGATTCAAGCGCTGCAAGGCAAAATGTTTCAATGGGGCCTGGAGCAAGTGAGACATCGGCAGATGCAATCATTTGAGCAAGGAGGTTCTTATTTGCAACGTAACCCCAGAAAGTCACCGGAATATCGCGAGATGAGTCATATAACTTCTTATGGAGTGGGCCACTTCCGATATAGACAAGGCGCGCATTGATTCCACGGCTAAGAAGTTCGCGCAATACTTGAAGAGAACGCTCTGGCTTCTTTTCAGGAGAAAGGCGACCACAGTGGACAAGGAGAACTTCGCCACCCTTGATCATCTTGGCGCGAAGTTCTTCATTGCGATGAGCCGGTGAGAAAGTTTCAAGATCGACGCCAAGGGGAACCCTGACGACATTGGATGTACCAATCTCATCAAATTCAGCTGCTGCGAAATGAGTAGTTGTTACGACAAAATCAAATCGTCCAGCCAAACGTGTGTTATGCCAGCTCACAAAACTCTTGAGAGGTATTCCGAAGTAGTTCTTGACTAATCCGCGCAGAGTTTCATGGCTAAAGACAATTGCCGGAATATTGCGTTTCTTCGCCCAGTTACCCAAACATGAGAGAGTAAAGCGATCTGAAACTTCGATGCGATCAGGGTTGAGTGACTGCACAATAGTTTTGACTTGGCGATTAGATTTAATAACGCGATATCCACCACTAAATGGAATCACCCATGAAGGAAGTGTGATGCAGGCACCATGGGTTGTGTTCTCGCGAGAGAACTTCTTTCCTGGCACCACATAGATAAAGTCGTGGCCAATTTTTCCGTATTCAGTGCCAAGGTTGTGAAGGGTTGTCTTAATGCCACCAGACTTTGGACCATAGAAGTTGGCAATATGGATAATCTTCATGCGACCAAACCTCGCTTTCGTGAAATTTCAAAGATTGCATCTCGATAGTGCTCAATCAATTGAGCGTTGATGTAATCCCATGTGCGGTGTTCGACTGCGCGACGTGCGGCGATCTGCATAAGGTCGAAAGAGCTATGAGAGCGCAGAGTTTCAACGGCCTCAAGCAGAGCATGAGAATCAGCGGTATCAATGAGTAGCCCAGTTACGCCGTGATCAATGAGATCTACAGGGCCACCGGAATCTGGACCAATAACGGGGACACCGGATGCGAGCGCTTCTTGAATAGCCTGACAGAAAGTCTCGTGCTTGCCTGTGTGAACAAAGATATCAAATGATGCAACGTAGCGACCGAGCTCTGTTCCGGATTGATATCCGACAAAGCGTGCATTCGGTAGCTCTTTCTTAAAGCGAGCAGTTGCTGGTCCTTCCCCTACGATGACAAGCTGAATATCTTTCTGTTGATCAAGAATTGCTAAATCAGAGAGACGCTTCTCATTTGCAAGGCGTCCAACATAACCAACAATAAATTTATCTCGCTCGCCTGTGATATTTGCACGCAGTGATTCATCGCGACGTGATGGTTGAAATTTGACGAGGTCAACTCCACGCTTCCAGAGTCGAACATTCTTCACTCCACTTGTTTCCAGATCACGACAAGCCCATTTCGATGGAGCAAGAGTGATATCGGATGCTTGGTGAATTCGCGAGACCCACTTCTTCAAAGTGTTATGAGCGATTGTTAATCCGTAGTGACGGGCAAATCCTGCAATATCTGTCTGATAGACCGAGACAGTTGGGATATCCATCCTCTTGGCAATACGAGCGACATAGTGGCCGAGAAAAATGGGTGATGCTAAATGAATGACATCAGGTGCGAAACCTTCAAGAAGTGGTTCAAGGAATTTGCGGGGGACTCCCATAGGAATTAACTTCTTCATCGAGATGCTTGGTACATGCTTGATCTTGTAATCAAGGTAGCGAGTTGGAGCGCCTTCACTCTCGGGTGCAATGATGAGAACTTCATGGCCCTGCGCTTTGCAATATTCAAGAAGTCGCAAGACTGAGTTGGTCACGCCATTGACTTGCGGCAGAAATGCTTCGGTGACGACTGCGATACGCAACTTCGCGGGTGTCCCAGACTCGATCATGGTTGCAGAGTGAGGGGTGTGAGCATCCGAAAGATCCCCCATGAGGTTACGTGTTCCTGAATAGAAGGTGAAGTATTGGTTGAGGGTTTCACGCTTCACAAAGAGGCTACCCGTCAGTAACATAAGCGCCATGAAGATTGCAGTCTGCGTCAAACAAGTCCCTGATTCATGGGCTGAGAAGAAGATGGTCAATGGTCTGCTCGATCGCGAGAACGTTGATGCAGTTCTCAATGACCTTGATGAATATGCAGTCGAAGAAGCGCTACGTATTGCAGAAGCTCATGGCGGCAATGAAGAAGGTGCGCCCAATACAGTCACTGTGATTTCTATGGGTCCAGATCGCGCAACTGAGGCGGTACGTAAGGCGCTATCTATGGGCGCCAATGACGCAATTTTAGTGAGCGATAGCGCGCTCGCAGGTTCTGATGCGCTTGCAACATCGAGTGTTCTTGCAAAGGTGATTGCAGATGGTGGATATGACATTGTCATTTGTGGCACAGAATCCACTGATGCTCGAATGAGCGTTGTACCGGCGATGATCAGCGCTCGCCTTGGATGGGCGCAACTGACATTTGCTTCAAAGGTTGCAGTAGATCCTGCCGGCAAAGTTTCGATTACTCGCGTGACAGAAGCTGGCGTCGATGAAATCTCTGCCGCATTTCCTGTCGTTATCAGCGTTGTAGAAAAGATTAACGAACCGCGCTATCCATCCTTTAAAGGAATCATGGCTGCAAAGAAGAAAGTCATTGATCAGAAAGATTTAGCAGCAGTTGGTGTATCGGCGCAGAGCGCATGGTCACAGGTAAACGATGCAACACCGCGTCCTGCGCGCGCAGCTGGTATCAAAGTTACCGATGAAGGCAATGGCGGGCAAGACCTTGTGAACTTCCTGGCAGAGAAGAAGTTGATATGAGCACCGTATTAATTCTTGCTGATTTTTCAGGTGATAAAGCCAGTAAAACAACGGCAGAGCTTGCAACAGCTGCAGCGCGTATCGGATCCGTTACTGCAGTAGTCCTTGCAGGTAGCGGTAAGGGCGCATCCCTTGCGGCGACAGTTAATCAGGGTCCTATTGCCAACCTTCTTGTTATCGAATCCGATGACTTTGCAACACACGGTGTTGCAGCATCTGCCGATGCACTGGCACAGATTGTGAAAGAGAAGTCACCAGCTGCACTTCTGATTGCATCTCATGCCTTTGGTAAAGAGGTTGCAGCTCGCGTTTCTGTACTTACAGAATCTGGAATCATTACAGATGCAGTTGACGTTGCAGCCGATTGCACTGCGACTCAATTAGTCTTTGGTGGATCGACAACTGTTCACTCGAAGGTTTCTCATGGCACAGCAATCATTACTGTGCGCCCCAATAGCGTTGAAGCAGATTTCTCTGCATCATCTCCTGCTATTGAAAATGGAACAACGACAATTGGCGCCGATGCCAAGAAAGCAACAGTCTCTTCATCACAACCTCCTGTAAAGGGCGGACGACCAGAGCTGACTGAAGCAAACGTTGTTGTATCAGGCGGTCGCGGAACCGATGGAAACTTTGCACCCGTTGAAGCATTTGCAGATTCACTCGGGGCTGCAGTCGGTGCATCACGCGCTGCAACAGATGCTGGCTGGTATCCACATTCACATCAAGTGGGACAGACCGGAAAGACTGTAAGTCCGCAGCTCTATGTTGCATGCGGAATATCAGGTGCAATCCAACACCGCGCAGGAATGCAGACTTCAAAGACAATCATCGTCGTTAATAAAGATCCTGAGGCGCCGCTCTTTGATATCGCAGATTTCGGCGTAGTCGGCGACCTCTTCAACGTGCTGCCCAAGGCCACAGAAGGCGTCGTAGCGCGCACGAACTAGACTGCTCCCATGAGCGTCTATCTCGACCATGCGGCTACAACGCCGATGTTCGACGTCGCCATTGCTGCGATGAATACTTCTCTTCGCAAGTTAGGTAACCCTTCATCTCTTCACACCGAAGGTCGTTCAACGCGCAAAGATGTCGAAGATGCTCGCGAAAAGATTGCACAGGCAATCGATTGTCAGCCGAGTGAAATCATCTTTACCGGCTCTGGAACTGAAGCTAATAACGCAGCAATCAAGGGGCTCTTCTGGCACTCCGATAAAAAAGTTATTCTCATCTCGAGCATCGAACACCATGCCGTTCTAGATCCTGCGCACTGGTTGGTCGAACACGAAGGTGCGCAGCTCATCGAGATTCCTGTGACATCTGATGGTGTGATTGATCTTGAATATGTGAAGAAAATTGTGGTAGATCGTGGTTCAGAGATTGCCCTAATTTCTGTGATGCATAGCAATAATGAGACTGGCGTTATTCAACCCATTGCAGATCTTGTAAAGATTGCTGGAGATATTCCAGTGCATTGCGACGCTGTACAAAGCTTTACCAAGGTGCCACTTTCTTTTAAGCAACTTGGTCTCTTCTCCATGACTATTAGCGGTCATAAAGTCGGTGGACCACTAGGAATCGGTGCGCTCATCTTGCGTCGCGCAGTTGAAATTCCAGCGTTGTTGCATGGTGGGGGACAAGAGCGCGATATTCGAAGTGGAACGCTGAATGCTCCATCTATTGTGGCCCTTGCTGCAGCAGTTGAAGCAAAGCTCTATAACGCCGCAGATGTTGCCGGATTGCGTGATGCATTTGAAGCCGGCGTTCTTGCATCGCGCCCTGATGCAGTCATCAATGGAAAAAGCGCAGACCGTTTGCCTGGAATTTCAAATATTACTTTTCCGGGGACGCAGAGTGATTCACTCTTATTGCTCATGGATTCGCAGAAAGTTTCATGTTCTACAGGGGCTGCATGTACTGCAGGGGTTCATCGCCCCAGCCATGTCTTGATGGCGATGGGCCTTACCGATGTGGTCTCTCAGTCATCACTGCGATTCTCATTTGGTTCTACAAATAAGCAAGCAGATGTTGACTATGCGCTCTCTGTTCTGCCCGATGTCATCGAGCGTGGATTAGCAGCCAATGCGGTGGGTAAGAAATGAAGATCATTGCCGCCATGAGCGGAGGCGTTGATTCAGCTGTTGCTGCAGCGCGCGCAGTAGAAGCAGGTCATGAAGTAATCGGAGTTCACTTAGCGCTCTCATCTAATCCGCAGAAATATCGCAGCGGTGCACGGGGATGTTGCACCATCGAAGATTCTCATGATGCACGTCGAGCCGCAGATGTGATTGGTATTCCTTTCTATATCTGGGATATGGCCGATGAATTTCATGAAGGTGTTGTCGAAAACTTTATGAGCGAATACAAGGCAGGTCGCACACCTAATCCATGCCTGCGTTGCAACGAGAAGATTAAATTTGCTGCAGTCCTTGATCGCGCAAAGGCAATGGGATTCGATGGCGTTGTCACGGGCCACTATGCGCGTACCTACGAGAGCGCCGATGGACGCACACTACATCGCGCAGTCGATCCGCTGAAAGATCAGTCATACGTTCTTGCCGTTCTTAATCGCGAACAAATCAATGGCGCGATATTTCCATTAGGTGATACTGAGAAAGTAGATATTCGAATCGAGGCAGAAGCACGAGGCTTAGCCGTTGCGCAGAAGCCCGATAGCCACGATATTTGTTTTGTTCCATCAGGTGATAACGCAGGATGGCTTCGCGATCGCATGGGTAGCGAAGTTGGTCCTATCGTTGATCAAGATGGAAATAAATTGGGTGAACATAAAGGTGCATACACATACACAATTGGTCAGCGCAAAGGTTTGGGCCTCACAGTTCCAACCGCAGATGGTTCACCTCGCTTTGTCTTAAGCATCGAGCCTGTGACAAATACTGTTGTCGTAGGTGCGCGAGAAGATTTAGCTGTGACTTCGATGCGTGGTGAGCGACCAATCTTCTGCGGTCCTGAAATCGGTGCGGCACCCCTTCGTGGTTTTGTTCAGGTGCGCGCACATGGCGCAGCACTTGATTGCACCTATTACCTTGATAACGATCAACTCGTTGCTGAACTCGATGCACCGCTACTCGGTCTTGCAACTGGGCAAGCAATGGTTATCTACGATGGCGATCGTGTAGTTGGGTCGGCAACAATCTGCGAGACAGCATGAGTAACGTTGCTCGCCATCGCATCACCGAACTGACGCAAGAGATCCGTGATCACCAATTTAAATATTATGTTCTAGATAGCCCAACGATTACCGATGCTGCCTTCGATACGCTCTTAAAGGAGCTTGCAGCACTGGAAGCAAAGCACCCCGAACTTCTCGAACCTGATTCACCATCTCTTGGCGTCGGTGGGGGATTTGCCACCACATTCGATCAGCACGATCACATCGAGAAGATGATGAGCCTTGATAATGTCTTTGATAGCGACGAATTAGCTACGTGGTTTGATCGCGTTGAGAAAGAGTCACCGGACCTTAAGTACCTATGCGAACTCAAAGTTGATGGACTCGCAATCAACTTGTTATACGAAAATGGCCAACTTACTCGCGCACTTACCCGTGGCAATGGCGTAACGGGTGAAGATGTCACGCTCAACGTTAAAACCATTAAGGGACTTCCTCATACTCTGACAGGAAAGAATATTCCTACCTTGATTGAGGTACGCGGTGAAGTATTCCTGCCAGTTGCCGCTTTTAACCAACTTAATGAAGAGTTAGAGGAAGCAGGTAAACCACTCTTTGCCAACCCTCGCAACTGCGCAGCAGGATCACTGCGACAGAAAGATCCACGTGTAACAGCTTCACGTGCCCTCGATGTAGTGGTGCACGGTGTTGGTGCCAGCGAAGGAATTTCATTTACTTCGCAATCTGATGCTTATGCGCAACTCAAGGCGCTTGGCCTACCAACTTCCAATCGCTTTAAGGTCTGCACAAGCCGCAAAGAAGTTCTGGCTTTTATCGAAAATTACAACATCCATCGCCATGATGTAGAACATGAAATCGATGGCGTTGTTATAAAAATCGATTCCATAGCCGAACAAGTG
>Ga0209189_1001466_pt1 | contig 17583 bp, 13 predicted proteins | sample C_130820_EF_Meta_FD_187308 | JGI IMG/M metagenome (GOLD analysis project Ga0209189, IMG submission 187308) | Freshwater microbial communities from Lake Croche, Canada to study carbon cycling - C_130820_EF_MetaG (SPAdes) (version 3) | ecosystem: Environmental > Aquatic > Freshwater > Lake... | reverse complement strand
CCAAAACCGGCACGCCGATGGTGATCCGCCGCGGACCGTCGCTCGATGCCCTGCGGGCGCTCGCGAAGGCAACCGGCGCGACGCACGTCGCCTGGAACCGCCGCTACGAGCCGGCCGTGATCAAGCGCGACACCGCGATCAAGAAGGCCCTCGCCGCCGACGGTCTCGACGTGGAGAGTTTCAACGGCGCCCTGCTCTTCGAGCCGATGCACGTCGCCACGAAGGAGGGCCGGCCGTATCAGGTGTTCTCACCGTTCTGGCGGGCACTCCTGGGTCGCGACGAGCCGGCCGAGCCGGTGGCGGCACCCAGGAAGCTCACGCCGCCCGAGAAACCGCCCCCGAGCCTGGCGGTCGATGCGCTCGAACTCCTGCCTGCGATCGACTGGGCGGGCACGATGCGGAAGACGTGGACGCCCGGCGAGGCCGGCGGGCACGGGCGACTCCAACGATTCGTCGAGCGAGCCCTTGCCGACTACGACGACGAGCGAAACCGCCCCGATCACGACGGCACGAGCGCTCTCTCTCCGCACCTCCATTTCGGCGAGATCTCGCCCCGTCGCGTGTGGCATGCCGTCCGCGCCGCCACGGGCGGCAAGCCCGCCCGGGCCATCACGACCGGCGGCGCGGAGGCCTACCTCCGTGAACTCGGCTGGCGCGAGTTCGCGAGCCACCTCCTGTTCCACTTCCCCCACACGGCGAACGCGCCGCTCCGGGCCGACTACGCGCGATTCCCCTGGGCGCACGATCCGGTGGGCCTCCGCGCCTGGCAGCGCGGCCGCACGGGGTTCCCGATCGTCGATGCCGGGATGCGGCAGCTCTGGTTCACGGGCTGGATGCACAACCGCGTGCGGATGATCGTGGCGAGTTTCCTGGTGAAGGACCTGCGGATCTCGTGGCTCGAAGGAGCAAAATGGTTTTGGGACACGCTCGTCGATGCCGATCTCGCCGCCAATACACTCGGCTGGCAGTGGGCGGCGGGCTGCGGCGCCGATGCCGCGCCCTATTTCCGGATCTTCAATCCCACGAGCCAGGCGGAGAAGTTCGATCCCGACGGGGCGTACGTCGAACAGTGGGCCGGGGCCGACGCGACCGATTACCCGGAGCCGATCGTCGATCACGCCGAGGCGCGGAAGCTCGCCCTCGCGGCGCTCCAGACGCTCAAGTCGTAACGCTGGACCTCCAGGCCCGGAGGGCCGGGTTCATGCCAGCGGGCGGAGGCCCGCCAAGCGACGGTCGGCACGATGCCGAGCCGTCGCGTGAAGTGTCCTACTTCTTCTCGAGCGCGAGCGTGAGCGCCCGCACCTTGTCCACGATCGTCTTCATCGCGTCGGGCTCCGCCACCTTGTTGGCGGCCTTGTCGGCCTCCTTCAACAGCGCGAGGGCTTCCTTCGTGGCGCCGTTGGCGTCGAGCGCCGTGGCCACGGCGAGCAGGGCGTAGGCCTTGCTCTCCGCCCGCTCCACGCTCTTGGCCGCAGCCGCGGCATCGGCGAGCAGCGCCGCGGCATCGTCCTTCTTTCCGGTTTGTGCCTTGACGTTGGCCGCCGCAGCGAGCGCTTCCGCCTTCGCGCGTGGCTCCTCGAGGCCCTTCGCCGCCTCCTCGAGCTTGCCCACCATGTCGCTCGCGGCATCGGCCAGGCCGCTCCGCGTGTAGCCCAGGGCCACGGCCGCCAGCGCCTCGGCGCGAAACCGCTCATCGGCCGCCTCGGCGGCCTTCGTCGCCTCGGAGAGAGCCTGCCTGGCCGCCTTGCCGTCGCCCAGCCCTTTCGCCTTGTCTCCGTACACGCCCCCCGCTTCGGCGAGCACGCCCGCCCGGCGCACCGGATCGTCGATTTTCGCCGCCAGTCCCACCGCCTTCACGAGCGCGTCCTTGGCCGGCTTCTTGTCCCCCGTCTCCGCCAGGAATGCCGCAACCTCGACGAGCCGTGGCGCGAATTGGCTGGCTTCGCCCTCTCCCGAAACCCGGTCGAGCGCCTTCTTCGCGGAATCCTTCGCGCCCGTCTTGTCGCCGGAGCTGAACTGCCGGCGGGCCACCCTGAGATACGCCGCCGCCTGCCGGTCCGGGGTGGACTCCTTTTCGGCCTTCTCGAGCTGCTGCGCCACCGTGAGGCCGCCCTTCTTGCCCTTCTTCTTGGTGCCGCCGCAGCCGGCAGCGGGCGCCAGGAGGAGAGCGCCGATCATCGTGAGCGCGGCGAATCGCTGGCAGAGCCACATGGTTCGACACTCCGGGGCTGGTCGGAAAAGGTGGTTCAGAACTTGAGCCGGGCCCGGGAGAGCCGCGCATGGGCCTCGGCCATCAGGTCGTCCTCGGCCGACTCGTCCTCCGCCTCGTAGGTTGCCGAGAACCGGAGAAACGCACCGCAGTCGTCCCACGGCACCGTCGAGATCGAGAGGTCGTGGATCAGGAACTGGCTCGCGTCCTGCGCCGTCGCGAACACGCGGTCGCCGGCCCCCTGCGGACTCCTCGTGTAGAGGAAGTAGGTCCCGCCCGGCATCTCGCACTCGAAGCCCACGGCCCGGAGCACGCCCACGAGCTTCTCCAGCCGACGCCGATACTTTTCCCGCACCCGCTTGGGAATCTCCGCGTCGTCGAGCGCGGCGGCCCCCGCCTTCTGGATCGCCATGAACTGCCCGGAATCGCAGTTGTCCTTCACGTCGGCGAAGGCCCGCACGATCTTCTCGTGGCCGCACACCCAGCCCAGCCGCCAACCGATCATGTGGAAGCCCTTCGACATCGAGTGGACCTCCACGCCCACTTCCTTCGCTCCGTCGATCGAGAGGAACGAGAGGGGCTCGTCGTCGTAGGAGAGCATGATGTGGGCGGCGTCCTGCACCACGATCACGCGGTGCCGGTGGGCCCAGTCCACCACCTTCTCGTAGAACGCGCGGGTGGCCGTCTTCCCGGTCGGGCTGTTGGGGTAGCAGAGGACGAGCAGCTTCGTCTTCGCCAGGACGTCGGCGGGGATGCCGTCGAGATCGGGGAAAAAGTCGTGCTCGGGCACGAGCGGCAACCGGTGGACGGTGCCGCCGAACCACCGCGTGGCGGTGCCCGCCACCGGGTAGCCGGGGACGGTCATGAGCGTGACGTCACCGGGGTTGATGAAGGCCGCCGGCAGCATCGCGTACGCCGTCTTCGAGCCGATGCAGTGGTTCACCTCGGTGACGGGGTCGAGCGCGACGCCGAATTCCCGCTGCATGAACCGGACCACGGCCTCCTTGTAGGCGGCGATGCCGTTGTCGGCGTAGCCACGGTTTTCCGGCCGGTCCACCTCCCGCCGCATGACGGACCGCACGCTCTCGGGGGCCATCTCGTCGTTTTCGCCGATCCCGAAGTCGAGCATCCGCCGCTCCGGGTGGTCGGCCATCGCCTTTCGTTTGGCCCGCTTGATGAGCTCGAACTTGTAGATCTCGTTTCCCTTGCCGTAGTTGGCTCCGCCGATCCGTTCGGCGAAGCGGTCCTGAAACCAGGGATCGGTGCTCGGGGGATCGGCTGCGGGGGGCGTGGTGATGGTGGCCATGAGGAGAGGCGGGGAGGAGAGGGCTGCACAGGGACCCCTTCCAGAGCGGGGCCTCGTCGCGTCGGTCCGGGGCGACCGGACCGCCCGAAACATACCTGTTTCACCGGGCTTTTCCAACCATTTGATTCCCCTCGGCCGCCATGGTGGAGTGGGTTTCAGAGGAGCCGCAGCCATGTATTCCCAGCCCGATCGCCCCCATGTGTTTGGCCCCTACGACGGCGACTTTGATCCGTTCGACGACGACGAGGACGCCGTCGTCCTGATCACGTTCGGCTGAGCGCCGGACCAGCCTGACGGTCGTCGCCACCGGCCGATCCCGCGGTCCGCCGACCATGCGATCACGCGGCCCGACCCAGCCCCGCCTCGGGCCGGCCGGGCGTCAGCCCCGACGGCAGACGGCGGCTGGCCGCCGTGTCCGGAAGCTTCGCCCGCTCCCGCGCGTAGACCTCGCGCAGCCGCTCGACATCGATCCCCAAGAGCCTGCGGATCTCGCCCAGCGGACGGTCGAGCAGGTCGTCGCGGAGGGCGAGATGGAGGTTTTTCACCCCCATCTCCCGGCCGGCCTCCACTCCCAGGTCGTAGGCCGCGAGGATTCGCGGGGGGATCCGATACGGCGGCGGATAGAGCCACGCCACCACGAACTTGAACCACGCCTGCTCGATGGCCGAGACAGCCTTCGTCGCCCCCATCGTGAACCCGATCACGAACGCCTCGTCCTGCCCGAGAAGGCCGCGGCCGAGGAGTACGTGGATCATGTCGTGATGGGGCAGATCGATGGCCCCGTGGAGCCGGAGCCAGCCCTGGGGGTTCTCGAACAGCCGCACGATCCAGGGAATCGCCGACGGCGGCGCGGCGGGCAGCGTCGCGAGCACCGCGCGGAGCGTCTGTCCGTCGTTGTCGAGCCCGGGATTCCAGCGGCGCCAGGCGGGTTCCATGGCTTCACCCCACACGGGAAACACCTACATGGGAATCGTAGGAATGTCGGCCCGCCGAAAGCCAACGCTCGGCGGGCCGAAAGCCAAAGGCCCCGCTGCGGCGGGCTCAGACCGTTTTGCCCGCGAGGGCGAACGCCCGCCGGGGGAGCGTGACGCCCCAGATGCGGGCGAGCGCCAGCAGCGCCGAGTGAAGCCGGCTCTTCACCGTCCCGACCGGCACGCCGAGGATGGCCGCGGCGTCGCTGTAGGCCAGTCCCTGACCGTACACGAGCTGGACGGCCCGGCGCTGCACTTCCGAGAGGCTCCGCACGGCGGCCCGCACCCGCCGTCCCTCCTCGCGATCTCCCACCTGCTCGGCCGGCGAGAGCCCCGCGGCCGGGACAGCCTCCAGCAGGCTTGCACCGTCGGCTCCACATGTCCGGGAGCCCTCGTGCACCACGCGGGTGTGCCGCCGCTCCTGCCGTTGGGCGTCGATCGCCTTGTGGGTGGCGATCGCATAGAGCCACGGGCGGAACGCCCGTCCCTCCGCGAACTGCTCGCGCCGCGTGTAGAGCCGGAGAAACGTCGCCTGAAAGACCTCCTCGGCGACGGCCGCATTGCCGAGGTAGCGATGCAGGTAGCCGAACAGGGGTGCCTCGTAGCGATGCACGAGGGCCTCGTAAGCGGTGAGGTCGCCGTCATTCCGGAACCGGCTGAACAGCTCCTCGTCGGGCGTCGTCATGTCGCGGACAGCGGTGGTGCTCATGACTTTTCTCCTGGGCCTCGGCCCAGTGCATCCGCCGTGCCAAATCGGCGCAAACCCGTCAGTCGCGTCAATCCCGCCAAATGACGCGACGCCGGACCGCCGACGCCGTCCAGGCGGGCTGCCACCCTGGCAAAATGCTCCGCCGGACCTTGCAAAAAGCGGCGCCGGCGGACGGTGCGGCGTCGAGGGAGAGGGTCGTCGGCATCCGCTTCAGCAGTTCCGCGAGCCGGTCGAGCAGCATGATGCCGAGGTCGAGGACTGGTTCCACGGCATCTTGGCGATCAGCATCGCCATGCCGCAGGTGTCTGTGATGCCGGAGAACACGAGGCCGCAGCCGATGAACGCCGCAAGCCCCAGGCCGATTCGCTGCCAGATGGGATCGGGGCCGAATGCGTTGAGCGCCGTGCCGATCGCCACGAGGGAGCCAGCGGCGATCCGCACCTGCCGTTCGAGCGACATCGCCTTCCTGCCGCGGACCACGGGCACGCCCGCCGCCTCGCAGGCCGCCGTGCCCCCCTCGACGCTGACGACGTCCCTGATCCCTGCGGCGAGCAGCTTCTCGCATGCCTTCTGGCTGCGGGTGCCCGACTTGCAGACAAAGTAGACGGGTCCGCCGTTGGCGACCGACGCCACCTCCCGCGCGTCGAGCCGGTCGAGCGGAATGTTGTGGGCGAAGTCCACATGCACCTCGCCGAACTCGGCGGGCGTGCGAACGTCGATGAGCGTCACCTTCTCGCCCTTGCGGCGAAGATCAGCGAGCGTCGTGGGGGAGATCGTGGCGACCATGGGACAGCCTCCTCGGGACCGTGACTGTGTCATAGAGAACCCAATCCATTTTTCGCAGGTGGCTCGGCGTGATACAATGGCTGGCGGAAGGTTCAAAAGTATCCTGGCTTCGAATCGGCTCGGCCCTCGTGGTCGACCGTACCAACCTCGCGAAAGCACAAGGTGGTGACCCTCCCTGGCGACAGGGCGGGAGGATACGCGTCGGGAGCGGTTCCCGGCGAAGCTTTCGAGAGTTTTTTCATTCGTTCGAGATGCTCCCAACGCAATAAAAAACTCGAAAGCGCCTTCCTTTCCTCACGTCTGGAAAGGATTGCGTCATGCCCCTCGCGTTTCCCTCGATCCGGGTCGAGCCCCGGAACCCCACCCACCACCTCTGGAACAACAACGGCACGTGGTGGATCCACTACACGGTCCACTTCGGCCACCGCAAGCGCCGCGTGCGGCGGTCGCTCCGCACCAGGTCGCTTCCCGACGCGATCGCCCGCCGCGACGCCCTGCTCGTGAAGATCACCGGGGAAGGGGAGTATGTGCCGGAGCGACCGGTAACGGACCCCGTCATGCACGACCGACGCGTGGTCGCGTGACGGATCTGCAGAGCCTTCGTCGGTGCCGGGCGACGCGCGTGGGGATGCGGCCTTCTGCACCGCGGCCTGCTGTGGCCCTGCTCACCGGGCCATCACTCCGCGAGGAGGGTGACGTGCACCGGCACGGTCAGCGCATGCCCCGTGTCGAACGCCTCGAAGCGGTGCTGGGTCTTGCCGCGGTTGGTCCGCAGCCGGGTGCGAGGCGGCAGTTGCTCCTCGCTCACATCCGCAGTCTGGTCGTCCGGATTGCCGGCCAGCCACGCGAGGATCGTTTCCGACGGCGGCGGCTCGACGGACACGGAGGCCGCAGTCCCGTCGCACGTTGCCGCCGCGGGCCGATGCCGCTCGCTGATCGCCTCGGTCGCCGCCGCCCGGAGCAGTTTGCCCCACAGTTTCGCGAACAGTTTTTCACTCGCGTAGCGGTCCGCATGGCTCGGCACGCCGTTGATCGCCCACACCACGCCCACGACCGGGCCGCCGGCTGCACCCGGTGCGTGCTCGAGGATCGTCGTGTAGTCGGCGATCGCACGCTGGACGCCGCCGTGCTCATAGGTGAGTTGCAGGCTCGTGGGCGACTCGGCGGAGCAGACGTCGAACGCCAGCGCGTGATGCAAGGCATGTTGCTCAGACGTGACGCTCTGCCACACCGCCCCCTGGTCCTTGGCGAGGTGGATCGCGAGCCGAGCCTTCTTCGACGACAGAAACGCCTTCGCACCGGAGAAATGTCCGTCGGCCTCTGCGTTCCGCCGGTGCCAGCGGGCTTTTTCGACGCAGAACGCGGGCAGGGGGATCCGGCCCGACTTCGCCGGCACGATGAAGTCGACGCCGATCGTACGGTCCTGCCGGCCACCCTTGACGATGTCGCCGGCCTGGATGAAGAGGTCGGTGTCGCCCGTGTTTTCAATGAGGAGTTCCCGGACCTGCCCGGTCTCGTGCACGAGTGCGGTCTGCGCGTCGATCGACTCCTCGAGCACCGAGTAGTCGTGATCCGGGAGGGCGGGGGATCGCGTCGGGGCGAGGATGAACCAGGCGGTAAGATTGTGGGCGGTGACCGGGTTGCTGAGCGTATTCATGACAACGACTCCTCGGGATGACGGCTTTCCGGGTGATGGCTTCGATACTTCTACGCGTCGATCGAGCAAGCGCTTCCCTCGACCGTGTCATAGGGGCCAGGAGCGGCTCTCATGGCCTCGGTCGCGGCGGCGGTGCGGAACGCTGCCGCCGTCACCTCGGCAGGCCGCAGCGGCCGTTTGCACAGCCGCCCTCCGGCCGTCTGCCGATGTCCGCGGGTAGTCCATCACCGCCGGGATTGAACACGGCGTCGCCGCCGCCGAAGCGAAACACCGGGCCGCTCGAGCATCCGCGAGGCCCGCAGCGGCCGACCGCCGCCCGCGTCCGCACCTGCTCGCCGGCGATCCGCCAGTCGTCGTCTTCACGTACGAGATCGATCAGAGAGACGATCTCCCACGAGTCGGCGGAGAGTGTGGCCCGATATTTGACGGCGATTTCGGCCTTCCGATCCTGATCGCTCATGAGCTGGCTGTCGAGCAGTTCGAGGCCGACTTCGTGCGTGACGAACAGGATGGCGGCCTGCCGGCGCAGTTTGGAACGCTGTTTTTCCCTGAAACACCCGACGTAGCCGTCGAGATCCTCCGCGGCGACCGCTTCCGCGGCGTTGCGCACGCGGTCCTTCACGTCGATTGCGACGACGTTGTCGGTCCGCATCCGCGGCCGGTCCGTGTCTGCGGCACGAGCGAACCCGCCGAGGCTGGTGCCGGCCACGAGAGCAGCCGCAGCGAAGATCCGGCGATATTTTCTTGAATGACGCTGCATGCGGTATCGTGCCCATCACTACGTCCGGCGGTGGGTGGCGCTTCGAGAAAATTCCCCCGGCGAAGCATCCGCCCGGCCCGGCCGTAGTCATGGTGTGCCCGCGGGCTTGGCCCCACGAACACGAACGTCAGAAAGGGTTCCCGATGACTACGTACAGCGTCAAAATCCGGTTCAAGGGTTCGATCTCCTACGTCACGGTCAACGCCAACTCGGAAGGCCAGGCCAAGCAGCTCGTTCTGGCCCAGTACGGCGGCCAGGTGGACGTGCTGTCGGTGAGCCGGGCATGACCACGAAAGGGCTCGCCGTGGTCGCAGTGTTTCTCCTGTTCGTCGCCGTCAACAGTGGTGCAGCAGCCGCGATCGAACCCGACGTCCCGGCTGACGTCACCTCCGCGGAAGTGCTGCTGGTACTGCACACCTACGAGGTCCGCTTCCGGATGGATGGTCGCGTGAGCACCACGCGCGTGCAGGCCAACGACGCCGGCCAGGCCAAGAAACTCGTCAAGGCCCAGTATGGCGACAAGGTGACGGTGCTGAGCACGAAGCGGGTGGACTAGCCGCTGGAGGCACGCGGCGTAGGCGACGCACGGAGCGTAGGAACACAGGATGTCTCTGCAGATCAGCTACGTCGAGCGGCTCGAAGACGTCGTCGAGCCGGCGGTCGAGTTCCTGAGCCGCGACCGCGATCTGTTTGCGAAGCCACGGATCGTGGTGCCGACGGCGGGAGCGAAGGCGTGGCTCTACGACCGACTGGCCCGCGAACTCGGTGCCGACGGCCGCGAGGATGGCGTCGTGGCCCACGTCGACATGGGATTTCCGGGAACGATCGCGTCGCTCCTGCAGCCAGCCCGGGAGGCCGATTCGCCTGATCCCTGGTCGTTCGACCGGCTCACTTTTGCGGTGCTGGCAGTGATCACCGGAGAGGACGCGGCATCACTGAACATTCCGTTCGACGTGACGCGCGAGCCGCTGCTCTCCGCACGGCGGATCGCGGGGCTGTTCGACAACTACCACGTGCGCCGGCCGGCGATGATCCTGGAGTGGGAGCGGGGCGACGGAAATCGCTTCCTCAATCCCACGGCGAACGACGAGCAGCGAGACGGCCACCCCGTGCCGGCCACGCTCCGTGACACCGACGACTGGCAGTTCAAGGTCTGGCGGGCCGTCCGTCGGCTCATCGGCGAGCCGTCTCCACCGTCGCGCGGCGGCCTCGTGGATGGCGACACACACGATCCGCTCTTCATCGCCGGGATGCAGTCGCTGTCGCTGCCGCAGTTGCACAACCTGGAAAAGCTCGCGACGGCGACCGAGGTCGAGGTATTTCTCATCCATCCGTCGTCCGGATTGGAGGATCGCTGGACCGACTCCGGGCGTGGGCCGCTCCCCGACAAGCTCAAAGAGTTCCCGCTGCAGAAAAAGCCCGACCCGGAATTGTCCGATGGAGTCGACCCCCTCCTGTCGGCGTGGCTTTCCGGCACCCGTGACGTGCAGGACATGGTCGCCGCGCGCGGCTTGCCATCGCAGCGGCTGCGGCCTGCTGACGCCCGTACCTTCCGAGACACGCTGCTCGGGAGGATGCAGCGGACGGTGGTCGAAGGTGGTGAGGCTTTCCGTGCCGCCCGTGATCCGGCGCACGATCGGTCGCTGCTCATCCACCGCTGCCACAGCCTCTCACGGCAGGTGGAGGTGGTCCACGACGCGATCCTCGCAGCGTTCGCCACGATTGAGCATCTCGAGCCGCACGACGTGGTGATCGTGAGCCCGTGCCTGGATCGCGCGGCACCGCTTCTCGAAGCCGTGTTCGCAAGGCGGGTGAAAGGCGTCGGAGAAAACGGCGAGGAGCGGCTCGTCTCGCTGCCGCTCCTCGTTGCCGACCGCGGCCTCTGCGAACTCAGCGAGGCCGCGGAACTGCTCGTCGCTCTCCTCGCCCTGCCCGGCTCGCGGTGCTCGATCGACGACGTGCTCGGTGTGGCCGGACATCCGCTGGTGCGGGGGCGATTCGGTGTCGACGACGATACCGTTGCATTCTGGGGCGACCTCGCCGAGCGGACGGCGATCCGGTGGGGGCTCGACGCGGGACATCGCGACCGCCAGGGGCTGGCACTGCCGACGCATCCGTCGGTCCACACCTGGGCCCTCGGGCTCGAGCGGATGCTGCTCGGCGCGGCGCTCCCCGATGCCCCCGCCGCGCCGGAACTCGGCGGCGTCGTGCCGCTCGACCACCTCGACCCTGCCGACCTCGCGGCGATCACCAAGCTCGTGCGAATCCTCGACGTGATCCGCACGCTCGAGACAGCGGCGCACGCGATGCGGTCGGTTGCCGACTGGAGCGTCGTCATCGAAACCGCCCTCCTCGGCCTCTGCGGCACCGAGTGCCGCGATCTGGGGGAGCCGCTCGCCCAGCTCCGTCGGCTGCGACAGGCCGCCGCGAGCACCGCCGCGGAGCAAGCGGAGGTTCCCTTTGGCGACGTCCGCGAGCTGCTCACGACCTGGTTCGACGAGAAGTCGGCTCGGCAGTCGTTTCGCACGGGCGCGATCATGGCGACATCGATGGTGCCGCTGCGGGGTGTGCCGTTCAAGGTGATCTGCGTGGTCGGCTACGACGACGGCGCGGTGGGCACTGCGGAAGCCGATGGCGACGACCTCGTGACGCGGCAGCAACTCCTGGGCGACGTCGATCCGCGCACCGACGAGCGGCGGGCCCTGCTCGACTGCCTGCTCGCGGCCGGTGAGCGGCTCGTGATCACCTGCAACGGCCGCAACGTGAAGACCAACGAGCCGGTGCCGCTCGTGACGCCGCTGGCGGAGCTCGTCGATTTCGCAGTGCGGCACGGCGCGGCCCGCGAGCGGCTCGACAGGCCCTCGGGGATCGAGATCGAGCACCCCCGTCACCACCTGAGCCGCCGCAATTTCATCGCGGCCGCGACGGGTGGAGTGACGCCCGACACGGCGTGGAGCCACGACGCGACCGCGGCAAAGGTGGCCCGGGTGGTCGGCGCTGAGCCGAAAGAGTCTTCGACGCGGCCGGCGAGCGCGGCCTCGGCGGTGGTCGTGCCGAAGGACAAGCCGGTCGTCACCCTCGAGATGCTGGAGATGCTCGCCGACGATCCGCTGCGGCTGTTCCTGGAAACCACGCTCGGCATCAACACGTGGCACGACGACGACGAGCCCACGCCCGCGACGCTGCCGCTCACCCTGCCGGGCAGGGAGTTTCGTGAACTCGTGATGGAGCTGCTGGCACTCAAGGCTGACCCGCAGCAGCAGGATCTCCCTCGAAAGGTGGCGGACTGGAAGGAGGCGAAGCGAATCAGCGGGAGGCTGCCGTTCGGGCAACTCGGCGAACTGCAACTTGCCGAGATCGAGAAACTCGTGGATGGCATGATCGACGTCGCCGGGAAACAGGATCCGCCGATTCCGCTCGTGGGAGGGCAAGCGCAGAAGGTACGAATCGAACTCACGAACGCCATCGTCGAGGGTGAGATCCTGCTCAGCGGACACGCCGCCCACCCGCTCGTGATGGTCCGGGCGAGCAAGGGCGGCAGCGACGCGTACGGGCACCCGCTGCACCGCGCCGCGATCCACCTCGTGGCCGCCTTGGCCGACCCGGAGCTCGCGAAATCCATCACGGTCGCCACGGCACAGGTCGTCGCCCGTCACGATGACTGGAAGCCAGGAGCATTGACGAAAGCCAAGACGCCAAAGCCCGTCGAGCCGTGCCAAATCCGGCCCGTCGTACTGGCCGAAGGATTCGATGTCCGCGGACGGCTCGCCGCGTGGTGTGAACTTGCGCTCGAGGCGCTTGCAGACCGCCGTGGTCTCTTCGGCTTGAGGGGCGTCGAGAAAGATGACCGTGAGGAAACCTTCGACGACTTCGTGACGGCAAAAAACTTTGCGACGGGAGAGTCCCGCTACGCCCGATCCCGCGAGGCGGTCGCGTATGGCATGTCGCCTGTGTACGCGGAAGTTTTTGCCGAGGGGACAGCGGAAGGACTCTTCCTCGATCTGTACAACGAAACGTTCGAAGTCACGTACGTCAACAAGGGCAAGGTCTACCGCCTCCAATGAACGGCCACTTCGACATCACCGCCGCCGACCTGCCCAACGGCACGCTCATCGAGGCGAGCGCCGGCACGGGGAAGACCCATGCGGTGGCCCAGTATGTCGCCAGGCAGATCGCCACCCGCGAGGACCTCCGGATCGGCGAGGTGCTCGTCACGACGTTCACCCGCAACGCCGCGGCCGAACTCCGCGAGCGGATCCGCGGGCGACTTGTCGTGTCAGCGCAGCTGCTCCGCGGCAAACAGTCGCCGCAGGGCTACCGCACCGACGATCTCGACGCGTGGTTGCACCAGCGGACCGACAAGCCGGATCTCGCCCGGCGGCTCGAGCGGGCGGCTGCGGAGTTCGACACCGCGGTCATCGGCACGATCCACACCGTCTGCGCGCGGGTGCTGCGGCTGGCCGGCGTCCCGGCGGCCGACACGGGCGACGAGGAACTCCGCGACCGCGTCCTCGACGAAGTCATCAACGACACGCTCGTCACCGAGACGCTCGCGGGCAGGCAGTGGGAGGAAACCAACCTCCGCAAGCTCGTGAGCCTGCGGCTGGGAGACCCGTTCGTCGAGCCGTGGTTCGATCCAGCCGGCCGCACGACCGAGCAACTTGCCCTGCTCGCGCGCCTGCCGGACCTCGTGAAGGGCTGCGCCGCACGGGTCAGGGAGCGGATGCGGTCGACCCCCAGCTACGACGACCTGCTCGTGCGGGCGTGGGAGGAGGTGACCGAGCAGGAAGGCGATTCAGCGGCCAGGAAAACGGGCAAGCAGGCCTTCGTCAAGATGTTACGGGCGAAGTTCAAGCTCGGGATCGTGGACGAGGCGCAAGACACCAACCGCGTGCAGTGGGAGTTCCTGCACGCGATCTTCCCGGGCGACGGCGACCGGGTGCTCTTGTCGGTCGGCGACCCGAAGCAGGCGATCTACCGGTTTCGGGGCGCCGACGTGGCGGCCTACATCGATCACGCCCAGGACGGCGTACCTCCCGACGCCGATGGTCAGAAGCCGCACCGCACGCTCTCGGTCAACCGCCGATCAGACAAGCCGCTGCTCGACGGCCTCAACGCCGTCATGCAGGAGGTCGACTTCGGACCGGGCATCACGTATCGCACGGTCGATCCGGCCCCGGGTCGCGAGCAGTCTCGGCTCGAGGGCATGCGGCCGGTCGAGTTTCTGAACGCGGGCACCACGTCGATCGTCGCAGCGGCGGTGCGGAAGGTGCACGAGATGGTCACCGTGCCGGCCTTCCGTCCCGACGACGGTGCTCCTCCCCGGCCCTTTCGGCCGGGCGAGGTATGTGTCCTCGTGAAGTCGAACGCCAAGGGCGCGGCGATCGCCAAGCGGCTCGGGGATCGCGACGTCGCCATCCCGGCCGTGACGACGGGCACGGCGAGCGTCATGTCGGGTGAGATGGCCGCCGACCTTCGCGTCCTGCTCGAGGCGATGGAGCGGCCGAGCGACGTCGGCCGGGGCCGGCGGGTCGCGGCGACGGTTTTCTTTGGCCACCGGCTCGAAACCGTCGGCACGCTCGACGAGGCGAATCTCCAGCAGGTGCAGGACCGGGTGGCCAGCCTCCATGGCGTGCTCCAGAAGAAGGGCATCGCGGCCCTGGCGACCGAGATCATGAACGACGAGGAGATCGCCACGCGGATCGCGCAGGGACGTGCCGGTGAGCGGCGGATCGTGGATTTTTCCCACCTCGCCGAGGTGCTCCACGAAGCCGCCGGCGGTGAAGGCTGCCACGTCCGGGAGATGCTCGAGCACTTCGCCGCGCTCGCGGCCAAGAGCGACATGTCGGATCTCGTGAGTCGCCGCGTCGAAAGCGACGCCGACGCGGTCCGGATCATGACCGTCCACTCGGCCAAGGGGCTGCAGTTCCCCTGCGTGATCGTCGTGGATCACTGGGGTGGGAAAAAGTCTGCAGGCAAACCCTTGATGTTTCATGACAAGGGGAAGCGGCTGCTCAACGTGGGGGACGCGGTCCAAAACGTGGGAGCGAGCGACGCGGTAAAGAAGGCCGCACTTGCCGCAGAGCATGACGAGATCAAGCGACTCATCTACGTCGCCGTGACGCGGGCAGAGCACCACCTCTGCGTGGTGCGGGGCGACGCATGGCGAAAGAACCTGCTCGGAGCGGTGATGCCCCATGCCCCCGACGGGCCGGCAGACGTCACCGGCGATGCCGCGGCGACGATCGCAGTGCGGGCCGTGGCCGATCTGCCGGCTACGAAAGCGTGGACATCGTCTGAAGCGGCAGGCAACGCCGCGAAGCTCGTCTCGGCGCCGCTGCCGCCACCGGTCGTCCAGACCTATTGGCGCACGTCGTATTCCGACATCACGAAGTATGTGGCCCGTGCCGCCGGCGATCCGCACGCCGAGGTTGCCCGTGGCCACGACGAGGATGTCGTCACGACGGCCATCGCGAAGGATGAGACGGCTCTCGTGGAAGCCGAGATCCCGAGCGAGCACGATCCGGCCGCGGCGGCCCCCGACCTCGTGCCATTCACGTTCACCGACCTGCCTGCCGGCCCGGCCTTCGGCGACGTCGTCCACAGGATTTTCGAGCAGATCGACCCGCAGCCGGGCGCCGGACCGGCGGCGCTCGCCGCCGAGGTGGGAAAGATCGTGGATGCCGTTGCGACGTCGGCATATCTCGCTCCCCATCTCCCAAACATCACGTCCCTGGTCACAGGAGCGATCGAGACGCCGTTCGGCGGCCCTGCCGACGCGGAGTATCGGAACCTCCGCTTCGCCTCGTTCCCGCGATCCGACCGCCTCGTGGAACTCCACTTCGAGATGGCCCTGCCGCCGCTCTCGAGCCGCGTGAAGGCCAGGCATGTCGGCCATGTGCTGCGGGAGTTTCTGGACGCCGGCCATCCCCTCGAACGCTACGCCGAGCGGCTCTCGGGACGGTCGTATGACGTGCCGCTCGCGGGGCTCATCAACGGGTCGATCGATGCGCTCCTGCGCGTGCCCGACCGCCCGGCCGACGACCCGCGTTTGATCATCGCCGACTACAAGACCAACCGGTTGCACGAGCGCGACGACACCGTGCCGATGGCCGCCTATGAGCCGCGGCGGCTCGTGGCGGCGATGGCGGCCCACGATTATCCGCTTCAGTCGCTCGTCTACGGCACGGCCGTGTGGCGGATGCTTCGCTGGCGGTTGGGGCGGCGCAAGCCCGCCGGCTGGGATCCGGGCGAATGCATCGCGGGAATCGTGTACGCGTTCGTCCGCGGGATGCAGGGGCCGAATACGCCTGCCGACGCCGCGGGCCACCGGTATGGCGTCTTCTCGTGGAAGCCGCATCCGGACATCTGGAAGCGGCTGAGCGACCTGTTTGCGGGTGATCTCCCGGGAGAGGGAACATGAACGAGCAGGCAACGAGCGCGACCGCAAAGCAGACCCCGAAACCTGCGGAGCCGCTCCCGGAAGGCGTTCCCTCTGCGCTCTCTTCCTACGTGGCCGCGCGGGTTTTCGGGGTGGAAGATGTCTCGGCGGTCGCCTCGCTTGTCGGCATGGCGGCCCGTGCCGGGCAGGAGCCTCCGGCCGACGTCCGCTGCTGGGTGGCTCTCTGCCTGGCCATGCGGGCGCCCCGCGATGGCCACACCTGCGTGTTCCTCGATCAGGTCGCGGCGCTCGTCGCGGACGTCGAACTCGGGGAAGCCACGGCCCCAGACTGGCCCGCGACCGAGAAAGAGAATAAGTGGAAGCTGGTACTCGACACCGCTGGGCCGCTCGTCGGCGAGCCCGGCGGCAGGACGCCGTTCGTCCGCGACGGCAACCGGCTGTATCTCGGCCGGTGTCACCACGAGGAGGAAAAGATCGCCGAGCGGCTCGTCGGCGATGCTGGCCGCAACGTCGAGATCCTGCTCGGCGGCCCTGGCACCGGCAAGACCACGGAGGTGGCGAAGCGGCTGATCGAACTGATCCGGCTGCAACCGGAAACGCGGGTCGCCCTCGCCGCCCCGACCGGCAAGGCCGCCGCCCGCATGGCGGAGGCCCTGCAAAGCCGGCTGCACGATCCCGACGCTCCCGCCGAAGTGCGGAACGCATCGCCAACCGTTCGTCAAAAGGTCGACGAACTGACGCCCCAGACGATCCACACGCTCGTCGGCTATCGGCCATTCGGTGCGCCGCGCTACAAGTTCAACGCCACCACGCGACTCGACTACGACTTCGTGGTGGTGGACGAGGCTTCGATGCTCTCGAGCTCGCTGATGCATCACCTGTTGGCCGCGCTCGGGCCCGAAACGCAGCTCCTGCTCGTCGGCGACCCCGACCAGCTCGCGAGCGTCGATGCGGGTTCCGTGCTCGGCGACATCGCCGCCGCGGGCAAGGCCGGAGCGAGGCTCGCGAGCCGCACCGACACGCTCACGCTCCGTCACCGCTTCGGCCCGCGGATCGGTGCTCTCGCCGATGCGATCCTGCTCGGCGAGGCCGGCATCGCCCGGGCGTTTGACGTGCTCGAAGGCCGGTGGACGCCGCCACCGCCTGCCGCGGGTGAGCCACCGGCAAAGCGCGACCACGTCCGCTGGATCAGGCCCGGCACGAAGGCTGCCCGGGAGCTCGAGGCCGAGGTCGTGGATCACGCCCGAGAGCTCGGTCGGCACGTGGAGTCCGGCGATCTGAAGGCCGCGGTGGATTTTCAGAAGACGCTGCAGGTGCTCTGCGCCCATCGCACCGGCAAATCGGGCGTCGCGGGCTGGAATACGCTCGTCGAGCGCAGGCTGTCGGTCTCCGGCGGGTCGCCGTGGTATGCCGGTCGCCCGATCATGGTGACGCGGAACAACCGGGCCCTCGGCCTCAACAACGGCGATGTCGGCGTCGTCATTCCCGTGGCGGGCGAGGATCGCCTGGACGCCGGCTTCCCTACCGGCAAGGAGCCGCGCCGAGTCCCCGTCTCGCGGCTCGAGGACGTCGAAACTGTCCACGCCCTCACGATCCACAAGAGCCAGGGCTCGGAGTATGGCCACGCGATCGTCGTGCTCCCCGAGAAGCCGAGCCGGATCCTCACGCGGGAACTGCTCTACACCGGCGTGACGCGGGCTCGCGACAAGGTGACCATCGTCGGCTCGCGCGAGGTGATCGAGGCGGCCATCAAGACGCCCATCCGCCGCGCCACCGGTCTCGC
>Ga0209189_1001465_pt1 | contig 17590 bp, 17 predicted proteins | sample C_130820_EF_Meta_FD_187308 | JGI IMG/M metagenome (GOLD analysis project Ga0209189, IMG submission 187308) | Freshwater microbial communities from Lake Croche, Canada to study carbon cycling - C_130820_EF_MetaG (SPAdes) (version 3) | ecosystem: Environmental > Aquatic > Freshwater > Lake... | reverse complement strand
AGAACAAGATACTATCTTTCTTCCAGAGGTTGATAACTTAGTTCTATCTTCTACCCCTAATCTTCTAGGTAAAGTCCTTGTAGATGTTGCAGAACGACCAACAGTTGATGGTCAAACCCGTGGTCAGTTTGATGATGTGCTACCTGTTCAGATGGCTAAGGCTCGTTTTGCTTTATTGCAACTAGAAGCTGCAAAGAAATCTGTCAATGCACCTATCGCTATCCCACCAGATGTCCAAGAATTTACCCTTGGCCCTGATGCTTTGCTTCGTTCTAATACTCCAGAGAAGATCCGTAGAGTTCCAATCGAACTTCCAAGCGGAGTCTTTGCTGAGACACAGAACCTAGACCGTGAACTTCGTACTGGATCTCGTTATCCAGAGGGTCGTACCGGAACTATCGATGCATCTATCGTTACAGGCCGTGGAGTTCAAGCCCTTATGGGTGGATTTGATTCACAGATCAAAGCAGCACAAGCTGTCTTTGCTCGATTCTTTATCAATCTTATCGGTATTGCATTCTGTGTAGATGAGAAGGTCTTTGGATCTACTCAAAAGACAATCCGTGGTACAGATGATGGAACACCTTATGAACTTAAGTATGTTCCTGCTCGTGACATCAATGGTGATTACACCGTAGATGTTCAATATGGACTTATGGCTGGACTTGATCCTAACCGTGCAGCAATCTTTGGATTGCAGCTTCGTGGAGACAAGCTCATATCTCGTGATTTCCTACGCCGTAACCTTCCATTCTCAATCAATGTTACTCAAGAAGAACAACGAATCGACATCGAAGAACTTCGTGACTCACTCCGTGCAGCCGTTGCACAGTATGCAAATGCAATACCAATGCTTGCTACTCAAGGTGGGGATCCAACAGAAGCTGTTAAAAGACTTGCCGACATCATCGAAGGTCGGCAAAAAGGTCAAGCATTGGAGACAATCGTTGCTAAAGCGTTTGCTCCAGTAGCAGAACCGGCAGCGACTGCGATGGCCCCCGGTGCTTCGCAATCCCCCATGGGGATTCCGGGAGCGGCCCCGGCTGCCGGTTCATCTATTCCTCCGGGTCAAGCACCCGGTGGAGCAAGGCCAGAAATGGCACAACTACTAGCAGCCCTCGGTGGGGCAGCGTAAAAAAGCATCGGGAGGTGCAATATGTTCGGAACTAAAAAAGGTGCTGTAGCCAAGGCGTTAGTACTTGCTCCAACAACTGGCAAGACTTCAGCTAAAGGTAAGAATGCAATGCGTATTTTCGGAACAAACGGAAAAGCAGCATCAGCAGCAGGAAAGAAAGCTAAGTAACAATTCTTAAGTGGGGTGAGCTATGAACGAAGATAACTTCAATGATCTAGATGATCTAGATGATATGTTCGTTATGGCTCGCCCTGCTAAGAAAATAGATTTTATCTACGCAGTAGCAGAACTTTTGTATAAAATAAGTTATTCATTCGCAGATTTTTTCTCCTTGATAACTAAGGTTATCCACTCGCATTCGGTTAACGAAGCCAAGAAGCGATATATGTGGGAGAAGTATTCTAAAGACATTGAGAAAATGGAGGCTAAAGATGGCTGATGTAACGGTCTCTGGCCCTGCACAATATTCTAAGCGACAAGATCTACAAGGTTACAATGGTCGTCAAGCTGCACAATATGTTCCGGGTATGCCATATGGTGAAGGACAAGCCACATACAATATGGGAACATCAGCACCATTAGCAGCAAGTGAAACTCCAGCAGCAGGTACTGGCCCAATGGGTGCAACAAGGCCTATGCCAGTAAATAATTTGAACACTCCTAATCCAGATCAGAATGCTGAGATCACACACGGTGCATCATTTGGCCCCGGTGCTGGCCCTGAGGTTTTACCTACTGCACCTTCTGCACCAGATGATACTGCTGCAACTCTTCGTGCATTAGCCGGAATGTTTCCAGACCCAGACCTAACCAGATTAGTTCAAAGACTTACATCTGAAGGTCGCTAAATGGCAGGAAAAATTGGCGGCACTATTAGTGGTACATCCTTAGGTTCTGACATTGCAAGCATTCCTCAAGAAGGAACTGCTGCTTATGAACAATGGCGTAAGACTGAGAACAACAAATGGCTTACACCAGCATTTGCATCTCAGGTTGCAACCATGGCTAAGACATACCCTAATGCTGGTGCAGGAACTGTACTTGCATTAAGTAAAGCTGGAGCCAGCCCTAATCAACAAACTTCTTCAGCAGCAGCAACCCTTGATACACAATCATCTGTAGATATTCAGCGTGAAGCCGCTAAGCAAGCAGCAGCTAAACTTAAAGAAGCTAATAAGGTGTCAAAAGGTTCCCCTGTTGACTTCCTTGCTCCGCTTACTCGTACAGCATTTATGGCACTTACTACTCCATTCGAGTTGCTCGAAGGATCTATCCGTCAAATAGCAGCAGGTAGGGCCCCTAATCTTTTTAACACTTGGGATGAAACCCAATCAGGACAAGCAATTAAATCATTGCTCACAACAGGTAAAGTAGATGTTGGATCGGGCTTTCTTGGAACAGATGCCAACTCTGCTGTAGGTAAAGCATTACTAAAAGCACAAATTTCCGGTGGGCCAAAGATGAAGTATGGCGGCCCTTGGACTTATGCCTCTGGCATGACTCAAGCATTATTTGAAGATCCTGAATCTAAGGCTGCTCGTACATTCCAAGCAACAGCAGGTTTTGTAATGAACCTTGCATTAGATCCATTGACTTATGTTCCCGGAGTTGGCTTAATCAAGCTCAGTAAAACTGGAGCTACATTACGCTTTGGCCCTAAAGCGGCAGCAGCCGCAGCATTAGCCAAGGCACAACCAGTAAAGAATGTCTTGCGTGAAGGTCAAGATATTGCTGGTGAACTCAAAGCAACTATGGCAGATGCCAAAGTTGCATCTGGTGATATTGCAATGCTTGAAGGCGACATAGCTAAACACGCAGCAGATGTTGAAGAACTCATGCCTGAGATGGATCGCCTATATGAATTAACACATACTGCTAAGACTCAAGCTGATTTGATTGATGCACAGTATGGTGAACTCAGCCAGCGTAGAGACACACTCTTTGCAGCCCTCAAGAAAGAGGGAAATACATCTGCTGAATTAGTCGGTAAGAAGCGTAAAGGTGAAGACCTTATGGCTCACCGTCTTGAGCTTAACTCTGCTGGTAGAGCAGCAGAAGTTCAAGGTATCTTAGATGCTAAAGGTTTTGATGAAGTTGTAAAAACTTCTGAAACACTTGCACAACAAGAGAAGTTTGCTCCCGGACTTATTCATACAACTGAAGAGGCTGCCCTTAAGAAGGGTGATCGCCCAGCAGTTCAAGGTCTTCAGGGAACTGATGAGTTAGTTGTTCGTGTTGCTGCAAAACAAAAGCCACGATTGGTAACTTGGTCAGCACTTGTTAAAGCTGGAGATTCCCCACAGGCTACACGCCTTGGTAATGAACTTGGATCTAACCTTATCGATATTGCATCTAAGGCTGGCGTTGCTGATGAGAAGGTTCAAAAGGTTTTAGATGTAATTGATACACCCGGTGCATTGCATGGAGAAGTAGTCGATGCGGCAGTCAAACTTGGTATCGTTGATAATCTTTATCAGGCTTACCAAAAGTCTGGCATCCAAGGTTTCGATCAGGTAGGTGCTACTCGTGGTGTTGGTGGTGGCGGATACGCCTACTTCCCAAAGACTGTAGATCCATTTGCAGCAAAGCTTAGCGACTTTGGTCGCTTCAAAGCAGATGCAATTAACTCTCCAGATATTCTTGACTTTGGAAAGCAAGCCGGAACTACTGAGGGTGCAATTACCCAACAGGTTGGTGGCATGGCTGAAGGTGCTGCTGCTGGTCGTTTAACTGTCATGGAACAAATTGCTGAACTAGATAAGCAGATTGCTGAAAAGGGTAAGATTGTTTCAGCAGCACAAAAAGAATTTGATAAGTATGATTCTATTTATCAATCTAATCTTAAGTTTGTTAAAGATCATGCAGCTACTCAAGCAGAAGCAAAGTCTGCATTAGAAGAAGCAATGGGTCGCCGTCAGTTAGCAACTGAATCACACTTTGGTCTAACCACTATTGCTGGCAAGCAGATACTTGATTATCAAAAAGCATCAGATGCATTCTTTGGCCCATTAGGTCGCAATGTATCTAAGATGATTGCTACTCACTATGCACCAGATCAATACTATGATCTATGGAAAGCAATGAATGGCAAGGTAACTGTTGCTGTTGCCAAGGAACTAGCTGCTGCCGGAACAGAGAAAGAAGTTCTACAGATCCTTGCAGGTCAGATTGGTTTAGACCTCGGAACTGGAACTCGTTTAGGTTTATCTGCACAGTCTCGTGCATTAAAGATTGAGTCAGGACTTTACAATCCTAATAGTCTTCAACTTGCTCGTGCAGCAAAAGAAAAATTCCTTCTTAACTCTTTTGTTGAAAAGGGTCTTACTAAAGTAAATGATTCAATCTTCACACGCATGGCACCTACTAAAGATCTTATCCATCTTGATGATGTAGATAAGTTAGTCCGTCAGATGCACGATGTTCTCCCGTTCATTGGTGCTTCAGAAGCTCTTCGTACAAGTGCAGTCAAAGCCATGATGAAGTCAGAGACATCTACTGAAAGATTCAATGTCTTTATTGACACCATTACATCTGTAGTCAAAGAACAAATGCCTAAACTTTCAGAAGAACAAGGCAAGATGCTTGAGAGTGCAGCAAGAGTATTTAAGAAAGAACAGGATGCAAACCGTAGATTTCTTGCTCAAGTCGCTGGTAACGGAACCGATGTTCAAGAGGTTATTAGCGCAGGAAAGAAAATCACGGTCTCAGAGTTGGATCCACTACTTGACTCACAACTTGCAAACTATATCAAGTGGCCTGATACCAATGCCATGCGACAGCTCACAGGTAAGACAAGAAACATCTTGTCAAGATCTGAAGGGGCCCAACAGTTTAGAACCGTAAGCACAGAACTATTTGATACATTCTTCAAGCAGTCTGTTCTTGTAGGTCGCCTATCTTATATTGAACGAAACATTATGGATATGCAGGTTCGTTCATTTTTTGCCGGATCAACAACTTTATTCAATCATCCTTTGAGATTCATTGCTATGTCAATGGGCAACCCAGAGGGTAATGCAATGGCTAAGTATCTAACTCGTATGAGTAGATTTGATAACACAGTCTTTGGTAATCGCTTTGATGATCTGGTCAAGCAAGTAGATGTTGATGGCTTCAAGGGTGCAGCTTTATCTGATGCAGATAAGTATGCAGTTATGATGTCTCGCAGCTATGGCATGGGTGTTGGTCAAGGTCAAAGAATGCTTCCTACTGGAATGCGATTTATTGGCAAAGACGAGAAGCAATTCAACCGTGCATGGGCTGGTGCTATCTTGCAGTATCGTGAATCTACTATAGCCCGTTTAGTGGCTGGTGGAATTAACGGTGGATCCAGAGATGCCGCAGGTAAACTAAAGCCTTGGTTCCCAGAAGCTAAAGCATTCCTTGCTAAGAAAGAAGCACAAGGTTTGACATTGGCTAACAATGAAAAACAAATTATTACAGACTTTATGTTTGAGACAGAACAAGGTAACTTGCTACGCAAGCAACTTGGTGGCATCTCACAACAACACAATGCAATTTTCAATGCAGAAGATCTTAATGTCGCTAAAGATGCAGTATCTCAATATATGGACATTATAGTTAAAGGTGTTGATAACCTTGCTGGTGGTCGCCAAGAGATCCGTGACTTCATTGCTGGAAAGCATATGGTTGACATCAAAGGACAAAAACTTAAGGGTAAGAATGGTTTTGACCCTAAGGGCAATACTGCTAAAGATGTATGGCTATCTCGTATCCTTAAAGATTATCGTAATGCAGATGTTGTCAATGTGGATAATGCTATTGGTCAGCTCAAGCTTCCTGCCGAATCATATGAAACAGCAGGTGCATTAAAAAGCACATGGGATAAAGCAGCAGCAAAGTTCTTCCGTTTCTCAGCAACTGTTGAAAAGCGTATGGCACTTGGCCCAGAGTATCGCCAACAATATTGGAACTCAGTTGGTGAACACATCAACCTTATGTCCAAGGCAGAGGCTGAAAAGATTCTTCCTATTGCAGAGAAAGAACTTTCCGGAACTAAGATCTTTGGAGTTCCTGCAAACTTTACCAACCCAGCGTTATCTAAGATGCGTGAAGCAATTAAGACATTAGATGATCGTGGTTTATCTGTTGATGATATGCATGGTGTTGCAAGTAATCTAGCAGCAGATAAAATTCAGAAACTTTATTACGATGCTATGCGACAAAGGCAGTATGCCGTTGCATTGCGTATGGTTGCACCATTCATTGGAGCATTTGCTAACACTATAGATGTGTGGGGCAAGCTAGTTGCTAAGGATGTAACTAATACCTTTAAGCTTCAAGGCAAAGCCCGTACCTATAAGGCAGCTAATGCTTTTGAATTTTTAACTCATCCAGAGACTGGCGTTATCTACGAGTGGACTAATGACAACTGGAATGATCCGGGTCAAGGGTTTATCTATAAGGATCCAACATATGGAGATCCTCGTATGATTTTGCCATTTGTTGGTGACATTCTTGGTGGAATGCTTGGAACCGTTGCTGGTGAAAAAGTTCCCGGTATGCCTACATCACTTTCAATTCCATCTTTGAACCTTGCATTCAGTAACGAATTGTTACCGGGTGTTGGGCCGGGTATTCAACTTACCGTTGGTAAAGTTGTTCAAAATCAAAATGGTTGGATTGCGGATCAACTCCGTAACATCATCTATCCATTTGGGGCCCCAGACTCAAAGACTGGAATAGTAGAATCATTTACTCCAGCTTGGGCCCAAAGACTTCTTTATGGTTTAGGTATTAACTCATACGAAGCTAAGAACCTTTCTACCCTTCGACCAATTATGACTTACCTTGCAACTACTGGTAAGTATGGTGAGTTCCCACTTGATGGCCCTAACCAACAGAAGCTTCTTGAAGACTCAGGAAAACTCAATCGAGTCCTTGCCCTATGGCGTGGAATCTTTGCCAACTTATCACCCGGTGCTATTGCACCAAATATCCTTGCCAAAGATAAGACTGGTGACTTCCATGTTCAGGCATTGATGATGAATGACTTCTTACAGATTCGTGCAAACAACCCAGATAACTATGCAGTATCCATTGCTAAGTGGGCAGAGAAGTATGGCGATTCAGCCCTCTTTGCTTTGGTATCTGGATCTCGTGGTGGAGTTCAACCGACTAGCGAAGCATGGAATTTCTATCTCAACAATAGAGATGATGCACTTCAATACAAGAATGCATTCTCCTTGTTTTTCCCCGGTGGTCAATTCTCGCAAGAGTTTGCTAAATGGCAAGAGCAGACAGGACAGCGTTTCAAGTTATCCCCTGCTGACATGATGGCTGAAGCAGCCCGTTATGTTTACTCAGCCCGTAAAGCAAAGCTTCAGTCAGATGAAGCAACTGCAATCATGCAGGGTACAGATCCTAAAGATGCCCATGCTATGTATCAAAGTCGCAAGGAAACATTAGATGGTGATTTTGGTGGTCAACCTGATTATCGATCAGCAGGTGTTCCTCGTGAGACATTGCTTAAGGAAGTAACAGCAGCTCTAAGTAACGATAAGTTTGCAGCTACTGAATCAGGTAAAGGTCTTGCAGAATTCTTGCAGTATCGCAAGGCAGCAATAGATGCAGCAGCACAATCTGGATACAAAACCCTTACAGGTGTTTCAGTTAAACCTATAGCAGAATGGCTAGATAATGCAGCATATCAAGTGATTGCTGCTTATCCAGAGTTTAGTGTTATGTACTGGCGTATATTTGCAACAGAAACAGGAAACCAATAATGGCAACAGAGACAGAAGCACAAAAGAAAGCTCGACTAGCAGCCGAACTTAAGGCTCGTCAAGATGCCATCGTTGCCTCTTTGCCAACCGCAGGATCAACTGGTTCTTCTTTTACAGCAAAGGGAACAAATGTATGGAGACCCGGACAAACATTTACTGATGCCAATGGTAAGAAAACTACGATTACTGGTGCATTTCAAACAGCACTTTATGATCCAACGCTAAAGACTATTGGAATTATCCGTTCTACAGAGCCTCAATTTGCAACACTTCCAGATCAAAATGCTATCAAAGCATTGCTGGTACAAGGCAATTACTTATCAAAGTCTAACTATCAAACAGCCAACTGGATTGATGCAGATAACCAAGCAATGATTTCTTTACTTAAAGATGCCAATGCTGCTGGTGCTACTTGGCAAGAAGTTGTCAAGGGTATTGCATCAGGTGGTGGTGGAGCAGGAACCACAACTACAACTCGTTCCGTAAACCTATCTGATCCAGCAACTGCACGGAATGCTGCACGAGCCGGAGCCAGAGCTTTACTTGGCAGAGATCCATCCGAGTCAGATATGAACTATCTAACTGCTGCTATCACAAAGTATGAAAAAGCAAACCCTTCAATAACAACTCAAACACAGACTGGTACTAATTCATACAATGTATCTTCAACTGGTGGCGGAACATTGGGTGGTAGAGGAGAAGTAGTGGAACAGGCTATTCGATCCGATGAGGCACTTAATACAGAGGCAACTAACATTAAATTTAATTCTTATGCAAACGGCATTGCTAGATTGGCGGCTGGACAATAATGGCTGAAACTAAAAATCCAGATATATCCAAGCTAGTATCTGATGCCTTAACCAATGCTAAAGCAGCACAAGCAACTAGAGATGCTGCCAAGGCAGCAGCAGATAAAATCAAGTCTGCTAATGCTGCTGAACAAAGAATCAAACTTACCGCTCAACAGCGTGTCAAGTATGCTGAAGGATTACAGACATCGATAGATGATGATCTAGTACGAATTAAACAAATTTTAAGCGATCAAGCAATCAGTGGCACTCTATCTACAGCACAAGAACGAGATCTCAAGTATTACGCAAAGCGTTATCAATCAACCCTTGATGCTCAAAAGACTGCCTATCAAGAAGCAACAGATCTTGGTGCTGGGAAATACGAAGTAGATAACTCTGGAAAATTAACCGCAAAGAAAACAACTGCTTCTACTGGTGGAACTCCAAGTGGTAATGTATTTGATTATCAATATCAAGCCGGTGCTAACCCAGCAACCACACCTCGCCCTAAGGGCGTTCCAACTGATGCTACATACGATGCAACTAATACTCGATGGACATCTCCTACTGGATCTTGGGATGCAACAGGTAAGAAGATTATTGCAGAAAAAGTTGTTGGGTCTGCTGATGCTAGTGCTAAAGTTGGAGATACTGGAAAGATAGCTCAAACTCCAGAACAGATTGCAGCAGCTAAAGTAAAGTCAGATGCAGCCGCTAAGGCAAAGGCCGATGCCGCAGCAGCCAAGGGTGGAACTCTTACAGCAAAGCAACAAGAATCACTTGGAACATATGGAAGCAAGTTCCTGCTTGATTACTTTAAGACAGCAGAAAATGGAAAGTATAAGACTCTTATCTACGATAAGTTAATAACTTTTGCTCAACAGAATGCAGATTTTGATACAGTAGTTGCACCATATCTTCGTGATACTGCTTGGTATAAAGATGTAAACCAACGCACATATTCACTCATTGGTGCAGCCGCTATTGGCAATGGTCTTAAACTAGATCAAGCAACTACCGATTCATACCGTGACCAGATCCTTGGTAAGGTAAAGACAATCGAAGAAGTCTCATATGACCTTCGCCTAAAGGCTATCTCTGATTATCAGTTAGATACCACTAAGCCAGATGTAGCAAGGCTCATGCGAGCAGGTCAAGATTTCCAGACTGCTGCTTCAGATTTTATTGATACTTACAAGAAGGCTTTGAAGTTATCTAATTCTCAGTTCCAGATTTCAGATCAAAGCTTCCAGACAATATTCAAATCATCAACAAGTCTTGGAGATTTTGATAAGAAGGTAAAGCACAGCCCACAATACCTTGCACAACCAGATGTCCAGATGGCTATTGCTTCTAACATCACAATGGTTAAGACAAAGTATAAGCAATACGGTCTAAGCCTTACTGCTGAGTCTGCTGCAAACCTTGGTCAAATGGCTTATCTAGGAGATACCTCTACTGAGGCTATTGATGAGAATCTTCGCAATGAAGCAGTCAAACTATTCCCAGCATTCAAAGATCGTATTATGAATGGTGAGTCAGTTCTATCTATCGCAAGTCCTTATATCGGAGCAGTTCAAAGAATCCTTGAGATTCCTGAAGGGTCATTGGATCTTGAGGATCCAACTATCCGTAAGGCAATGATGGGCAGAACTACAACAGTAGGAGATAAGACAACCACAGCAGTAACACCGTTGTGGGAGTTTGAACAAAATCTATACAAGGATAGTCGTTGGCAATATACATCTAACGCTAGACAAAACTTAGATTCAAAAACGCTAGATGTATTTAGCAGATTCGGAGTAATCGGGTAATGGCACAAACAGCTAAAGTTCCAGTAAAATCTGGAGATACGCTTTCCGGTATTGCTAAGGCAAACGGAACTACAGTCTCAGCAATTCTTGCTGACCCACGCAATGCCACTATTGCAGCCCGTGTTGAAGCCGGTCAAACAGCAATCTTTAATGGTTCATCTGTAGCAATCCCTACTAAGACTCCAGCAGCTAGTGGTGTTGTTTCCGGTGCTGGTGGAATTGTAGATACATCTACTGCTGCCGGTGTTGCTAAGGCTTCTGGAACTCCAACTGGTCTTACTGAAGGAAACCCAGCCAACGGAATGTTTACTGGGCCAATTCCAGTAGGTTCAACTCGTACTGCTACTGGATATGTAGATGAATCTGGAACTGCTGTAAACCCAACTGCTCCATTCAAATATAATCCATTAACTGGTGAATACGATCCAGTTGCTGGAGCTGCTGCTGGTAGAACTGTAGTATCTACAGTTCCTAATGGTGATGGCACATTTACGGTTACATACAGCGATGGCACTACTGAAATTACTGGAACCAAAACATCAACAGGTAAAACCGTAACTAGAATTGCTGCCAATGGTGATGGAACATTTACAACATTTTATTCAGATGGAACATCTGAGATTACAGGAACTAAATCCCAACCCGGTCTTACTACAGATCAAATAAATAAGATGATGGCTGACAATAATGCAGCTCTTCTTAAGCAACTTCAGGATCAACAGAACCAAGCCAAAACTGATGCCCTTAACGCCCAGCGTAAGTCAGCATTTGAGATTACCAAAGAACGCTTTGCCCAAGCAGGTATGGCCGAGCTTGGACAAGAAATTGTTAACATCTATAATGGCACAGGTAAAGATAGATTTGGTAAAGCATTTGACGAAATCCCTACCTCATCAGAAGGATTCTATTTAGCACTTATCAATACCAAGTCTTACTATGATCGCTTTGGTAAAGTCAATGAAGATCGTCTAGCCAATGGATTTAAGGCATTAGATGAGAAGACCATTGTTGGTATGGAAGATGAGTACCAGAAGACAATGCAAGCATATAATGCTCCAAAAGGTTTCTATGACCAAACAACAGATTTCCAAACATTCTTAAAAAATAATTACAATGTGACAGATGTTGCTAATACCATGCAAGCCTATAGCGATTTTGTTAAATCAACAGATCCGGGTATTCGTGGTCAACTTAAAGACCTATACGGTATTGGCGATGAAGCTTTGACAGCATACTTTGCTGATCCAACTAAGGGTCAACCAATCCTTGAATCTATTGCTGGTAAGAATATGAATACAGCAGCAGCCCTTATTTCAGGGCTAACTAAAGAACAAGCTGGCATTGGTCAGCAATACGGTGCAGGTAACTTGACCTATGGTCAACAACGCCAAGCCTATTCAAAGGTTCAAAAAGATCTTCAAACTACTGGTGCATTGGCGCAGATCTATGGCGAAAGTTATGGGGCCCAAGAAGCAATCTCTGCTGAGTTTGGTGGAGATGTAGCAGCACAGATGAAGGCAGCTCGTATTCAGGCAACTGGTGCAGCAGCCTTTGGTGGAACAAGTGCTATTGGTCGTTCAGCACTTGGAACAAAGACTTTAGGCGTAATTTAATAAATAGGGTGACTGGCAGTCATTCAGGTTCAAGACCTGAACACCCACTCCGTCTCTTGGATCGCCGGAACTTGAGATGAGTATAAGACCGGAAGTTGGAGCCGATGCACATCCCCGATTGCATTGTGGCCAGCGACTAACATAGAAAAGGGAGTAGGACAAATGTCCAATTACGAAGACGATGAGGATGATTTCGATACGGAATCGAATGATGTTCTCGGTCAACTACGCAAGGCCAATAAGGCAAAAGAAAAGCAACTGAAAGAAATTCAGGAAGAGCTTTTAAGTTTGCGTAAAGATAAAAGAGACCGGACTATTTCAGAAGTCCTCACGGCTCGAGGAGTGAACCCGAAGATTTCGGCTTTCATTCCGCAGGACATCGACCTCACGGAGGATTCGTTGTCGTCATGGCTTACAGAATACGGTGATGTATTCGGTGTGCCATCCAACCAACCTAACTCAGGTTTACCTGAAGGGTTTGCAGAGAACTACAAGAAGGCTCAATCAACTATTGATGGCGGAATTAGTGCCGATCGTGAACAGATGATTCAAGCCCAGATGGATGAGGCCGCTACTAAAGGGCCAGATGCATTGAAGGCGTTATTTGCAGATCTTGGTAAGGCTGGGTACTAACTCAGAAAGGCGGTTACCTTAAATGGCAACCACTCAAATCTCTGGTGTTGGCAACTTAGTAGTCAATGCATATGACACATATGTAAGAGCTGCACTCCGCTCCCTACCTGTCATGCGTTCAGTTGCTGATCTACGACCAGTATCTCTAACCAACCCGGGAACTACTCTCAAGTTCGCACTATATGCAAACTTGTCAGCAGCAACCACAGCTTTAACAGAAACATCTGATGTAACTCCTGTTGCATTAGCAAACCCATCACAGATTTCAGTCACAGTTACTGAATACGGTAATGCTGTTGAGCAGACAGAGAAGGTCAACATGGCCTCATTCTCTTCTATCGACACCATGATTGCTGATGCGATTGCTTACAACGCAGCAGATACATTGGATCAGCTTGTCGCTTCTGCCCTAATCGGTGGAACTGTAGTTAAGTACGGCGGAAGCCGTACAACAACTGCTACCTTGACAGCAACAGATGTCTTATCGACAGCTATGCTTCGCAAGGCACAGACAGCACTTCTAGAGGCCAACTCACAACCTCGCGTTGGAGATCTCTACACATTGTTCATCCACCCACGCCAAGCTTATGACCTTCGGGCAGAGACTGGTTCAGGCGGATTTGTGGACATCCACAAATACACAACTGAAAATGTTGGCAACCTTCTTACAGGCACCATTGGTGTTCTTGAAGGATTCCAAGTTGTTCAGACATCTCGTGTACCTGTCACAACTGAAGGTGCATCATCTGCTTCTGTCTACAAGGCAATCGCAGTTGGTAAGGAAGCTCTTCTTGAGGCAAATGTTTATGATGTACAAACTGTCATAGCTCCTCAGATTGACTACCTACGCCGTAAGACAGCCCTTGGCTGGAAGTACTTCGGCGGCTGGGGCATCTTCCGTGATGCATCAGTAGTTCGCTTGGAAACAGGCGGTTCAGCTCTCTAATAGGAGCTAATTAGTTGAGGGGGTGGGGCAACCTGCCCCCTCTCTACTAAAGGAGAGAAATGGCTACATATACTTTTTATACACCACAGGTGATGGAAGGATTTCCATCCAAAGACAGGTGGTGGCGTAGAGTTGTTTCTCAGCGTGGCGAAGCAGTCGTTATTAAAGACGGTGTTTTATCCTTAGCTCGTGCAATATCGGAAGATGAAATGGCTGCTGCTGATTATGTGTTCCTTGGTGGTCGCAATCATATTGTTAGCGAAACAATAAAGAATGTTCTTGTTGGGCAGGGTTTTGTTATTAAGACACAAGCAGAAGCAGATACAGCATCCAATGCTGCACATGATGGATTTTTAGTACAGGTTGTCTGATGAGTTGCAGAACTGGATGCCCTACTCAAGATCATGAAAATTGGGGAGATTGCCTCAGAGCATCGGGATTACAACTATCCGTTGGTGATGCCGGTAGCTCAAAGCAGATGTCTCAGAAGAAATGGGATGCAGAATTAAATGCCTACAAGTCAGCGATAGACCAAGGCATAGAACCAGCAACAACTAACATGAAGGACATTCGTGGAGCTGTTGAGTTAAGTAACATTGCCGGTAAGGCATTCGACTCAACTACTAACTCATTTAAGGAATAAGCATGACAACCATTATCGGAATCCAAGGTAAGGGTTGGGGTTTAATTGCAGCAGATTCTTTGATAGTTGGTGGAGATCAGAAGTTCATAGCCTCTGGTATGGAGAAGGTAGTAGAAAAAGGCGAGTATGTATTTGCCTTTGCTGGCGATGCAATCGCCGGGGATATAGCCCTACACAGTTGGAATGCTCCTAAGATTCCACGAGGTGTGAACTTAGATAAATTTATGATGACAGATTTACTGCCATCACTTAAGCGAGCTTATGTCGATTATGGATACGATCCATCGCCACGCAACGCTGATAATGATCTCAAAGATGGTTCAGGTTTTGATGCATTGATCTGCCTTCGAGGAAAGATTTATCAAATTGATAATGACTTTTCTTGGGTAAGAGATGATCGTGGTATCTATGGAGTTGGATCCGGTAGCTCGTATGCACTTGGTGCATTGGCTAGAGCATCTATATCTCCAACGAATACAAGAACAGCAGCCAATGAGGCTCGCAAAGCAATAGAGATTTCCATCTCGTTTGATATAAACACCGGTGGGAAAGTCAAAGTAATCACACAAAGGGAGAATCAAATGGCAGCAGCAAAGAAAGTATCAAAGAAGGCAGCGTATGCAGCATACGAAAAAACAGAATCTAAATCTATGAAGGCTAAAGAATTAAAATCTGGTGAATCAAAAAGCGAGAAAGCCAAAGAGATGAAGTCAGGTATGCACATGATGGGTAAGAAAATGATGAAGAATTCTTCAATGAAGAAAATGGGCAAGAAGAAGTAATGAAAAAACCTTCTAAAGCTTCAAAGAAAGTTCAGAAGGTAATGCACGAGTTTAAGACCGGCACCCTTCACTCAGGTTCTAAAAAGGGCCCAGTAGTAACTAATAGAAAGCAAGCAGTTGCTATTGCATTATCTGAGGCAAAGATGTCTAATAAGAAAATGGGTAAGAAGAAGTAAATGGCAAAGACTCCAGCGTGGCAACGCAAAGAGGGCAAGAACCCTAAGGGTGGTCTCAACGCTAAAGGTCGTGCCTCTGCTAAAGCACAAGGAATGAACTTAAAGGCTCCGGTTAAATCTGGTGATAACCCACGCAGAGCAAGTTACCTTGCTCGTGCAGGTGGTAACCCCGGCCCAGAACGCAAGCCTAATGGTGAACCAACTCGTTTGCTTTTATCACTTCAAGCATGGGGTGCATCATCAAAGGCTGATGCTAAAAAGAAAGCAGCAGCAATATCTAAAAGAAACAAGGGTAAAAAATGAAGAAGAAAGCATTTTGGGATACAAAGAATCCTAATAAAAAATCTACCCCATTAACTCCTGCACAGAAATCAAAGGCTAAAGCTTCTGCTAAGAAAGCCGGAAGACCTTATCCAAATCTTGTAGATAACGCAGCAGCAAAGAGAAAGGCTAAGTAATGGCACTTGGTACCAATGGAAGCACACTTCAAGCAGAACTTAATCGTCTTGCCAATGGTGGCACCTATCCTGCTATTCAGTCATATGTTGGTGCAGCTCAGGCTGCAAACACTTTTGCTGGAACCACAGGACTTAGTGTTGTTGGTGCCTTGAATTCTAAAGCCGGAAACTCTAGATCTGCTTACAAAGACCTTCGTGGTGTTTGTAATCAACTTGGTGGCACTACTGATAAGGCTGCTGCCGCAGCCCTAAGAGCGAGGACTTCATGACAACTACATTTAATGCCCTAGTAGAACGAGTCCTTGGCCAGATCCAGAACTATGGATCCCAGCAGGAAACAGCCACATGGGTCAATCAGACTGGTGGCATTGCCACCACTACAGCCACAGATTTTGTGGTCAATGAGACTGCCCAAATGGGTCGAGGTCTTATTGAGGTAGGCGATGAGCTTATGTATGTAGACCGTACAGACAACCTCACCAAGCAGGTTTACCTAGCCCCGTGGGGTAGGGCATTTAGAGGCACCACAGCCTCTACAGCAGCCAACCAGACCAAGGTTGTGATTGCACCTACTTACCCACGATTCATGGTCAAACAGGCCATCAATGACACTATTCAAGGGGTCTACCCAAACCTCTTTGGGGTAGGCACATACACATTCTCCTTTAACTCAGCCGTGACTACTTACCAATTACCGGCAGCCGTTGACTATGTTCTCAATGTTAAGTGGAAGACCCTTGGTTCAACCAAGGAGTGGCTCAATGTCCGTAGATATGACATAGACAAAACAGCTAATACAACTTCATTTGCTTATGGCAAATCAATCAATATCTTTGATGGCATAGATCCCGGAAGAACAGTTCAAGTTATTTATGCAAAGGCACCTACGGTTCTATCTAGCGGAACAGACATATTTGAAACTGTTACTGGATTACCAGCTACTACAGTTGATCTAATTACTTATGGAGCTATTGCCCGTCTAATTGTTGGAATCGATGCTGCACGAGTTCCTGCACAATCAGTAGAAGCGGATATGTTAGATCAATCAAAGCCTATTGGTTCTGGTTCATCTGTTGCTCGTTTCTACCTTGGTCTATACCAGCAACGCTTGCAACAAGAAGCAGCAAATCTCCGAGATCTATACCCACCACGACTACATTACACGAGGTAACCAATGGCCCAGAAAAGATATTACGCCTCTACCGCAAAGCAAGCATCGCTATCAACAGGTATCGATAGCGTTGTTACATCTATCACCCTTGACTTAGTAACAGGTTTTCCTAGCAATTATCCATACACACTTGTTATTGATCCAGATACTAATAAAGAAGAACTTGTAAAAGTAACTGCATCCGGTGGCGGAACTACTCTTACTGTTGCTCGTGGAGAAGATAACACTACAAATGTTGCTCACTCTGCTGGAGCTACGGTTCGCCATGTGGTCTCTGGTCAAGACTTTAATGAATTCTCTGCCCATGTTGGATCTGTTGCTTCACCTACAACATCCGGTGTTCACGGTGTTACTGGTGATGTAGTCGGAACATCTGACTCACAAACCCTTACAAATAAAATTATCTCTGGTGCAGTTATTGCTTCAAGTGGAATTGACTTTGAAGGTGCAACTAACGACACATTTGAGACTACGCTTACAGTAGTTGATCCAACAGCAGATCGAACAATCACCCTTCCTAATGCAACTGGCACAGTAACCCTTGATGGCGTTGCATCAACTCTTACATCTAAGACTATTACATCTGGAACCTTGGGTTCTGATCTAGCTGCTGGAACATACAAGATTACAGGTCTTGGAACTCCATCTGCTAATACAGATGCAGCAACTAAGTCTTATGTAG
>Ga0209189_1001462_pt1 | contig 17599 bp, 16 predicted proteins | sample C_130820_EF_Meta_FD_187308 | JGI IMG/M metagenome (GOLD analysis project Ga0209189, IMG submission 187308) | Freshwater microbial communities from Lake Croche, Canada to study carbon cycling - C_130820_EF_MetaG (SPAdes) (version 3) | ecosystem: Environmental > Aquatic > Freshwater > Lake... | reverse complement strand
ATCATTGCAAGGATTGTTTGCTCCAGCATCAACTTTCAAGTCGGTCTCAGTTGTTGCAGCAGCAGCTGCCGGATATAACTTAAACGCGTCGTATAAATGTCCTGCTGAAGTACAGATTGGTAACCGCGCATTCCAGAACTTTGATAGTAAAGACCAAGGAACAATGAGCCTCAAGAAAGCTATTGCAGTCTCGTGTGATACCTTGTGGTACCAAATTGCCTATGACGAGTGGGTTCGAGACGGTGGTTTGCGCCCAAAATCAAACCCGAATGATTACTTTTTTAAGGCTGCACAATCATTTCACATTACCGAAAAGGTAGGTATCGATCTGCCATCGGAATCTACTTCACGCCTTGCTGATCGAACATACAAGAAGAGCTGGTTTCAGCAGAACAAAGATTTCTATTGCAACTATAAGACTCGTGCAACCAAAGCACAGCAGACGCCATTCTTGTTGCAGTTAGCTGCCGAAAACTGTGTAGATGGTGACAAGATCCGCGCAGGAGACGCTGTTAACTTTTCAATCGGACAAGGAGACACAGTCGTAACACCGCTTAAATTGCTACAGATGTACGCCGCAATTGGTAATGGTGGCACCATCTGGCAAGCAAAAATTGCTAAGGCGATAGTCAAGACTGACGGAACCGTTATTAAAACATTTGAGCCTAATAAACTTGGAACACTGACAGCTGCGCCATCAACAATTAAGTTCTTGCAAGGTGCGTTGCGCGAAGTAGTTGTAAGCGGAACTGGTGCCGGAGTATTTACTGGTTTTCCTATTGAAGTAAGCGGAAAGACTGGTACTGGTCAGGTGTTTGGACGAAATCCAAATGGTTCGGCTAAAGATGACACTTCGTGGTTTGCATCCTATGCACCAAGCAAGAATCCAGAGTACGCCGTTGTCATGATGGTAGGTCAAGGCGGATTTGGTGCATCGACTTCGGGTGTTGGTGTACGGCAGATTTATTCAACACTCTTTGGTGTTACCGGAAACAAAATTGTTCCTGGCGCGGCGTTATTCCCTGAAGGTAAGCCTCCAACACAATTGCCTAAGATTTCACCTGCAACTAAACCAAAGGAGGCGGTCAAGTGAGCCAGATCAGTGCTCGCCAGCGTTTATATCGACGCAATCGTCAATCTTTAGTTAAAGGATTTGATCCAGTATTAACTGCTGTCGTTGGGCTGCTTCTATTTATAGGCACTTTGCTGGTGTGGGCAGCAACTCGTGATTGGTACACGCGCAATGGCTTAGATGGCCAGTACTACTTAAAGCGCCACATCATTAACATCATGATTGGTTTAATTTTGGCGTATGGCACAACGGTTATTGATTACCGATTGCTGCGCGCATACACGCCATTTTTGTGGGGCGCAGGTGTTCTGGGATTAGCTATCGTTTTAATTCCAGGACTCGGTAGTGAAATTAATGGCGCACGAGCTTGGATAGCATTGCCAGGCGGATTCCAAATTCAACCAGCTGAACTTGCCAAGATTTCAATCATCATCGGGATGTCCATGATTTTGTCAGAACGCACGCATGACAGTGATGGACCAACCAGCAAAGATGTTTTACAAGCACTGGCAATTGCCGCAATTCCCGTTTTGCTCATCATTTTGCAGCCCGACATGGGAACAATTCTTATTATCTCTGCCGCGGTTGTAACAATCATTGCTGTGTCAGGGTCACCTGCACGTTGGGTCGTGGGCTTGCTATTGATTGCAGTCTTGGGTGGATTTGTTGCCGTTAAGGCCGGTGTCATTAGCGATTACCAAATTAATCGCTTACAAACATTTGTCGATCCAAATGCCGACACCCAAGGTGCGGGGTATCAACTGCGCCAAGCCCGAATCACTGTGGGATCTGGTGGCTTCATTGGTACCGGATTATTTAATGGCCCACAAACTAATGGTCGTTTTGTGCCAGAACAACAGACAGACTTTATTTTCACTGTTGCTGGTGAAGAGCTTGGCTTCTTAGGTAGTGGTGCGATTTTAATTTTGTATCTAATTTTATTGATGCGAGCATTTTCTATTGCACGGCGTACTAATGACCCCTTTGGGCGATTGGTATGTACCGGCGTAATTGCCTGGTTTTCATTCCAGATTTTTGAAAATATTGGAATGACGATGGGGCTGATGCCGATGACTGGTGTGCCATTGCCATTTATTTCCTATGGCGGATCATCGATGTTTGCGACCTTGATCGGCGTTGGCCTGTTGCAGAACGTTCACGCTCGATTACGAGGTTAAATAGGCAAAACGCCCCTGCTCTGCCATAATTAGGGCACCAGTTCAGCGCGGCTCGCGATCAATCGCGAAACAAGCCCAGCGCGGACGGTACGGAAAACCCAACAGGATTTTTTAAGAAAACAGTCTGTATACACAGACATAAAGGATTTGGTGACATGGCGATTGAGCCTAAAACACCGCGCAAGCGTGCGGTTAAGAAAGCTTCTGCAACAGCAAAAGCAAGTGTTGAGCTTCCAGTTACGGAAGTAACGGAAGAAAAGAAAACTCCTCGTAAAAAAGCAGCGGCAATTCCCGTTGCAATCTTTCAAGCTGCGCCGGAAAAGCCAGCTGCAAAGAAAGAGGTAGCAGATACAAAGCCGCGCAAGAAGGCTGCTGCTAAGAAAGATGCCCCTGAAGTTTCAGAAAAGCCTCCAGTATCGGCGGATTCAGAATCTGGTGATTCAGAAGAGCGTGCAAACCGTAATCGCCGTCGCCGTCGTGGTGGTCGTGGTCGTCGCAAGCCAGGTGCTGCAGATGGCGCCAACACAGAAAACAATGACGAGAATTCAAGTGATGAATCAACAGATGAGGATTCAACAGAAGGTTCAACATCTACCCGTCGCCGTCGTCGCCGTCGTGCAACTGGTGATGGCGTAACTCCAGGGGAGACCATTGAAGAAGATGGTGTAATTACCGTTGTTAAGGTCCGCGAAAAGCGCGAACGCCCAGCGCGTGCTGAACGCGCAGAGCGCAGTAACAACAACCGCAACCGTCGTGATCGCAATGATCGTTATGATCGCAACGACCGTGGTGGACGCAGTGATTACCGCGAGCCATATCGCAAGCGCGGAACAATCATTACTGATGGAGAATTCTTAGCTCGTCGCGAAAATGTTGATCGTGAAATGTTGGTTCGCCAGATTGCAGACCGTACACAGATCGCAGTTATTGAAGATGGCGTCATGGTTGAGCACTATGTCAATCGAAATAGCAACCAGTCTTACGTTGGTAACGTTTACTTAGGCCGCGTACAAAATGTTCTTCCTTCAATGGAAGCTGCATTCGTTGATATCGGCAAGGGTCGCAACGCTGTTTTATACGCTGGTGAAGTTAATTGGGATGCAGCTGGTATTTCAGAGTCTGCGCCACGCAAAATTGAAACTGTATTAAAGACCGGCCAGCCTGTATTAGTTCAGGTAACAAAGGATCCAATCGGTCAAAAGGGTGCACGTTTAACAAGCCAAATTTCATTGCCAGGACGCTACGTTGTTTATGTTCCAGGTGGCGGAATGTCAGGTATCTCAAAGCGCCTTCCTGAAGAAGAGCGCACACGTTTGAAAGCAATCTTAAAGAACTTAATTCCAGAAGAAGCTGGTGTGATTGTTCGTACCGCTGCTGAAGGTGTGAGCGAAGAAGATTTAACAAATGATGTGGCACGTCTTAAGGCGCAATGGGATGACATCTATGCCAAGAGCCAGAATGCAAACTTCCATCCACCTGCCGCGTTATACGAAGAGCCAGACTTGGCTGTTCGCGTTATCCGCGATATTTTCAATGAAGATTTCCGCAAACTAACTGTTCAGGGATCTACTGCTTGGGATGAAGTTACAAACTACCTTGGCTTTATTGCTCCAGAGCTAACACAGAAAATTGAAAAGTACACCGGAACAGGCGATCTATTTGCAGACTTCCGCGTTGAAGAACAACTTGCAAAGGCATTTGATCGCAAGGTGTATCTGCCATCAGGTGGATCACTTGTTATCGATCGCACAGAAGCAATGATTGTTATCGACGTTAACACCGGTAAGTTCATCGGTAAGGGTGGAAACCTCGAAGAGACTGTTACTAAGAACAACTTAGAAGCAGCCGAAGAAATTGCGCGCCAACTTCGTTTGCGCGACCTTGGTGGAATCGTTGTAATCGACTTCATCGATATGATTCTTGAATCAAACCGCGAAGCTGTATTGCGTCGCTTAGTTGAATGCCTTGGTCGCGATCGCACAAAGCACCAGGTTGCTGAAGTAACCTCACTTGGTCTTGTTCAGATGACTCGTAAGCGTGTTGGTCAAGGACTTATTGAAGCCTTCTCGACAACATGTGATTCATGTAGCGGACGCGGAATTCATATTCATATGGAGCCGGTCAAGATGAAGGCGCCAGCACCTCAGATCGATACTCCGTCGTCACATCATGAAGATGCTGACGAAAAGGATGCAACCGCTCATGAGTTCCATGAATCCCTTAATCAAGATTCCACGACACAATCGCCATCGGCTCCATCGGTCGAGGTAAAGGCAGGGGGCCGAAAGCGCCGCCGTGCCTCATCATCGGGCGTTATTACCGCTTAACAAGACCGCCGATTTGAGCCTGAGGGCTCTACTCGGTACCCTTACCCCTCAACGCAATAACCTAAAGTTCGGAGAACTACGCACGTGGCAAACATTAAGTCTCAGATCAAGCGCATCAAGACCAACGAGAAGGCACGCCTTCGTAACAAGTCTGTGAGCTCATCTATCAAGACAGCCGTACGTAAGTTCCGCGACGCTGTAGCTGCTGGCGATGCCGCAGTAATCACAACAGAACTTCGCGCTGCATCACAGTCACTAGATGTTGCAGTTCAAAAGGGTGTTCTTCACAAGAACTCAGCAGCAAACAAGAAGTCTTCAATGGCTAAGGCAGCTGCCAAAGCCGGCGCACGTTAATCCTTTTACTACTTTAAAGCGAGGCTAGGTTCATGCCTGCAATTTCACTTGCTAAGGCGCCGCAACCAGCATCAACCAATCCGGCGCAGATTCGTAACTTCTGCATCATTGCCCATATCGATCACGGCAAATCAACGTTGGCCGATCGCATGTTGGGTATCACCGAAGTTGTAGAAGCTCGCAATATGCGCGCGCAGTATCTAGATCGCATGGATATCGAACGCGAACGTGGAATCACAATTAAATCTCAAGCAGTTCGATTGCCATGGCGCTCATCTATCGATGGCGGCGAATACATCTTGAACATGATCGATACACCAGGTCACGTTGACTTTACTTACGAAGTATCGCGCTCGCTAGCAGCATGTGAAGGAGCGGTATTGCTAGTTGACTGTGCTCAAGGAATTGAAGCACAAACACTTGCAAACCTTTATCTTGCAATGGAAAACAACTTAACAATTATTCCGGTGCTTAATAAAATCGATTTACCTAACGCACAACCAGAAAAATTTGCAGCAGAGCTGGCACGTTTAATTGGTTGCCAACCAGAAGATTGTTTGCGTGTTTCAGGTAAAACTGGCGATGGTGTCGCAGACTTACTTGATCAAATTGTTGCTCAAATCCCAGCACCAGTTGGTGATCCAAAAGCACCAGCCCGTGCCTTAATTTTTGACTCTGTCTATGACGCCTATCGCGGTGTTGTTACCTATGTTCGTGTTGTCGATGGACACTTGTCTCCACGCGAACAAATTCAAATGTTTTCTACTGGTGTTCGTCACGAAGCTTTAGAAGTTGGTGTTATTTCACCTGAACCACTTGCAGGCAAGGGTCTTGGTGTTGGCGAAGTAGGGTATTTAATTACAGGCGTTAAAGATGTTCGCCAATCACGTGTGGGCGACACAATTACTACGTATAACAACCCAACAAAGACCGCACTTGCTGGCTATAAAGATCCCAAGCCAATGGTTTTCTCGGGTCTGTTCCCATTAGATGGTGCTGATTTTCCTATCCTTCGCGAAGCGTTGGATAAGTTGCAGTTAAATGATGCTGCACTTGTGTACGAACCTGAAAGCTCTGCCGCCCTTGGCTTTGGTTTCCGTTGCGGCTTCTTAGGCCTGCTACACATGGAAATCGTGCGCGAACGGTTAGAGCGCGAACACAAGTTAAACCTAATTTCTACGGCGCCTAACGTTGTCTATAACGTAAACATGGAAGATGGAAAATCAGTGCGAGTTACAAATCCATCAGAGTTTCCTGATGGCAAAGTCGCAGCGGTTTTTGAACCTATTGTTAAATCAACGATTTTGGCACCTTCTGACTACATCGGAACCATCATGGAGTTATGCCAAGATCGCCGCGGAGTCTTGCTAGGTATGGATTACATTTCTGAAGATCGAGTTGAAATCAGATACGACCTGCCGTTGGCTGAAATTGTTTTCGATTTCTTTGATCAACTAAAGAGCCGAACAAAAGGTTATGCATCCCTTGATTATGAAGAAAAGGGCGAGGCCGAAGGCAACCTAGTTAAGGTCGATATCTTGTTGCAGGGAGAAGCAGTTGATGCTTTTAGCGCAATTGTTCACCGCGACAAGGCATACGCGTACGGCGTAATGATGACCGGCAAGCTACGCGAACTTATTCCACGTCAGCAGTTCGAAGTTCCGATTCAGGCAGCTATTGGTGCCCGCATCATTGCTCGCGAAAGTATTCGTGCGATCCGTAAAGATGTTTTGGCAAAGTGTTACGGCGGAGATATTTCACGTAAGCGCAAGCTGTTGGAAAAGCAAAAAGAGGGTAAGAAGCGCATGAAGATGGTGGGACGTGTTGAAGTTCCACAAGAAGCCTTCGTTGCCGCTCTTGCAACGGATGCCGACATCGAACAGATTAAGGCCGCGCGTAAAGCAGGGCAATGATGCTCTCTTTTTATGTACACATTCCGTACTGCATTAAGCGGTGCGGTTACTGCGACTTCAACACTTACACACCTAGTGAATTACAAGATGGTGCAACCCTAGAAATCGTTAGTAATGATTACATTGATGCTGTCTTGCGCGAATTAGATGCGGCACCAAAAGATCCTGTCCCAACAATCTTTTTTGGTGGCGGAACTCCATCATTATTGCCAGCAGATGATTTAGGTCGAGTAATTAGTGCGATCAAGGCACGCAATGGATTGACACCCGATTGTGAAATCACATTAGAGGCAAACCCAGATTCAGTGACACAAGAGAAGTTAGAGCGGTACCTAGAAGTTGGATTTAATCGAATTTCATTTGGCATGCAATCTGCCAAGCCACACGTTTTGGCCGCTCTTGATCGCACACACAACCCAGCAAATGTTGAAAAAGCGATCTCTATGGCACGGGCTGCTGGATTTAAATCTATTAGCGTTGACCTGATTTACGGAACACCCGGAGAATCTTTGGATGATTGGCGAGAGACTGTTAGCGCAGCATTGGCGTTAGACATCGACCACATCAGCGCGTACGCGTTAATTGTTGAAACCGGCACAAAACTAGCTGCACAAATTAAACGTGGGGATTTAACAATGCCCAATGATGATTTGATGGCTGATATGTATTTGTTAGTGGATCAGATGTGCGAACAAGCAGGACTTACTTGGTACGAACTATCCAATTGGTCTAAGCCAGGCCATGAATGCCGACACAACATCGCCTATTGGGAAAATAAAAACTGGTGGGGCCTTGGACCAGGTGCACATTCACATATTGATTCAAAGCGTTTCTGGAACTTGAAGCATCCAACAACGTATAAGCAGAAGTTATTTGCGGGGGAGTCACCAATTGCCGATAGCGAGCAGTTAACATCCGAACAAATCAAAGATGAATCAATTTTGTTGGGTATCCGAATGCGCGATGGCTTACAGATTAGACTGCTAGAACCCCATCAAATGCAGGTGCTAAGCCAATACAGCGATAATGGTTTTGTTCAGCTACACGATGATCGCGTTCTGCTGACCCCTACGGGCCGCTTGATCGCAGATCGAATCGTGCGAGAAATAAGTATCTAGTACCCTTGGAACAAATGTCATCACGTCGTCTAGAAATCCTCCGCGCAATTGTCGATGAGTACGTTGCGACCCAAGAACCTGTCGGCTCGAAATCAATCGCCGATCATCATGGTCTTGGTATTTCTCCTGCCACGATTCGTAATGAAATGGCTGTTCTAGAAGATGAAGGTCTGATCACACAACCTCATACAAGTGCGGGACGAATTCCAACAGATCTTGGGTACCGAGTATTCGTAGATAAGTTAGCAACTGTTAAGCAGTTGTCGAGCGCCGAGCGCCGAGCGATTGAAACATTTTTGCAGGGTTCTAATGATTTAGATGAGCTCTTGAAGAGGTCAGCCAAATTGCTAGCAGACATCACAAAGCAAGTTGCAGTTGTTACCTACCCAATTATTGGAGAAAGCCGCGAGAAGATGGCGATTTCTGGTACTGCAAACTTGGCTCGATCTGGTGAGGATTTAGGTCTTACGCTTTCGCCAATTCTTGAAGCGCTAGAAGAGCAAGTTGTTATCTTGCGTTTGCTAGATGAGGCACGTTCGACAGTCCATGTTCGAATTGGTAGCGAGCAGAGTGAAACTAATCTTCAAACAACATCACTTGTCACAGTTGGTTATGGTGTCGAGTCCGCTCAGCATGGCGCAGTTGGTGTACTTGGGCCCACACGAATGGATTACGCGGGTTCTATTGCAGCAGTCGATGCAGTTGCCCGATATGTTGAGCGATTTATCAATGAGGTTCCATAAGTGGCTGATCATTACCAAACGCTGGGTGTTACAAAAGGTGCAAGCTCTGACGAGATTAAAAAGGCGTATCGCAAATTAGCGCGTGAACTGCACCCAGATGTGAACCCTGATCCTCATACGCAGGAAAAGTTTAAAGAAGTCACCGAGGCCTACGATGTTTTAAGTGATCCACAAAAGCGTCAGTCCTATGACATGGGCGGAAGTAATCAGTTTGGCGGTGCAAACTTTGGTGGTGGCTTTAGCGACATCATGGACGCATTCTTTGGTGGTGGTGGATCACGCGGACCGCGACCTCGTACTCGTGCTGGACAAGATTCATTAATCAGAATTCAAGTTGATCTCAACGAAGCCTGCTTTGGAACAGAGCGAGAAATAACAGTTGAATCAGCTGTTGTCTGCCCTAAGTGCACAGGCACTGGTTGTTTAGATGGCCAACATCCAGAAACTTGCATGACCTGTAAAGGACGCGGTGAAACGCAACAAGTTGTGCGCTCTGTTATTGGTCAAGTAATGACATCACGCCCATGTAATGCATGCCAGGGATACGGAAGTGTTATCAAGAGTCCATGCCGCGAATGCGCTGGCGAAGGACGAGTACGCAGTCGCCAAACTATTGATGTAAAGATTCCGGCAGGTGTTGAAACAGGAAACAGAATTCAGATGTCAGGCCGCGGAGAAGTTGGTGCTGGCGGGGGACCTGCTGGTGATTTATATGTTGAAATCGTAGAAGAGCGCCACGAATATCTTGTGCGCGAAGGCGACACATTGCATATGGCACTTGAAGTAACAATGATTGGTGCAGCACTTGGCACGACAGTTACGGTTGAATCATTAGATGGTCCGGTCGAAGTAAACATAAAGCCCGGTACGCAAAGTGGCACACCCATTGTTATTAAGGGCAAGGGTATGACCCGATTGCGTCGAGGCGATCGTGGAGACTTAATTGTTCATGTCGAAGTAATCACACCTACAAAATTAAGCAAAGATGAAGAAAAGATTTTGCGTACTTTTGCCGAAGCACGTGGCGAAAAAGCTAATGAAGCCCACGTAAAGGGCCAGGATGGTTCAATCTTTAGCAAGCTCAAGGGAGTGTTCCACAAGTAATGTTCACCCTCTTTTTCGTAGCTGATCTACCAACAACTGTTGGTGGTTCCTACGAGTTTGCAAATGATGATGCCAATCATGCGATTCGCGTCTTGCGAATGCAAGAGGGCGCAGAATTTATGCTCAGTGATGGCAAAGGTACGTGGTCACAAGTTGTTGCAACAGAGGTGAAGAAAAAATCTATGCAGGTTCGGGTTATGGATTCTGGTTTTCAGGAACCACTTGCAACGACTATTACCGTTGTTCAGGCATTGCCCAAAGGCGATCGCGCTAAGGAAGCAATTGAGTTATTAACCGAAGCTGGCGTAGATCGCATTGTTCCATGGGCATCTGCGCGCAGTATTGGTAAAGGTTCAGATAAGTTTGCCGTGACCGCACGTGAAGCTAGCAAGCAATCACGTAGATTTAGAATCCCTGAAGTAACCGATCTTGCAACAACTGCGCAGATTTGCGAGGCAATAAAGCTGAGCGATCTAGCAATTGCTTTTCATGAGAGCGCAACAGCTAAATTGTCCGACCAAGTTTCTTCACACAATGTTGAGCATTTATTAATCATCATCGGACCAGAAGGTGGATTAACCGATGAAGAGATTGCTGTATTTACTGAAGCTGGCGCCAAAGTCGCACTAATGGGACGACCAATATTGCGTTCGGCACATGCTGGTATTGCCGCTGTTTCTGCAGTATCTGCACTTTTGAAGGTATGGTAATTACGTGGCCTTAGATTCCAACTGCATCTTCTGCAAGATTATTGAGGGAGAAATCCCGGCTGACATCGTGTTGCGTAATGAAAATGTTGTTGCCTTTAATGATTTGAATCCTCAGGCACCAACACATGTATTGCTGATTCCAACCTTGCATACAGAAAATGCGGCAGGCATTGCACGCAATAGCGCGAGGATCACGGCAGACCTTTTCTTAGCTGCCGAACAGATCGCCACAGAGCGCGGTCTCAACGGCTACCGAACTGTTTTTAACACCGGGGAAGAGGCTGGTCAGAGTGTTTTCCATGCTCATCTTCATCTATTGGGTGGGCGCGCCATGGCATGGCCACCCGGTTAAAGATAGATTTACCCTTATATGGAGCGAACGCTGATCACCGTACCTAACGCCATTTCGATGGTTGCTGTTGTAGGTCCGCATGATGACAACTTACGAGTTATTGAAGCCGCTTTCCCATCTGTAAACATCACAGTGCGCGGTAATGAAATCACATTGCGCGGCCCACATAGTGATTGCGCAAAATTAGAAAATTTATTCAACGAGATGATAGTTGTTATTCGTAGCGGAAATATTCTTAATGTAGATGCCGTCAATCGTGCCATCGAAATGTTGGAACACGATCCTGTAGATCACCCAGCAGAAGTGATGTCATTAAACATTGTTAGCAACCGTGGTCGCACCATCCGTCCAAAGACTGCTAATCAAAAGCGCTACGTTGATGCGATTGAAGACCACACTATTACTTTTGGTATTGGCCCTGCTGGTACCGGTAAGACATATCTAGCAATGGCCATGGCTGTTGCGGCGCTACAAGCGAAGAAGATCAACAGAATTATTCTGACTCGTCCAGCCGTTGAAGCGGGTGAGAATTTAGGATTTTTGCCAGGAACCCTGAGCGAAAAGATTGATCCGTACCTTCGCCCATTATTTGATGCACTGCATGACATGATCGATATCGATACTGTTCCGCGTTTGATGCAATCGGGAATCATTGAAGTTGCCCCATTGGCTTACATGCGCGGTCGAACATTAAATGACGCCTTTGTAATCTTGGATGAGGCACAAAACACAACGCCTGAACAGATGAAAATGTTTTTAACCCGCTTGGGCTTTGGGTCAAAGATGGTTATCACTGGCGATGTGACTCAGATTGATCTACCGAACTCGCAAAAATCTGGCCTCAAAGTAGTGCGCGATATCTTGCAGGAAATCGATGACATCGCATTTCTGGAATTAACAGCAGAAGATGTTGTACGACATCGCTTAATCGGGGACATCGTTAAGGCTTATGACAAGTTTGATGAAGCTCGACAGGGATTGCGACCAATTCGCCAACAATGACAATTGAAGTAACAAACACTTCAGGGCAGTTAGTTCCGGCCACTGAAATATCTTCGCTACTCACCTTTGCGTTGCTCGAGCTAGAGCTAAATCCTGAGTGTGAAATCAACGTTTCTTTTGTCGACGATGATTACATGACCGAGCTACACATTAAGTGGATGGATGAACCAGGGACAACAGATGTCCTTTCATTTCCCATGGATATGCCAGAAAAGCCGGGCGAAGCCGTAACTCTTGGCGACATAGTTATTAGTCCAGTTGTTGCAGCAGAACAAGCTAAAGCCCAGGGTCATTCGAATGAACACGAGATTTATATTTTGGCCACACATGGCTTGCTCCACATTATTGGCTATGACCATGCTGATAAGGCAGAAGAAAAAGTTATGTTTGATCTGCAAGAAAAAATAGTAAGAGATTGGCAGAAAGGTTTATGAGTCCCATAGCGATCGTTAGCATTATTGCCTTGCTTATGTTTGCCGGGTTTTTAGCCGCATCTGAATCTGCGTTGACCTCAATTTCTCGCGTTGTGATCGAAGAGATCGAAGGCAAGCGCGGAACTGCTTTGCTGCGTAAATACACCGCTCAACCTGCTCGATATCTGAACGTGATTTTGCTGGTTCGCAAGCTCTGCGAATTTACCGCAACTGTTTTATTGGCTGTTATTTTGCTGCGCAATTATTCAAGTGCTCAGGCAATGGCGCTAACTGTTGCAATCATGGTTGTACTTTCATATGTAGTTGTTGGCGTTGGCCCACGCACATTAGGTAAGCAACAACCACACAAATACGCCCGATACGGAATCATCGTTGCTTATGGGTTGGCATTTTTGCTGGGTCCAGTTACAAAGTTACTAATCGCAGTCGGTAACGCACTAACCCCAGGTAAGGGATTTAGATCAGGACCGTTTACATCTGAAGCAGAACTTCGTGACTTGGTGGATCAAGCACACGAGCGTGGTCTGGTGGAATCAGACGAGCACGAGATGATTCACTCAGTATTCGAACTCGGCGACACCTTAGTTCGCGAATTAATGGTTCCTCGTACCGACATGGTGTGGGTCGAAAAAGATAAGAGTTTGCGCCAAGGGTTATCACTTGCGTTACGCAGTGGATATTCACGCATCCCGGTTATTGGCGATGACATCGACAACATTGTCGGAATCGTTTATGTAAAGGACTTAGCAAAGCGCGCACTGGATCATCACGAAGCTGAGCACACCGAAACAATTGAAAAGCACATGCGCCCTGCAAATTTTGTCCCTGAAATCAAGATGGCTGATGATCTGTTAAAGGAGATGCAGAAGAATCAGATCCACCTTGCAATTGTGGTTGATGAATACGGTGGCACAGCAGGAATCATCACTATTGAAGACATCATCGAAGAAATTGTGGGAGAAATTGAAGATGAGTTTGATGATGGTGAAGAAGAGTTCACCTGGTTAACACCAGATAAGGGTCGCGCAAAGGCCACATTGCATATCGAAGATTTAGCTGATGAATTAAAGATTGAGATTGAAAAAGAGGAGTTTGAAGATATCGACAGTATTGGTGGATTAATGGCGCAAAAACTTGGCCGTGTACCAATTGCTGGATCCACCATTTCATGGCATGGATTTTCAATCACATCAGAGCGCCCACAGGGCCGTCGTCGCAGAATTTCATCTGTACTAGTAGAGCGCCTTGTAGAAGAGATTGAGGACTCTGAGTAACGATAGAATGCGCACATGCGTATCGTTCGATTCACCCCCGGCCCAGATGCTGGTTTAGGCCAAGATCCACTATTTGGTGTCCTAGAAGATGATGGCGTTATCAGCATCATCAGCGGTGATCCGATTTACTCTGGAATCCAAAAGACAGCTGCAACTATTGAACTGAGCAAGGTGCGTTTGCTGGCACCAATTATTCCGCGTTCAAAGGTTGTTTGTGTAGGCAAGAACTACGCAGATCACGCCGCTGAAATGGGTGGAGTAGTACCGGATGAACCAATTATTTTCTTAAAGCCAAACACTTCTGTCATTGGCCCTAACGACACAATCGTGTGGCCAGAAATGTCAGAGCGCATTGATCATGAAGCAGAGCTTGCAATTGTTATTGGTCGTATTTGTAAAGATGTTCCAAAAGAGCGCGTCAATGATGTGATCTTTGGCTACACAATCGCAAATGATGTGACTGCTCGCGACCTACAGAAGAAAGATGGACAGTGGACCCGCGCCAAAAGCTTTGACACATTTTGTCCGATTGGCCCATGGGTTGATACCGATTTTGTACCTGGCACTCAAAAAATCACCGCCACCATTGCAGGTGAAGTAAAGCAATCAGCCCAGATCAGCGACATGATCTTTGATGTTCCAACAATTATTAACTTTATTTCACGTGTGATGACCTTGCTGCCGGGCGACATTATTTTGACTGGCACACCAGCAGGCATTGGCCCAATGGTTGCAGGTCAAAAGGCAACCATGGCTATTGAAGGACTTGGCGAACTAACTAACAAGGTGAGTGCACAGTAAATGACGCAAAGGGTAAAGGTTCGTTTCGCGCCATCACCAACTGGTGACTTACACGTCGGAAATATCCGTACCGCACTTTTTGATTGGGCATACGCCCGCCACACAGGTGGGACATTCCTATTTCGTATTGAAGATACTGACACCACCCGCGTAACAGATGAGTACATCAATGCAGCTATAGATACTCTGAAATGGCTTGGTCTTGATTGGGATGAGGGTCCAGAAGTTGGTGGCGACAATGGTCCTTACCTACAATCACAACGTTTAGATATTTATGCATCATGGGCACAAAAGTTTTTAGATCAAAAAGATGCGTACCACTGTTACTGCTCACCAGATGAATTAGAAGCAGTGCGCGAAGCACAACGCAAAGCCAATGTTGCACCCGGTTATAACGGACATTGCCGCGAGCTAACTGCTGATCAAATTGCAGCATACAAAGCTGAAGGTCGCGGGGCAGTAGTCCGCATGCGTATGCCTGATGGCAGCACAACATTTAACGATTTAATTCGCGGAGATGTTTCCTTTGATCACAACTTTGTTCCGGACTTTGTGCTAGTTCGCGCTGATGGATCACCGCTGTACACATTAGCTGTTGCCGTAGATGACATTTTGATGAAGGTAACCCACGTTTTACGCGGAGAAGATTTACTGTCATCAACTCCACGTCAGATTCGTGTCTATCAAGCAATGGGTGTCGCACCAGCTGATTACCCAGTATTTGCCCATCTTCCCTTTGTAATGGGCCAGGACAATGCAAAGTTGTCTAAGCGAAATGGTGAAGTATCAATCGCTTGGTATCGCGAGATGGGCTTCTTGCCAGAAGCAATCTGTAATTATCTTGCACTGCTGGGTTGGTCACCGGGGGATGATCTGGAAAACATCACCATGAAGCAGCTAACTGAGATGTTTACAGTCGAAAAAGTTCATTCATCACCTGCCCGTTTTGATATGAAAAAACTCGAAGCAATCAATGGTGACAAGATCCGTGCACTGACATTAGACGAGTTCCTCAAGTGGTCGCTGCCGTTTCTAACTAGGGCCAATGTCATCACAGGCACAGATGCTGAAATTGAGTCAGTAAAGAAAGCCTTGCCACTTATTCAAGAGCGCATCATCATGCTGAACGAAGTTCCAAAAATGCTCAAGTTCTTGTTCACGAAAGAATTTGCTGTAGATGCCGAATCAGTTTCAAAGATTACCGACGAAGCTTCAAAGGAAATCTTGAAGCGTTCAATCAAGGAGCTAGAAACTGTTTCAGTATGGAACCACGAAAATATCGAAGCGGTTCTGCGTGCATCCTTGATTGAAGAAATGGCGCTGAAGCCACGTATTGCATTTACCGCACTTCGCATTGCAACCACCGGCAGCACGATTTCGCCGCCACTATTTGAGTCAATGGAATTACTGGGCAAAGAGGCCTGTTTACTGCGTATAAACGCGGGATTGGCACTATAAATCCGCTGGTATTCTTTGCACTTGCAATACAAGGCCTTCCAATCCAAAATTGAGTAGACCTTGGGGTATGGGGTAATTGGCAGCCCTGCTGATTCTGGTTCAGTAAGTCTAGGTTCGAGTCCTGGTACCCCAGCGCAGTACCGCACTACAACTACATATGTTTGTCCTAGTATTTTTACAGGCACGGCCCCGTCGTCTAGCGGCCTAGGACTCTGGCTTCTCAAGTCAGCTACGAGGGTTCGAATCCCTTCGGGGCTACCACCGATATCTCTCTTCTCACACAGTAATTGTGCGGGAGGAGAGATTTTTGTTGTGAACCAGTTAATCTTCACCTATGTTCGCATTTGATTTGAAGCATCTGTTCTTCGCAATCTTTGCAGGTTTGTGTGCATATGCATTTGGCCGTCGCGTACTTTTGTGGACCTTATTGGGTTACGTCGGAACCTTTTGGGTGTTACTGGCGTTGATGTTGTCACCAAAGAAAACTCGTACTCCACTTAGAGAGTGGAATCCGATTACTGAATTAAAGCCCCGCCCAAAGCAATAGTGGGGGCGCATCCTGGCGCATATTGTTTGCGATCCAGGTAGCACCATCTAAATTATCTCCAGAAGATTGAACAACAACTGCGTTTGGAAGTTTCGCATTTACTTCTAGTGCAATCTTCGTTGCATATGTTGAATTACGAGCTGGGCCTCCTTGAATAACTATTTCAGGAGAATCATTTTTTGCCCCGCCACATCCATACCAAGCAGCAACAACACTTTGCGCCAATAAGAATGCACCTTCATCAACGATTGCGGTAGCCGTAGAAACACCAGCATCTGCTGCATCTAATACCTTTTTTGCAGTTCTGGTGGCCAGGTTAACGGCATCAACACTGTTTCTAATCTCCAACGCAAAGTATTGAGCGATTTCATCGGCAAAGTAATCAACCATTTCGGGATCATCACCGCGGCCCTGGCGAAGAGCCAGTGCTTTAGTAATCGCTAACTTTCCTAACCAAAATCCACCGCCCTCATCGCCAAAGGTGTTACCGAGGCCATCACGATGTGCGTAATTTCCATCCATGCCACCAATTGAAACAACGCCGCCACCAACAGAAAGAACAACACCATTGCGACCATTAAGTGCTCCAATAAAGCCAGCTAAGCCATCATCAATCACAGCAACTTCACTGGCACCAAAGAAGTCTTTACATAGCTGTAAGTACTTTTCTGGCTCTGAAACAACTCCATAAAAACCAGTACAAGAAAGTGCGACTACATCTGCATTAAATTTCTGAGCGGATTCGAAGACTGCGCGTAATGCGGGCAAGGGATTCTCACCGGCAACCTTGCCACGATCACTAGTAATTAATAGCTCACCCTGTTTAAAGCGAGAACCAGATTGGCCCAAATCAACTGCAAGAACGTTGGAAGCGGTCATCTCTTGGTGTTAACCGATTAGTTCGCGGTTACGCTTTACTTCGCGTTCGTGATTACAAGGACGCTCAGTGTGGGTGTCATAACAAGGATCACACAGCAAAACCAACTGGTGACACTCTGGCTTTTGGCAGTTTCTAAACTGCTTTGTTGCACCCTTGCATTCAGCACATTGCCCAATCAACTTAGTGTGATCACTAAAATCAATAGTTAGGCGATCATCAAAGGTATACAAAGAACCTTCCCACAGGCCGTCATCACCAAACTTGTTGCCATAACGCACGATCCCACCTTTAATTTGGTAGACCTCTTTAAAACCACGGTTTTTCATAACTAC
>Ga0209189_1001460_pt1 | contig 17621 bp, 17 predicted proteins | sample C_130820_EF_Meta_FD_187308 | JGI IMG/M metagenome (GOLD analysis project Ga0209189, IMG submission 187308) | Freshwater microbial communities from Lake Croche, Canada to study carbon cycling - C_130820_EF_MetaG (SPAdes) (version 3) | ecosystem: Environmental > Aquatic > Freshwater > Lake... | reverse complement strand
TATATGTATGCCATCAACTTTTCCTCATTCGTCGTGGGATGTTCAATTAACTTATACATTGCTTCTTTGGTATGTAATATAGGAAGTTTTCCTTTATCAACTCTCTTGATAAGTTTATAAGCATGTATTAAATCTTTGTCAAGATCATTTAAAACAACTTTTCCGTGAAAATCTTCTAATGAGAAAAATATACTTGCGGATCCAGCAAAAGGTTCACAATACAAGTCAAACGATTCGGGAAATTTGTTTATAATATATTTTCTCAACTTATATTTCGATCCAACCCTCGAAAAGAGTGGTCTCATTTTCTATAGTAAGCACAGGAATTCAAAAACTATCTTAATTCCCTAAAAAAAATAAAATTTTAAAAAAAGTTCAACCTTGAAAAAAAGTTTTTAAAAAATTAAGAATAAAGATCTATCTGAATTCTATCTTACTAAATATTTTTTAATCTCATCTTCATTCACCCAATCATAATCTAATTTAGCCTTTTTATCAAACTTTACATACCAATGGTAGGGGCCCTCCGCCTCATACTTCTTAATAGTGCCTATTTCACCATTACCCATATCATAGCGTTTACCTACTAAACTTGCATCAAACTTAATTTTTCGCTCTCGCTTATTTTCAACAATATTCTTATCAGAAACACCTTCTTTCCTTAAATCCCTCTTAACTTTCTTTTCTTTTCTGATTGCTTCTTTATCAATGGCTTCATTATTGTCAAAAAGCTTCTTATGAACCGCACCTATTTTTTGTAGCTCATAGTGCTTTCTCCAAACTCCATCAACTAATAATTTATGACCTTTAATGTCTTCTATTTTGTATATTTCATTACTCCATTCTTTTCTTCCTTTATCAAACTCCCGTTTAACAATTAATACACGAACTCTATCACCTACCGAAAACATAGTAAATTGCTTTTCAGCCAAATCATATCTCTTTAATTCTTTGTCGAACTGATCCACCTCACTTGCATCTATAGGTGAACACCCTAAACTTGTGTGAAAGCGATGATTATAATTGTAAACTAAATCTGGCAAGATTGAAACCCAGTCTCTTGTTTTATAAGCACTTTCATAAACAGTTATGAGCCTTCTCAATGTTTCGTTAAATCTTTCAACAGTTCCTTGGCTAAAATGGTCTCCGGGATCGACCGTGTAAAAATCAATATCTCTACTGTCAAATAAACTTTTCAGTTTTTTGTTGGTAAACTCTTTACCATTATCGGTTTGTAAGTGATGTATGGGTAAATCTTTTAAATCTTCAAAAAATTGTAAAAACTTGTTGTATATTTCGTCTTGTGCTTTACTCTTTAGTGCATAACAATACGCAACTCGCGTTATGACATTTATTATGCACAAAATTCCAATGTAGCCATTATATGCGTTAGGAAACATTATATCACCTTGGTAGCTATACATTCCTCTTCCAACATTTGGGAAGAATGCTGTTTTCGTTCCTTGTTTGTTGAGTTGAAATGCTTCTTTTTTATCAAGCATTTCTTTAATCTGCTTGTAGGTGTATTTGTCTTGACTTTTGTAAAATTTGTATGCTGAGCCTAATCCGACTCTTGGGTCATAATAGTCTGCCATTATACTATAATATTATTCTTTTTTGATATGTTACAATGCCAACACATAAGCGTGCAATTGTCCTTAGTGTGACATTTCTCACTATCAATTCTATCAACCGTCCAATCGAGCATACTCCCGTCATTCTCAACGTTCATGACTTCACTACAACAACTACATCTATGCATTTGTAATTTAGATTGTTTTAATACCCAAGGAACATCAATATAGTTTCGATTTATGTCGTTTGTTCGCTTTGAAACTATTCTTGAACCATCTTGTCTCATATAGCCGATAATCTTATTGTCAATATCCGCCTCCGGAATATGAAATACTTTTTTTCCTTCGAACACATACACATTGTCTAAGTTGCTACTACGTGTGAGTGCAACATAAAGCCACTTGCGAGTAACGTGTTCAAATTGAGAATCGAATATAACTATAGGTTTATCAATAGTATCACCTTGAAGGGAATGTCCCGTATAAGCATATGGGTAACTAAAATCTCTGAGCATAGTTTTGTGTAAATCTTTGTATTCCATTCCGGAACTTTCATCAACTAAGTCGAATGTATTTTTATCTATCCGTGTTATTTTATAATCAAAGTGTTTTGTTATGCGTTTAGTTTTCGATATGCCTCTATGATTATTTGCACGGATAACCAGCCCCACGAAAAAGCCAAGTAAACCTTTTCGTTGATGTTCCCATTGATTCATTTGTCTACGTGTTTCTTGACGATAGGTTATGAACGCACAATCTTTAGGAATGTCATCCATATGATTTATGATTTTAGAATATTTTGCAATTATCTCACTTATTGGTAAGTTGTTGATGAAAAGATCTTCTCTTAATTGCTTGACTTTTTCCAACTGATGAAACTTGTAACGTTTTGGTATTTCCAGCATTATTTGATCGGGAAATATCGTATTAATAATGCGCATATAGTAAGTTTCGGGAACGATGTTTCGATTGAAGTTGTGTTCAATCGGATCGTTTTGTAATTCATCACCATTTGCAATGATTTTAGTTTTCGGAAAAGTTTTCATATATTTGAGAAGCATTCCCCACTCTTTAATAGTATATTGCCCGATTTCTTCGAAAACAACTACATCATACTCTTGCATTTCATTCATTTGTTGCACTCCATTGTCTTCGGTAGGCCGAGACCCACAAAGATCATAAAGAGTCATAGCATTAAAACCTTCTAATTGTAGTTTACGCGCTTGTGCGTTTTGGGGACAAGCTATTGCGTGATCTTTACCAACAATGTGTTTTTTGCAAGCGAAACTTTTGCCACTTCCGGCGTGTTTAGCTTTGATCATAATTTTGTCAAATTTGTCAAAGATCTCAATAAACTCACTCATACCATACTCATTCTCTAAGGTAAATGTGTTGACTTGTGGTTCGTCAAATATTTGACAATTATTTTCAATTTCGGAAGAAATAACACTTTGCGGTATTTTTTGATCAAGTTCTTTCTTAAGTTTTCCAAGATTCTTTACATCGCAACCATCTATTTCGTCCTTTAGTGGAATGTTAATTTTTTCGGCATCATTCTTTGAAACAAATACGCAATCAGTTTTAACACCAATAGGAGTGCAACCTTTGGCAACAACCATTTCAATAGTTTCGGCCAACTTTAAGCGACACATATCATAAATAAGTGATTGTATTGGTAAATAGCCATCTTCGAGATCAACGGACTTGCATTGTTGAAGAATGAATATCTTCTTCTTGTAGTGTTTAATACGTTGATAATCTATGAAAGGCTCGCCTATGCCAATGTGCGAAATTTGCCCACCGAACGTTTCTTGGTCACGTTTGGCATCTTCAATAGTTGCATAAAGTCGTGTGCGGGTTGCGTAGCCAAGAATTTTACCTAAATATCCAATTGCTGACACAAGTATTTGTTTCTTCACGGGCTCACTTAGTGTGTCATCGTTGAAAACTTCGTCAATAATATCACCGAAGGGATTTTCATAAAGTTTGCTCGGAGTGCAAACTGCCATAATTTGAACATCGGATTTTACCTTTTTAAGAACTTGTCCATAAATAACATCATACTTATTATTCAATAGAACTCTCCAAGAATATCGATCTTTGTTCGATGGGTTTATTTTTTCAAGGCGTTTCACGTAATACATTGAAAAGTCACAAATTTTCTCACCGTTGTATTTCATAAACTTGTCAAACTTTGAAAATACGGGAATCGCCTTCAAGTTGCGAAGAATAGCAGGGTAACACTTTATTGTATCAAGTCCAACAACTTTTTCATTTAGATTGAATCCACCGGAACGAAATCGGCCGTGCAATGCACCTCGTTTGTATCTTCTCAACGTATCAAGGAATCCTTCACCATATTGACTTTTAAGATATGGTTTGCATATTGTTTTTAAGCACTTCTCTTTTAATTCTTGGTATCTTAAACACTCGTTGATATCCATATTTGTTAGATCTTTTGTTATTATTGTTTCTTCTCCAAAGCTTGCACGGCATAAATTAACGAAAACATTGCCAACACCAAATGTTATGGAAGTTATTTGGAAACCGGTCGAAGTTGTTATATTTGGATGATACTTACACTCTATAACCATATGCTCAAGTATCTTGGTTAAATCAACGGGAGAACACCAAAGAATTTTAACAAATTGTTGTTCTTCACTCTTTTGTTGTATTTCAAGTATTTTCGCTACAAGTTCTTCAATTGTTTTGACACCGCCGGCAAGAATACTTTTGCCCGTTGGAATGGGAAATTTAGCGGAGCATTTTACTTCATTATTTTCATTGCCGACACTTTTCAATGCTAACGAATGTTTGTCACCTTTGTCAGTTACGGGAAATGCGTGGTTATCTTTGCGAATATACACTAAACTAAGTCCATATTGTCCGCCAAGAAAAGTGTCAATTTTCAATCCATCATCATTGGGATGATATTTTGCCTCTATAGTTGTGTTGCAATGTCTTTGTTCCGCACGAATACGGAAGTATTTGAAGATTGGCAAAGCTTCATCAAAGCTCAATGGAAATTCCATAGGAAATTCATAAACTTTATCGGGGAAAGCTATTTTGTGTAAAAGTTCGTATGTGCATCTTGGTTTTGTCGAGTATTTTGCGTTGTATCTGTCCGCCACAAGATTCATTATAGCGTTGGCTAAGCAAGAATTCGGGCGATAATATTTGTCGGCTTCAAATAAGTCATAGAGAGTTTTAGCTTCGATATTTACTTCATATTTAAGGAACTTGCTCGACATCCGAGTATCTTGTTCGAGTAGTTTAACTTGTCGAGGGTTTGGTAGAGGGTTACGAGAATTTGAAATATCTTCATACCCTTCAATAACAAGTATGATTGGATAGAAGTCACTCACACTTTTTATTCTATTAGCAGCAAGATTATTTATATTGTTATTTATTTCATTTGTCAAGAACTCTTGCAAGTAATTTTGTTGAATTGAAGGTCTATCACGAATACGTCTTTTGTTTAACATTATATCAACTGAAACTTTTGGAATAACATTATAGACATAATTCCAAGGAAGATTCATCTTGTAAATATCGGTTTCTCCGATAAAGTTTGTATCAACTGCATTGTCTTCAATATATTCGTGTGCATCCTTGATCTTACCGTTTTTATGTTGCTTTTGTTCATAACGAATCCTATCGTTTGTGTCTTCGCGAAAAATACGAAAGGCTACTTGAACCATACGCTCTCTCTTCGGCTTTGGCGGCTCTTCAACAACTTGCGGAAGGTGTTGTAAAAGGTATCTCGGGTTTCTTTGGATTTTTCGGGATTCTTTTGTTAATTGTTTCTTGTTGGTCTTCTTTAATACTTCAGCGATATGCAATGCTTCATAAAACTCGGCTTTGGTTATGCCTTGCTCGCGAAGTTTCGTCTTTACATCCGCTAAAGACAATTCGTTCTTTTCTCTCAAATAGGCGGTCCGTCGGTTTGTGAGAGGCATTCTATACTTAGTTTAGATTATTATTTCATCATAACGTTATATCCTTAAATACTTTTTTCCGGGAAAATCAATTTTTTATTTTCAAAATACAAAAAAATTTCAAATTTGTTATAAGGACAAATAAGTAGAAAAATAATACGGTTATGCTACGGCTTTCTTTGCTCGACGAACTTCTGTACGCTTTTCATTGTACTTCTTCTTTCGCTCGGCATATACATCCGGATGATTTTCAATCCATCGCTTGACACGAGCAGCGAGCTTGATCTTTCGTTGGATCTCCTTTTCTTGAAGTTTTGCGAACTCTACCTTCATTTGTTCAATGTCGTCCATCTCTTACTTTTTAGCAGAGATTTTTATATTATATATAACGTTATCCTTAAATCAATTTTTTTTCTTGTCTTTAAATATGAACATCAGGCTTTTTCAACAATTAACAATACAACAAATTGCAGCTATAATAGAACAAAAGCAAAAGGTCAAGAAACAACTCTATCCACCACGGAAAAAGCAACTTGAACTTCGGGAACTTTTTGAGTAAGTAAATCTTCCATAAGTATTTCATAACACATGTCTTGTCTCTTCTTCATCCAACACGATTTATGATAGAGACGATTCCACGAGCTATACATCGAGTCTTCTTTAATAACTCGAAGTTTTTTGTTACAATATTGACAAATAGTGTTGTCCATTATAATATCATTACAAAATAATAGATGCCTCAACAATGCATAATATGTTTAAAAGACATTGATGACAAATTTCCATACAAAAGCTTACCATACCATAGACGATGCTTTCGACAGCGACTAATTGACTCACTCAACATAAAAGAAAATATATCTTGTATTGTTAATGAGACTTTTGGGAGTAACGAAAGCGAATGATGGAAAACATAAATATGTAGCTACTTTTGAGGATGAAAACGACAAAGTTCATAAAGTGAAGTTCGGAGCTTTAGGATATTCAGATTTCACGAAGCATCATGATATAGAAAGAAAAAAAAGATACATAGAAAGACATCAAAGTAGAGAAGATTGGTCTAAGAATGGTATATTAACACCAGGGTTTTGGGCGAAACATATTCTTTGGAATAAACCAACTTTAGAAGAATCTATGAAATGGACAATAAACAAATTTCATCTTTAATTGTAATGAGTCTTGACTTGATATTTATTTCGATTATTTGTGGACTTTTGATGACAAACAGCATTTTACTTATACAAATATGTATGAAACCTAAACATTCTCCATCGTCTGATTCTCGGGGATAGAATCCATATTTGTTAATATTCTCCTATTATATTTGATTAATGAAGGTCTATTAGATAATTGACGATACACTACAATACCTAAAACGCTCACGAGAAAGCCCCACGCAGTCCCGGCGACAACCGCGACTGCAAGTTTTTCATTTTCACCCCACGCAACGCAACTCATAGGATATGATGGTGGTGGTGGACTTCCAAAAGGTGGAGGTATATCTGATAAATTCATCTCTTACTATTTTGTAACATTTTCTTTTTGCATTTCATCAAGTAAATCAGAAGTTTGATTAAGAGCTTTCAGAATTTCCGGAATAACTATTGCTCTCATTTCTTTCACACATTCAGCTTTCAAAGCTGGAATAAGAACATTCTTCACTTCTTCTACTGCAATTACTTCTATACTTGAGAAACAAGCACCCATCCTACATTATCCCTATAAAAATTTCACAGGTGACTTATCTTCTTCTTTTTGTTTTGGTTTCTTTTTTTCTATACTCGACCTATTATGATCAATCGCTTCCATAAGCTTAACTTGAGCTTTTGCATTATGCAAAGTTGTGTGATACGCGTGTATTTTGCCAGTTTTAGAGTTTTTCACTCGAAACTTTCCATCAGGTAATCTCTCGATGACATATGGCATTCTAATTATTACCAAGAGAAATTTCCCCACCACAATAATTAAATGATGTACTTGCAGATGAAGTATAATCAGAAAGTGCTACGTAATAGCAATTACCAACAGTTAAAGTAGGACTTGATATGGGCCTCTTCACTTTCAAATATTGATCACTAAATGGATTCGTTGTGACCCACGAATATAATTGCGTGTCCCCAAAAGCAGTTGATGAGTATATTTCTAACCGAAAATTGGTAGTTACCGAAGTAAGTTGTATTTTCAAATATACATTAAATGTTATGTATGTTTCACCATAGTATGTGAAAGGGACAATTACTCGGTAAGAAACAGTTGTTGACATTGAGTAATTCATAGAAGTTCGCGGGACAGAAAATGTGCTACCCAAGGAAGTCGTGGTTAAATCTCTATTGAGTGCTTGATTCCAAATAGTTCTATACAAATTTGTTGCATACATGTTACCGCTTGTGTCAGTCCTTGCACCTGTTGTAGTTGTTGAATTAGAGTAAAAATTTAAAGTTGTAGCAGGTGCAGGTATAACAATCCCTCCTATAGTGGCTTGGTTTGGAACAGTAATGTTATTGTAAAATGTAACATTTGCACTTCCATCAAACTTTATTGCATATTGATTATTTGCATCATAAATGCCTAAATTGACTCGACTGAATTGTATGCTTCTTACTAATGTTACAAGACCATTTATTATTGTATTACCAATCCCATCAAACGTTATAGCACTTAGAGTATTTGCATCAATAATAGAACTATTGGCAGTATTAAATGTTAAATTTCCTTGTATGGTAGTTGGAACTGATATAATAACCGATGATCTAACTGAAGATGTTATATAATCTGCCTTCAATATACCATAATAATTAGTATCTGTTGGAGTTGCTCGTTGATATCCATAAATCATATTATTATTTATGTTTGCATAAGAAGGACCGAATATGGCCCATGTGCTTTGAAGAGTATGGCTGTAAGGAATAAGATTTGTGGAAGCTATTGAAGTAAAAGTATTTCCTTGATAATCAACCATAATATAACTATTAGCAGTTATGTTACCACTCTCATCATATGCTACTAATGTACTTGAGGAAGCATTCGTCGAAGCATTCACGTCTATTTGTGAGTTTGTAGTTCCATCGAAAGTTTCTGGAGTTTGGATTAAGTAAGTTGGCGCGACTGTTAGCTGTCCTACTAATCCTAAATTAGTGCGAGCAGTTGCAGCATTTCCAATGTCTGATAAATTGGCATATTTATTCAAGGCATTGCCTATGAGAGACGAAAAGTTGTTGGCTCCATTCAATGAACGCTGAATTTTTGATGCCTTCTATAACTTAGCGAGAAAATAAAAAATGAAAATGACTTATATTAAACATTTAATAAATCTTTCTTCATAAACGGGTTGTCAGGCATATAATCAGATGGGCTATTTCCTATCACATCAATCTGGATACAAACACTCCAATCAATGTTATTAAAGTTTATCAATTGGTTATTCTCATCAACTATCTGAATTTCTATTACGCTCAAACTCTTGAGAGTGCATTTTGATTTGAACCCAGTTGTATTATTCCAGAATACAATACCATTAGGCTCTTGATTCATAGGAATTCTACCTAAAATGTTTCCACTGTATTTTGTTTTTGAGTCATATGCTTGTGTATAGACATTCATACATTTAACAAACACACATCGAGTGCCCGAAACATCCATACACATATTCGATTGCAAGGTACTTGTTGCTCCCTGATTAGCAGTTATGTAGCCAGTTATATCTTTTGCACCATTAAATCCAAATATTGAATTTTTGGATGAGGAAGCAAAAATTGTTACATTATTTCGTGTTTGAGTTGCGTAGAGATTTATAAATTTGAAAAACATTGTATTGCTGCGTTCATCATACACAGTTGATAACGAAAAAGGCAATGTGCTTGGATTTCCATCTATGTTTGTGCTTGCAATTTGTGAGGCAACATCATATGATGAGTAATTACCTGGTGTTATTGTAATTGTATACTTTGTGCCATTATAACTAAAAGGAAAAATGTTGTTCGTTGAATTTATACAATAATATGATACAGGAATTTCAGCATCATTAAGAGATATGAGAAATTGATAGGCATTTGGTAAATTGACTATAGGCTCCCGAAATAAGAAATAACACCAACTTCTATATGATGGATCACCACCAAATGCATCAGCGTGAGATGAATTGAGATTTACTTGCACACTTGGAAATTGTGTCTGATTTATGATGTGAGTCATTATTACACTTTAAAAAGAAACTTTTACATCTCCTTTTGTTATGCTTGTTTTAAGTGATTGTTCCTTTTTCTTTTGTCGTTTGAGAATACTTCTAAATTCTTTATATCTCATACCATTATTGTAAGCATCTATGACTTTATTGACATAATCAGGCAATTTTTCATTTCTCGGGGTAATATCCATATTGATGTTCATAGGCAACTTTTCGAGTGGAACTCCAACATTTATATCCGCCGGACGAAACTGTTTAATGTCTTTTTCAGTCATAAATGGCTGGTTTAGAATAACATCTGGTCTTGCGATTGAAGTTGGTTTTATTTTTAATGCCTCAAACTCAACAACTAATGATTCACTCATCTACTTTACACATCGAAAAAAAATCTTCGATAAAGGAAGGGAGCAAATGAGTGAAAAATCAGAAGAAACGCTTGAAAAACCAAGAAAGCCAAGATCAGAAAAGCAAATAGAATCTTTCAAAAGGGCGCAGGAGATTCGTAAGGCAAATATTGATGCCAAAAAGAAAGAAGTTGTTAAAGCAAAAGTTGAGGCTAAAATTGAAAAGTTACAAAAAGTTTTGCCACCCGATGAACCTCTTCCAAATAAAAAAGAAGAAGAGAGTGAAAGTGAGTCCGAACCGGAGATTGTCGTGGTAAGAAAAAAGAAGCCAAAAAAGAAAATTGTTGTTGTTGAATCGGATACCGAAAGCGATGATGAAATTGTCAAAACTAAAAAACAAAAGCCACCAAAAGTTGTAGATACACCACCACCACCACAAGTTCCTAAAAGAAATATCTTATTCTATTAAGAATGCATATAACAGAGGATGAAAATGATTTCAAAATACATCCTCCTAAAATGTTATGCGATGAGCTTTTAGCTGATGACATTCCACCAATGTTACCAAATAAAAATTTTGTTATGTATATTGCTGGGGCTATGGGTTCAGGCAAATCAAGTAGTGTTGTTAGTCTACTAACTGGCAAAGGTGCAAATAAAGCCTATAGAAAAGTATTCGAAAATGTGTTTTTTGTAATTCCACCGAATTCTCGAGCATCTTTAGCTGGTAGTCTATTTAAAAACCATCCCGAAGACAAACTTTACGATGAACTAAATTCTCAAACACTTAATGATATTCACTCGAAACTAATGCACGAAAGTTCGGAGGGGTATAATTCATTAGTCGTTCTTGATGATGTTGCATATGCACTCAAGAAAAAAGAAAATTCTGAAGGGTTAGAGAAAATTGTCAAAAATCATCGTCACTTGAGAGCAAGTTTGATGATTATTGGACAAACGTTCAATTCCTTACCTCTCTCGATTAGAAAAGTTATCAGTCATCTACTACTATGTGGAGCGCCAAGAAATAAAAAGGAATATATTTCAATGTTTGACGAGATGCTTGATATACCAAAACACGAAGCAGATGCTATTATGCAATACGTCTTTAAAAACAAACACGATCAACTCTTCATAGATAAATGGAATGGATCATTGTATAGAAATTTCAACAAACTAATTATCGATAATTAAATGTATCTTATCAGTAGAAATGCCAAGAACCAAGAAGAGTGTGGTTAAGAAAAATAAATCTGTGAATGTTATTGTGCAAGTGAATAGTCACAACAAACGAAAAACCGCCGCTCCTAAAGCTAAGACACCCAACCATCCTACAATCTTTGTAAATCCTGCTTCTAATAATGGTTTTCACGAAAACGCATTGACTCAAAAGTTACTACATCATTTAATACTAAATAATAAAGAACTACCAAAAATCGATCATCCAACTACGGATTTACATAAAAAACCAGAAGAAGTCAAAGCATTTGCTCCAACACCAAGTGTCTCGACAATTGTGAAAGATGAAACACCTTTGCTCGAACCCACACCAATGCCAAGAATGCCAGATTTACCTTTAACTGATGAAGTGAAACCAACAATTGTAGCACGCACTCCGCTAAGACCTGAAGCACCAGAATTTACACCTATTCGTCACCCCCCTACGATACCATCAAGATCCCCCTCACCTCCTCACACTGAATTTCCAAGCAACGTCGCTGGGCGAAAAACATATTTTTTTGATAAATATGGCTTACGAGGAATTTCTCATTTTACTTCTGCAGAATTAGAACGTCTTCATGACGTTGAAAAACGAAATGGTGATTTTAGATTAGAAGCTGACTTAATTAAGAGAGAAAGAAGAGAAAGAAGTCGTTAATCATCCAAACGCTGTTAAAGCTTGATGCGCTGCCCCGATTCCTCTCCCAATCGCAGCTTTAACTCCATTTAATCCACCATTACCACCTTGCAATGCTTTACCCGCATCAGTTATAGCACCACCTACGTGACCAACTGATCTTAATGCATCACCTACAACATTTGCACCAGGAATTTGATCAGCTATATTTGCAGCCGCATTAGCTCCTTGAGTAACTTTATTTCCAACAAATTGTGCAGCTTGACCAACTTTTCTTCCTACGTAATTTGCAGCATTAGATAATTTGCTTCCAAGTGCAGAAAAGAAACCCATTAATTATTCTAATAGAGGCAAATATTTATTTTTTTTATCTTTTTATTTTTTAGACAACAAATGCAATACATTGGTGAATCCACTGTGTCACTTCCCCAAGATATGAACTTAGTTCCAAAATCTGCAGCACCGGCATCTCGTAGCAGAAAAGTTAATGTTATTCCATTATCTGGCTCTACATTTAATCCTGGCGATGTAGCTAAATTTGAAATTCCCGTAGGAGGCTCTACTCCAACCTTTATGGATGGTAGTTGTACGTACCTATTATTTCAAGTGCAAAACACAGATGGCACACCTTGGATAGTCGATGGCTCTTGTGCATCTTTTATACAAAAACTTGAAATATATTCAAGTTCTCAACTAATTGAAACAGTTAACGAATATGGCACTTTATATCAAATATTCAATGATTCCCAGAAAGCATTTTCTGATCGTCAAGCAGGTGATTCCATTCTTTTAGGTACGGATTATGATGGGTCTGATGCTTTCAATTTCTCTCGTGGTGGTTCATCAGTAGCAGCAAATGGTAAAGCTACTTTCGCATTACCAATTGTTAGTGGTGTAATAGGTTGCTCTTTAAGCAAGATGCTTCCATTACATATGCTTACTGATTTACGCCTTGAAATTACTTGGGCTAATTCACCAGTAGCAGTTGTTAGCAATACCGCAACTTCAGTATCTACCAATATTTGGAAGGTAACATTCGTAGAACTTGCAATTCAATGCTTATATTTAGACAACGAAGTTAATGGAATGTTAATGTCTGCTCACGGAGATGCACCTATTCAACTAAGCACTGAAATGTATCGCAATTACAACACCGTGCTAAGTGGAACAAATTCTGACTCAACTATACTACCCCTGAAATTTACTTCAACTAAATCTTTACTTGCAGTATATAGAGGCACATACAATAATAACTCATATAACCAAGCTTGGACAACTTCTCGTAAAAATCCATTTTCAAGCACGGGGGCATCTGCTCCAAACATTCAACTTTTAGCAGGACAAACATATGTGCCTCAAATTCCACTTAGATCTGTCCAAGAAATATATGCTGAATACAACAAATGCTTTCATGCCCTTGGTAATATTCATAACAAGACTACTATGAATAAAATTACCTATGATTATCCAAGTGATGTTTTACCATACACTGGTAATACAACCCTTTCAATTTCAGGTATAACAACTGGTGGTATTGCAACCGTAGGAACAGGTAATACATCTGCTTTTTATGTAGGAATGGCATTCCAATTTGCAACTCTTGGAAATGGTGTAGGCTTAAATACTACCACTACATATTACGTTGCATCCCTTCCAAGTTCAACAACATTTGGCATCGGAACTATTCTCAATGGATCAAGCACTCAAGTTAATACCTCAGTTGTAACAACTGCATACACAAATGCATCCACAATAAATACTGATTATTTCAAGATTATTCCATCATTTGTGTTAGGTTTCAATTTAGACACATTATACCAATCTTCAACAACTGCTATGTCCGGCACAAATACTCAAGCTGGAAATGTATTCTTAAATGCAACTTCATATAGTGCAACTCCTAACCCCACTCGTCTTGATGTATATGCTCATTACGATGCCATATTGGTAATCGACCCATCTTCCAAGCAAATGTCGATCCGAATTTAAAATATTTTCTTAAAATAGAAAAAATGCAAACAGAATGGATGAAATTAGTAATGCAAATGAAAGCCAAGCATAAATGTTCCCTAAAACAAGCTATGGCATATGCCAAGAAAGTGTATAAGAAATAGAAATTATTTTTATAAGCCTTATTTAGATATGTATAGAGCACCTTTACAATACAAGAAACAGGTGTATGTGTTTAGTGGTGATGCTACAACTTTAGCAAATGGTCAAACTGCTGTATCTTTGGTTAATGCCACGAATAGAAATCGAATAACTTTTCAATTAACTGAGCCTATTAGTTGCAATGATGACGAAGACATAACTATTAGCATTGTTGATGCAGAAATTATGAGAACTGCTACTTGGACACAATCACCTATGTTTGTGTATATTTGCAGCACAAATATCCGAACGACTAACGCAAATGGCCAGATAAAAGGTAATTCAATTTTAGCAAAAGTTCCAATTAATGCACCATCGGGCTACATTGTGCAATATTTCAATTTAAATGATTATAATTCACCAACTTATGGAAGGTTAATATCTTACATTGATTTAGCTTTGTTGGCACCTGATGGGTCTGATATATCTTTTGGTGCTGGTAATGATTGGGCGGTGACCATTCAGTTTAACATTGTCAAAAAAAATCCTGACCATAAGTAGATGACAAGTCCGTTTGTGAACAATCCTCTAAATAACGCATTGAATGCATTGTATGTTGCTGGTGGTAGCGGTGGTGGTGGTGGTGCTTTAGCATTGGTTGCAACTTCGGGTTCATATTTAGATTTAACAAATAAACCAACTATTCCGAGTATAACTTTAGCAAGTGCTATTGATAACACTGGAAATAATAACAATGTTCCAACAGCAGGGCAGATTGTAAATTATGTTGCTGCTAATTCTGCTTCATTTACTCCAGGATTTGACATTATCGTAATCAATGGGCAATCAAATGGTGTAGGTGCAGCAGCTGATACAAAAGATGCAGTATTAGACGCTCCCGTTGCAGATTTGCCAATATTTATGCTAACAACAACCACAGGGACAGCTAATACAGTCGTTAGTGCTATAGAACACATAGATAGTGTGAATGTTTCAGGTTTTGGTAATGTTGCAACAAGCTCAACACAAAATACTTCAGTATTTACTTTTGCAAAATTATATGCACGAAATTATTTACAACCGGGACGAAAAGTGTTAATTGTTAATAATTGTGCTGCTGCAACTGGCATTGCAGGACAAAATACATCAGGAATGAGTGCAGCTATGGCAGTTTCTGGTATGCCGTCGGGTGTTTCAACCGTTAATCTTAATTGGACGCCTAACAGTGTAGCAAGTGGAACACCATTATCAATGACTTACACAATTTATACTACTTCAGGTGCTACAAGTGGTGCAACTACAACAAAAACAGTTCAAGTAGGAAGTGGCACATCTTCTGATAATATTTACAATTTATATAACCTCGCTCTTAAACGAATAAATATTGCATTAAACGCGTCTATCGATTCAGGTGGTATTGATAATTCTGACGGTTTAATGAATGGAACTAATAAAGTTGTTGCGTTATTATGGCAGCAAGGAGAAAGTGACGCATATGAAAACGCTTTACCGTTAGCACAATATCAAACATCTTTAGTTGCATTAATAGATGGATATAGGGCACTTTGTGGAACAACTACACCTTTCTTAATCGGTGGTTTTACACCATCATTTATAAGTGGCTCGTGGATAGCGGGAACTGCAGCCGCTGCATCACAATATACGAATTATTTTAAAACTTTTGGAACGCTTACATCACCTCGCACTTATACGGGCTACGCTGATTCACAATCACCATCTAATGCAAACGACCCTAACTCAGTCCATTTTAGTTGTCAAGGTTATAGAACAATGGGACAACGATTCTTTAAAGCCTATCAATTTGCATTAACAAATGTTCCAACACCACTTTCTTTAAATGGTTCGTTATCATCAGTTGTTGTTGGACTTTATAACGGAACAAGTTATCCTATAACTATATCTGGATTCACATATACTGGAACAGCAACTACTTACAATGTATTCTATGGAACAACTACTCCAACAACGCAAGTTCTTGCTGCAAATATTACATCTACTTCCTCAACTTCGATAACATTTAATATTACACCTTCTACTTCTACTGTTTTATTATATTATTTCAAAGTGCAAATTTATAATTCCTATAATACCACACCGTACCCATCATTAACTACTACTTCAACTACAACAATACCTGCCGCATTAACTCCTGTAATTAATGGATTGTCCGTTTCTTCTGCTACTATTTACGGAATTACGGTTCAAGCTACATCAATTTCATATTATGCTTCAACAAATGATACAGTAATATTAGGTTTCCAATCTGGCGCAACAACCTATAATACAACAGTAGGCGCACTTTTAGCCGGTGTTGCAATTACACCAACACAAGCAGGATCAGGTTCTACCTTTACTACAACTTTACAATCAGTTAGTGCAACCTGCACCAATAGCGTTTCTGGCTTAACATCTGCTCAAGCAACAAGTACATTTACTCCCACATCGTCAATCATAACAGCTCTCACTTCATCTGCTATTAATACGACATACTTTACTGTAAATTGGACTTTATCTTCTACAACTGGATTAGCTACGCAAACACTTACCATCGCTCAAAGTTCTACACCAACTACATATATACTGAATACAAATGTTAATACTATTTATAATACTTATACTTTCGGTTCAGGCTTATTATCACCAGGTACATCATATGTTGTTACTCTAACTTGTAAGAATGGAAGCAACACAATATTAGGTAGTCAGTCTTTAACTCAATTCACTACACCAACATTAGCAATTACATCATCAAGTTTAAGCAGTTCAGGCGCTCTAAATATAGCTTATACCTTTTCACCAAACAATTCAGCTATAACTTACACATATGCAAGCACAACATCACCAACAACTATATTAAATCCTGGTGGCGTAGCACAAACAAGCAGCGGAAGCCCCATAAATCCAACACTTACCGGATTAGTAGCGGGGCAATCGTATATTTTTACAGTTTATGCAACTCCTCCATCATATGCAGGCTCCGCCTCATCGGGTGTAGCTTCAGCAACTGTAACTTTAGCCTATAATAATAGTTTGGCTTTAGATAGTGTGACCGCTTCATCCAGTGCTACGGGTATTTTTGCTTGCAAACGCGTATTAAATTCATATTCTGGTCCAATCTTGAGATTAGCTACAAGTTCAGCAGGTACAACATATGTAGATTTCAATTCTGATGGTAATGGTAATTTAACAACTGCTGGAGGAGTAACTTTAGCTACTTGGATGAGTGCCAATTCTGTATCGACGCCATATGTTCTAACGTGGTACGACCAAAGTCCAGCCGGAAATCACGCAACTGCTCCGGGCTCTAATGCACCAACATATGATACAGCTAATAAACGCGTTGCTTTTGCATCTGGCCAATATTTATCAATTGCATCACCCGGTGCTATGTCATTAGGAGATGGTGCATTTACATTCACCTCTAAACTTGGTTCTACTCCTACAAATTATGGCTGGGTGTATGGATCAGGCACAAATGCAACTTTCAATATGTGCGATCTTGTCGTTGGAAATGCAAGTCAAAACTTTATGTCGTTTGATAATGGTGGATCAGCTGATACAACATGGGGCACCACCGGAATTGCAGCCAATCAACCATTTACTTACAAATAT
>Ga0209189_1001457_pt1 | contig 17659 bp, 20 predicted proteins | sample C_130820_EF_Meta_FD_187308 | JGI IMG/M metagenome (GOLD analysis project Ga0209189, IMG submission 187308) | Freshwater microbial communities from Lake Croche, Canada to study carbon cycling - C_130820_EF_MetaG (SPAdes) (version 3) | ecosystem: Environmental > Aquatic > Freshwater > Lake... | reverse complement strand
TTGTGTCGATTGCTTGCGCATCCCTCCGCCGTGGCAATTGGGACTCGCGGCGGTCAGTTATGAATGGCCTTGGGTGAATTTGATTGCACAATTCAAATACCAGGCTCAACCCGGCTGGTCTGGCACTTTGGCCAGCCTGATGCACAGCGCCCCCGGTGTTGAAGATGCATTGGCCCAAGCGCGGTATGTGATTCCTATGCCTTTGTCCTTGGAACGACTTGCCCAACGCGGATTCAATCAATCGCTGATGCTGGCCAAAAACCTGTCACCGCAACTTACCCGATTCGATGTCCTGATGCGACTACGCGATACACCCAGCCAACGCGGCCTGCCGCGACGCGAGCGACTGAACAATTTGCAAGGCGCTTTTGCCATCAACCCCCTCCAAGCCGCATCATTGCGCAATCAACATGTAGTGCTGGTCGACGATGTCATGACCACAGGCGCATCTTTGCAGATGGCGGCCAAAACCCTCTTGTCCGCAGGTGTAGCGCATCTGACCACTGTGGTCTTTGCCCGAACGGAAAACAACGAACTCGACGAGGCCTGAAGGCGCAGTCCCTCACAATACGGCTATGTTTCATATTGTTTTGGTTGAACCTGAAATCCCGCCGAATACCGGCAACGTGATCCGCTTGGCGGCTAACACAGGTTGCATGCTGCATCTGATTGAGCCTTTGGGCTTTTCAATGGACGACAAACACATGCGCCGTGCGGGGCTGGACTATCACGAGTACGCGCAGCTCAAACGGCATGCAGACTGGTCGGCATTTTTAAAAACAGAACAGCCCGATACCCTGCGATTGTTTGCCATGACCACCAAGGGAACCCGTCAGGTGCATGATGTCGCCTTCAAGCCGGGCGACTGGCTTGTCTTTGGGTCGGAAACACGGGGTTTGGCTCCTGAATTGCGCGAGACCTTCACGCCCGGATGCCGGCTGAAACTGACCATGCGCGAAGGCCAACGCAGTTTGAACTTGTCCAATGCCGTGGCTGTGGTGGTGTTTGAGGCCTGGCGGCAAAACCAGTTCGCCTGAAATTGCGCCAGCCCACCAGCCTTTAGGGATAAGAGCGCGACAACGACTCCGCAATGCATGCCGGCTTGTCAGAGCCCTCTCTTTCGATCGTGATCTCCCAAGCGAACTGCATGCCGTTGTTGTCTATCGGTGTGGCGGACAGCAACTTCATCTGCGCCCGCAAGCGACTGCCCACAGGCACAGGCGAGGTAAAACGAACCTTATTCAAGCCGTAATTCACGCCCATGCGGGTTTGTTTGACGCTGATCCCTGTCTGAAAAAATTGGGGGATCAAAGACAAGGTCAAAAAACCATGGGCAATTGGCGCGCCAAAAGGCCCTGCTTTGGCACGCTCGACATCTATGTGAATCCACTGATGGTCCCCAGTGGCTTGTGCGAACAGATTCACCTGCTCCTGGGTGATTTCCAGCCATGGCGTGACTGCGACCTGTTGGCCAACGCAGGCGGCCAGATCCTGGAGTGTTTCAAAGATTTTCATAAGTCCCACTTTATGGGTTTTTCGCAGGGATTTCTGTCCATCTTGTGACAAGCAAGCTTCTCAAAGGCAAGGTTTAAAATTCATTGACTAGACAATCATTGATCCGTCAATTAAAATTCAAGCCCATGAGCAGCAATTACGCCCCCTCCTTTTACGAAGCCGGGAACTACCGCCCCGAGCAAAGCGTCGGGTATTTGATGAACCAGGTGCTGTCTTCGATCGTTGCCCAAGCCGATGCGCAACTGGCGACCTACAAATTGACTTATGTGCAATGGGTACCCTTGTTCAAATTGTGGATGTGCGAAGGCATCAGCTCGGCAAACTTGGCCCGAGATATCTCCATCGATCCGGCCGCCCTCACCCGCTCGCTGAACCGGCTGGAAATCAAAGGCTTGATCCGTCGCGAACGCTCGACCCAAGACCGCCGCGTGGTGCACCTGTCCTTAACCGATGCGGGCCGTGACGTGGTGCAACATGTCCCTGGCGTTCTGGTCAACGTGCTCAATGGCCATTTGCAAGGTTTTTCCACCGAAGAATGGACCTTGCTGCTTCAACTTCTGCAACGCATGTTGGGCAATGGCAAAGCCATGAAACAGCTGTCCAAGTCCCCGCCCTCCACACCGTCTGCGCCGCCTCTTTCAATTTGAAGCTCCCATGATGAATTTAACCCTTTCCATGCCCACCGTGCGCGACCATCCGATCATTTACTGGGGCACGCTTTTAGCATTCAGTGTGACGGGGTGCAGTTCACCCGGCCCCAATGTCGCCGCCTTGAAGACCACTTCGGCTTTAACTTTGCAATTGCCCACCATCAGCACCACTGAGCTGACTTCGACCTGGTGGGAGATGCTGGGTGATCCTCAGTTGAACCAATTGATAACCGTTGCCTTGCAAAGCAATCCCTCACTGGCAACTGCACAGCTGCGGTTACGCCGCATGCAAGCGCTGGCGGGCCTGGCACAATCTGCGGGTTTGCCGCAAGCCAGTGCGGCTGCAGACTTCACCCGCCAACGTTTTTCTGCCAATGGTCTTTTCCCCAAGCCCATCGCCGGCAACACTTGGGACAACGACACGCTACAAGGCACAGTTTCCTGGTCGCCTGACCTGTGGGGGCAACATGCGGCTGAACTCGCCTCTGCGCTGAATCAAAGCCAAGCGAGCCAGGCCGATGCCGCAGTGGCCGCCACCGGTTTGGCCAGCCAAATCGCCAAAGGCTATTTGGCACTGGCGCGACTTTTGGCGCAACGTGACATTGCTGAACGCACACTGCAGCAACGACGAGCTCAACAGACCTTGATCGCCCAGCGATTCGCAGCTGGTTTGGACACGCAAACAGAACAAACACAATCTGATGGCAATGTGTCTGACGCACAAAGTCAAATCGAAGTATTGCAAGAGCAAATCACCTTGGTGCGACATCAACTGGCCGTTTTGAGCGGACAAGCGCCACAGACCCTGACGGCACTCTCCCCCCAATTCTATGCCCTTCAACTCGATGCCGTGCCAGCCGTTTTGGGTGCAGATTTGCTGGGGCGCCGCCCCGACATTGTGGCCAGTCGATGGCGTGTCGAGGCCGCCAGCCAGGACGTGCGTGTGGCCCGCACACAGTTTTATCCGAACCTGAATTTAAGCGCCTTCATTGGATTCAACGCTTTGGGTGTGAGCCGTTTATTCAATGCCGAAAGCGGCCAAATAGGCCTCAGTCCAGCCTTGCGCTTGCCACTTTTTGATGGCGGACGACTTCAGGCGCAACTCTCGGGCAGGCAAGTCGAGCTGGACATGGCTGTATCGCAATACAACTTCACCGTGTTAGAAGCAGTCAAAGAAAGCGCCGATGCCATCAGCTCAGACCAATCGCTGATGCGTCAAGCCGAGTTGCAAACCGCTGCTTTGGTGAGCGCCCAAAAAAACCATGCCATTGCACAGCAACGTTTCGATGCAGGGCTGGGCAACCAGCTGAACGTACTGTCGGCTGAAACCGCGGTGCTGCTTCAAACCCGCGCGTGCGTTGAGTTGCGCGCCCGACAACTTGACAACCGCATCAACCTCATGAAAGCACTGGGTGGCGGTTGGCGAGAAGACACCGCAGCATCAGCCCGCCCGCTGGCGTCAATGCACAAAGCCAACCCCTGAAATTATGAGGCAGGTGCGCTTTTCACAGTGAATCCACACCCGCCCTTCTGACCGAAAGCATCACATGACACCACTGAACAACTCTGATTTCAAAACCGCCCGCCGACGTGGCCTGACCTGGATCGCCAGCGCAGTGCTCATCGCTGGCCTGGCCTGGGGCGGCTGGCACTGGCTGCATGGCCGTCACCATCAAAACACCGATAACGCCTATGTGGCGGGTCATGTGGTGCAAATCACACCGCAAATGGGCGGCACGGTGGTGGCCATCGGGGCTGACGACACCGACTACGTCAAAGCCGGTCAAGTGCTGGTCCAACTCGACGGCGCGGATGCACGGGTTGCGTTAGACCAAGCCGAAGCGCAACTGGCCCAAACTGTGCGTGAAGTTCGCAGCTTGTTTGCCAACAACAGCACCTTGAAAGCCCAAGTTCAAACACGTGAAGCTGATCTGGTCCGCATGCAAACCGAAGCCAGCCGCGCCCAGCAAGACGTGCAACGCCGCGCCCCCTTGGTGGTCAGCGGCGCGATTGGCAAAGAAGAATTCCAGCACGCTCAAGCCCAATCTGCAGCCGCCCAAAGTGCTGTGGCTGCAGCCCAATCGGCTGCAGCTGCCGCGCGAGAACAATTGAGCGCCAGCCAAACCCAAACCGATGGCACGAGCGTGCCAGCACACCCCAGCGTGCAACGTGCAGCCGCCAAAGTGCGCGAAGCCTATGTGGCACTGCAGCGCCTGGAGCTGCTCGCCCCGGTCGATGGACATGTAGCCAAACGCAGCGTTCAACTGGGTCAGCGCGTGCCCGCTGGCGCGCCCTTGATGACCCTCGTAGCCCTGAATCAATTGTGGGTTGATGCCAACTTCAAAGAAAGCCAGCTCGACAACATCCGCATCGGTCAACCGGTGAAAATGCAGGCCGATGTGTACGGCACTGAAGTGATCTACCACGGTACCGTCATCGGTTTAGGTGCGGGTACCGGCGCGGCCTTTGCCCTGTTGCCTGCACAAAACGCCACAGGCAATTGGATCAAAATTGTTCAGCGTGTACCGGTGCGTATCGCCATCGATCCGAAAGACTTGACCGGTCACCCCTTGCGGGTGGGCCTGTCGATGGATGTCACCATTGACACGGCCGATCTCAAAGGCAAAGCCTTGAATGACACACCGCGCTCTGCACCCGCAGCCATCACCTCAGTCTTTGAAACGCCAAGTCAAGCGGCCGACCAACGGGTCGCGCACATCATTGCCGCCAATGTGGGACGCCCTGCGCGCTGAATTTGGTGAGTTCACCCCCCTCGCACACTCCTGCGGCGATGCCGCCCTTGCAAGGCACTGCGCTGCTGCTGGGCACGCTCGCCTTGTCCTTGGCCACGTTCATGAACGTGTTGGACTCTTCCATTGCCAACGTGTCGATACCGGCCATCTCAGGTGACTTGGGTGTGAGCCCGGGGCAAGGGACATGGGTTATCACCAGCTTTGGCATTGCCAACGCGATTGCCGTGCCGCTGACCGGATGGCTCACACAACGCTTTGGCGCGGTGCGTTTATTCACCATGAGCGTGCTGTTGTTTGTGTTGGCCAGTTGGCTGTGCGGCCTCGCGCACTCATTGGAAATGCTGGTTTTCTTTCGGGTGCTGCAAGGCCTCGTGGCCGGGCCGATGATTCCGCTCTCGCAAACACTTTTACTGAGCAGTTACCCACGCGCCAAAGCGGGTACTGCCTTGGCCTTGTGGGGCATGACCACCTTGGTCGCACCAGTGGCCGGGCCTTTGCTTGGCGGCTGGATCACCGACAGCATGTCCTGGCCGTGGATCTTCTACATCAATGTGCCGGTGGGTTTATTTGCCGCTGCCCTGACTTGGGGCACCTACCGGCACCGCGAAACACCCATCCGTAAATTGCCCATCGACACCATCGGACTGAGCCTGCTGGTCATTTGGGTGGGCGCTTTGCAGCTCATGCTGGACAAAGGCAAAGAGCTGGATTGGTTTGCGTCCAGCACCATCGTCGGTTTGGGCTTGGTGGCTTTGGTCGCCTTTGCCGTGTTCGTGGTGTGGGAGCTTACCGAGGAGCACCCGGTGGTGGATTTGCGCCTCTTCAAAGGCCGCAATTTTTCGTATGGCGCTTTCTCGTTATCCGTGGCTTATGCCCTGTTCTTTGGCAATGTGGTGCTGCTGCCCTTGTGGCTGCAGCAATGGATGGGATACACCGCCACCAACGCAGGCGTGGCGCTGGCCCCGGTGGGCTTGTTGGCGATTTTGATCACACCGTTGATCGGCAAAAAAGTCACCGTCTGGGATCCCCGCCGCATGGCCACCCTTGCATTCATCGGCTTTGCCATTGTCTTGTGGATGCGCGCGCAGTTCACTGTGCAAACAGATTTGATGCACATCCTGATTCCCACTTTGCTGCAAGGCGCGGCCATGGCCATGTTCTTCATTCCGTTGACGACCCTGACGCTGAGTGGCATCCCGCCTGAGCGGATTCCGTCAGCGGCAGGCCTGAGCAACTTCACCCGCATCACCGCAGGGGCCATGGGCACATCGATTGCCACCACGGTGTGGGACAGCCGTGCCGCTTTGCACCATGCCCACCTGACTGAATTATTGATTCAAGGCCAAGGTGTTTTTGGCGTCACCATGGAGTCGCTCGAGGCCTCAGGTTTGAGCCCAGCGCAAGCGCTGCTGCAAATCAACCGCCTGATCGACCAACAAGCTTACACCCGGGCAGCCGATGATATTTTTCTGGCCTCGGCCTTCATCTTCATTGGCCTGATTGGCTTCATTTGGATGACCAAAAGACCGGTACCTTTACCATCGGCAGCAGGCGGGCCTGGCGCTCCTGATACAGGTGGAGCGCATTGAGCTTAGGCCTGGGTTCAGATCAAATCCACCACGATATTGCCCAGCGATTGGCCGGCTTCCACAGTTTCATGCGCCTGCACGATCTGATCCAGTGAGAAGCGCGGGCCGATGCTGTGTTGAAGTTGACCTGCTTTCAACAGCGCCGTCAACCGGTCCAGCCCCCAAGCGCGATCTTGCGCCGTCAGGTCGTAGACCAGGAAAAACTTCAGGGTGATGGAGCCGAACAGCATGGCCCTGAAGTTGAGAGGCACCTGCGGCGCATTGGAGCCGTAACACACCACCGTACCATGGGCAGCCAAAGCGCCAGCGCTGACCAGCTCTGACGTGCTGGCAAAATCCATGTCGATGATGACAGACACGCCTTTGCCGCCGGTCAGGGCTTTGACACGTTCGGCCACCGGTTCGTTTTTGTAGAAAATAGCGTCTTTCATCCCTGCCGCTTGGGCATGTGCCGCCTTTTGAGGCGAACCCACTGTGCCGATCACATGGCCTCCCGCCAAAGTCACCAGCTGCGTGATGTAATGCCCGACCGCAGAAGAGGCCCCGGTGACCAACACGGTTTGACCTTTCAGGTCCCCTGACAAATGCACGGCCTGAAGGGCGGTGAGCGCCGGGATGCCAAAACAAGCCCCCGCCGCAAAATCCACGCCCTCAGGCAACAACACCGCCTGCTCGGAAGGCAAGGCCATGTAAGTACTCGCCGTACCCAAGGGCCTGGCCCACTGGCCGTTCCAGATCCAGACACGCTCTCCCACTCGGTGGGGGGGCACACCCACGCCCACAGCATCAATCACGCCGGCTCCATCACTGTGCGGCACGATGCGAGGATCGGCCAAGGGGCGGGCACGACGCGATTTGACATCCGAGGGGTTGACGCCCGAAGTGTGCAGCCGCACCCGCACCTCGCCTGCCCCGGGCTCTGGCAGGGGCATCTCGCCCACCACCAACACATCTTTGGCTTCTCCGTTGTGGCTGTACCAAGCTGCTCGCATTGTGAATCTCCCTGAGGCCATCAAGAAATTAAACGCGTTCAATGATCAAAGCAATGCCTTGACCCACGCCAATGCACATGGTGCACAGCGCATAACGACCCGCCGTCTGTTGCAAACGGTTGATGGCCGTGGTCACCAAACGCGCGCCTGAAGCGCCCAACGGATGACCCAATGCAATCGCGCCACCCCACGCATTCACCCGGGCGTCGTCGTCTTTCAGGCCCAACATGCGCATCACCGCGAGGCCTTGCGCCGCAAAAGCTTCATTCAGCTCAATCACGTTCATCTGGTCCAGGGTCAGTCCCGTCTGGGCCATCACCTTGCGTGTGGCTGGAGCAGGGCCAATGCCCATGACCCGAGGGGCAACACCTGCCGTGGCCATGCCGACCACACGGGCTTTGGGTGTCAAGCCATTTTTAGCGGCCATGGCTTCGTCGGCCAACAACAAAGCGCAAGCGCCATCGTTCACACCCGAAGCATTGCCTGCAGTCACGGTGCCATCAGGACGCACCACGCCTTTGAGTTTGGCCAAGGCCTCGAGGCTGGTTTCGCGGGGGTGTTCATCGGTATCCACCATGATGGCATCGCCCTTTTTCTGAGGAATGCTGACACCCACAATTTCACGGGCCAGGTGCCCCGCCTTGATCGCAGCCACAGCACGCAACTGGCTGTTGTAAGCCATCAGGTCTTGTGCTTCACGTTCGATTTTGTAATCCGTCGCCACGTTCTCGGCGGTCTCGGGCATCGAGTCCACACCGTATTTTTCTTTCATCAACTTGTTGATGAAGCGCCAGCCGATGGTGGTGTCATACACCGTGTTGTTGCGACTGAAAGCGCTCTCGGCTTTGGGCATCACAAACGGCGCGCGGCTCATGCTTTCCACACCACCGGCAATCATCAGGCTGGATTCGCCCGATTTGATGGCGCGCGCTGCGGTTCCAATGGCGTCCATCCCCGAGCCGCACAGGCGGTTGATGGTGCAGCCGGGCAACTCCATGGGCAAACCCGCCAGCAAACTGCTCATGTGACCCACGTTGCGGTTGTCTTCACCTGCTTGGTTCACGCAACCGTAGATCAAATCGGTGACGGCAGCCCAGTCCACGTTCGGATTGCGCGCCATCAAGGCCTTCAAGGGAATAGCACCCAAATCATCGGTGCGGACGCTGGACAAGGCGCCACCGTATCGGCCAAAAGGTGTACGGATGGCATCGCAAATAAAGGCTTGGTTCATGGGTGTCGTCTCAGGTCAAAAGTTGGAGAAGTATAGGGTCAGTGCAAGTCGGTGCTTGGCACATTGGGCACAGGATTTGGGCGCCTGCGACAATGCAGCTCATGCTGATACAACCCTCCCAAGCCGATGTGCGGCGATTTTTTTGCGGCGTCTACGCCAAAGCCCAAACCCTGGCACCGTTGGAGCCCATGGAAATGCTCGTCAGTCAATGGATCGGTGAGCACCCCGAATACCATGCAGCACTGGCCGATGTCGACGCCGCGCTGTCCAGCATGCACACAGTTGACCCCCACAAAGAAAATCCCTTTCTGCATTTGGCCATGCACCTGTCCATCAGTGAGCAGTGCAGCATCGACCAACCCCGGGGTATTCGTCAGTCGATGGAGTTGCTGACCCACAAACTCAACTCTTTGCACGACGCGCACCACCAAGCCATGGAATGCCTGGGCAGCATGGTCTATGAGAGTCAAAAAGCAGGCCGAATGCCTGACGGCGAGGCTTACATCGCTTGCGTGCAACGCCACGCCACCCGCGATTAAAAAGCCCATCAAACACAAAAGCCCGCAACAGCGGGCTTTTGTAAAGTGCGCAGGGGCTAAATCAACGGAATTTGGACTGAGGCACCGTCTTCAACTCACCATCCAGCGAGCCCACATAACCGGCCAAAGCTTTCAATTCGTTGTTGGAGTATTGCTTGGCTATGCCACCCATCACCCCATTGGCGCGACCCCAAGTGGCCATGTTTTCAGTTTTGTAAGACTTCAGCGCCACAAACAAATAATCTTTGTGCTGACCGGCAATTTTGGGGTAGCTCGGATCGATGGGCTTGGAGAAGTTGTCACCGTGGCAAGACACACAGGCGCCTTTTTTCAGCAATTCAGCCACTTTGGCGTCGGGTGCAGCAGCAACTGGCGCAGGCGCTTGCGTTTTGCCGTGTTGCTCGTAGTAAGCGGCGATGTCCGCCATGTCTTGGTCCGATAAACTGGCCGCAATACCGCGCATCGTGGGGTGCTTACGATCACCCTTTTGATAGGCGTGCAAAGCTGACGAGATGTACTTGGCGTTTTGGCCGGAGATCATCGGGACTTTGTAAACCTCAGGGAAGCTGGCTTGGTAGCCCTTGATACCGTGACAACCAATGCACATCGCAATTTTTTGCTCTGCAGCTTTGGCATCCCCCTTGAGTTCTTGGGACTGAACAGAAAAAGACGTCACAGAAGCGACAGCCAAGGCAAACAGAGAGGTCAACAACTTGTTCATTTTGAGAACACAATCACATGTAGATTGAGAAAAAATCAATGCTGGATTATATCGACCGAATCCGGTTTATCCTGAGAACTTCATTTTTTTGCCACCCCACAACCCACTTCATCATGAAATTTCAAGGCACCGACAATTACGTCTCGACACAAGACCTCACCTTGGCCGTGAATGCGGCAATCACCCTGAAAAGACCCCTGTTGGTCAAAGGTGAACCCGGCACCGGCAAAACCATGCTGGCCGAAGAAGTGGCCGAGGCTCTGGGCCTCAAATTGCTGCAATGGCACATCAAATCCACCACCAAGGCCCAGCAAGGCCTCTACGAATACGATGCGGTCAGCCGTCTGCGCGACAGCCAATTGGGTGACGAGAAAGTCAAAAACATTGAAAACTACATCATCAAAGGCGTGCTGTGGCAGGCCTTTACCGCGGACGAACCGGTGGCCATTTTGATCGATGAGATCGACAAGGCTGACATCGAGTTCCCGAACGACTTGCTGCGGGAAATTGACCGCATGGAGTTTTATTGCTACGAGACACGCCAGCTCATCAAAGCCAAAACCCGCCCGGTGGTGTTCATCACCTCCAACAACGAAAAGGAGCTGCCCGACGCTTTCTTGCGCCGTTGCTTCTTTCACTACATCAAGTTCCCCGAAGCGGAAACGATGAAGCAAATCGTGGCGGTGCACTTCCCCCATCTCAAGCAAGAGTTGTTGGCCGTGGCCCTGAAAACTTTTTACGATGTGCGCAACCTGCCGGGCCTGAAAAAGAAACCCTCCACCAGCGAGTTACTCGACTGGCTCAAACTCTTGGTGGCCGAAGACATTCCGCTCGAAGCCCTGCAAAGTGCAGATCAAAAGGTCTCGGTGCCGCCCTTGGTGGGCGCTTTGCTCAAAAACGAGCAAGACGTCACTTTGTTTGAAAAGCTGGTGTTCATGAACCAGCGCAACCGTTAAAGCCATGCAGCGCCAGCCCCTTTTGAAAGAAGGCTTTGCTGATGCCATTGGCTTTCTGGGCGGCAGCTTGGCCGGTTATTGGATCGGCCGCTGGCTGGGAATGGACATTTTTGCAGCCGGATACGGGCCTGGTACTTTGGTGGCCATCTTGCTGGTCAGCCTGGGCGGCGGCATAGGCTTGCAACTGGCCAAAGCCTGGGGCGCCAAGCAAAAAAATAAACCCTGAGAAGGCCCAGTTCGCATGACGCCCTTTGCAGCACCCCTGACCCTCACGGGCCAACATGTTCTTTTGCAGCCGCTGAGCGTCTCGCACCATGACGATTTGGTTGAAGCCGTCAAGGATGGGGCGCTGTGGACCCATTGGTACACCGTGATTCCTGAACCCGAGAGCATGCAGGCTGAAATCACTCGCCGCCTGGGCTTGCAAAGCCAGGGCAGCATGACGCCTTTTGTTGTCGTCGATACTCGCAGTGGCCGCGCCGTGGGTATGACGACCTACATGAACATCGACGCTGCCAACCGCCGTGTCGAAATTGGATCCACCTGGTACCGCCGCAGCGTGCAACGCGGCCCCCTCAACACCGAAGCCAAGCGTCTGTTGTTGGCCCATGCCTTCGAGCAACTGAACTGCATTGCGGTGGAGTTTCGCACGCATTTTTTCAACCTGCAAAGCCGCCGTGCCATCGAGCGCTTGGGTGCCAAGTTGGACGGTGTGTTGCGCAGTCACCAGATCAACAACCACCCCTTGGCGAAAGGCGCACTGCGAGACACCTGCGTCTACAGCATCCTGGCCAGCGAGTGGCCCAGTGTCAAAACGCATCTGGACTACCAACTCCAGCGCCCCCGCAACTCCTGAAAAGCTCACGCCATGCTGATCGATTTTTTCTACACCCTGCGCGCGGCCAAAGTCCCTGTGTCTGTGCGCGAGTACCTGACCCTGCTTGAAGCCTTGCAAGCCAACGTGGTAGGTCCGACATCGGACTCCTGCAGCATTGACGACTTCTACCACCTGAGCCGCACCGTGATGGTCAAAGACGAAAAGCACTTTGACAAGTTCGACAAAGCCTTTGGCGCTTACTTCAAAGGCGTTGAGATGCTGACTGACTTCACCAAAGACGTGCCGCTCGACTGGCTGCAAAAAATCCTGGAAAAAGAACTCACGCCAGAACAAAAAGCGGCCATTGAAAAAATGGGCTGGGACGAGTTGATGGACACGCTCAAAAAGCGACTCGAAGAACAAAAAGAACGCCACGAAGGCGGCAACAAGTGGATCGGCACCGGCGGCACCTCACCGTTTGGCAACGGCGGCTACAACCCGCAAGGCGTGCGCATTGGCGGCAAAGGCGGCAACCGCAGCGCCATCAAGGTGTGGGAGCAACGGGCCTATAAAGATTACGACGATACGCAAGAACTGGGCACACGCAACATCAAGGTGGCCCTGCGCCGCCTGCGCAAATTTGCCCGCGAAGGCTCGGCCGAAGAACTGGACTTGCCCGACACCATCCGATCGACCGCTGCCAATGCGGGTTTCCTTGACATCAAGATGGTGCCTGAGCGACACAACAATGTGAAAGTCTTGCTGCTCATGGACGTGGGTGGCACCATGGACGACCACATTGCACGGGTCGAAGAATTGTTTTCAGCGGCCAAGGCCGAGTTCAAGCACTTGGAGTTTTATTACTTCCACAACTGTGTCTACGACTTCATGTGGAAAAACAACAAGCGCCGGTATGCTGAAAAGTTTCCGACCTGGGACATCCTGCGCAAATACAACAAGGACTACAAGCTCATCTTCATTGGCGATGCCACCATGAGTCCCTATGAAATTTTACAAACCGGCGGCAGTGTGGAGTACAACAATGAAGAAGCCGGCGCTGAATGGCTTCAAAGACTGACGCACACCTTCCCCAAATTCGCCTGGATCAATCCCGAGCCGCAAGGGGTGTGGCAGTACCGCCAAAGCATCGCCATCATTCAGCAATTGATGAGTCAGCGCATGTTTCCCCTGACCCTCAAAGGACTCGAAGACGCAATGCGCATGATGAGCAAATAATGCCCATCCAGTGTTGCACTCAATCCGCGTAGCCCGGCAACTCGCGGTCCAGCACCCGCATGCGGGCTTCAAAGAACAAACGCTCGCGCTCGCTGCGGGGGTGACGGTCTTCGGGTGATGGCGTTTTGACGCGCGCAATCACCTCGGGGCTGAGCACTTCAATCGGCTGACCGGTGGCCAAGGCCATGACCTGGGCGCGGCAGACGCGCTCGAGTTTGTACATACGGCGGTAGGCTTGCGCCACAGTTTCACCCGTCACAACCACACCATGGTTTTTCATGAACAAAATCGGCTTATCGCCCAAGCAAGCGGCCAAGCGTTCACCTTCTGTGACAGAGCTGGCCAGGCCTTGATAGTGGTCGTCATAGGCAATTTGCCCGTCAAAAAATGCCGCCGTCTGGCTGGCCGATACCAAGCGATTGTCCTTGAGCATGTTGAGCGCCATGGCCCAATGCTGATGCGTATGCAAGACCACATTGGTGCCGGTGATGCGGTGCAGTGGCGCATGGATGCATTGTGCAGACAACTCCACCACGCCGTGGCCTTCGAGGGTATGACCTTCTTCGTCAAAGACGATCATGTCACTGGCCCGGGCTTCAGACCAATGCAAGCCGAAAGGCAAGACCAAATACTGACCTTCGCGGCCGGGCACCTTCATTGTGAAATGGTTGTCAATGCCTTCTTCGAGTTCATCGGTCACCGCCATGCGCAGGGAGGCTGCCAAGTGCACTTTGGCACGGTGAACGGGATCGGAAGAGCCGACAGGATGCAAAGAATGAACCGACATGAACACCTCAATGGTCAAAATGATCCATTGTGCACAATTAGACGATTTGCACCATAGGCGTTATTCTTGAATGTCTCATTCTTTGTGAAGTCGTCCGAAAGAAAACCATGACCAAAGCCTACATCATTGGAGAAGTCACCGTCCACAACCCCGAGGGTTATGGACACTACGCCCAAAAGGTGCCCGGCACCATCGCCCAATATGGCGGTCACTATCGGGTCCGGGGCGGCGCCTCAACCCAGCTTGAAGGCAAAGCCCAAGGCGCACGCCGAGTTGTGATCGAATTCCCCAGCCGCGTAAAGGCAGAAACTTGGTACAACAGCCCTGAGTACCAAGCGATTTTGCCGCTGCGACAAGCCCATTCAGAAGGCCACCTGGCACTGGTTGATGGCGTGGATGGTTAATCTCTGGCGGCGGCTCAGTGTGTTGAAGATCGCCCTGTAAAATTCTGCCACCGCCACCGTAGTTCAATGGATAGAACTCTCCCCTCCTAAGGGAGTGATACAGGTTCGATTCCTGTCGGGGGCACCAATCTCACGCGGACTCAACTCACCGAATGACCTCAGGCGTGAGCGCTTGGATGGCTTGGTAGTTCGTCAAGAACACCCTGCCCTGCAAATGCTGCAAAAAGTGCGTGGTGTTGAGTTTGTCCATCACCGGGCCTTTGATTTCCGAGAAGTGCAGCGCAATCCCGGAGTCTTTCATACGGCTGGCAATCGCTTCCAAACTTTCCAAGGCACTGGCGTCGATGTCGTTCACAGCAGAACATTGCAACAAAACATGCTCTAAAGCTGGACGCGCTGCGACCTCGGCGTTGATGCGGTCTTCCACGCCACGGGCGTTGGCGAAAAACAGGCTGGCATCCACCCGCAGGCAGACCAGCTTGGGACTGGTCAACACATCGTGTCGCAACACGTTGCGGAAATGCTCGGTGCCTGGCACCAGGCCCACGGCGGCGATGTGGGGTCGGCTGGCTCGGAACAAAAACAGCGCCAATGAAACGACCACGCCCATGACCAAACCACTCTCCACCCCGACCATCAAGGTAGCGAGCAAAGTAGTGGCTACGGCAACAAAGTCGAGTTTGGAAAAATGCCAAGTGGATTTGAAGATGCCAAAGTCCACCAAAGAGAGCACCGCCACGATGATGGTGGCCGCCAGTGTGGCTTGCGGTAGATAGTAAAGCGCAGGGGTTAAAAAAAGCGAAGCCAGGGTGATGCCCACCGCCGTGTACACGCCTGCGGCAGGGGTGACAGCGCCCGCATCAAAATTGACCACAGAGCGCGCGAAACCTCCGGTGACGGGAAAGCCGCCAGTGAAGGCTGCCGACAAATTGCTGGCACCCAAGGCCACCAACTCTTGGTCGGGCTCAATGCGTTGACGACGTTTGGCGGCCAAGGTTTGGCCCACCGACACCGATTCAACAAAGCCCACCACGCTGATGAGCAACGCGGGCACCCACAGCTCTCGCCACAAGGCCATGTCCCACAGTGGCGCGGTGAACGGGGGCAAGCCTTGCGGCACGGTGCCCACCAATTTCATGCCTTGGCCTTGCCAGTCCAGCGCCCAAGCCAACAGCGTGGTCAAGGCAATCGCGACCACGGGGCCCGCCTTGGCCAGCACATCGGCCAACTTGGGTTTGAGGCCTGCTGAAATGAGCAGGGGTTTCAAGCCCTTGCGCACCCAGAACAAAAACACCGTGGCGGCAATGCCCACACCCAGGGTGAGGAGGTGCAGTTTGGAGGCTTGGTGCATCAACGCAGACAGCAGCTCTAAAAAGTTGTGGCCCTCGGCTTTCACGCCCATGAGGGTTTTGATTTGGCTGAGCGCGATCAACAAACCCGAGGCCGAAATAAAACCAGAGATCACCGGGTGGCTTAAAAAATTGGCCAAAAAACCCAATCTCAAAAACCCCATGATCAGCAGCATGCCGCCCGACAAAAACGCCAAAGTGATGGCCACTTGCCAATAAGCATGGGTCCCCGCAGCCGCATGTTCTGCCACCGCCGCAGCGGTCATCAATGACACCACGGCCACAGGCCCCACCGCCAAGACACGGCTGCTGCCCAGCAGGGCATAGAGCAGCAAGGGTGCAACGCTGGCGTACAAACCCACCTCGGGCGGCAAGCCTGCCAACAAAGCATAGGCCAAGCTTTGCGGGATCAACATGATGGTGACGATGAGTGCCGCCACCATGTCGCTGGTGAAGGTTTCTCGGTTGTATTGACGACCCCACGCCAACATCGGAACAGAGGGGAGCCAACTTGGCAGTGCAGTCATCGGTCCACCATTTCAGCTTTGTATTTGTCTATCGTCAGGTTCAAACAGCGTTCAATTTGGCTTTGCGGGGTGCGTGCACGAAGCGGTCCATCAACTCAAAACCCAGCATGCCGACCAACATGGCCAAGACAAACACCAGCGCCTTGGGTTGGCCATCGGCCATCGACACCAGTGCCGGGCCAGGGCAAAAACCCGCCAAACCCCAACCTGCTCCAAACAACAAACTGCCGATCACCAGTTTTTTATCCAAGTCCATGTGGGTGGGCAAGTGCAAAGCATCGCCGAAAAAGGTGGCGGTTCGCTTTTTGGCCACGGCAAAGGCGAAAAAGCCAACCATGATGGCGCCGCCCATGACCAGCGCCAAGGAAGGGTCCCAAGTGCCGAACAGGTCGAGAAAGCCAATGACTTTGCCGGGGTCGGTCATGCCCGAGAGCATGAGGCCCAAGCCAAACAGCAGGCCAACGACAAACTCAGCGATGCGGTACAGGTGGTTTTTGTTGAGCATGTTGATTTCCTTAGAGGATTAGAGGATGTGACGCAGCACGTAGACCATGACAAACCCGGCACCCATGAAAGAGAGTGTGGCCACCAAAGAGCGGGGCGACAGTCGAGACAAGCCGCACACACCATGACCGCTGGTGCAACCCGAGGCATAGCGGGTGCCAATGCCCACCAGCAAACCGGCGGCAATCACCATCCAGCCAGACGCATCCATGCGCGGGGCGGTGATGTATTGAACGGGCACCACGGCGTGAAAAACCGTGGGTGCGGCCAACATGCCCAATAGAAAGAAAACACGCCAACTGCTATCGCCCGATTTAGGTGGCAACAACCCACCCAAGATGCCGCTGATGCCCAAGATGCGTCCGTTGACCAAGATGAAGATGGCCGAGGCCACCCCCAAAATGATGCCGCCGGCGAGAGAGGCGAATGGCGTGAAATGTGCCCAATCGATGTTCATGCTTCTGCTCCTGCTTGGGGTCCACAAAATTGCGCGAATAAAACGGTCATGACCGCCAGCGCCTGGGGACTGGCGATTTGGTAATAAATGTTTTTGCCATCACGGCGGGTGGTCACCAACTCTTCGTCACGCAAGACTGTGAGCTGCTGCGACAAGGTGGGCTGCACGATGCCCAAGATCTCTTCCAACTCGCCCACACGCTTTTCGCCTTGAGACAGTTGGCACAGCAGCAATAAGCGGTCGGGGTTGGAGAGCACTTTCATCAGGCGGCAGGCATGGCCGGCTGATGTCTTCATTTTTTCAAGGTCCAGTGTGGTGGTGTCCATGGGCGGGTTTCCTGCTTTTCAATTAAGGATGTTAAATTATATTGACAAACAAACTATTAGTCAATAAAATATTAAGAGCTTAAATTTAAAGACCCTTTGATGAATACCCCCACTGTCAAACCCCAAGTCCACGGCATTTTTGACCCCGCTACCTGGACCGTCACTTATGTGGTCTACGAAAAACCCGGTTCGGCTTGCGCCATCATTGACTCGGTGTTGGACTACGACCCCAAGTCTGGGCGGACCCGCCACACGTCAGCGGACAAGGTGATCGAGTTTGTCAAAGCCAACGATCTGAAGGTGGCC
>Ga0209189_1001455_pt1 | contig 17679 bp, 16 predicted proteins | sample C_130820_EF_Meta_FD_187308 | JGI IMG/M metagenome (GOLD analysis project Ga0209189, IMG submission 187308) | Freshwater microbial communities from Lake Croche, Canada to study carbon cycling - C_130820_EF_MetaG (SPAdes) (version 3) | ecosystem: Environmental > Aquatic > Freshwater > Lake... | reverse complement strand
GATCGCCCACCGGGTCGAAAAGGCCCTGGGCTCGCTTCGTGCGAAGGTTGAGCTTCTGGGATGGACCAACGAAATGCCCTCCATTTTGGCCAAACACCACTTTGTCATCGGCAAAGCGGGAGGGGCCCTCACTCAGGAAACCATAGCCTCCCGCACCCCATTTCTTGTCACTCAGGTGGTTCCGGGGCAGGAAGAGGGAAATTTCTCCCTCCTCAAGGAAATTGGCGTTGCCTGCCTCAGTCCGGATGGAGAAACCGCCGTTCGCCTGATCCGGAATGCCCTAGCTGAAAACGGAAAGGGTTGGAAAGAATGGAAGGCAAAACTGGCCGCGGCCTCCAAACCGGATGCTTCCCTCCGTTTGGCCGACTTCTGTCTGTCCCTAAATTCCTAGAGCTTCGGGTCCACCACCTGCCGGCCTACAACCTGAAGTTAAATTAACAATCCGACCCAAGCCCGCCACATGACCCGGGCCAACTCTTCCACAGGTTCCGCATGTTCCGAGGTTTCCTCCAGAATTTGTCCCGCCTCCACCCCGATTCCGGCCAGTTCCTTCCTCGAGCCTGCAACCATTTCATCCACCATGGCCGCCGTCATCTCGAGGTGGGCCACCAGACCATACGCCTTTTTTCCGTAACGGAATCCTGCACAGGAACACTTTTCAGTGCTCAACAGATGAGCCGCACCCTTGGGCAAAAGAAAATGGTCACCATGCCACATCAGCGCCGGAAAGTTTTCCGGAAGCCTGCGCAAAACAGGATCCTTAAAGGCGTCCGGTAGTTTTCGAACGGGAAACCATCCGATTTCCTTTTCCCCCGCCACCACTTCCGAACCTAACGCATTTGCCAAAAGCTGTGCCCCCAAGCAGATCCCCAAAACCGGTTTTTCGGCCTGAACGAACTGCTTCAGCAAGGCAATCTCATCCTTCAGATGATTGAGTTTCCCTTGATCCGCAACCCCCATCGATCCCCCCATCACCACCAAGCCATCGACCGATCCAACCTCACTTGGAACCTTGTCCCCTTGGTGAATTCGGACCATCCGAACCTTATGGCCCGCCCGTAGGATTTCTTCTTCGATGGTCCCGGGACCCTCCCCTACCTGATGCTGAATGATGATGACTTCCGACATTCCAAAACGATCCGCACGCAAATCCGATTCCGCAACTCTCTTTCTTCACCCGATCGAATAGGTTCGTGGATATATTCAGACCTTTCGCTCGGGTGCATTCTGTAAAAACCACTCGTATGTCCCCGCAATCCCCTGTTCGATCGAAATAGAGGCCTTCCACCCCAAAGATTGGATTTTTTTCACATCCAGCAGCTTTCTAGGTGTGCCATCCGGCTTGCCGTGATCCCAACGGATTTTTCCGGCATACCCAACTACTTTCTGCACTCGTTCGGCCAATTCGAGAATGGTCAGATCCTCCCCCACACCAACATTCACAATCTCCCTCTCGTTGTATTTTTCCATCAGGGTCAGCAACCCACCGGCCAAATCATCCACATGCAACCACTCCCGCCGGGGTGATCCCGTACCCCAAAGCAGCACCTCTTTTTCCCCTTTGACCTTGGCGCGGTGAAACTTGGTGATCATTCCGGGCAAGGCGTGAGAACTTTCTGGATCAAAATTATCCTCCGGCCCGTACAGGTTCGTCGGCATCGCTGAAATGGCGCTTTCCCCATACTGATCCCGATAGGCCTGGGCCAATCGTACCCCTGTAATTTTTGCCAGAGCATAGGCATCGTTCGTCGGTTCCAAAGGCCCGGTCAGAAGGGAATCCTCCCGGATCGGTTGTGGAGCGTGTTTGGGATAAATGCAGGAACTCCCAAGAAAGAGAAATTTTTTACACCCGTTCCGAAAGGCGGATTCCATCAGGTTGTTTTGAATCCGAGTGTTTTCGATCAGAAATTCCACGGGGCGCCGTGAATTCTCCATGATGCCCCCCACTCGGGCCGCTGCATCAATCACCTGCTCTGGTTTTTCAGCGGCAAACAGCTTCTCCACGGCGAGTGGATCGGTCAGATCCAATTCCTGACGTGTCCGGGCGAGGACTTGATCCTGACCCCGCTTTTGCAGTGCCCGGACTACCGCCGAACCGACCATCCCACGGTGTCCGGCGACGAAGATTTTCATTTTTTAATCGCGGATCCGTTGACCTGAGCGCTCCTCTGCCAAAAGCCGGATATCCGCATCCACCATAATCTCCGCCAGTTGTTTAAATTTCACCTTCGGTTCCCAACCCAGCTTCTTTTTGGCTTTGCTGGCATCGCCGATTAAAAGATCGACCTCGGCCGGACGAAGATAGCGCTCGTCAAAGGCTACATGCTTCTTGGGATCCAACTCCGCCCGGGCAAAAGCCACATCGAGAAACTCCTGCACCGTGTGGGTCTCCCCCGTAGCCACCACATAGTCCTCTGCCTTGTCCTGCTGCAACATCCTCCACATCGCCTCCACATATTCAGGAGCGTATCCCCAATCCCTCTTCGCCTCCAAATTCCCCAAAAACAGCTTCTCCTGGAGCCCTGCCTTGATCCGTGCCACGGCTCTTGTGATCTTGCGAGTGACAAAAGTCTCCCCCCGCCTGGGGCTTTCATGATTAAACAAAATGCCACTGGTGGCGTGGAGGCCATAGCTCTCCCGATAGTTCACTGTGATCCAGTGGCTGTACATCTTGGCGGCGGCATAAGGGCTACGGGGATAAAATGGAGTTGTTTCCTTCTGGGGAACCTCTTGAACCAGTCCGTACATCTCGGAACTGGAAGCTTGATAAAAACGGGCCTTGGGCACCACATGCCGCATCGCATCCAGCATCCTTACCGTCCCGATTGCCGTCACATCGCCGGTGAATTCGGGGATGTCAAAACTAACACGGACATGACTCTGTGCCGCCAAGTTATAAATCTCTTCCGGTTGTGTCTCGCCCAGAATTTTAATAAGGGAACTGGAGTCGCTCAAATCTCCGTAGTGAAGAAAAAGCTTGGTCCCCTTGTCATGGCGATCCTTGTAGATCGGATCAATCCTCTCGGTGTTAAAACTAGAGGAACGGCGGATGATTCCGTGAACCTCATATCCCTTGGAAAGCAGCAACTCGGCCAGATAGGAGCCATCCTGACCGGTGATTCCTGTGATCAGCGCTTTCTTTCCCATATGATCAACCCTTCGCAGTGAGCGGAAGTGCCCGGGAATCCACTTTTTTGGCCAATCGAAGATCCAACTCGCTAATTCCACCCACATCATGTGTGGTTAGCTCAATCCTGACCGTAGTATATTGCTGAAAAAGTTCGGGATGATGATTCGCTTTTTCCGACTCGAGGTTAACTCCGGTCACAAACATCGATGCCGAAATGAAATCGGGAAATTTGTATTCTTTTCGGATCTTGCCAGACGATTGGGACCAACCGTCCAGCGTGGAAAGAACCACTTCGATCTGATGCCCTGTTAATTTCACCGCCATTCCAAAATCCTGCCGTAAAATCTTACCGCACCCAAGTCCGAATCAGCTTGCCCCTACCGCTTTCTCGCGCACCCAGGGAGTGATAGAGTCTGAAAATGTTCCGATCCGGCCCTCCCCGGCGAATTCAGCCTCTTCCCAAGCTCCCTCCCCCCGCTCCGGAAAATCCGGCCAAACCGGAAGAACTTAATTCACCGGCCACGGATGTTTGGCGAACCCGGGTCGGATGGATGGTGGGAACAACCCTGCTTTTCGTTGCGGGAGGTCTGATTTTCTTTTTCCTTTTTCGCGGGTCCTTTTACTCGAAAAATGACGATGAAGTTCGTAGCGCGCAGATCCTTCAGGCGGATTATGCCCGATGGAGTTCCTCCTTACGTGAGCTGACCCAAGCCTTTTCCGAAAGCAATCCTGTCCCCAATTCTATCCTTCCCCAACCCATCCCGATTGACGAATCCACCCTCGGTTGGTGGAATCGGTGGCAGAATCTTCCCCCGGAAGGCTTGGCTCGTTCAGTTCTCGCCCGCCGCCTGCCTCCCCAGATTGAACTCACCCAAGTCACCCCCCGGAGATTGATCATCTCGGAAGATGGTGTTTCCGTGGACTACTCAATCACCCTTCGGGCGAAAGAGGATATTCTTCTCGCACCCGTCATTCCCGTGGGCATTCCAAAACATCTTTCAACCGACCACCATCGCCTGCTTCCCAAGGTTGTCTACGCGTATGACCTTCCCCCGGGTAAAGTCTTTGATCTCGCTGGAGCAAAAACCATTTTCCCGGCGGGTAACACCCTCCAGGGAGGATGGACACTCCGACAGGCTGAGCATACCTCTGGAAGTTGGAAAGCCCTTCAGGCTGATCTTCTTCCCTTTACCCGGATCCCCGCATTGGAATCGATCTTCGTTCGGGAGGCGACGACCCCGCCGCCTGCGCTTCTGCGCTCTCGCGGGGAATTGGAAAACGGGGAAGCCAAACGACGGGCAGCCGCCCAGAGCCTGGAAGATCGTCTCACCGCCATCCATGAAGACGTGAAGCAATACCGATCTCAAATGATGGCTTCGGCCCCCGCCATTGTGAAAAGCAAGGGCTTGGGCCCAGGAAGTGGTGTGCCCACGAGTGCCGGAATCGGAGCCGTGGGCGGCGCCGCCACCGGAGCAGGACTCGGCTCGATCGCCGGAGGCGATGGCGCCGCCATCGGAGCCGGAGCCGGTGCCCTAGCCGGGATGCTCATCGGGGCCATTGTGGCCAATGCGGAACAGGAAAAACGGGTTGAACAGGAGAAAGCCGCCAGACGAAGCGCCATTGCAGCCATCGAACGGGAAATCACCGAATATGAAAGAAAGCTGGTCCGGGAACTGGAAAACGAACTGACGCAAGAAGGGGCTAGGCAGGAATCCACCTTGGCTCGCCCCACATCGACAAACTAACTTCATCCATGGCCAAGACGGCAAAAAAAGAAGCTCTCTATCGACGACTGATCCTTACCGCGATCTGTCTGGGTGCCGCCCTTTTCCTCGGCTTGCTGGAATTGATTCAATTCAAGCCACTTCTCGAGGCCGATCTTTACACCCGGGATCTTCGAATCCGTTTTGGCCAGCCCGCACCCCTCTCCCCAGAAATCGTTTTTCTGGCGATCGATAAGGCCACCTACAAGGACATCCTTTCCGAAGAGGAAATTGCCGCCGATCCCGCGCTGGCCGAAATGTCCACCGGCTCTTGGCCGTGGCGCCGTTCAGTCTGGGCCAGCGTGATGCAGCGTGTGACGGATGCCGGGGCCAAGGTTGTGGGGCTCGATTTGATGTTCCCCACCCCGAAAGAAGGGGATCCTGAACTTGTCCAATTCATGGAACAAAAAGGAGACCACGCCGTTTTGGGGGGGACATTCGAAGAGGTAAGCAATGCCGGCCGTACTTCCGTGCAACTGACCTTGCCGGCTGCGTTGGCTTCCCTGGGGGCCAATGAGATCAGCAAGGAAAACCCCGCAGGACGAGTCGGCTTCGTCAATCTCTGGCCGGAAAAGGACGGAATCGTCCGCTCGGCCGACTATTATCGCCAGTTCCAGAATATCCCCGCAGTTTCCCTTGCGGGGCGGATGCTCGAGAAGGCCGGATACAAGAATCGCATTCCCAGCAACGGGTCAGGCCTCCTCCGTTTTGCCGGCCCCCCAAACTTCAACTATAAGGCAATCCCCGTCTACCAGCTTTTCGTTCCCTCGACATGGGAGAAAGTCTTCAAAAACGGCGAAATGCTAAAAGAAAAGATCGTCCTCGTCGGCCCATACGGGAATTGGTCCAAAGATGTCATCCGTACTCCCTACCCCAATCCCATGCCTGGACCGGAAGTTCATCTCGCAGCCCTAGGAGCCGCACTTTCAGGAAATTTCCTTCATCTTCCCCCTTTGTGGATCAACCCGCTTCTCATTGTAGGAGGAGCCGGATTGGCCCTCCTCTTGATCCTCTCGACCAAGCAACCCATCGCGCGGCTGTTTTTTTTGGGAGCACTCGCCCTGGCCTATGCTGTTTTCACCTTTTTCATACAAGATAACTTCAGCCTCATTCTGCCCGTGGTCGGCCCATCCCTCACCCTGCTTTTTGGCGGAGTCGGCTGCCTGAGTTATGAATTTGTTCTCGAACAGCGCGAAAAACGCCGCGTAAGCGGAATGTTTTCGACCATGGTGAGTCCGGAAGTGCTCTCCTACATGCAGGCGGATCCAGACCGTTTTCGCCTCACCGGAGAGAAAAAGATGGTTTCGATCTTTTTTTCCGATCTTGCTGGGTTCACGACTATCTCTGAATCGGTCTCGGCGGAGGATTTGGCCAAGATTCTCAATCGTTATCTCACTCCCATGAGCGATCTGGTGACGAAATATGGTGGCTACATCGACAAGTATGCCGGAGACGCGATCATGGCCGACTTCGGCGTGCCCGTCTGGACTGATCCAGACCCCAACTCCCATGCGTGGAAAGCTTGCTGGTCGGCTCTCGAACAGCAGGAGCGTCTACAGACACTCAAAGAGGAGTTAAAAGCCGAATACGGATGCGATATCGATGCCCGAATGGGAATCAACACCGGGGAAGTTGCCGCCGGCAACATGGGGTCGGACAAAAAATTCCAATATACCGTGATGGGTGATGCGGTGAATCAGGCCGCCCGATTCGAACCCGCTAACAAGCCGTTCGACACGCATATCATGATCGGCGGAAAAACCTATGAACTGGCAAAAGAAAAAATCGAAGCCCGTTTCCTTGCGAATATGATCGTAAAAGGAAAAACCGAACCCGTTCCCTGCTACGAGCTCCTCGCCAAAAAAGGGGAATTACCGGAGACAAAACGGCGGGTGGTCGAGATTTTTGAAGAGGGATGGAAATTGCACGCTTCGAAAAAGTTCAAAGAGGCGATCGCCAGGTTCCAGGAAGCCCTGACCCTCGATCCCCACGACGGCCCCTCCAAGACCTATCAGAAAATCTGTGAAGGGTTCCTAAAAAGCCCTCCCCCCGCAAACTGGGCAGGAGAATATATTCAGACCTCCAAATAGGTCTGTGTCACCTCGGGAACGGATATGAGCCGAAGGATTACCCACCTTTTTTTTGATCTGGGGAATATTCTCGTGGGGCTGCGGTCCGGTGAAAAACTGAAGGCTTTGGCGACACTTTCCGGACAAACTGTCGAAGCTTTTTGCGAAAAAATTTGGTCCCACCAAAGTGCTCATGATTATGAGCGCGGTCTTCACACCTGCGATGAATACTTTTCCCTTTTGGCTGAGGATCTCGACCTCACCCATGCTCGGAAGGAGCTTCGAGATGCCTTCTGTGACATCTTCTATCCCCTGCCGGAGAGGGTAGCTCTTGTTCGATGCTTGGCTCCGCACTATTCCCTCGCCCTCATTTCCAACACCTGTGCCGCCCATATCCGCCATCTTGAAGGCAACTTCGATTTTTTCCCTCTTTTCAGCCAGCGCATCTATTCCCACGAGGTGGGGGCTCGCAAGCCACATCCCGACATCTATGACAAAGCCCTTTCGGCAACCGGCGCAAAGCCCGAAACATCTCTCTTTATTGATGATCTCGCCGAAAACCTCGAAACCCCGGCGAAGGCTGGATGGCTCACCGTCCACCTCCCTCCAGGTTCGGATTTGGCCACCACCCTCCATCCTTTCAACCTAACCGGTATTTAGCCCCCCCATTTTCGATAAAAATGGGGTGAACAACCCATTAGTACACCCCCCCCGTTTTTCACAACCTTGTGGATAAGTTTCCCATAAGCGGGTCCGTTTGGTTTGTGACGCCCTCTCATTCTACCCAAAGTTTTGATCGCCCCGATGATCACTGCATCCATCGCCCCAAGAAAAAATTGGGGAATACTTTTTGCGATTTTTGTCATTTTACCATTCAACCTCCCTGCACAGAGATTAACGGTTCCATCTGAATCCACCTCTCCGACTTCCACTTCAACAACTTCTGTACAATCCTTAGGATCAACAAGTTCCAATCAGGCCCAGATTCTTAAAACGTATCCGGATGGAACAAAAAAAATCGTCCCGATTTCAGCCTTAAATTTCCGGGATGAGGGTGACGCCTTTGGAGGTCCTCCCCAACTTTCGGTGTACTCGAATCCTGCTGATCCCGAGAAATCCCGTTCTCCCGAAAGGCTTTCCGTTGCCCCGATCGGCACTGTCGGAGCTCCCACTTCTCTTGCCGCTCCAGACTCAACCATGGTCTCCTCGATCTCGACTGCTGCAGGAGATCCGATGGGAGGTGACGCTGCACCCGTTGATCCCCTATCAGGAGCCGCCGCGCCTAACGCCCCGCCACTCGAAACCATCTCGGGAAAACCCGCTCCCATTTCCGATGCGACCGCAACGGCTGAACTCGGGACGTACGATGATTTCTTTATGAACGCCGCCATTGGTGGAGCCATTCAAGGCCAACTCACGGCTCGACGAGTCTATAACGGTTCAAATATGCAGGCCTACAATTACACCTACACCAACGGTCCTTTGAGAGGGGCGAGTGTATCCTCCGAAAATTTCACTTTTAATCCGGGTTTCAGATTCGATGTCGAATTCGGGTACAATATCTACGACTGGTTGGGAGTCAGCCTACAGACAGGCATCATTTACAACGGAATCAACCAATATAATGTCACTACATCAACAGCAAATGCCACAGGGAGCCTGCCTGCCGGATCCTACCATTTTTCCGCGGATGGTGACCTCGTTCAGGTCCCAGTTCAACTGGATGCGATTCTACGATGGCCCGGAGCCATGGCCTTTAAACCCTTTATCGGGGGTGGAATTGGAGCTATTTGGCAACAGTTGGATGTGAATAATTACTACGCCGGTGCAACAGATGTTCAAGCTAACTACTGCAGAAGTGCTTTTCAATTCGGGTTTAACGGTCAAGTGGGAGCCAACTATACTGTCTCCCCCGGGGTTGATTTTTACGGGGCCTTCAAACTTCTGGGGGTCTTCGCCCCTCGAATCGGCAACTACGATTTCGAAAACAGTTACAACTTCGCCCTCGAAGTCGGTATCCAGTCCCGCTTCTAATTCTCCTCCTCCCGTAAATCACCTGCCCGCAACCCGTGGCAGATTCCCCGTTTCGTCTTTTCGATAAAATCACAGAATTCCTTCACTTCAGGAGATTGGGTCTCCTTTCCTAAACGGATCGCCTCCAGCGCCTGGACCCGATTCTTCCCCCCGAAGAAAAACTCCTCGTAAACTCTCTCCAGTGCCTTTCTTGATTCCACCCCGATTCCTGCCCGGCGGATTCCCACCAGATTGAGACCACAAACCGCATTGGTCGCCACAGCCATGCAATAGGGCGGAAGGTCCATGCCAATTCTGGTCTGTCCACGAACCATCGCCAACTTTCCGACCCTGACAAACTGGTGCACCACCACGGCACCGCCCAAAAATGCCTTTTCCTCCACCTCCACATGCCCCGCCAACATGACTCCGTTCACCAAAACCACGCCGTCGGCCAGACGACAATTGTGCGCCACATGAGCTCCAACCATCAGGAAACATCCACTCCCGATCACCGTACTTGTTCCCTCCTTCGTACCCCGATGCACAGTCACATATTCTCGGAAAATATTCCCGTCCCCCACCTCGACTCCTGTCTTCGCCCCTGCATAAGAAATATCCTGCGGCTCTCCTCCAATCACCGCTCCCACCCCGATCCTGTTTCTCGTCCCCATCTTCACCCGCCCATCCAAAACAGCCCTTGGCCCTACCACGCACCCTGATCCAAGTTCCACCTCTGCCCCCACAATCGCCCCTGGCCCCACGATACACCCCTCCCCCAACTTGGCCCCCTTCTCCACAATCGCCGTCGGATGAATTTGAGTTTCGTTCACAAATAACCAGCCTCCTTGAAACTATAATAGCCTGCCCGCCCTTCCCGGGCTACGCCGATAATCACATGATCCTGCAATTGCACGCCGACGGTTTTCGCCCCATCCCTCAGCCTCCGCGTAAAATCCAAGTCGGCAGGACTCGGCGCCGGATCCCCGGAAGGGTGATTATGTACCACCACCAAGGCATACACCGATTCTGCCCCCAGGGCCTCCCGTAAAATCTCTTGGGGTTGGACCGCCGTTTCATTCACGGACCCGCGGCTCACCTGGACCTTCCTCAAGAGACGCAATTTCGTGTTTAACAACAACACCCAGACCTCCTCCCGGTCCTTCTTTCTTAGTTCGGGTCCCATCAATTCCTCCACCCGGGCCGGAGTATCCATTAACCCCCCGGAAATTTCGGCAACTCCCACCCTCCGGCCCAATTCGATGGCCGCCGCAACCCGACATGCCTTGGCCACACCCAACCCTTTGAATTCCTTTTGCAGGGTTTGCGGCGTAATGCGGGCCAGTCCGCCCATTCCTTCTCTCGAAGCCAGAATTTCGGCTGCTAACTCAACCGCCGATTTGCCCGGCAATCCCGTCCCCAAGAGGATCCCCAACAATTCCGATGCCCCCAAGGCTTCCGGCCCCTGGTTCATCAATCTTTCCCGAGGTCTCTCCTCCCTTGGTAATTCCCTGATTTTTCCCATCTTCAGGAAGCATAAACGGAGCCACCTTCCCCCTCAAGAAGGGAGGAATATGCGCCACCAGCTCAACATCATTCCCCTCATATTTTTTCTCCAAAATACGGCCCGCACGGGACAATAACGCCAGCAGGGCCCCCTCGCTTTGGGGAACGCGAACCCTGACCTGCATGCTCCAAGCACTCAACATCGAGGCCAATTCAGAGAAAAAAGCGGGCATCCCCTGTCCTGTCTTGGCTGAAATCACCACACCGTGCGCCACCTGCCTCGCCTCCCATTCCATGGTTGTCCAATTCTCCAACCGGTCAGCCTTATTCCAAACTGTTAAGGTATGCTTCTCCCCAGCACCGATCCTCTTGAGCACCTCATCCACGGCCTTTCTTTGTTCCTCCCTCTGGGGATGGCTCGCATCGACCACATGAATCAATACATCGGCAAAAGCGACTTCTTCGAGAGTCGACTGGAAAGATTCCACTAGGTGTGTTGGCAGTTTTTTCAAAAAACCCACCGTATCGCCCAGCAAAACCCTCACCCCATTCGGCATACGGAACTGCCGGATCGTCGGATCCAATGTCGCGAAAAGACGGTCTTCCGCCACCACCTCCGCATGCGTCAGCCGATTCATCAAAGTCGACTTCCCTGCGTTCGTATACCCCACCAACGCGGCCACGGGCCAATGCTGCCGCATTCTCCCCTCCCGCTGAATCGTCCGGTGTTTTCGCACTTCGGCCAGATCCCTCTCCAAGCGAGTGATCCGTTCCTGAACTCTACGCCGATCCACCTCCAACTGGGTTTCTCCGGGGCCCCGCATCCCGATGCCACCGGACTGACGCGAAAGATGAGTCCACATCCGGGTTAACCGCGGCAGCAGATATACCAACTGAGCCAATTCGATCTGTAGCTTCCCTTCCTTTGACTTTGCCCGTTGCGCGAAAATGTCCAAAATGAGCTGAGTCCGATCCAGAACCTTACAGGAAAAGATCCCTTCCAGATTTCTGGCCTGAGCCGGACTCAGTTCATCGTCAAAAATGATTGTATCCGCTTTTTTTTCCTTTGCCGTTCGTGCCAGTTCCGTCGCTTTTCCGCTTCCGATGTAGGTCGGGGCCACCGGATGATCCAGCTTCTGAGTCGCCCGATCCGCCACTTCCCCGCCCGCACTGTGCACCAGTAAGGCCAATTCATCCAAGGATTCCCCCATATCCCATCGCCCCATTTTGGCGGTTTCTAAACCCACGAGAAAAGCCCGCTCCATCGGCTTGTCTCGCCCCGTGGTGATCATCATCAGGAAATCCCCCCACCGCCCAGCGCTCGCAGTAGCATCTCCACCCCGGCTTTGGGCAGGGGCTCTCGGGGATCAATCTCGATAGCTCGCACCTTAGGAATCCCACGGACCCAGGTCAATTGACGCTTCGCATAGGCCCGGGTCGCTGACGCAATTTTGTCACACGTTTCCTGCCGATCTGATCGCCCATGCACGAGTTCCGCCACCTCCGCGTAACCGATCGCCCTGGACCCCGGACATCCCGCCCAAGACGGCCTTCTCATCAACTCCCTGACCTCCTCCACCCAGCCGGAATCGAACATCCCCTTCACCCGATCCCGGATGACATGAATTAGAACATCCAAATCGGGAAACAGACACCACGCCTCCACATCAGCCATCGGTCCCTTCACGGTCTCGTGACCATGCCATGCGGACATCGTTTTCCCCGTCTGCCGCCACACAGCTAGGGCTCGGATCAGCCTTCTCCGATTTTTTAAATCGGCCGTTCCTGCCCAAACCGGATCCACCTCTCTCACCTCCTTGGCCAGTTCTTCGGTTGTCCTTTTTTCCAGTTCTTCCGCCACTGCCTCTTCCGTTCCCGGCGCACGCGAAAGTCCCTTCGTTAAAGCCCGGTGATAGAGCCCGGTCCCACCCACCCAGATCGAGGATGCTTTTCTTTTTCGAAGATCCTGCAAAACATTTTCTGCCGCCCTCACATAGTTCGCCACGGTGAATTGCTCTTCCGGTTCAACCAGATCAATCAGATGATGCGGAATTTTAACCTGCTCTTCTTGGGTGGGCTTACCCGTTCCGATATCCAATCCTCGGTAGATCTGAAACGCATCCACCGAACAGATTTCCGCCCCCGTCTGCTCGGCCAAAGTCATTGCCAAACGCGACTTCCCCGCCGCAGTGGGTCCAAGGAGAAAAATCACCCCGAATCTAACTCCAATCCCCCGCCCCTGCCGCCCCTTTTACCCGCCACACATTGACCAGTTCCTTCGAAAGCTCATTAAGAAATCGTGAAGGAGTCTGCCAGGAATCCCCCCCTTTTCCCATCCGCACCCTCGGATGAGTCAGGTAAAGTTCATCCTTTGCCCTCGTGGCTGCCACGTAAAACAATCTCCGCTCCTCTTCCTCCCCCTCCTGCGTTTCCATGGATCGTCCGGACGGAAACATCCCCTCGCAAAGCATGATCACGAAAACCGTCCCATATTCCAATCCTTTGGCCTGATGAATCGTGCTCAACTTCACCGCCTCACCCCCTTCTTCCCTGGACCGCCCCGCCACTTCCGTCTCCGTGTTTCCCAAAAGAGCCAACTGGGCCAGAAACTCGGCCGTGTCGGTAAACCCGTTGGCGTAATCCTCCAACTGTCTTAGATCATCCAATCGGTTTGTCGCATTGGCATACCGTGTCTTCACATAGTCCCCATAACTTCCATCAATGACGATTTTGACCTGCTCCGCTGGTTCTTTTCCTTTTAACTGACCCAGCGTTTGCACCATCTGGCTCCACCCTTGAGCCCCCTTCTCAGGGACTTTCAACTGTCCCAACCCCTTCCCCGTCTGCACCTCATGCCACATTTTGGTCGCTGATTTTGGCCCCACCCCAGGCAACAGTTTAGCCATTCGATGAAAAGCCACCTCATCCTTCGGGTTGATGGCTAATCGCAAATGGGCCGCGACATCCTTAATATGAGCCTGTTCAAAAAACCTTAACCCCGAAGTGATGGTGTAAGGGATGTTCCTCCTCGTGAGCTCCAACTGCATCTCCATGGCATGAAAGTGGGCCCGATAAAGAATGGCGATGTCCGAAAGATTGGCCCCCTCCTCATGCAGTTCCAGAATTCGCTGGGCCACAAAGTTCGCCTGCTGACCGCCGTCCTCCAAAGCCACCACCGCTGGTTTGACTCCAGCTTCCCGCACCGCCTTCAGATTTTTCGGAAACTGTTTTGGGTTATGCGAAATCGAGTGGTTGGCCAGATCCAGAATCTGCGGAATGCTCCGGTAATTCGTCTCCAACCTGACCATTTTTGTTCCCGGATGTCTTTCTGGAAAAGTAAGGATATGTTCCACCTTTGCGCCCCGCCACGAATAGATGCTCTGGGCATCATCCCCCACCGCCATGATCTGATGATGACCTCCACCAATTGCATCCACAAAGTCGGACTGTAACCGGTTGGTATCTTGGTATTCGTCCACCAGAACATGCTGAAACCTCCCGCGGTAGCGTTCCCGCAACTCCCCCTCCTGCTCCAACAAACGCAACGGCAATGTCAGAAGATCATCATAATCCATTGCTTCGCTTTCTTTTTTGCGGCGCTGGTAAATCTCTCCCACTTTGGTGATCCAACTTTCAAACTCGCTGAAATAGCCGAACTGATTCTTCAGAATCGATCCACAGGTCGTCCGGTGATTTGCGGCCAGACTGAAAATCTCCGCCAAAACCTGGGGCTTGGGGAAAGCCTTGTTCTTGGAGTCTACTCCCGCTTCTCCCAAACTCGCCAAAATCAGATCTTCGGCGTCTTCCCGGTCCAAAATCGTGTAATCCTTTCCATATCCCACCAGCTCTGCGTGTCTCCGCAGAATCCGGTTTCCGATATGATGGAAAGTTCCTCCCCAAAGCCGCGACAAGTCATAGGGCAGAAGAGAGGCCACCCGGCTCAACATTTCTTTCGAAGCCTTGTTCGTGAAGGTCAGAAGAAGAATGTTCTCGGGAGCCACCCCGTGCTCGACCAACCACGCCACCCGGTACGTCAGGGTACGGGTCTTCCCACTGCCTGCGCCCGCGATGACCAGCATCGGCCCCGGAGGTGCGGTCACCGCCTCCAGTTGCTCCGAATTCAGCTCCTTGGCGTAATCAATCGTCGGCCGATCGCCCGACCTTGCTGTTTCCCTTAAAACGTACTCAACCGACACACTTCATCCTCCATCGCACCTTCATAAAGTGCCCGACCCACAATCACCCCCTCGACCCCTCCCGACTTGTCCAAAGCCTGAAGATCCTTGAGACCACTGATTCCCCCAGAAGAAATCACGTTTCCGGGAAAAGCCCGGATCATCTCTTGAACAGCCGGAATATTTGGACCGGTCATCATCCCATCCCTGACCACATCGGTGTAGATGATCCGATTCACTCCCCCTTGCGCCATTCTGGCTGCCAGATCCACCGCTTTCCAACCGCTCGGCTTTGTCCAGCCTCTTGTCTCGACCACTCCGTCCCGCGCATCGATTCCCACCACCACCCTCTCGGGTCCGAATTTTTTCACCGCCTCATCAATCGTTTCCGGGGAATCGCAGGCCACACTGCCGAAAATCACCCGTTGTGCTCCCGTCTTCAGAATCTTTTCCGCCACCGCCAGATCCCGGATTCCTCCGCCCACCTGACACGGCATCTTCACAGAACGGGCAATCTGCCCGATCATCTCCAGATTCCCCATCTGCCCTTCAAATGCCCCTTCCAGATCCACCAAATGCAGTACCTTTCCATCCACTTTTTCCCACCGGCGCGCCATCGCCATCGGATCCTTGCTGTACACCTTCTTCTCCGTGGCTTTGCCCTGGGCCAACCGAACCACTTCGCCCGCCATGAGATCAATCGAGGGAATGACAAACATGCGACTAATCCATCCCCAGCTTCTTGCGCCCGTCCGGCGTGATCATCTGAGGCCCCCAGGGCGGATCCCACACCACATCCACCTGGGCCTCCTGGACCCCGTGTAACGAGAGAATTTTCTGCCGGGCATCCGCCGCAATCGAAGGTCCCATCCCGCATCCTTGGGCCGTCAGTGTCATCTTCACTTCTGCCCGCTTCCCCCCTCCGTCGGTTTTCTTGATTTCCATACTGTAAATCAGACCAAGATCCACAATGTTCACGGGGATTTCCGGGTCATAACACGTTTTCAACACGGCCCACACTTCATCCTCTCCCGCTTCCTTGCCCACCGTCGGAACCTGTGTTTCGACGACTTTTCTTCCCAAGGCATCGGCATCCTTCCCCTCCACCCGGAATAATCCGCCGTCATGTGTCGCATGAATGGTGAAAGTCCCCCCTAAATCCTGGGTGACCACAACGGCTGTTCCCGAAGGCAGAACCTTTTTGGTTCCTGCCGGAATGGCCGTCACCTCCACTTCCCTTTGTAACGAGATCTCTTCGCTCATCCATGCACCCTATCTGGTTTCTCTGCCGGGCAAATCGAAAAACCCGTGATTCAGCACAATCCTGCCCCATTGCGGACTCGTTCAGGATCATGCACCCGCCAAACCATCCCCCCGCCTTTTCTCAACAATTCCCGGTGCCACCAATCCAACGCCTCATCCCGGTCCTTCAGTTTCTTCTCTAGCTGAGTCGTTGCCAAAAATGACTTTCGCGAAAGACCCCAAAGGAGGGGACGGCACAATCCGGTCCAATCTGCCTCCAAAAGCGCACGGTTATGCTGCGTTGATTTACCGAATCCAATACCCACATCCAACACCACACGCTCTTGGGAAATCCCCGCCTCGGTCATTTTACCCAGCTTCTCCATTAGAATATTCCCCACTTCCTTAACCACATCTTGATAACTGGGGTTCTTCTGCATCTCCTTGGGTTTTCCACCTGCATGCATGCAGACATAGCCCACCCCCGTGGTAGCAATCGCTTCCCACATTCCGGGATCCCATGCCCCTCCCCCCACATCATTCACAACCTCCACTCCGACCTCCCCAATCGCAGCCTTCGCCACCTCGGTCTTGTAGGTATCCACCGACAAAAATGCCGTGGGCATCTCTTTTCTTAATTCCTTGAGCACCGGAATCACCCTCGCTCGCTCTTCTTTGGCCGAAATGCACTCCGCACCCGGACGGGTCGATTCCCCTCCCACATCCACCCCGTCCGCCGACTGTAAAAGTAGGATTCCTCGCCGGACAGCATCTGATGTTTGAGCAAATTTCCCACCATCCGAAAATGAATCCGGAGTGACATTCAGAATCCCCAAAATCAGGGGACGCGACATGGAAATGCGGATGCTTTTTTTCCCGCAAAGCCACATCTGCGTGGCGGGGGAGATCATCGTTTCGGACGAAATGTGTTAAGCCCCGGCGGGCGCACCTTCGAGACCGGGCAGGATTCCACCCTTATCCTTCATCTTCTCTACCGGCCGGTTCGCCGGCAAGGGCTCGCTAGGAGGAGGGGAACTGGGGGTTGAAAGCCCCTTCGGCGGAGGATTCATCATTCGTCCATGCTTCACGATTTCTTCCACTTGGGCACCATCCAGCGTCTCGTATTCCAGCAGGGCCGCGGCAATCAACTCCACCTTGGCCCGGTTCTCCTCAAGAATCTTCTTGGCCCGCTCATACGCCCCGTTGACGATCTGGTGAACTTCCTCATCAATTTGCTGGGCTGTGTTTTCGCTGTATCCCCGGGACCGACCAATATCGCGACCGAGGAACACATAATCCTCGTGATCCCCGTATTCGATCATCCCCATCTTTCCGCTCATTCCCCATTCACAAACCATCTTCTTCGCATACCAGGTCGCCATCTTGATGTCCCCGCTCGCCCCGCTGGAAATATCTCCGAGAAACATCTCTTCCGCCACCCGTCCCCCCATCGCCACACAAAGATCATCCAGCACCTTCTTCTTCCCGTACCCGTACCGGTCTTCCGTCGGCAACATCATGGTCACCCCCAAGGCCGGTCCCCGCGGAATGATCGAAACCTTGTGCAACGGATCGGTGTGCTCCAATGCAATGTTCAACATCGCATGTCCCGCCTCGTGGTAGGCCGTAAGCTTTTTCTGGTCATCACTCATTGCCAAACTCCGCCGTTCCCGCCCAAACCGCACCTTGTCCCGTGCCTCCTCCAGATCCGCTTGGGTGATCGCCTCCGCATCCCTGCGGGCTGCCATCAAAGCCGCTTCATTGATCACGTTCGCAAGTTC
>Ga0209189_1001453_pt1 | contig 17695 bp, 15 predicted proteins | sample C_130820_EF_Meta_FD_187308 | JGI IMG/M metagenome (GOLD analysis project Ga0209189, IMG submission 187308) | Freshwater microbial communities from Lake Croche, Canada to study carbon cycling - C_130820_EF_MetaG (SPAdes) (version 3) | ecosystem: Environmental > Aquatic > Freshwater > Lake... | reverse complement strand
GCAATTGAAATATCATTTTCAGTTTTTGTAAACTGCGCCCACTGTGTTTCAAACAATACATCAATTAAAAAAGGCTCACCTTTTGAAGGAGAATATCTATGAGGTTCTTGAGAAGTTTTTAAAAGAATTTTATTTACAGCATTATTTCTGAAACCCGGGGTGTCACCAATTTCCATTCTAGCGACGTAATGACCTAGTTGTTCTCTTTCATTAGCTAAAGTTAAAACATCAAACATCGGCTGTGCATTAATGAGTTCGGACCACTTTCTGCCTGAGTTCATTTATTTGCTTTTCAAAATCTCAATTAATTATTTTTATACGAAAATTGGTCAGATGGAAATTTACTATTTTTAACATCTATGACAAATGCCTCAATAGCAAGTTTAGAAATATAAAAAACCCCATCATTCTTAAAAGCTTCAATATTTTCCAAAATATTTGTTTTGCCTTCTTCATATTTTGAGATTATCTGAGGTACAAAACATTTTGCAAACTTAGGCCTAAAATCTGGGTACAAGCCAATCAGATCATGCAATATTAAAAGCTGTCCATGGACGAATTCTCCAGCACCAATCCCAAAAATGATTATGTTAGATTCACTAGAAATTTTTTGAGCTAAATTTGGTGGAACTGCCTCGAGCAAAATAGAAAAAACACCTGACTTAATTAATGATCTAACTCCGTCTTCTAATCTAGATATTTCTTTTTTATCCCTTCCAACCACTCTATATCCACCTTGTTGCGCAAGTGATTGAGGAGTAAGACCAATATGGCCAATTACTACTATTCCACTTTCTACAATTGCTTTAACACGTGACAAAATTTTCTCATTGTCTCCCTCGAGTTTTACGGCATCACAGCCAGACTCTTTTACAAAGCGCATGGCATTTCTTACAGCATCTTCGTCAGATACTTCATATGAGCCTTTGGGCATGTCACCGACTATAAATTTATTTGGAGCGCCTCGCCTAACCGCAGAAGAAAGCATTATCATTTCTTCCATTGTTACAGGAGTTGTATCTTTGTAGCCTAAAGCAACCATTCCGCCAGAATCACCGACTAGAATCATGTCTATATCCGTTGACTCTATAACTCTTGCAAATGAATAGTCATAGCAAGTGAGCCATGTTAACCTCTCGCCACTTTCAAATTTTTTGTTTAAAGTCCGTGTATTCTCTTTCAAATCCCCCCCAAAAACCCAATTGTTTCTATAATACTCCTAGATAGAGGATATCTTTATCTATATATTAAATATTATGGAGGATTTATTTATACCGGCGCTGATCTCATTGCAGATTTTATTGCACTGAAGCTGTACCCAAACGTTTTTTTGGTGACAGGTGGAGCTTGTGCATTTATGGTAGATGCATTAGGAAGACACAGCTCAACTAAATTCACTTGCTTTCAGCATGAGCAATCGGCTGCCATGGCTGCAGATGCTATTTGGAGAACAACTGGAAAAGTTGGAGTAACTATGGCAACAAGTGGCCCCGGCGCAACCAACTTAATTACAGGTATTGCCTGTTCTTGGTTTGATTCAATTCCTAGTTTTCATATTACCGGGCAGGTGAATCAATCTGAGAGTCGTGAAAGTTTGGGGGCAGAAGTTAGACAAGCTGGATTTCAAGAAACAGATATTGTCGGCATGGTTAAGCCAATTACTAAGTGGGCACACAAAGTTGAAAGCATTGATGATTTAGTTGAATCTTTAGATTTAGCCTTAATTAAAGCTTCTACTGGAAGAATGGGCCCAGTTCTTTTAGACATTCCAATGAATATTCAGAAGGAATTAGTTTCAGAAGACCAAAAACGTAAAGCACTTCAAAATAAAAGTAAAACTTCAGACACAAATTCGAAATCTAATCCTACACTCAAGAATTTTCTTTCAGATTCCGATCGACCACTTGTTATAATAGGAGCTGGACTGGCATTAAGTTCTGGAGCTAAAGAAACTCAAAATTGGTGCGAATCATTTGGGATCCCATATGTTGCAACTTGGGGAGCAATATCTTATTTAGACAGATCAAAAAACGGATATCTAGGAACAATTGGAGTGTATGGATCTAGACTCGCAAATTGGTGCGTTCAAGCTGCTGACAAAATTGTCGTACTTGGAAGCAGATTAGACAATCGACAGAGAACTGGAAATCCAAACGGATTTGCTCCATATGCAAAGATTCTTGTATTTGACGTTGATATAGAAGAGCTAAAGAAATATAAAATTCATGACAATTATAAAACTGTAGAGTTTAATCTTAAGGAAAGCCAAATTCTACTAAATGAATCTATGAAAAACTATAAGGACAGCACCTGGCAAATTCAAATTTCAAATATAAAAAAAGAAATAAATAATGGTTTTGAAAGTTCAGTGAATTTCGGCGAATTGAACCCGTACACAGCTGTACAAAAAATTCAGAGTAAATTTCAGGCTAATTCGATTGTAGTTTCTGACTGTGGTGCAAACCTTTGTTGGGTTTATCAACCATACCAACCTGATTCAAGCTACCTATTTACTGCAGGTGGTAATTCTCCAATGGGTTACAGTTTACCTGCAGCAATCGGAGCTCAGATAAGTAATCCACAAAAAACAATTTATTGTTTTATAGGGGATGGTGGGTTACAAATGAACATTCAGGAGTTGCAAACTTTGGTTAACTATAATTTACCGATCAAAATAATCATTCAAAATAATTTTGGGTATGGAATTATAAAGCAATTTCAAGATGCTTATTTTGATGGAAGATATTTTGCTACTGGTGAAGGGTATTCCCAGCCTGATTTTAAGAAAATTGCAGGCGCATATGGAATTTCATATCAAAAAATTACAAATGAAAATGAGTTAGACAACTTAAAATTTGAGGGGAAAGTAGAGATTATAGATTTACATTTCTCGCCTAACTCATTAATTACTCCCAAAACTGAAATGGACCGTTTTATTCACGATCAGTTTCCATATCCAGAAGATAATTCAATCCGTTTGCTACCCTATGATTATCCTTCTAATCCTAGTAAATTAGGTGGCATAAGTGCCTCTACGGTATAAATAAATACTAAAATACTTATACAAAAGATTATTAGACACTTGTGATACTTAATAGTGATATAGATGAAATTATTCAGAATACAAGTTTAACGAAAGATATTACTGATTTACCCATCCTAATAACTGGAGGCACTGGATTCATTGGTTCATGGTTGGTAGCAGTATTAAATCAATTGGCGGTACGTAAAAAAATAAATAACTCAATTCTTATTTTAACAACTGATAAAGTTAAGGCTATTACTTTATTTAACAATTTACATATTGCAAACATCTCAATTTTCACTATAGATGAGTTACAAAATCAAATATCAAGTGGGTCAATACGTAACCTAGGGTATGTATTCCATTGTGCTACTTCGACAAAATTAGGCACAAATGATAAAAAAAATGATTTCAATCAAACTATAGATCTCACACTCAAAATTTTAAAGGTTATTGAATCCACAAATACAGTTCCAAACTTCATACATTTAAGCAGTGGAGCAGTTTACGGTCCATTTAGGAATAATTTTAAAATGTCCGAGAGTGGTACACCAGAAAATTATAGTTTGCCTCTGACCCTATATGGGGAGGCAAAGGCAAGCATTGAGGATTTGATTATAAAAGCTGATACAGACGGAATAATTAAGGGAAGCAACCCCAGATTATTTACATTTTATGGACAAGGTTTAACATTAAATTCTCACTTTGCAATCGGAAATTTTATCAATAGTGCATTAACTAAAGGAGTAATAGAAGTTAATGGATCACTAGATACGGTCCGTTCATATTTATATATGGTAGATCTTGTCAAACAATTGTTTTCATTGTTAACTAAACCAACATTAAAGATTCTCCATATTGGTAGTGCAAATTCAATTACAATTGGCGAATTGGCAAGTAAAGTATCTGAGCATTTTAATAAATGTCCAATAATCTTCAAAAATAATTATATAGACCCAAATTACTACATACCTGATGTGACAATTACATCTAAATACTTAGGCGTCCGTGAAGAAATATCTCTTGACGAAGGCCTATCTAGATGGAAAAAATCTTTAATAAATTGATTTTAAAAAAATAATTTAAAATTTATATTATATTTAACCAAGGTGGAGTTTCTAAAAGTGCTTCTTTTTCTAGCTCTCTTTTTTCGCGGAGAGTATCCATAGGCTGCCAAAATCCTTCATGGTGATAGGCCATAAGTTGAGATTTATTAGCTAAACGTACTAGCGCTCCAGTTTCAAATGGTTCATTTATTGATTCTACATAACCAGCAACTTTTGGATCCAGCACAAAAAAACCTCCATTTATCCAACCTTCATCTGATTGATTTTTTTCTCCAAAATGTGTAACTTCATTGTTTTCAATTTTCATATATCCAAATCTCGCTGGCGGACGTACGGCTGTAACCGTCGCTAATTTATTGTGCGCAGAATGAAAATCCAATAACTTTTTTATCGAAACATTTGCTAAACCATCTCCATAAGTGGCTATTACTTTCTCGTCCGGTAAAGTTTTCATTACTTCTGATATTCTTCCGCCGGTTTGAGTATGCAACCCAGTATTAATCGTTTTAATGTTCATCTTCTTGGAACTCGAGTCCAATATCTGATTGTTTTGGACCCAACTCTCTATCACTTCACTTTTATAACCTGTTGAAATTATAAATTCATTTAACCCTTGCAAACAAAATATATTCATTAAATGCCAAATGATCGGCTTATCATTTATAAGTACCATGGGTTTAGGTTTATCTTCTGTCTCTTCAGAGATACGAGTTCCTAGACCACCTGCAATAATTATTACTTTCATTTTGCATTACTGAACAAATTATTAAGCGTCTCAATTACATAATCTAACATTTGTTCAGATAAACCTGGCCAAACTCCAATCCAAAAAGTTTGATTCATGACAATATCAGAGTTCGTTAAATCTCCAACTATCCTTCTAGGGGTTCCTATAAAAGCTGGTTGCCGTAAAAGATTTCCACCAAAAAGTAGCCTTGTCCCAATTTTTCTTTCGTTTAACTTAATTACCAAATCATTCCTAGAAATCGGTGAACTATCTTTAACTGTTATTGCAAAACCAAACCAAGATGGCTCGCTATTTTCGGTAGGTTTTGGCAACATTAGAAATTCTTCCAAACCTTTTAGATTCTTGTATAAGTAGTTCCAGTTATTCCTACGTCTTTCAATAAATGAATCTAACCTATCTAGTTGTGCTAGGCCTATGGCAGCCTGTATATCACCAGATTTTAAATTGTAACCAAGGTGTGAGTATGTATATTTGTGATCGTATCCTTCTGGTAGCTCACCTAATTGCCACTCATATCTTTTCAAACAAGTGTTATCACAGCCTGGCGCGCACCAACAATCTCTGCCCCAGTCACGCAATGATTCAACAATTACTTTATGTGCAGCTTTTTTAACGAGTACAGCACCGCCTTCGCCAGTAGTTATGTGGTGGGCCGGATAGAAACTAAAAGTAGAGAAGTCACCAAATGAACCCAAATTCTTATCCTTATAAGTGCCTCCAAGAGCGTCACATGAATCTTCTATTAACCATAAATTGTATTTTTTAGCTAACTTTTCAACTAAGTCTAAGTTAAAAGGGTTGCCTAAAGTGTGAGCCATCATTATTGCTTTTGTTTTTGGAGAGATAGCGGCTTCTATTTGTTCTTCATTTGCTACATAAGTTTGCATATTAATGTCAACATAAACAGGCATAAGATTATTTTGTAAAATTGGTGTTACGGTTGTAGGAAAACCGGCTGCTACCGTAATTACTTCGTCACCACTTGAAAGTTTTCTCTCTCCCATTTTAGGGCTAGTCAAAGCTGTGAGCGCAAGTAGGTTTGCAGAAGAACCAGAATTAACCATAAATGAATGGCGCATTCCAACCTTCTTAGCAAATCTAGATTCAAACTCTGATGTGTATGGCCCAGCAGTTAACCAAAATTCAGCAGAAGCATTCATTGCATTCTTTATTTCTTCTTCGCCGAATACTTTTCCAGTTACAGGTATATGAGTTTCCCCAGGTATAAAATTCTTTGGTTTATGTAAAGTATTTACACTTTCTTTTGCAAGGTCAACTAATAACTTATCAAATATCGACATAAACTCCCTATTTTTTTGTTCTATAAATCACTCCCAAAGCATAGTTGCACTATGATTCAAGGGTGGTAAATTCATTAAGTTCGAGCCTAAATTCTATTAATGAACCTGTTCTAATAACTGGTCATACGGGGTTTAAGGGTTCCTGGATGACATTATTGCTGGAGAAATTAGGTATAGGGTGGTACGGACTCTCTCTTCAACCGAAGCCGGATTCACTTTATAATTTAATTACCAAAAAAAAGAAATCAAATGAGTTCTTTGTTGATATAAGAGATTATGACAAGCTTAAAAAAATAATTAGTAGAATTAATCCAAAGTATGTTGTTCATTTGGCTGCTCAACCACTAGTCCTTAATTCGTACTCTGAACCCAGGGAAACTTTCGAAACTAACGTTTTAGGTACGGTAAATTTATTAGACGTGCTAATGAAATATACTTCAGCCAGCAGAATAATTGTTGCCACAACAGACAAGGTTTATAAGGAAAAAAAACTTAAAACATCTTTCAAAGAGTCTGATTCTTTAGGGGGAAAAGATCCATATAGCTGGAGTAAGGTTGGAACCGAAGCCACTGTCGGAGCTTGGCAACAGATTTCTAAAATTCAAGGCGGGCCAAAAATTATTTCAGTCCGAGCTGGCAATGTGGTTGGAGGTGGTGATGGTTCCGAAAATCGATTATTACCAGATTTAATTAAAGGGTTTATTGCAAATTCCAGCATAAATATTAGAAATCCGAACAGCACACGTCCATGGCAACATGCACTAGACCCTCTTAGTGGATATTTATTAGCTCTTGCAATAGATACTAATGAAAATGCATTCAATTTTTCACCAGACGGTAAAAGTTTAACTGTGCACGAAGTAACTGAAATAGCCCGCCAAGCTTGGGATAGTCCAACCAAAATAAATATTAGTAAAGAAAAAGATTCTCTTGAGACTAAATCTATTTCACTTAACTCTGCAAAAGCATCACAAAAATTAAAATGGAATAGCTATTGGACGCAGGAAGGTTCAGTGCTTTCTACTGTTAAATGGTGGAAAAATGTAATAAGTAAATCATTGTCGCCAAATGAAGCTTGCATGAAAGATATAAGCGAGTTATTAGATGAGTCCTAATAAACCAAATGTGACATTGTATTTAGGAATTTATAATGGCGAGGAGTATATAGAAAGCTTATTCAAGCAAGTTCAAGCGCAGGATTACCAAAATTTTAAGATATTAGTAGTAGATAATAATTCATCTGATAAAAGTGGAGAAATGTTTAAAGAATGGAAAAAAGTTTATAAAGACAGATTTCAATTTGTTAAAAATAAAGTGAATTATGGGGGACATGGTAGCTTATTCAAAAATATGGATAAAATTGATACTAAATGGTTTTGTTTTTTGCACCAAGATGATTTTTATAAACCGAATCACATCAGCACTATTATCGACTTAATTATGAAATCGAGCAAAAACACTGTAGGAGTTTCTACAACTATGGGTTCAATGACTAACAGCGGTAAGGTTTTAAACTCAAAACCTCGTATGACCTGGTTTTCCTACAACTTAGACGAACCTGGCCAGTTTTTACAAAATCTCAGAGCACAAGCAATTCCATATCCGGCGTCAGCTTTCAATTTAGGCATTTTTAAAAAAACCATAGTGCCTTTCCATAGCCCAACTTTTTCAGATACCGAACAAACTTTAAGAATGTTGGGTTATGGAAGATTTATTATTTCTCAGAAAGAAACCATGTATTATAGAGAGAACCCTACGAGTGAATCTCATGGCTTAAATTCAAAAGAAAGAACGACCGGAACCATAATTTCATTGGCACGGGTCTTTAATTCTATCGAATTTGACTTTATTTTAAATAAAGTAGAAGAAAATAAAAGAAGTTTATTTGCAAATGAACTTATAAAAGCATTGTCACACCGTATTCCGAAAGGGGATTTATCCTTCACACTTGAAACAATTGCCCTTGAAAAAATGATATCTAAGTGGGGATATAAAGAAAACGAAATATCTTTATTACTTGCAAAAAATTATGCGAGCATTTCATCTGCTGCCACCGTTAACATAATTAATAATTTAAGTAATGCAAAGGTTAGAATAAAAAAAGTTGACAATGGTATTGAAAAGCAAACAATAGCTAGTAGAATTTGGGGTATTTATTTCAACTTTAACCCAGAAAAATTTAAAAGATTTAATAAATTTATAATAAAAAGTATTTATAAACTCATATTTATTATTAAACCTAGCCATAGACTCAAAAACAAATGGAAATAAAAAACATAATACTGGTCGGAAAATACCCCGAGCAAATTGAATCTATTAAAAACCAGATTAACAATGGAGATAGTTTTTTAAACATAGTAAATGGAAATGAACATTGCGATCTATATTTAGCTTTTGATTTAATTGATTTAGTGTGGCTCAATAATCCAGAGAATCAAAAAGTTACTAAAGTATTAATTCGGCAGGAGCCAAAAATAGTGATGTGGCAAACATACATTAAAAGCAATATCGCTAAATTTAACCATATAGTAGATATTGGCAAGCCCAGATTTATTCAAAATGAAGTTATCAATTGGCCACAAGATTTAACATTGTATGTCGAAAATCAAAAAACTAAAAACAATAGAATTGTTATGGTTAATAGTAATTTATTGAGTTTGGAGATAGGTGAGAATTATTCGCTTCGACGGAGGGCAGTAAAGCGAATTTTGGATTTAGATTTATATGGGTATCAATGGAACAATAGTTATTCAATTAAAATAAGGACTTTATTGATTGAGTTAAAGAAATTCATGAACAAAAAGAGCATTTTGAACATTAGAGGCTTACGTTATTATTTCAGTAATTATGATAATTATTTAGGAGAAACAAAAAACAAAAGAGAAACTATTTCAAATTACAAATACTGTTTAGTTATTGAAAATTCATCATCATATTTATCAGAAAAATTATTTGATGCATTGTTATCTGGATGCATACCTATTTATGTCGGTCCCAATTTACTAGACTTTGAAATTCCTCAAAATCTATATTTACAAGCTAAACCAAACTTGGTAGATATTGAATTGAAATTTGAAGAGGCAAAAAAAATAAATTTTGTAGAGTGGACAAATAATTTAAATCTTTGGCTGAAAGATTCAAAAACCTACGAAAACTGGTCAAAAGATTTATTTTTACCAAAATTATTGAAAATAGTTCAGAACTATCACCAATAACAACCATCTTCAACCAGCGGTGCTGATTTAGGAGTTTCCTCTCGGGTTGGTCGCGTCCAACTCGAATTAACAATTTTTTGTAAATATTCTGCCTTTTCCCATCTTTTACCCATAATTCCAAAAAATAGCTGCAACCCGCCTCCCGCATGAATTCCTATTTTACCTAATTTTTTTGCATGGTGGGCTAATGGGTAGGAATATGATCCGGCAGAAACTAGAGCTACTTCGAAATCTATAGTATCCATTTTTGCCATTATTTCGTCCAACAATTCAAACCAACTTTTAGCAACTGGGTACTTTGTATTAATTGACATTGGTGATTTTAATGTTTTAAGTTCAAAGCTATGGAAATTATATTCTGGAAACACATTAATTATCTTAGCAAACTGTTTTTCTATTGATTCTGAAAAAGGACTTATAACTAAAACTTTTTTACCCTCAAGTGCCTTTACCCAGGGAGCAATACGGTAATCTTCTGAATAAGGCTGAACCCATGGGGCGGTCATTCCTACAGGAATTATCTCTGGAATTCTATTTACAAAGTCAGATTCTATATAACTAAATGCAGTACCCCAAGCACCCAAGATATCTGTATCTGAAAGAGCATTTGTATAAAGCGAATAAAACTCATTAGCTTCTTCAATATTTTCAAAATAAAACCCAGCATTGGTATTTATCTCTTTTGACCTTTTTCTCCAGTTAGGCTTAACTTTAAAAACAAAATTTCTAAAATAAGGTAAAGATGTTATTTTTTTGAACTCACCCAAAAATCTTGATTCAGTGCCACCTAACCTTCCAACTAAAGCCGGCTTATTTTTAAGTATTAAATTAAAAATCGAAATATCCGCAATTGCGGGATTAATTTTTCGAGCTACCTGATCTGATCTATACCAATCCCAAAGTGGCCAGCGTTTTGCTACCTCATGTTTAATACCGTAAGGGAAGAATCTATTGTTCATGTTTTGACCTGATAAAATTTATGGGCTTGGGATTTAATCAAAGAGTGAGATAAATGTTTTTTTGCGTTACTTAAATTTTGAATTCTTTTCTGATTTAAATCTTTGTCAGAATAATTTGTATTTAATGCATTCAGTATCTCTATAGATTTTGGTTCTATAATTGACCCAAAAAATCCTAAATTTATCCACTCATTTGCACACGAAGTATTAGTTTGGATCGGATAGGCTCCAAGGCATAAAGCCTCTAGAAAAGAAGTACTAATACCGTCACTTTGAGAGGCTCCAATATAAACTCTTGCTTTAGATAAGTAGTCCAATAGTAAAGCCCTTGGTATTTTTTCACGCACTTTAAAGCAGCTTACCTGGTTCGGAAAAGCACTTTTAAACTCCTTAGATTTCTCAAGTAAATCATCAGTCACAGAATGAATAACAATTTTTATTTCTTGCTTATCAACCAAATAAGCACTAAGGGCATCGATTATTAATCCCCCTAAACCAAAAACTCCGCCATAACACTTAGCTACTATTAAGTTTCTGTCTTCAGAAGCAACAATGTTTAAATCAAATACATCATTTTTAAATCCCCCAGCGTTAGGTATACATGGTAGAAATTTACCAATAAACCCTAACTCTAAGGCAATTTCGTAATCTCTCTGGCATTCACCAGAATAAAACTGAGCCTTGCCTAAAACTGATTTAATTTTTTTATTTTCTTCCGGAATATTTTTAAAATAATATATATCACTACCATAATTAGTCAAAATCAGTTTATTCTGCTCCAATATTCTCTTAGGCATTGAATCATATAAATATCCAGCCCCCTGGATTTCAACAGCATGAACAAAAATGAATTGATCATGTATCAAAACATTTTTTAAGAGAATCTTCCTAAAGTTTTTATTTATCATTTTTAATAAAAAATTTAATATGTAGTCTAAGTAACCGATATATTTAAAGTAAAAGTATGGTTTAGGCAAAGTAAATTTTGCGCTGTTTTTCATTTTAATTAGTTTTGCTAATTCAGAATTCATGTATTTAAATTTTTTTGATGGAAACAGAACAAAATCTATATTTTGATCCTCAAATTGTGATAACCATCTTGCTAAGTGAATGCTATCAAACATTCCAATTACAAGAACTTTTCTACGTTCCATAATTTGACCTACCAAATTTCTTAAAAATTAAATCTATGATTGGGTTAAATATTCTAGAGATTGGCAAAAGGAATATATAAAAAATCTCATAAACTTTAGCTTCTTCAACCCAACCTTTCCGATTTTTAAAAGATTTAAATAAATATTTTTTGGCTGGTATGTTTTTATCGAAGTACGATATCCGGGCTGCCATGTAGTAAGCATTTCCTAAGGCCTTATTTTTTAGGCGTGTAGATACTTGATATCTAGTCAGAAAATCTTCAACAACTAAAATTCTTTCTTGCGCCATCTTTAATCCCCTCTTACTTACAGAGGTTGAGGAAGGGTGATGCCGCCATTGAGCTAATACTTCTGCTCGATGTTTTATTTCTCCTAATCTACTTAAACGCAACCAAAAGTCGTAATCACCCACATAGGTCCATTTAGGATTTCTACCGTTTAACTTCAAGGCAGCCGACTTACGAAAAACTACTCCCGGCCCAGGCAGTGTGACACATCTTCCGATTAGTAGATCATCACTATAGTCTGGCACTTTTATTACTTTAATTACATTTCCGCCCGCGTCGATCATCTGCCAATCTGGATAAATCGCCATCAAATTTTCATTTTGGTTAAATTGTTGAAAAATATTTGTAAACAACCGTTCAGTAAATAATGGGTCATCAGCACTTACAACAAGCAAAAGATCACCACTTGCTTCTTTAAATCCAATGGAGACTGTGTCAGATTCGCCAGAATTGTTCTTATTAATAATACGAATTTTATTTTCATACTTATTTAATATTTCAAGAGTATTGTCGGTGGAACCATCATTTAAAACTATGTATTCAAAATTTATTTCAGAGCAACATTTCAAAACTGATTTTATTGTTTCTTCGATATAGTCAGATCCATTGTAAACAGCGGTAATAACTGACAACTTGGACTTAAGCATGAAAATAACCTACCATTAAGATATGACAAAGATTGCTATTATTGGCACAAAGGGCATGCTTGGGTCGACAGTTTGTCGGTATTTGTCAGAGAAAAATTACCAAATACTTGAAGTTAACAGTAGCGGTAAAACGCAAAGTAGTAATCCGGTTACTCAATTTGATATCGCAGTGAATGAAATAGAAAAGCTAGAGAGCAATTTAAAAGGTATTGATTTTGTTATAAATTGTGCAGGATTAATTAAACACAAAATTGACAAAAATAGTACAGAGTCATTAAATAATTTGGTCAGAATTAATTCACTTTTCCCGATTCAATTGACTAATTTATCTCATAAACTAAATTTTAAAGTAATACAAGTTGCAACAGATTGTGTTTATTCAGGCGAAACAGGTAATTACTCAGAGAGTGATGAAAAAGATCCAGCTGATTATTACGGTTATTCAAAGGTTCTAGGTGAACATAACGATAATAATTTAATTACCCTTCGTTGTTCTTTAGTAGGCAGAGAGTTAAATTCTAAAGTTGAGTTTCTTGAGTGGGTTTTAGACCACGGCAAAGAAAAAGAAATTACTGGATTTACTGACCACTTTTGGAACGGATTAACAACACTTCATTTTGCAAAAATTGTAAATGCCATAATTGCGGGAAATAATTTCAAGGCAGGTACTTTTCATTTAGTACCTAGTGATTCAGTTACTAAATTTGAGCTAGCTAAAATTATCCTTGAATTTTTTGGAAAGAGTGATGTAAAAATTACCCAAAGTCAGAGTTCTAAGGCAGTAAATCGGATTCTTACAACAAATTATCAGGAGTTTAACAACGACATGTGGGGGTATGCTGGGTACAATAGCCCTCTAACTATTTCCGAAATGGTGAAGGAGTATGCACTTTGGGCCTAACCACAATACTTTGGTCCAAGTACAAGACAAATGTCTAATTTATCAAAATCTTCAATCGTAACAATTACGGGCGGCACCGGCTCTTTTGGTTCCACAATGGTTAGAAATTTAATTCAGAAAGATATTGCTGAGGTCAGAATCTTTAGCAGAGATGAAAACAAGCAGGATAGTTTAAGAAATGAATTAAAGGATTCTCGGGTAAAGTTTTTTATAGGGGATACAAGAGATTTAAATAGCGTTGAAAATGCAATTAAAGGCTCTGATTATGTATTTCATGCGGCAGCTTTAAAACAGGTACCATCTTGTGAATTTTTCCCAATGCAGGCAGCAGCAACCAATATAAGCGGCAGCGACAATGTAATTAATGCAAGTTATAAATATGGAGTAAAAGGAATTGTTTGTTTAAGCACAGATAAAGCCGTTTACCCAATAAATGCCATGGGTATTACTAAGGCATTGATGGAGAAGATCGCACAATCTTATGCAAGAAATAACCCAAAGAGTGATACTAAAATTTCCATAACCCGATATGGGAATGTAATGATGTCAAGGGGTTCAGTAATCCCATTATTTATTAATCAAATTATTCGTGGCGAGCAAATAACAGTTACCGATACCAGTATGACAAGATTTATGATGTCACTAAGTGAATCAGTGGATTTAGTTACTCATGCTTTTACAAATGCCGAATCTGGTGACTTATTTGTTAAAAAAGCTCCTGGGTGCACGGTGCAAACAATAATTGAAGCACTAGCCGAGATATTTAAGAAGAAAGTTGAAATTCAAAAAATTGGAGTTCGACATGGCGAGAAAATGGCAGAGGCATTATTAGGTTCTGAAGAACGATCTCGAGCAATTGACAGCAAGGATTATTTCAGAGTTCCAGTTGACGGTCGAAACCTAGATTATCAAATTTACTTTGATAAAGGTCAGAACTCATTGCCCTCATCAGAACCATACACATCCAGCAACACGAAACAATTATCTATAAAAGAAGCTGTAGATTTAATTTCTAATTTACCTGAGTTTATTAAATACAAAGCAGAGATAAAATAATGACAAAATTAAAGGTAACAACGATTGTAGGTACCAGACCTGAGATTATTAGAATGTCAGAGATTATTAAGAAATTTGATATCTTCTTTGAACATAGATTAATTCATACCGGGCAGAATCCAGACCCACTACTTAAAGATATTTTCTTTAAAGATTTAGAACTAAGAGATCCAGATCTTTATTTTGGTGGTGACCACACTTCACTAGGTGGATTTTTAAGTAATCTATTTGTGTGTATTGAAAAAGAATTTACAAGCTATAGACCAGATGCTGTAGTAATTCTCGGTGACACTAATTCCTCTCTTTCCGCTATTTTGGCTAAGAGGTTCGGAATTCCGGTATATCACTTAGAAGCAGGTAATAGATCATTTGATCAAAATGTTCCTGAGGAAATTAATCGAAAAATAGTTGACCATACGGCTGATTTTAATCTTGTTTATACTGAACTTGCTCGGAACAACTTAATTGCCGAAGGTTTGCATCCTCGAAAAATAGCTTTAATCGGTTCACCATTAAACGAAGTACTTCAGGTGCACAAAGAAAAAATAAATAATTCGAAAGTATTGTCTGACCTAAAGTTAAAAAAGAATGAGTATATTTTGGTGAGTGCCCACAGACAGGAAAATATTGATTTTAAGTCTAGATTTGATTCATTTATTTCTACTTTAGAACAAGTTAGCAAAGTTTATAAATATCCAATTTTAGTGTCTACTCATCCGCGAACCAAAAAGCAAGTTGATACTCATCGCATTTCCAAAGATATGAATATTATATTTCATGAGCCTTTTAATTTTACTGATTATAACCATTTACAAAAAAATGCATTTATGGTTTTATCCGATAGTGGAACTATTAGTGAAGAATCTGCAATGCTTGATTTTAAAGCTATAACAATAAGAGACTCAATGGAAAGGCAGGAAGCGCTTGAGGCGGGTTCAATTGTCATGTCTGGCACAAAATCTCAACAAGTCTTACAAGCAATTGATTTAGTTCTAAAAAATAAATCAGGCTCTAGCATTCCAACTGAGTATCAAGTAAGTGATACGTCTAATCGCGTACTTAGTTTTATAGTTTCAACTGTTCACCAACATAAATTTTGGAACTCACTATATAATGATTAATTGTAACGTAAAGTTGTAATTCCATATTCTTTATGATTAAAAATCTGAAAATAACACTAAAATCAACCACACTTTATAATTCTTTACAGATACTTGATTCTGCTGATCGTAAAAAATTGTTTATAGTTACTATATTTCAATCAGCTCTTGCCTTCTTAGATTTAGCCGGCGTTGCTCTTGTTGGATTAGTAGGAGCACTAGCAGTTACTGGTGTCCAATCAATGAACCCCGGAAATCGCGTCAGCACAGCTCTAGATTTTTTAGGAATACAAAGTTTTACAATTCAAAAACAAGTTGCCATATTAGGTTTATTAGCAGCAGGCTTGTTTATAGTCAGAACAGTACTTTCGGTAATTGTGAGCAGGAGAACCCTCTTTTTTCTCAGTAGGCGTGCGGCAAAAATTACTGGTAACCTAACTGCAAAATTACTAAGTCAACCATTGTTAAAGTTACAAGAAATTCCAAACCAGGAAACTTTATATGCTCTTACGGTTGGAGTTTCAACAATTACACTGAGCATTATTGGGGCCGCTATCGGAATAGTTGCAGACTTATCGCTGTTAATTGTAATTATTAGTGGATTATTTATTGTTGATAAAATTATCGCTTTTTCAACTATCATATTTTTTGGACTGATTGGTGTTTTATTATATAAAAATATGTCTGTGCGTGCCAGACACCTAGGGCAAGAGAATGCAAAAATAAGCGTAACTAGCAATGCAAAAATATTGGAAGTATTAACTTCTTACCGGGAGATTGTTGTAAAAAACCGTAGAGATTTTTACACTAATCAAATTGCCAAATCTAGGCTTGACTTAGCAAATATCATCGCTGAGTTTTCTTTTATGCCGAATATCAGTAAATATGTAATTGAGTCCGGAATAATTGTTGGAGCAGTAATAATAAGCGCCATGCAATTTTTATTACAAGACGCATCAAGAGCGGTAGCGACCTTGGCTGTTTTTATGGCAGCAGCCTCAAGATTAGCTCCTGCAGTATTAAGAATTCAATCAACTGCTATTCAAGCAAGGGTCGCAAGTGGAAGTGCCTCTCCTACACTTAATTTGATTAATTCATTAAAAAGTTTGCCATTGAAATTTACACCTTCTCAACCATTTCGTACCGAACATACTAATTTTGTGCCGACCGTGGATCTAATAAATGTAACCTTTTCCTATTCAAACAAATCCGATACAGTACTAAATCAAGTTAATTTAAGTATTAAAGCCGGGGAAATTATTGCAATTGTTGGACCTTCTGGAGCGGGTAAAACTACTATGGCAGACATTATCCTGGGAGTTATATCTCCCGATATAGGTTTAGTAAAAATATCAAATCATGATCCGTTAACAGCTATTGATAAATGGCCAGGAGCAATTGCATATGTTCCCCAAGATGTGATGGTTTCTAATTGTAGTATTAAAGAAAATGTTGGTTTAGGTTATTCTGAAGAGGAAATCGATGACGATTTAGTTTTACAATCATTAAAAATTGCTCATCTGGATAAATTCATTCAAACTCTACCCGAAGGGTTACAAACAAATGTTGGAGATCGAGGAACTAAGTTAAGTGGCGGACAAAGGCAACGACTTGGTATTGCAAGGGCGGTCTTCACTAAACCAAAATTATTAGTTCTAGATGAAGCGACCAGCTCTCTCGATGGTCAATCCGAAGCAGATATTTCAGATTCAATTAACGATATGAGAGGCGAGATTACTGTCATTTTAATTGCTCACAGATTATCAACCGTAAAAAATGCAGATAAAGTAGTTTATTTAGAAGGCGGTAAAATTGTTTCAGTTGGTACTTTTGAAGAAGTTCGAAAAAATGTGCCAAACTTCGAAAAACAAGCCTCATTGATGGGCTTATAAGTAGTAATTAAGTCTGTAAAAATGCGGTAAAATGTATTATCTAATTCCAGCAACCTGTATATCGCAGGTTCTTTGCGAGTCTTAATCTCTAATCACCGCCAAGACGCGCATCATGTCTTGTTAGGTTGATTTATGTCATTTAAAGATTTAGGTGTTAATCCTGCTCTGATCAAAGCATTACATACTGCAGGAATTGAGAAACCATTTCCAATTCAAAAAGCCACATTGCCCGATGCAATCGCTGGTAAAGATATTTTAGGTAGAGGCCAAACCGGTTCTGGTAAAACCTTAGCTTTCGGTTTAGCTCTTATGACTCGGCTAGCTGGAAGAACAGCTACTCCAA